>Ga0306924_10004252_pt1 | contig 13951 bp, 16 predicted proteins | sample sta12Can44000111_FD_203756 | JGI IMG/M metagenome (GOLD analysis project Ga0306924, IMG submission 203756) | Lab enrichment of tropical soil microbial communities from Luquillo Experimental Forest, Puerto Rico - statanox.12C.anox.44.000.111 (v2)... | ecosystem: Environmental > Terrestrial >... | reverse complement strand
TAGTGACAAAATAATCCGACCGTTTTGGTCGATGTGAATAAACGCTTCAAAGGCCCAACTCCTGCAACAAATCGCCCTGGTTTTCGTCGGTGACAATCTTGCGCCGGCGCCGCTTGCCTTTTGCCTCAGCCTCCCAACGAGCAGCGCGGGCCGTGCGCAGTTCTGTGATTGTTTGCTCCAAGCCGGCCGGCGGCCCTGGCGGTTCGATGCCGCGTCGAAAGAATTCGGCTATCATGTTTGTCAGGGGCGGCGGTTGGGTACTCATTGTCATGTCCTTTGCGGTTCTCTCAGTGCGACCCGTGCCAGGCGTAGGGCTTGGCGCCGGTCGAGCTAATGGGTGCTCAGATAAGGTTCGGTGCGACGGCGTCGTCCCAAACGACATTGACCCCGACGACGCGCCCGAACTCTGCACGTACGGCCGGCGTTGCCCGGCTCCACGCCCGACTTAAAACAGTCAGATTAGGCTCCGACGTGCCGTTGCCGTTTTTGCGCCGGCGCTTAAGTGCCTCGCGGATGAGCGGTTCGGACACGCCGAACACCCGCGCCGCCAACGCAACGGTGGGGTTTGATGTGCGCGTTGCCCGCAACCCAATCGGCAGCACCCTGTGCGCGCTCGTAGGGTTGCCAATGGGCTTTGGCGATCGATTGCGCCGAGATCAGTCGTGATGAGAGCAGGTTGACGGCCGGGGCCGTCGCAGAGTATTCAGACATGGCTCATAGCCCTTTCGTTTTGACGGCCTCGTGCGTGCCGCGCTCGGGGCCGTTCGTTTACTGCCGATTGACGGACCGCGATCCGGCGCCGGCAGCAGCGCGCCGGGGGCGGTTTCGTTGTTATTGAGCTTGGCCGATGGCCAACACGTCTCGCAGCCGCATTCCAAGCCGACGCGGGCTTAGCCTTCGGATCAGGTGCGAATGCCGGCGCCGGAGTGTGTCAACCGACAGGTCGGTGAGCTCGGCGGCTTTGGCCAAGCTCACGATGCGTTGAAGCTCGATCTCCAACGTGGCCGATAGCGCTGGCGCTCGCCCGACAGTCTCTCGTGACATACTGAAATCTCCTGCTGAGTTTTACTCACGCAGGAGCTTGGGTCAGGCGCAGCGATGTCGCTATTTATTTCGTGTCGGAGTTTGTCGGAGTTTCAAACTCCGACAGAACGATCTCGCGCGCGTCTAGAGCAGTTTCGCGATGGCAGTGATACCTTGTTGCCAAGGCTACCTGCTTCTCAGTCTTCAATTCATTGAGGTTTAGGCGGCGTGCTTGCAGATCGTTCCTCATATCATGCGCCACTCGATTGGTTTTTTCTGGTGGCGGCCCGCGCCGTCGTGGCGGGATCTTCGGTCGACCGCAGGCTTTCCGCAGATCATCGTCGTAGATGAATATAGGACGGCGTTTGCGCCGCCGGTCCCGATCTCGTTTCAAGTCGGCGCGATTTCCCTTCACAAGATTGCCGATCGCGTCTAGCTCGAAAAAGGGCAAGCTGCCATCAAGGAGCTTGCCCATCAGAAGTGACTGCGCCGATGGCTCCGGGTCCTCCGCTTCGTCTTCGGCATGGAGGGCAGCCGTAAGGGTCGCGTTGTCGACCTCCCAAGTCTTGTACGGCCGCAGGCGTTCGTTTTGGCGCTCTCGCCATTCGTTGTGTTTTGTACGCACGGCTGTCTCGATCGCGGGATGCTCGACAGCTTCCTCGAAAGTTAGAAGGCGGGATTTTGTGCTAACCTTGCTTACAGCCTTAGCCATGGTCCACTCGTGGCTTGGGGTTAGGCTCGACCGGGTAGTTTGCGCTCCCGGTCGGGCCGTATAATTTTCAGGAAGCGTGCAGCGGAATTATCGTGCTTTCCCGTCCTTCGACCAGATCGAGCACGTGGCCGCTCCATCGTTGCAGTGCGGATTTCACTTGGGACGCGTAGTTCGATCGATTGTAGACACCGGCAACGCCGCGCCGGTGACCGCTGTAGTGGTTAAGCGCCGCCTCGATCACATGCGGCTCGATGCCAATGTCGGCCATGCCGGTGGCGACCGAGCGGCGGATGTCGTGTAGTCGCCACGGCTTCACGGCATCACCGAGCCGCTGATCGAGTGCTGTTTTACCTCGCGTCCAACTGGTGAAACCCTCGGCGCGTTCCCCGAATAACTGATCGCGGTCGGAGCGCGGCACCGCCTTTATGATGGCGAGCGCCGCCGGCGGCAAGGTGACGGTGTGGGCGCGGTGGTTCTTCGAGCGCTCGGCGGGCAGTGTCCAAGTGCCGGCGCCGAGATCAAGCTCCGACCAACACATCCCGCCGACTTCCTGACGGCGACTGCCGAGCAAGATCAGCGGACGATGCGTCCGTATTCGTCATCGCTGCAGGCACGCCAGATCGCAGTCAGTTCATCGTTACCCAAGACGCGGTCGCGCGGTTTGGCGTCTTGCGGCTTACGCGTGCCGATCACCGGATTGTTCGTCGTCCAGCCTTCTTCCATGCACCAGACAAACAGCGCCGAGAGCGCACGCCGGGCGGCGGCCGCCGTGTGCTCGCTGTGACTGCGTACGGTGGCGGAAAGCCGCGCAGCGACGTCGGGATGCGTGATGTCGGCAAGCCCCATCGCGTGCAACGGCCGGAAATAGGGGCCGTCACGCAGGTAGAGCGTGTTGATCCGCTGCGACACTGGCCGCAGGTTTTGCTTGGCCGCGAGATAGGCTTCGACGGCCGCGCGGAAGGTCAACGCTGAGCGCGCCCGCTTCTCTTGCTTCGCGGCTTGTGGATCGTGCCCGAGCGCGACGGCGGCAAAGATTTTGCGCGCGCCTTCTCGGGCCTGAGCCGGCGTAAGCTTCTCGAATGCTCCAAGGGTGACACGGCGGGTCCGGCCGTTGGCGCGATACTGCGTGGCCCATGTGCGCAGCACGCCGCCGTCACGCCGCCGCCGCAGGCGTAGCCCGAACCCTTCAAGCTCCGAGTCCCAGGCGAAGTCCTCGGCCCGATCCTTCGCCAGCGCCAATCCGGCGACGGTCTTAACGTCTAATTTTATCTTCACGGGATACCATCCGATCGTCGGTGGGGAAGCGCTGGGGAAGCACGGGAAGCACGCTCCTGCGCTCTCGTGCCTCAATGGTTAACGAAATAGTGCTGAAAAAACAAGGTGTGCAGCTCTCTGCCGTTTCCTGCGGTGCCATAACCCTTAACCGCTCGTTAACGACCGCGATTAACGCCTCGTTAAGGTTAACGCTTTATTGCCGCGCCATGTGGGGGGCCGATGAGGCCTTGATGGCTGGTTCCCGAGGTTCGAAACAGCAGGGCGCGGGCCGACTGTTCGCTTCGGTCGCGCTCGGCCTTGCCCTGGCCGGCTGTCAGACGACGCAGCCCGGCGATGCGCCGAGCGCGGTCAATACGGCCGTTGCATCGCACCGCGCCAGCGCTTCGCGGCATTCGCTTGCCGGGATGGCCGATGGCTACCGCGCCAATCCAAAGGATGCCGTCGCGGCGATCCGTTACGCGCAGGCGCTTCGCGAAAACGGCAAGCGGTGGGAGGCCGTTGCCGTCCTCGAGCGGGCAGCGGTCCACAATCCGCGGCAGCCAATCCTGCTCGCCGCTTATGGCCGCGCGCTGGCCGAGATTGGCGACTACCAACATGCTTTCGACGTGTTCAACCGCGCTCACATCCCGGATCGGCCCAATTGGCGCATCGTCTCGGCCCAGGGCGCGGTGCTCGACGAGATGGGGCGCCACGAAGAGGCGCAACGCTACTATGGCACCGCGCTGCGCATCGCCCCCGACGAGCCGTCGGTCCTCTCAAACCTCGGCCTCTCGTATGCGCTCGCCAAGGATTTGGTGCGGGCGGAAACCACCTTGCGCAAGGCGGTGGCGCAGTCGCGCCACGATGTGGCGATCCGGCAGAACCTGGCCTTGATCATGAGTTTGCAGGGGCGCCATTCCGGAGGGGGCGCCAGCATGCCTGCCGGTACCCGAGCGGACGAACCGGCCACCAACGCGTTACGGGAGCTACTGGCGCGCCAGAACGGCTGGAGCGAAGCGGATCAGGCCGAAAAGCCGCAGGTCAGGGCCGAGGGACGGTAGTCGAGAGAGTGTGCGGCTCACGCGGTTCAGGACTTGGATCGTGCAACCGAATGCTTAGTTGAGCGCGCCGAGCGCCGCGTTGAGTTTCGCGCCGAGCCCCTGCATCACGGCAATGATTGCCACCAGAATTCCCGCTGCGACCAAGCCGTACTCGACTGCGCTCGCGCCCGACTGGTCCTGCACAAAACGCCTCACTCGGGCAAGCATCTTCAACTCCCTAAGGCTCGGACTGTTTGCGTGCGGCTCCGGCTCCCGTTGTGGCCGGCGAATCCCGAACCGCGCGGCACGGTAATCGGACCCGTCTTGCAACGAAGTTAATAGCGCGCCGGCTGCCGTAGCTGCGTAGGACGGGGGTGAAGCGAAACCCGCACCGCGCTCACTTGGCGGGTTTCGGCGCCAGTCGGCGTCGCAGACGCGTGTAAGCGCGCTGATGGCGCGTCAACCTTCCCTACAAGTGACCATCGATCAGGGTATCGGCAGCGCCGTCGTGGCCTTGATCTTTTCCATTGCGAAGCGCGAGGTCACGTTCTTGAGCGGAATCGTCGCAATCAATCGTTTGTAGAACGTATCGTAAGCCTGAATGTCCGGTACTACCACGCGCAGCATGTAATCGACGTCACCGGCCATGCGGTAAAATTCCATCACCTCGGGCATGGCGCCGACTTCTTTGGCGAATCGATTGAGCCATTCCGGCGAATGATCTCCGGTCTCGATGGAAACGAAAACTGTGACGCCGATCCCGATCTTGTCCTGATCGACCAGCGCGACGCGTTTGTGAATGACACCTTCGGCTTCCAGTCGTTGGATGCGCTTCCAACAGGGTGTCGAAGACAGCCCCACCAGGCTGGCGATCTCGGCCACGGAATGGGAGGCATCCTCCTGGAGCACAGCCAAAATTTTGCGGTCGATGGCATCCATCGCGAGATTCCAGTAGCGACGCGGCGATCAAGGGGATTGGGAGAATGGTTTGGCGCTTTGCCGCGCATATTGAGGTCTAGCTAGAAAATTATTCTACGGCAAGCGAGGTGTGACCGGAGCATTGTTGGCGGCCCGATGCCGCATTCTTTCGCGCTCCATGCCGCAGACGTATCGTGAGCGAATAGGCCTTAGGGAGGTATCACCATGCTTACCAGACGGGTCCTGCTCGGCCAGGCGAGCGCCGCCGTTGCAAGCGCAGCCTTGCTGGGGCGCACACGCGGGGCGGCGGCGACAACCGTGCGAAGCGCTGTCAATTTTGCTATCCCGCGCGGCGCATGTGATTGCCACGTGCACGTGTTCGGCGATGCCGCGATCTTCCCGTTTGCGGAAAAGCGCATCTACACGCCGCCACAGGCATCCGTCGAGCAATTGCTTGAACTACAACGCGACCTTCATCTCGATCGCGTCGTCGTCGTGCAGCCGAGCGTCTACGGCGCCGATAATGCTTGCACGATCGATGCCGTGCGTCGCATGGGAGCGCGCGCGCGCGGCGTTGCGGTGATCGACAAGGCGACGCCGCGCACCGCTTTGGAGGAGATGGCACGCGCCGGCATTCGCGGCGTGCGACTCAATCTGGAAACCAATACCGCGGGACGCTTCGATCCAGCCGATGCCAGAGCGTTGCTCGACACCACGGCCGAACAAATTCGTGGCTTGGGTTGGCATGTGCAGATCTATACCCGCACATCGGTGATCGCGGATCTCAAGAATCACCTCGCCCAAATGCCGTTTCCGGTGGTTGTGGACCATTTCGGCCGCGGCAATCCGGCGCAAGGTGCGACGCATCCGGACTTTGCCGCCCTGCTCGAACTGGTCAAATCGGGTCACGTCTATGTCAAAATCTCGGGCGCCTATCGCGTGTCGGAACAGGCGCCCGACTTTGCCGAGGTGGCGCCGCTCGGGCTGGCGCTGGTCGCCGCCAATCCCGACCGAATCGTCTGGGGCACCGATTGGCCACATCCGAACTCCGATTACGGGCGCGGCAAGCCGCTCAGCGAAATTTCCCCGCCGTTCCCGATCGATGACGGTCTGCTGCTCAATCAGTTGCCGAAATGGGTGCCGGACGCCGCGTTGCGCAAAAAGATCCTCGTCGACAATCCAGCGCGGCTCTACGGATTCGAACCGGTTGCCGGTTAGCTCCTCGCTAGGAGTGCTTCGACTTCCGGGCGCTGCGGTGCTGCGGCGCTGCCGCCTAGCCGCGCGCATTTGAGAGAGGCTGCGGCGGCGGCAAACTGGATCGCGGCGGCGGTATTGCAGCCTTCCGCGAGCGCCAGCGTGAAAGCGCCGTGGAAAACGTCTCCGGCTGCCAGCGTGTCGACGGCCTTCACTGGGAAGACAGGCGTGCGGCGCAAGGTTCCATCCTCGTGCCAGAGAACGTCGCGTTCCCCATCGGTCACGGCCACGAAGGAGGGGGTGACAGCCGCGATGCTGGCAAGCGCGGCATCGAGCTCATGGAGACCTGTCGTGGCGCGCAGGCACTCGCCCGAAAACACCACATGCGTCGCGATCCGAAACAGGTCATCGCACATTTGTGTGGGGCGGTCGGCATCCAGCACCACCGTGAGATCGCGGGCGCGCGCGGCGAGGCAAATGGGCCGCACGAATTGGGGTAGACGATTGTCGGCAAGCACCGCATCGACGCAAGCCACGAGTGCGGCCGGGTCGGCTGGCACCGCCGCCGCCAAGTGGTCGTCGTGGTGGGTCGCGATCATCCGCTCGCCGCGCGAGTCGATGAAAATGGCCGAGAGTGGCGTCACCGTGCCAGCGAGACGCTGACAGCCGGTGCAGTCGACGCGTTCGCGTGCGAGGGCGGCCAGCACCTGATCTCCATTCCGGTCGTCGCCGAGCGGGCCGGCCAAGGCCGCGCGTCCGCCGAGTCGGGCGACGGCAATTGCCGCGTTGGCGGCGCAGCCACCGTTCACCGTGAAGAAGTGGTGAGCATGGGCTTTCTCGCCGGGTTCGGGAAAGCGCTCGACCTGGAACACCTCGTCGAGCACGATGATTCCGGCGCAGAGGATTTTTGGTGCAAGCGAGCCTCCGTTAGCGGAACTCAACCTCTTCCTCCACCCAGGCGCGGATGATGTGATAGGCGATCGCGATGGTCGGCGGGGTGGTCAGGCCGTCGGCATGGCGCCGCAGCAGCATCAGCGCCACTTCCTCGCGGTCGAACCAGCGGGCATCGTCGAGTTCCGCGCGATCGATGACGATGTCGCGCGAGCGTGCCTCCGCATGACAGCCAATCATCAGCGAAGTGGGAAACGGCCATGGCTGCGAGGCGAAGTAATCGACCCGCCCACAGATGATGCCGGCCTCCTCGCGAACCTCCCGCCGCACGGCGTCCTCGATCGACTCGCCCGGTTCCATGAAGCCGGCGAGACATGACCACATCCCGGGTTGGAAGCGATACGAACGGCCCAGCACGCAGCGCTCGCCGGCAACCGGAAGCATGATGACGACCGGATCGGTGCGCGGGAAATGCTGGGTACGGCACGATGGGCAATCCCGCCGCCAGCCCGCTTCGACGAGGCGCGTGGGCGCCCCGCAGTTGGGGCAAAAGCGGTGGCGCATGTGCCAATTGAGCAGCGCTTTGCCTTCGGCGAGCGGGGGCAGATGGTCGGGCTCGACCAACCCGCGCACCGCGATCGAACGCAGGTCGGTGACCACGAATTCGTCGCGCGGCTTGAGCGCCTCGGCGCTTGCCGGGTCGAGCCCGATTGCGAAGCGCGCCGCGCCGTTCGTAAGCCCGATGAAAACCAGTTCCGTCGTGCTGCCGAGCGCGCGTGCATTGCTCAGCGTAAACAGCGGATCATGAACCTGCGCGCCCTTGTTGAGTAGCACGAGCTCTCCGCCGACCACGTAGACGCGCGTGCGCGGATCGTTTTCCCACGCCGCGAGCGCAGCCGTGTCGGCACGGCGCTCGGCCATGCGTTCAATCGCGCTTGCCGTGTAGCCAAGCCGCGGCTTGGGCCCGAGATCGGGACGAGGGGACATCAACGGCTCCGCTGCAGCGACGACCGTGACACGCCCGCCTTGGTGACGCAATTCGCGCTTGGCAGTTGAACCGCAGGCGATCGGCCGCGCATGCCTTGCTTTCCTGCGCCGGTCGGCCGATATAAGTCCGGGAGGTTGGCGGTGGACGAGCCACTCGCCAACCGGGTCAGGTCCGGAAGGAAGCAGCCCTAACGAGCGCGGTTCGGGTCGCTCGTCAGCCTCCCACTCCCTCATGCGAATCGCGGCGACCCGCGTCCGGGCGGCAAAACCATCCATGAACGACGCCGCGAATCAGGACAAGGGCGGGTTTGTGTCGGAAAGCCATTCTCCGAACGGAGGCTCCTATCGCGTGCTGGCGCGCAAATATCGCCCCGCGACATTTGATGATCTGATCGGTCAGGACGCGATGGTACGCACCGTCTCGAATGCGTTCGAGACGGGACGGCTTCCGCAGGCGTGGATCCTCACCGGCGTTCGCGGCGTCGGCAAGACAACGACCGCGCGCATCCTTGCGCGCGCGCTCAATTACGAGCTGCCCGATGATTCGGTCAGCGGCCCCACGGTCAAGATGCCGGTGCTCGGCGTGCACTGCCAGGCCATCATGGAGAGCCGGCACATCGATGTCATCGAGATGGATGCCGCCTCCCACAACAGCGTGGAGGACGTGCGCCAGATCAACGACGCGGTTCGTTACGCTCCGGTCAGCGCGCGCTACAAGGTCTACATCCTGGATGAAGTCCATATGCTTTCTGGGGCGGCTTTCAACGCATTGCTCAAAACACTGGAAGAGCCGCCGCCGCACGCGAAGTTCATCTTCGCGACCACGGAAATCCGCAAGGTTCCGATCACCATTCTGTCCCGTTGCCAGCGCTTCGACCTGCGCCGCATCGACGCCGGGCTGTTGGTGAAGCATCTCGAGGGCATCGCCCAAAAAGAGGCCATCGAGGTGGAACCGGAAGCCCTGGCGCTGATCGCCCGCGCCGCCGAAGGCTCGGCGCGCGACGCGCTGTCCCTGCTCGATCAAGCGATGGCGCACGCTGCGGGACCGGTGCGTGCGGAGCATGTCAGGCAGATGCTGGGGCTTGCCGACCGCGCGCGGATCATCGATCTGTTCGAAGCGTTGATGCGCGGCGACGTGGCCGCTGCGCTCACCGAGCTGCGCGCTCAGTATGACACGGGCGCCGATCCGGCCGCGGTGTTGAGCGATCTCGCCGAGTTCACCCATTTCGTCACCCGCGTGAAGATCATTCCCTCGGTTGCCGAAGATCCCGCGTTCATCGAGATCGAGCGGGTGCGTGGTCGCGCCTTCGCCGAGAAGCTCTCGATGCGCGTGCTCTCGCGCACCTGGCAGATGCTGTTGAAGGGAATCACGGAGGTGATCGCCGCGGACCGCCCGCTGCCCGCCGCCGAGATGGTTCTCGTGCGCATCGCCTACGCGGCCGATCTGCCGACCCCTGACGAGGCGATCCGATCGCTCAACGAGAAGGGCGCATCGCCGGGCGCTGCTACTTTGGCGTCGCCTCCCGCTGCTGCCGGTTCGCCGCTGCGGCCCGCTCCCTACGCTCCCGTGCGTACGGGGGAGGGCAGGGCGGGGAGAGATGCACCGCGCGGTGCGCCCAGCGCGGCCCTTGCTCCATCGCGCGATCCGGTCACGGCGCCGCCGACCGACGCGACCGCCGCACCCGTTGTCGTCGACCGCTTCGAGGACCTGATCGCGCTCGCCGGGCAGAAACGCGATCTCGCCGTCAAGCTTGCGCTCGAGCGTGACGTGCGTCTCGTACGCTGCGAGGACGGCCGGCTTGAGATCACCCTCGAGCCGAGCGCGCCCAAGACGCTGGTGAACGATCTCGCGCGCAAGTTTTCGCAATGGACGCGCCGGCAGTGGATGGTTGTGGTCTCAGGGGAAGAGGGCCAGCCGACGCTAAAATCACAGAACGACGCGCGCCGGGCCGAACTCAAAAGCGGCGTGGGTTCGAATCCGCTGGTGCAAGCCGTGCTCGCGCGTTTCCCGGGTGCCGAGATCGTCGACGTCCGCAAAGGCGAACTAGCGGCCACGCCCGAGCCGGCGCTGAACAATTTGCGCCCGGGCGCACAAGAGCCTGTACAGGACGATGAAGCCCCTGACTGCAGCGATCAATTGCCCCATAGTGGTGATCCGGAGGATCTATGAAGCCCTCCCAGCGCGAAACAGGTTAAGCCCATGGCCGACTTCCTAGGCTTGATGAAACAGGCCGCCGAGCTCAAATCCAAAATGGAGGCAATGCAGACGGAGCTCGATCAGATTGAGGTCGAAGGCACTTCGGGCGGCGGTCTTGTTACGGTCAAACTTTCCGGCAAGGGCGAAATGAAAGCCGTCAAGATCGACGATTCGCTGGTCAAGCCGTCGGAGAAGGAGATTGTCGAAGATCTTATTGTCGCCGCCCATGCCGACGCGCGGCGCAAGGCTGAAGCGCTGGTGAAGGAAAAGATGCAATCCGTGGCCGGTGGTCTGCCGCTGCCACCCGGGCTCAAATTGTTTTGAAATCGCCTAGACGCGGCTCCGCCGCTCCCCTCGATGACCACTGCTGCCGGACCTGAGATCGAGCGCCTGATCCAGTTACTTGCGCGCCTGCCCGGTCTCGGTCCGCGTTCGGCGCGGCGTGCTGCACTGTTTCTCATCAAGAAGCGCGAGCAGATCATGGCGCCGCTCGCCGAGGCCGTGCGAACGGCGCTCGATAAGATCGAGATCTGCCGCATCTGCGGCAACATCGACACGCAGAATCCATGCGCGATATGCACCGATGCGCGGCGCGACCCCGGCATCATCGTCGTCGTCGCCGACGTCGCCGATCTCTGGGCGCTTGAGCGCGCGCACGCGATCAACGCGCGCTACCACGTGCTGGGCGGCACGCTTTCTCCGCTCGACGGCATCGGCCCACAGGATCTTTCGATCGATGCGCTCGTCTCTCGCGCCCATGAACCGGCGGTCACGGAGGTGATCCTCGCGCTCAATGCCACGGTCGACGGCCAGACTACGGCGCATTACATCACCGACCTGCTGCACGGTGCGAACGTGAAGGTGACGCGGCTCGCCCACGGCGTTCCGGTCGGCGGCGAGCTCGACTATCTCGACGAGGGCACGCTTGCTGCTGCAATTCGGCAGCGGACGGTTTTCTAAAAGGCAGCGTGAACGATGCGAGCGCCGCTTAATCGTCCGCGACGATATGCGTCGGCTTCACCAGGCCGGCGAAATGATTGCGCTGCTGCAGCCAAACCAGCAGTACAAGACTCGGCAGCGCGGTGAGCGCGCTGATCACGAAGAACAGCGGCCAGCCGGTTGCCTCGGCGATGAATCCCGCGCCGGCCGAGAGATAGGTGCGTCCGACTGCGGCCAGCGCGGTAAGCAGGGCGTATTGCGTCGCCGTGTGCAGCGGGTTGTTGCACAGCGCGGACAGGTAGGCGACGAAGATAACGGTGCCGATCGCGCCGGTAAAATTCTCGACGATGATCGTGAGCGTCAATGCCCAGAGGTTGACGCCGACAAACGCTTGCCAAGTGAAGATCAGGTTCGATGCCATCTGCAGGATGGCGCCGATCCAAAGGCTGGTGACCAGGGGATAGGCGCGGGCGAGCGCGCCGCCGGCGAAGCCGCCGATCAGCGTTGCCGCAAGCCCTACGCCCTTAACGATGCTGGCGTAATCGTTGCGTGAGAACCCCAGATCGATCACGAACGGCGCGGTCATGGCGCCGGCGAAGGCATCACAAAACTTGTAGAGCACGATGAAGGCAAGCGCGACCAGCGCCATATCGCGCGTGAGAAAATCCGAGAAGGCGCCGTAGGCAGCAAGTGCAACGCGGCGCAGCGGATTTTCCCCGCTGTGAGCGGCATGCTCGATGCTGGCGGCCGCGGATTTTTGCGGCTCGGCCGCAATGAGCGTAGTCGCGACGCCGATGATGACGAACGCGGCCATCGCGAGATATCCGGCGGTCCACGCCGAGCCCTTGGCGAACCCGAGGCTCTCAAAGCCGCTCACCAGGAACAGCGCGCCCGCGGTCGAAACGAGCATGCCGATGCGATAGGCCGCGACGTACGCCGCCATGCCGGCAGCCTGCTCGCTCTCGGTGAGACTCTCGATGCGGAACGCGTCGATGACGATGTCCTGCGTGGCGGAAGCGGTGGCCACGAGCAGTGCCGCCGCAAACACCAAGTACCACGGCGCGCGCGCGGGATCGCAGAAGCCGAGCAGTACGATCGAGGCGATCAGCATGAGTTGCGCGGAGAGGAGCCAGCCGCGACGCCGTCCGAACCGCGAGGACAGTAACGGCACATCGAGGGCATCGACGATCGGCGCCCATAGAAACTTGATGGTGTAAGGCGTGCCCACCAGCGCGAACAGCCCGATGGTCCCGAGATCGACCCCCGCCTCACGCATCCAGACTAGGAGCGTCGATGCCGACAGTGCCAGCGGCAGCCCGGCGGAGAAGCCGAGAAACAACACGATCAGCACGCGCGGCTGCAGATAGACCGAAAGCGTCTCCGCAAGCGGCGGACGGGTGGTGTCTAGCGCGGCGTCGGGCGTGGCGGCCATTGGCGAGCTGTCATCCAGGTCAAGGCGGCGACAAAACCCTGCGATTGCGGCGAAAAGTGATCGGGCGTAGCGTCCGGCCTCGATTACGCCCGATCGCAGAATATCGGCCCCGCACGCGGAGGCGAACGCAATGAAACGAGCCGCTCTTGGCATCGCGCTCGCGGCGGCATGGGCCTTTGCGGCATTTCCAGGCCGCGCGCAGGTCCAGGATTTTCCCGTGCGTCCGGTGACGCTGATCGTGCCGTGGCCGGCCGGCGGCACTACGGATATCGGCATGCGGGCCCTGGCGAGCGCCACGGAACGCCATCTCGGGCAGTCGATTGTGATCGAAAACAGGCCCGGCGGCAGCGGCACGCTCGGTCCGGCGCAGATGGCGGCTACGGCAAAGCCCGATGGCTACACGATCGCGCAATTGCCGATCACGATCTTTCGCTTCCCGTTCATGACCAAGACGACCTTCGATCCCGCGCAGGATTTCACTTACATCGTCGGCGTCAGCGGCTACACCTTTGGGGTCGTGGTGAAGAGCGACGCGCCATGGTCGACATTTTCGGAGCTGCTTACCGATGCGGCGGCCCGCCCCAGCCAGATCACCTATGGAACGCCGGGCGCCGGCACCAGCCTTCACATCACCATGGAGCAGATCGCCAAGCAGCGCGGCATCAAGTGGATCCACGTCCCGTTCAAGGGAAGTGCCGAGACCAGCAACGCCCTCCTCGGGGGTCACATTCATGCGGTCGCTGACGCCAGCGGCTGGGCGCAGCTTGTCAATGCCGGTCAATTCCGGCTGCTGGTGACATGGGGCGCGGCCCGCACCAGGAGCTGGCCGACGGTGCCAACCTTGAAGGAGATCGGCATCGATATGGTTTCGAACTCGCCGTTCGGCATCGGCGGTCCCAAAGGGATGGACCCGAGCATCGTCAAGATTCTGCATGACGCATTCAAGAAAGGAATGGAGGAGCCATCGTACGCCGCGGCAATGGCCAAGCTCGACCAAGAGCTCTTCTATTTGAGCAGCGACGATTACCGACGATTCGCGATGAACCAGATCGCGGAAGCAAAGCGTTTTGTCGCGGAATTGGGGCTCAAGCAGGATTGAGGCGATAGCGCGCAGCGATCAGGATCCCGCCAGCTCGCGCCGGATTTGGCAGCGTCTGAAATCGTTGAGGAATTTGGCTTCGTTCTGCCAGATATACAATCTAAGATAGTAAACCGATCTTGGTACACGTAACCCGGCGCCGCCTACCTCAGTTAGCGGCCGCGACCTCTTCGTACATCATCGAAGGCACGAATGGCCAAGTTGCGGCGCGAGAGCGCGCGCCGTTCGTAGCGATCCAGCGCCGCGAGTTGTTTGCTCATGTCGG
>Ga0306924_10004251_pt1 | contig 13952 bp, 15 predicted proteins | sample sta12Can44000111_FD_203756 | JGI IMG/M metagenome (GOLD analysis project Ga0306924, IMG submission 203756) | Lab enrichment of tropical soil microbial communities from Luquillo Experimental Forest, Puerto Rico - statanox.12C.anox.44.000.111 (v2)... | ecosystem: Environmental > Terrestrial >... | reverse complement strand
CCGCTACATGGCGGACTACTGCGCGGCCGACTCGCGGCGCCTCAAGAGCATGATCCTGGCGCTCGCGAGCGATCCGAAGTGGAGCGCGCAGACGATCAAGGAGCACGCGCGCGAGGATTGGGTCGCGGCGGTGTGGCCGCTGCTGCCCGAGGGCATGCCGGTCGACGATCCGGATCTCGAGCCGATCTGGGCCGCGGCTGACGAGGCCGATCTGCCCATCATGTACCACGCGTTCACCATCGAGACGCCGTACTTCCCGGGCTATCGCGATATCTGGGACAACCCGGCGATGGGCCGCTGTGCCGGCCAGACGTGGGGCGGGCAGCGCTTTCTGTCGTTCATGCTGATGGGCGGGATGCTCGATCGCTACCCGCGGCTTCGGATCGGCTCGCTCGAGAGCGGGCACGGCTGGCTGCCGCACTGGCTCGTGCGGCTCAGCCGTCAGATCGATTACGTGCGCGGCTCCGTCTCGCCGGCGCTGAAGCACACGCCGCTCGAGTACGCGCAGATGGGGCGTGTCTTCGTGAGCATCGATCTGTCAGAAGGGGTGGCGCTCACCAGGGCCGCGATCGATCTGCTCGGCGATCACGTGCTGATGTTCGCGTCGGACTACCCGCACCCGGAGACGATCTTTCCGGACCACGCCGACTCGGTCATCGCGTGGCGCAAGGAGCTCGGCGAGGAAGCGACACGCAAGCTGATGTGGGAGAACGCGAGCCGCTTCCTGCGCCTGACGTCGACGCCGTGGTCGGCTACTTAGCGGTGTTCTTCTTGAAGTCGTCGCTCGCGTGCGCTGCGGCCGCGACAGCATAGCGCCGAGTCGACGGATCTCGCTAGCCGGCTTTCCGAAACGTGAGATTGATCCGGCGGCGACCGGTGAGCGGATGCTCGCCGTCCGGCAGGGGGGCGACGCCGTGGAACGCGAGCCGGGTGGGACCGCCCCACACGACGACGTCGCCGCTCTCGAGCCGGACGCGGCGGGGCCGATCCTGACGCTGCGCGCCGCCGAAGAGAAACACCGCTGGCAATCCGAGCGATACCGAGACGATCGGCGCGGAGAAGTCGCGCTCGTTCCGGTCCTGGTGCATGGACAGCCGCGTGCCGGGCTCGTAGCGGTTGACCAGGCACGCGTCGGGCTCGAAGCCGGCGAAGCCGGCCGCAGCGGCAGCGCGCACGGCGACGTCGTGGAAGATGCCGGGCAGCGGCGGCCACGACCGGTCCGTCGTGGGATCGGTCGTCGTGTAGCGATAGCCCTTGCGATCGGTCACCCAGCCGAGGCGACCGCAGTTGGTCATCGCGATCGACATCGTGTAGCCGCCCGGCGTGACCATGTGGCGGAACGGCGCCTCGGCGATGACGGCGTCGACCGCCTCGAGGAGCGCCGCGGCCTGCGATTCGGCGAATCGCCTGAGGATCGTGGCGCTCTCGGCGAGTGGCTCGGACTCGACGGCGCCGCCGGGAACGGCGCCGAACAGATCGCCCGTGGCCATCCCGCGGCGGCTCTTCATCGCGCGTCGTGAAAGATGATGCCGAGCGTGTGGCGGTGGCCCGAGCGCAGCCGGCTCACACCGTGCCGCATGGTGACGCGATAGCTCCCGCGCGAGCCCCGCACCGGCCGATGGCGCACCGGGAAGATCACGCAGTCGCCCTGCTCGAGCGGCACGACCTCGACCCGCGACTGCATGCGCGGCCGCTGCTCGGCCAGGACGAACTCGCCCCCCGTGAAGTCGCGCCCGGGTACGGCGAGCAGCACCGTGGCCTGGATCGGAAAGAGGTGCTCACCGTACACGTCCTGGTGCAGACAGTTGTAGTCGCCCTCCCCGTAGCGCAGCACCAGGGGCGTCGGCCTGGTCTGGCCCGCGCGATGGCAGCGGTCGAGAAACTCCCCGAGCGTGCTCGGATAGCGCACGGCGATGCCCATCGCCTCGTTCCAGTGGTTCGCGATGCCGGCGAGCGGCGGGTACATGGCGAGCCGGAGCTCGCCGACCACGGCCGGAAGCGGGTAGGCGAAGTACTTGTACTCGCCGCGCCCGAAGCCGTGCCGCGCCATCACGATCCGCGAGCGAAACGCGTCGTCGACGTCGTACCCGGCAGCGAGCGCGGCACACGTCTCGGGCGCCACGAGGCCGTTCACGACGGCGCAGCCGTTCGCGTCGAGCGCGGCGGCGATGCCGCGCCAGTCGAGCGCCGCGACGCGCTCGCTCAAGGGGGTGTTAGTCTCGGTCTTGCTCACGTCTTCACCAGAGCTATGATCCCACTCCTCGATAGTTATACGCGCCGGCGGCGCGAAAGGGTGGGGCCGCCGCAGTGGGCGTTGACGAATCCGCGGCCGCGCGGCCATAGTGCAGGGAAAAGGGAGAGCAGGCCATGGCGAAGAGACGAGTCGTGATCACGGGCGCGGCCGGTTACGTCGGCCAGCGGATGTTCAAGGAGCTCGCCGAGCGCTGGGACGTGGTGCCCATCGACGTCAGTGCCACGACGAAGGGCGGCGAGAAGGTGCCGGGCCTCGTGGTCGCCGATCTGACCAACCCGGACCGCAACCAGTACCGTCAGCACTTCCGCGGCGCCGACGCCGTGATCCACCTGGGCTACGTGCGCGCCGCCGGCATGGACGCGACGACGTGGCAGGAGAACAACGACGCAAAGTTCTGGGCCGAGCACCAGAACGTCGCCCTCGCCTACAACGTCTATCGCGTCGCGCTCGAGGAAGGCGTGCGCCGCGTGGTGGTGGCCAGCTCGAACCACGCCGCCGACTACTACGAGCGGCTGGTCTGGGACGGCCGGGTGGACATGGTCACGCCCGAGATGCCGCCGCGCTCCGACAACTGGTACGGCTGGGCGAAGGCGGCGTACGAGCTGCTCGGTTTCGTGTTCGCTACCGGCAAGGTCGACGGCAAGAAGCTCGAGGTCGTGCAGTGGCGCATCGGCGGCCCGCGCGACGACGACATCGAGCACGTGAAGCCGGGGGACATCAAGGTGATGCACCGAGCGCTCGGCGCCTATCTCTCGCGGCGTGATCAAGTCCAGCAGGCGATTCGCATGGTCGAGACCCCGGACATCACCGACGAGCACGGGGTGCCCTTCTTGATCGTCTACGGCATCAGCGGCAACACGCACCGCTTCTGGAGCCTGGCCAGCGCCAAGACGAAGATCGGCTACGAGCCGCAGGACGACAGCCAGGTGAACTTCGCCGACGCCATCGCGGCCATCGCGCGCCGGGCGCCGAAGGCGTGACGGCCGGCCGGACGATGGGGTGACGAGTCGGCGCGCCTTCATCGGCCTCGCGATCCTCGGCGCGGCCGCGGCTCCGCGCGCGGCCGCGGTGCAGGGCCGCAAGGTCGCGCGCACGCCGGTTCGAGCTGGTCGTCAACGTGAAGACGGCCAAGACGCTCGCCCTGACGATCCCCGGGCCGGTGCTCCTCCGGGCCGACCAGGTGATCGAGTGAAGGCGCCCGGCCTGCTATCCTGTTGAACGTCGATCAACGGGCCGGGGAAAGGATGACGCGATGAGGCTCACCGCGGCGCAGCTCCAGGAGTTCGATCGCGACGGCTACCTGTTCTTCCCCAGCCTGTTCTCGCCCGCGGAGATCAAGGCGCTGACCGACGAGGTGCCGGCGCTCTACGCGCAGCACCGGCCCGAGAACGTGCGCGAGAAAGGCAGCGACGCGGTCCGCACCAACTTCGCCGCGCACATGTACAGCGCGCCGTTCGCGCGACTGGCGCGCCATCCGCGGATGGTCCAGCCGGTCGTACAGGTGTTCGGCGAGCCGGTCTACATGCACCAGTTCAAGATCAACGGCAAGATGGCCTTCGACGGCGACGTGTGGCAGTGGCATCAGGACTTCGGCACCTGGTTCAACGACGACCAGATGCCCGAGGCGCGCGCCATGAACGTCGCGATCTTCCTCGACCCGGTCAACGAGTTCAATGGCCCGCTGATGTTCATCCCGGGCAGCCACAAGCAGGGCGTGCTCGAGGCCGGCCACGACACCACGACGACGAGCTATCCCTTGTGGACGATCGACCACGCGACCATCACGAAGCTGATCCAGCGCGGCGGCCTGGTGGCGCCCAAGGGCCCGGCCGGGTCGATGATCATGTTCCACTCGTGCCTGGTGCACGCCTCGACGTCGAACCTCTCGCCGTGGAACCGGGTGAGCGTCTACCTGAGCCTCTGCGCGGTCTCCAACCACATCCGGCGCTTCAACCGGCCGGAGTACATCGCCCACCGCGACTTCACTCCGATCGAATGCCTTCCCGACGACTGCCTGCTGCGGCCTTACGACGTCGCGCTGCCGTGGAAGGACGGCACCCCGGCCGCCGCGCTCAGGCCGGAGCCGGCGCTCAGGTAGTCTGCCGCGTCAGCGCGCTCGCGGCCGCGTGAGCTTCAGGAGGCGCGCCGCGTTCAGGCCGAGGATCTTCGCGCGGTCGCCGTCCTTCAGGAACGTGCAGCCGTCGACGAACCCGCGCGGGTCGTACCAGCCCATCTCCTTATCGGCCGGATGCTGGGGGCAAGAGCTCGAGCAGCCAGAACGTTCCATCGGCGCGAACGCGACGCGCGCAGTGGCTGAAGAACGTCTGGAGCAGCTCCAGCTTGGTCAGGTTCTCGTCGCGCGGGCGGCGGTCGTCCACGATCGGAGATCGAGTGTAGTCGAGCAGGAGCTCGGGGCGGAGCAGAATGTGCGTGATGCCGGCCGCGCGCACGCGCGCCGCCAGCTCGTCGGCGTCCTTCGACGCCCGCACCCACTCGCGCAGGGTCCAGTCCTCGAAGATGAAGTCGGAGAAGAACGGACGGTCCAGGTAGTAGGTGTCGCGCCGCATGTGAATGAGCCAGACGCGCGCGGTCGGCGGGAGCTCGCGGTTGACGAGCTCGTAGTACGGATAGTAGTCGAGCCGGCGCGCGAGATAGCGAGCGGCCGGCTCGCCGCCGAGCACGACGCCCAGCGGGCTCAGCGCGGCGAACCACGCGATCGTGACGGGCACCCCCGCCGCGGCGACGCACAAGGTCACCCACCAGAGTGCCCGATCCAGGCCCGCGCCCAGCGCAGCCGCTGCGCTCTCGCCCGTCACCGCGAGCGCAACCGCCAGCGCCGGCACGGCCGGCAGCAGGTAGCGAAGCTGCTGGCTCGAGAAGAGCCAGAACACGAAGAGCGTGGACGAGACCAGCAGCGCGAGGCCGATCTCGGGCTTGAGGCGCCGGGTGGCCAGCGCCCACAGGATGAACGGCACGGCGAACAGGAACACGACGCCGAGCACCCCGTCGTAGTAGGCGGGCTCGTGGAGCTGGGCGGCCAGCGAGAGGCGCACGGGGGAGAGCAGGAAGTCGAGCGGCGTCACCGCGTTGCCGTAGACCGAGAACATGCCCTCGTAGAGCTGCGAGCGCTCGAGGTCCCAGCCCGGCGCCCGGCCGCCCAGGAGGCTCAGGAAGAAGGGGAATACCGGGTTGCCGGTTCGCGTCCAGGTGCGCGCGTACCACGGAGCGGCGAGCAGCGCGCCGAGCGCGAGCGCGGAGAAGCCGACGACGACCAGTCTCGCCGGTGTCGTTCCCGCCTGGGCCGACGCGTCGGCGGCCCGGCTCATACGGAGCGCGCGGAGGAGAATGGCGAGCGCGAGCGCCAGCACCAGGACGACGGTCGTGAGCTTGATGGACAGCGCGGCGCCGACCGCGAAGACGACCGGCCGCAGCCACGCGCCGTCGAGCGTGGTCCACCAGCGCCCCACGCCGCGCACGGCCAGCGCCGTGTACGCGGTGAGCGCCAGATCGACGTAGCCGCTCGCCGCGACGTCGTAGGCGCTCGGGATCGCGGCGACGCTCAGCGCGGCAAGCGAGGCCCAGGCGGGATCGGCGCCCTGGTCGCGCGCCCATCCGTACGTCACGAGCGCGAGCAGGGGCGCGAACGCGAACAGGGTCGCGCCGGCGGCGGTTTCCGCGGTGCGTGGACCTCCGAGACCGCCCAGCAACATGGCCCACACGTCGTGCATCTCGACGCCGAGCGGATAGTAGCTTGCGATGTTGTACGGGGTGTCGACGAGGGCGCCGGCCGCGATGTAGGTCTTCGGCAACGCCAGATGGTAGAGCAAGGTGTCCTTCGCGGTCGGCGGCGCCAGGGCCGCGACCAGCCCGAGCGCCTGGACCAGGACGATCAGCGCGATGCTGGTCCGAGAGATGCGGCCCACCACGGGCGCGGGGACGTTTGTCAGTGCGCGCCGCGCCGAGATGACCCCGAGCACGATGCCCGCGATCGTGACCGCCAGCGCGACGGGCGCACGATAGAGATGAACCACCCCGAGACAGAACCAGACGATCGACCAGACCCCGGCGCCCACCAGCGCACGCGTCGCGAATTCCAGCGCGCGCGGCTCCGCTGCGCCCGTCGCGGGGCGCGCGAGCGCACGCATGACGAGGTCGCCCACGCCGAACCACGCCAGCACGATTGCCGCGGCCGCCACGAGGCCGCCGAGCGCCGCAGCCAGGCCCGCGGCGCCGAAGACGGGCCCGCGGGCCAGCGAGGCGATCGAGGCGCCGAGCAGCTCGGACAGCCGGCCCGCGTCGTCGCCGCGGCGCTGGAAGAAGAGCGCCAGGAGGAGCAGGCCCGTGCCGCCAACGAGCAGGAAGCAGGAGCCGCGACGGGCCAGCGCCGTCACCGTCCGGCTGCGCCTGCCGCCTCGGCCGGCACGCCCGCCATCATCAGGCCCAGCGTGCGCTCGGTCGCCTCGGCGCGTGGCACGTCGCCGACGATGTGCCCGTCGTGCATCACGAGAACGCGATCGGCCAGGGCCAGGATCTCATCGAGCTCGACCGAAACCAGCAGGAGCGCCTTGCCCGCATCGCGCAGCGCGACCAGACGGCGGTGGATGAACTCGATGGCGCCGATGTCGACCCCGCGCGTGGGCTGCCCGACCAGGAGCAGATCGGGATTGCGATCGAGCTCGCGCGCCAGCACGATCTTCTGCTGGTTGCCGCCGGAGAATGCCGAGGTCGGCAAGACCCCATTGCCGGGACGGATGTCGTACTCGGCCGCCTGACGCTCGAAGCTCGCGACCACCGCCGAGCGGAGGAGCCGAATCGGGCCGTTGTAGATCGGCTCGTCGTGATAGCCGAGGATGGCGCTCTCGCGCGCGACGAACGGGATGACCAGGCCCATGCGATGGCGATCTTCGGGCACGTGCGCCAGCCCGAGCCGGCGCAGGCGCCGCGGCGAGCGGGCCTCCGCGTCGGCGAGCGCGGCGCCCTTCAAGCGGATCTGTCCCGACTTCACCGGCCGGATGCCGGCGAGCGCCTCGAGGAGCTCCGACTGGCCGTTGCCGGCAACACCGGCAACCCCGACGATCTCGCCCCGCCGCACCGTGAAGCTCACGCGCTTGACGCGCTCGACGCCGAGCCCGTCCTCGACCACGAGGTCCGTCACCTCGAGCACTGGTTCGCCCGGGTGCGAGGGCGCCTTGTCGATGCGCAGGCTCACCTTGCGGCCGACCATCAGCTCGGCGAGCTGCTCCGCCGTCGTCTCGGCGGTGGGGACGGTCGTAACGATGCTGCCCTGGCGCATCACGGTGACGACGTCGGTGGCCTCGCGGATCTCTCGCAGCTTGTGTGTGATGAGCACCACCGTCTTGCCCTCGCCGCGGAGCGACGCGAGGATGCGAAACAGATGATCGGCCTCCTGCGGCGTCAGCACCGCCGTCGGCTCGTCGAGAATGAGCAGCTCGGCTCCGCGGTAGAGAGCCTTGAGGATCTCGACGCGCTGCCGATGGCCCACCCCGAGATCCGCGACGCGCGCGTCGGGGTCGACCTCCAGGTGGTACTCACGGCCGAGCCGCGCGAGCTCGGCGCGCGCCCGGCGCATCCCGGCGCCGAGCCGCAAGCCGCCCTCGACCCCCAGGACGACGTTCTCGAGCACCGTGAACGGCTCGACGAGCATGAAGTGCTGATGCACCATGCCGATGCCCGCGGCGAGCGCGTCTTGCGGACTCCGAACGACGGTCGGCTGGCCGCGCACGAGGATCTCGCCGCGGTCGGGCTGGTAGTAGCCGTAGAGGATGCCCATCAGGGTGGACTTGCCGGCGCCGTTCTCGCCCACGATGCCGTGAATCGACCCCGCCCGCACCCTGAGCGAGATCTCCCGATTCGCGTGCACGGCCCCAAACCACTTCTCGATCCCTCTCAGCTCAATCCCCGGGGGATTACCGCTTGCTACGGGTTCTTGCGCTATATGCCGTTCCTTCCGAGCGGCCGCTTTGCCGCCGCAATCGAAATCCTGGGGAGATATCGGAGGGGGCCGTCGAGGCCCCCTCCAAAAACGAAAGGGGGGCGAAGCCCCCTCCGAGCTACTTCGCCATATAGTCCGTGACCTTGATCGTGCCGGCCACGATGTCGGCGCGCGCCTGCTGCAGGCGCTTCTCCATGTCGGGGGTGATGAGGCTCCTGTTGTTCTGGTCGATCGCGTAGCCGACGCCGCCCTCGGCGACGCCGAGCGAGCGGACGCCGCCCTTCAAGGTGCCGTCCTTCGCGGCCTTGAAGGTCTCGTACACCGCGAGGTCGACGCGCTTGATCATCGAGGTCAGGATCGTGCCGGGATGGATGTGGTTCTGGTTGGAGTCGACGCCGATGGCGAGGCGGCCTTTGTCCTTCGCGGCCTGCAGCACGCCGAGCCCGGTGGCGCCCGCCGCGGCGTAGACGACGTCGGCGCCGCGATCGAACTGGCTGCGCGCGAGCTCGCCGCCGCGCGTCGGGTCGTTCCAGGCCGCCGGCGTCGTCCCGGTCATGTTCTGGAAGATCTCGATCTTCGGGTTCACGTACCGGGCGCCTTCCTCATACCCGAGGGCGAATCGGCGGATCAGCGGGATGTCCATGCCGCCGACGAAACCGACCTTGCCGGTCTTGGACGCCATCGCCGCCGCCATGCCGACCAGGAACGAGCCCTCGTGCTCCTTGAAGACGATCGACTGCACGTTGGGCAAGTCGACGACGGCGTCGACGATCGCGAACTTGAGGTTCGGGAACTCCTTGGCCACCTTCTCCATGCCGCTGGCCTGCGAGAAGCCGATCCCGACCACGACGGCGGAGCCCCGGCGCGCCATGTTGCGCAGCGCCTGCTCGCGCTGGGCCTCGGCGGTCACCTCGAACTCGCGATACGCGATCCCCGTTTCCTTCTTGAACCGCTCGGCACCGGCGTACGCCGCCTCGTTGAACGATTTGTCGAACTTCCCGCCCATGTCGAACACGACCGCGGGAACGAACTCCTGCGCGAGAGCGGGACCGATCAGGGTCAGCGTGAGGAGGACGGCGAGGACGGCGCTGAGCGAGCTCGCGAATCCCATGTTTGCTCCTTCTTCCGAGTTGACCCGCACCCGGCGACGCCGAGCCAGATCTCGCCGGCGACCGGCGCCCCGATGATATACGATCCGGCCGCTCGTTCACGCACGCCACGGAAGCTGGCTTCGATTCGCTCTCGTGTCACGCATGGGCTATCCTCGTGCGGGATGCCGACCGCGCCGAAGATCTACATGGCGAGCCCGCTGGGTTTTTCCGAGGCGGGACGGCACTTCTACGGCGCAGTGCTCGTGCCCTTCGTCGCCGGCCTCGGGTACGAGGTGCTCGACCCGTGGGCGCTGGCCGATCAGGCGAAGATCGAGGCCGTGCAGCGGCTGCCCTACGGCTCCCAGAAGCGCGAGGCGTGGCGCAAGCTGAACCGGGAGATCGGCGCGACCAACCGGGCCGCGATCGACCGCGCCGACGGGCTGGTCGCGGTGCTCGACGGAGTCGACGTCGACAGCGGCACCGCGGCCGAGGTGGGTTACGCGTTCGCGCGCGGCAAGCTGATCGTCGGCTATCGCGGCGATTTCCGGCTGAGCGCCGACAACGAAGGCTCCACGGTCAACCTGCAGGTCGAGTTCTTCATCCACGAGAGCGGCGGTGCTATCGTGAGTCGCTACGAGGACCTGGAGCCGTGTCTGCGCCCGTTGCGCGCGAGGCAGCGCTCTTGACCAGGAGGAACGGCATGATCGGCGCGATGGGCAATGCCTCACGGCGAGCGTGGCTGGTGCTGCTGGTCCTTGTCACGGCGCTGGGCTGCGCCGGCCCCCAGATGGCCCCGCAGACCGCCGCGCCCACGCCGCCGCCGGCCGCGCAGAAGCCCGAGCCGCCCGCCAGCGACCTGCTCAACGCGGTCCTGTGGATGCAGCGATCGGTCGAGTACAGGGCGAGCGCGCTCACGGCGTTCGCACTGGCGCGAATCCGGCTCGATCAGGCGCTCGAGGATCGGAACTGGACGGCCGCGCCCAAGGAGCAGACCGGCGCCTATCAGTCCTTGCCGCCCGCCATCGTCCTCGACGTCGACGAGTCCATCCTCGACAACTCGGGCTATCAGGCGTGGATGGCGCTGAAGGGCACGAGCTTCGATCCCAAGACCTGGAACGCCTTCGTCAACACGATGACGTCGACGCCGATCCCGGGCGCGCTCGAGTTCGCGAAGTACGCCGACTCGAAGGGCGTGAAGGTGTTCTACGTCTCCAACCGCACCGCCGAGGAGGAGCCGGCCACCCGCAAGAACCTCGAGCGATTCGGCTTTCCGATGGGCGGCGGCGTCGACACCATGCTGATGACGCGCAAGCAGCCCGACTGGGGCTCCGCCAAGGGCACGCGCCGGGCGTACATCGCCAGGAGCTATCGCATCCTGATCAACGTCGGCGACAACTTCGGCGACTTCGTCGACGAGTATCGGGGGACCGAGGCCGAGCGGTTGAAGATCATGCAGGAGCACCAGGCGCGCTGGGGGCGCGAGTGGATCATGATCGCGAATCCGAGCTACGGCTCGTTCGAGTCGGCGCCCTACCGGCACGACTTCAAGCTGTCCGATGCCGAGAAGCGCGCGTTGAAGCGCGGCGCGCTCGAGGCCTGGCCAGGCCCATGAGGGAGACATCGACCGCGATGACCAACGCGAGCCCCACCGCGCTGCTCCTGAACGTCGGACACGCTCTCGATCATCTGTTCCTCTTGATCTTCGCCACCGCCGTCTCGGCCATCGCCGCGCAGTGGGGGATGATCTGGCAGGACCTGATGCCCTACACGGTCGGCGCCTTCGTGCTGTTCGGCCTGGGCTCGCTGCCGGCCGGACGTCTTGGCGATCTCTGGGGACGCCGCGCGATGATGGTGGTCTTCTTCCTCGGCATGGGGCTCTCGGGGCTGGCCATCGCCTCCGAGCCGGGCGTCTGGTCGCTGGCGGTCGCGCTGACGGTGATGGGCGCCTTCTCGTCGATCTAGCACCCGGTCGGTATTCCGATGCTGGTGCAGAGCGTGAAGAACCCGGGCTTCACGATCGGCCTCAACGGGCTCGCCGGCAATCTCGGCATCGCGGTGGTGCCGTGCTCACGGGCTTCCTGGTGAAGTATGCCGGCTGGCGGGTCGCCTTCGCCGTGCCCGGCGTGATCGCGCTGGCCTGTGGCGTCCTGTTCTTGCTGATCGTGCCGCGCGAGGACGTGCCGCCGGCCAGGCGGCCGCAGAAGATGGTCGACCTGCCGCGGTCGCTGCTGGCGCGCGTGCTCACCGTGATTGACCCTGGCGGCCATCACCGGCAGCCTGATCTTCAACTTCACCACGAACGGCAACGGCCAGCTCCTGACCGAGCGGCTGCGCGGCGTCGTCGACGACCCGGCCACGATCGGTGCGCTGCTCGCCGTCGTCTACACGGCGGCCTCGTTTGCACAGCTCGTCGTGGGCAAGCTGATCGATCGGGTGCCGCTCAAGTGGGTCTACGTGCCGGTCGCGGCCGGCCAGATCCCGCTGTTCCTGTTCGCCTCGCAGGTCACGGGCTGGCCCACTACGCGGCGATGCTGGCGTTCATGGCCTTCGTGTTCGGCGCGATCCCGTTCATCGACGCGATGATCGTGCAGTACGTCGACGACCGCATGCGCTCGCGCGTCGCCGGCATTCGCCTGGCGGTCGGCTTCGGCGTGAGCTCGCTCGCGGTCTACCTGCTCGGCCCGACCGTCAAGGCCGCCGGCTTCACGACGCTCCTGACCTTGCTGGCGGCGCTCGCGGCGTGCACGACATTCTTCGCGGCCCTGCTGCCGACCTACGCCCCCAAGCCCACGGTGGTGCCGGCGCCCGCTCCGGCTCCCGAGCCCGCCACCTGAGCCACGTGGTGGCGGAGACGGGCTAGAAGCCCGCCCACTTCATCGAGAGCGGCACGACCTTCTCGTCGCGCAGGATGGTCACGCGTAGCTCCTGACCGGGCGCGAGCGTCTCGAGCATCTTGAGCACCTTGACCATGTCCGCATTGGAGTTGACCGGGATGCCCTGAACGCTGAGCAGGATGTCGCCGCCGACGACGATCTGCTGCCCCTCCACGATGCCGAGCCGATCGCCCCCGCGAATTCCCATGCGCGCCGCGATCGAATCCTTTGCCACCTGCCTGACGAGAAAGCCACCCTCCTGCGGCACCTTGAGCATCTGGGCCATGGCGCCTGTCACCAGGAGCAGATCGAGCCCGTACCAGCGGCGGTTGCCCTCGACCAGAAGCTTCTTCACCGTGTTCGCCGTCACGACGAATCCGAGCCCCTCGCTGCCGCCCGACTTGGTGATGTTGTGACTGACGATCCCGATCATCTCGCCGGCCCGGCTGAACATCGGTCCGCCGGAGTTGCCGGTGTTGATGACCGCATCGGTCTGAAAGAACTCGGCCAGCGGAAAGTCCGGGTTGATCGTGTTCGGCTCCCACCGGGCGCTGATGATGCCCTGGCTCAGCGAGTGCGCGAGCCCATAGGGCGCTCCGACGATGAAGACCAGATCGCCGACCCGTACCGGGTCGGAGTCGGCCAGCTTCGCCACGACGGCTTCGGGCGGCACCGCCGAAACCTGGAGGATCGAAATGTCGGCCCGCGGCTCCGACGAGATCACGCGCGCCGCGACGGGCTCCTCGCCCAGGAACTCGACCGTGACGTCGTCCATCGTGTGCACGACGTGCGCGGCGGTGGCCACCTTGCCGTCGCGCGAGATCAGCACGCCCGAGCCGATCTCACGGAATCGGGTGACGCCGCCGGCGGTCACTTCTTGGCCCTTCGAGCGGATCACGACCACCGCGGGGTTGACGCGGCGGTACGCTTCTCCGAGAGTCTCGCCACTCGCCGGCCACGGCGCCGCGATCAGGAGCGCGAGCGCCGCGATGCCCGCACACCGACTCTTCCTCATCACGACACTCCTCGACGCGCGGTCCTCCGGGGTCACTCGGGCCAGCTGTGCAGGAGGTAGAGTGCCTTCACGAGCGGCGCCGCCGACGCGTAGAGTCCGAACCAGCGCTCGTAGATGAGCACGATCCCGTTCGAGCGATAGAGCGCCGAGAGCGTCCGGTTCACTTGCGCCTGGAACGCGTTGTCGCCCCGGCGCATCATCAGCGCGTAGGGCTCGTACGAGAAGAGCTCGCCGCTCATGCGAAGCTTCGTGCGATCCTTGGCGTTGGCGAGGAGCCCGGCGAGCAAGAGGTGATCGGAGGCGTACGCGTCAAGCTTGCCCTCCTCGAGGCCCTGCAGGCCGTCTCGATGATCGGGTACCGCGATCATCTGCGCCTTGATCGACGCGGCTCCCAGCGCCGACGTGAGCGCTTTCTCGGTGGTGGTGTTGGCGACGATACCCACGCGCTTGCCGGCGAGATCCTTCACGCCGCCGATGCCCGACGCCGCGGTGGCCAGGAGGCTTCCACCGTCCACGAAGATCATGTGGCTGAAGGCGACCTGCTCCATGCGCCCGAACGTGATCGTGGTCGAGCCGCACTCGAGATCGATCGTGCCCTTCACGAGCTTGCTGACGCGGTCGGCCGGTGTGACCGGCACCCAGCTCACCTTGAGGTCGGCGAGCTTCAAGGCCTGCTTCACGGCCGCCGCGACCTGCAGACACAGATCGACCGAGTAGCCGGCCGGTTGTCCGTCGCTGCCGAGGAACGAGAACGGCCGGGACGTCT
>Ga0306924_10004249_pt1 | contig 13953 bp, 13 predicted proteins | sample sta12Can44000111_FD_203756 | JGI IMG/M metagenome (GOLD analysis project Ga0306924, IMG submission 203756) | Lab enrichment of tropical soil microbial communities from Luquillo Experimental Forest, Puerto Rico - statanox.12C.anox.44.000.111 (v2)... | ecosystem: Environmental > Terrestrial >... | reverse complement strand
GTCGTAGAGCACCTCCTCGCACAGCGCCTGCGCGGCGCCCTGCGCGATGCCGCCGTGCCGCTGGCCCTCGAACAGGATCGGGTTGAGCACGGGACCCGCGTCGTCGGCCGTGACGTGCCGGAGCAGCGTCACCTTGCCGGTCTCGGTGTCCACCTCGGCCAGCGACAGCTGCGCGCCGAACGGGAACGTCGGCGCGTCCTGGGTGAACCGGACGTTCGCCACGATCAGCCCGCCGTCCGCGTGGCCCGCGACCTGCGCCCAGGTGAGCGACTTGTCCGGGTCGCCGGCGATGTGCCAGGTGCCGGTGCCGGTGTCGAGCACCACGTCGGCTTCGGCGGCCTCGAAGAGCGCGGCCGCGTTCCTGGCCGCCTCCTCCTTGACCTCGATCGCCGCCTTCTGCACCGCGGACCCGCCCAGCTGCAGCGAGCGGGACGCGTAGGTGCCGATGCCGTCCGGGATCAGGTCAGTGTCACCGTGGATGACCTCGATCTTGTCCATCGGGATGCCGAGCTCTTCCTGCACCAGCATCGCGAACGCGGTGTGGTGGCCCTGGCCGTGCGCCGAGCTGCCGGTGTAGACGGTGGCGGTGCCGTCGTCGTGCACCTCGACCTTCGCGGTCTCGCCGGCGCCGGCGTCGGCCGCGGTGATCTCCACGTAGGTGGCCAGCCCGATGCCGAGCTGCCTGGTGTCGCCGGATTCACGGCGCCGCCGCTGCTCGGCGCGCAGCTCCTCGTACCCGGCCGCGGCCAGCACCTTGTCCAGCGCCGCCTCGTACTCACCGGAGTCGTACGGCGCGCCGGTCTTGGTGACGAACGGGAACTGGTCAGGCTTGATGAAGTTGATCTTCCTGACCTCGGCCGGGTCGAGCCCCGCCTCGGCGGCGAACCAGTCCACCGCCCGCTCGATCGTGGCCGCCGCCTCGGGCCGGCCGGCGCCGCGGTAGGCGGAGATCGGCGTGCCGTTGGTGACCACGGCCTTGTACCCGGCCTGGACGTTCGGGATGTCGTAGACGCCGGGTGCCATCAGGTTGGTCAGCATCGGCAGGAACCCGGCCATCCGCGAGTACGCGCCGGAGTCCTGGACGACGTCGAGCCGGTAGGCCTTGATGTGCCCGTCGCGGGTGCCGCCGATCCTGATGTGGTGGACCTGGGCGCGACCCTGCGTCATCGCCAGCATGTTCTCGTTGCGGGTCTCCACCCAGCGCACCGGCCGGCCGGTGTGCTTGGCCGCCCACGCGACGATGATCGACTCGCGGTCGACGCCGATCTTGGCGCCGAACCCGCCGCCCACGTCCGGCGCGACCACCCTGATGGCGTCGGGCGGCAGCCCGATCGCGGTCAGGATCAGGCGGGAGAGCTGGGCGTTCTGTGAGCTCGCCCAGACGGTGAGCTTCCCGTCGATGAACGCCGCGGCCGTCGACCGGCCCTCCATCGGCAGGCAGGCGACCCGCTGGTTGACCACGTCGCCCTCGACGATGACGTCGCAGCCGTCGAAGATGGAGTCGTCGCTGGTCTGGCCGCGGCCCTGAGTGCACACGTTCGTGCCGGCGTCGGGGAACAGCAGGCTCTCCCCCGCCAGCGCCGCCTCGATCGACGGCACCGCGGGCAGCTGCTCGTAGTCCACGCTGACCAGCTCGGCGGCGTCCTCGCCCTGGTAGGTGCTCTCGGTGAGGACGATCGCGACCGGCTCGCCGACGAACCGGACCCGGTCGAACGCGAGCAGCGGCTCTTGCCACACGCCCCCCATCGGCATCGGCCCCTCGGGCGGAGGCGCGTCCGGGTCCGGCTCCGCGGGAGGCGGTGGCGCCGGCATGTCGGTCATGTCCGCCGCGGTCAGCACCGCGACCACGCCCGGCTGCGCGAGCGCCTCCGAAGCGTCGATGCCCGTGATGAGCGCATGCGCCACCGTCGATCGCACGAAGGTGGCGCGTACCGCTCCGGCAAGCTCAGGTTCCCGCAGGTCGTCGACGTAGACGCCTCCTGCGGTCAACAGCCGCGGGTCCTCCGTACGGATCACCCGCGTGCCCAGAATGCTCATGAATCCTCCGCTGGTACGGCCTTCCCGCCGAACCTACACCGAACGAGTCAGGCGCTGCCAGCCCCGTGCTACGCAAAGACACACTTATAGGTTTGTGGCCATAACACGAGGTAAACGGGGGGTTCTTGTAGTCACACTGTGAACTCCGCCGGCCATTTCCGGGCCGCGGTCCGCACCACCGCCCCTGAAGCTTCGGGGCTCACGTAACTTAACCCCTTGTACCATCTGTCATCGCTATGCTGCCGACGGTGAGGAGCGCCCGCACGACATAGGGAGGGAATTTGAGGCGGATAGGTTCTCTGCTCGCCGCATCGGCCGCTGCCGCGGTATTGGCGACCACAGCCCCCCGCATTGGCAGCTTCGGCGGCTATCACCGCACCGGCCAGCGCGCCGTTGCCGTGTCACGCCACGATGAGTAACTACCACCCCAAGGACTACACCACGACATACGTCCATGTGCGGACGGCCGCTTATGCCGCCGTCACGACCATCGCCCACTACAGGACGGTCAACCGCAAGCACACCGGCAAGGCCGGCGCGAAGGGCAACGCGTCGATCGCGTACCGCATCAGCGGCGCGACACCCGGTTACAAGGTCGTGGTGAGCGTTCGAGTCGTCAAGGGCAACCGGTCGGGCAGCTGCTCGACATGGTTCATACCGCACCGCTGACCGGGATTCGCTCGGCATTATCCGCGGCCACTTTGCATCGCTGGTGAACTTTGCATCGCTGATGACACCTTTTATGCCCGATATGCCCGGAATGTGGGTGCGCCAGCGATGCAAAGTCCGAGAAGCAAGGCCTGGGCGGGCTCACCTTTCCGCGTGAAGGGCCGCGGCGTCGCAGCGGCGCGCGGATCGTCGCCTCGGGGAACACGGGTGTCCGCCGGCTACAGCGACGCGGCTGGGGTGGCGGGGGTTAGCCAGTGGGTCGTTACCGCCTGGGAGCGGGTTTCGAGGCGGGCGGCGAGGTCGGCGGCGGCCGCCGCGACGGCCGGGCCGAAGTTCGGGGCGTCGGTCGTCTCGAGCAGGAACACGATGCGGGCGCTGTCCTCGGTGACCTTGGTGCGGTCCGCGTCGCGGTGGTTCCAGTGCCTGGTCAGCACGGATTTGGCGTCCGTGTAGATCACCTCGCCCGGGCGTGGGTGCTCGGTGACGTCCGGCTCGCCCAGTGGCGTGAAATCCTCGTCGCCCGCCGCGAACCCGACCGCGATGTCGCCCTCGACCGCGTCCAGGTCGAACGCGCCGGCCGGCACCCCGTGGGTGGCGGACACGAGGTTGTAGCAGTCCACCGCCGCGCTGATCCGCGGCAGCCGGCCGCTGCGCGCCAGCCGCCGGCGCAGCGCGGCCACGCTCGGCCGCTCCCGCTTCGGGTTGGTGCCGAACGCCCGGTACGCCGCGTGCCACGCGGCGATGTGCGGGTCGTCTTCCGCGGCCGGGAGCGTCTCGCCGCCGGCGGCGGCCCGCTCGAGCGCCGCCAGGCCGGCCTCCACCTCGGGCCACGGGCCGTGGCCGGCGAAGCCGCTGGCCACGATCGCGGCGATGCGCACCCCGCCGAACGCCGCACACACCGCGTCGCTGATCCGAAGCTCGGTCATGATCTCTCGTCATCCTCCCTGGCTCACGCTCAATTATCCCGAACGGACGCTAGCGCCTCCCCACCGGATACGGTTATCGTTGACTTAGTCCGAGATAACCCCTGACTGGGTCAGCTAATTTGGGGGCACGATGAGCGAGGCTCTCGCAGATCAGGTCGCGGCGGTGCGCGCCTTCAACCGCTTCTACACGGGCGTCATCGGGCTGGTACACGGCATGTACCTGGACATGCCGTACTCGCTGACCGAGGCCAGGCTGCTGTTCGAGATGGCACGCCAGGACGTCACGGCAGTGGCTGACCTGCGGCGCGGCCTCGACATCGACGCGGGGTACCTGAGCCGGGTGCTCGCCCGCTTCGAGGCCGGCGGCCTGGTGACCAGGCGGCGCTCGGACGCTGACGGCCGCCGCCAGGACATCGTCCTCACCAGCGCGGGGCGGGCCGCGGCGGCGGAACTGGACACGCGCTCGGCCCGGCAGATCGGCGAGCTGCTCGCCGGCGTGGACCGCGGACGGCTGCTCGACGCCATGCGGGACATCACCGGCCTGCTCGGCGGCCAGGCGACTCGCGCGGTGCTGCTCCGGCCGCCGTCGGCCGGCGATCTCGGCTGGGTGGTGCACCGGCACGGAGCGGTGTACGCCGAGGAGTACGGCTGGAACATGGACTTCGAGATGCTCGTCGCCAGGCTCGTCGCCGGTTATCTCGAGGTCCGGCACGACGAGCGCGCCGCGGGCTGGATCGCGGAGGTGGACGGCGCGCCCGCCGGCTCGGTGTTCTGCGTCCCCGAGGACGACACGACGGCGCGGCTGCGGATGCTCCTCGTCGAACGCTGGGCCCGCGGCCTCGGCCTCGGCACGCGCCTGGTCGACGAGGTGCTGCGGTTCGCCCGGCGGGCCGGCTACCAGCGGATCGTGCTGTCCACCTATGACGTCCTCGTCAGCGCCAGGCGGATCTACCAGGCGGCCGGGTTCACGCTGGTAAGCGAGGAACGGGAGTGCAGCTTCGGACAGGATTTGAACGCTCAGGTCTGGGCGCGATCCCTGGTTCATTAGTGCAATCGTGTGCATTAATGCGCTATCCTTGAACCGGCGCGGTCGGATGCATCGCCGCATGGGGGCGTAAAGCGGCCGGCGGGACGCGCTGTCCGCTGTGCGGACTTTCCCGGAATCCCCGGACCGGGATCAGCCAGCGGGCGCCTTGCACTATTGCCATTCATCGTGACGGGGAGCGGTGACAATGTCCTCAGGAAGCCGATGGGCGCCGGGTATCGGCGTGGACCGGCTCCAGCCCGGAGATCACGCCTTGCTGGCGTTCTCCGACGACGAACAGCGCTGGGAGATCCTCACCACCTTCACCGAGCATGGGATCGCCAGGGACGAGAAGGTCTTCCTGCTGGTGGACGTCGTCCACTCGCCCGCCGAGGTGGCGGCCCGGGTCGCCGGAGGCAAGCAGGCGGCCCGGGCGCTCGTCGACGTGGGCCGGCTCGTGGTGTCCACGACCCCGCGCTTCGGCCCGGGCGGCTTCGACGCCAGGCGGCTTGTGGACACGGTCGGCCGCCGGGCCGACGAGGTCGTCCGCGCGGGGTTCAGCGGGCTGCGCAGCGCGAGCGAGATGTCCTACGCACTCGCTCCGGTGGAGAGCCTGGACCAGGCCGTGGAGTACGAGTCCGTGCTGCACGAGACGCTGTTCGGGGCGAAAGCGAACCGCCGGTACACCGCGCTGTGCCTGTGGGACGAGCGCCGGTTCGGCGGCGAGCCGGCCATGGACGCGGTGCGCGCCATCCATCCGGTGACGGTCCTCGATCGCCTCGGGTCGCTGCACGTCACGCTGACCAGCGCCGGCATCCGGCTCACCGGGGACTGCGACCTGTCCACCCGCCCGGCGTTCACCGGCGCGATGCGCACCCTCGCCATCCGGCCGGGGCCGACGCTGGTCCTCGACATAACCGACCTGTCCTTTCTCGACGCCTACGGGGTGAGCCGCATCCTGCGGCTGGCGGAAGAGCTGGCGCCGCCGCGCCGCCTCGAGGTCCGGTGCCGCAACGTCCACCGGCGGCTGCTGCACGCTCTCGGCGCCCGTTCCTTCCGGCAGCTCTCCGTCGTCACCGAGCGCCTGTAAGCACACGGAAAGAGCCGCCCGGGCGGGCGGCTCTTTCCGTGTTGTCGGGTTATTGCTGTCGGGTTCAGGCTGAGGCACCCGCCTGGTGGCCGGACTCGTGGATCTGCTCGATCGCCGGGCCGAACACCGTGGCGCCAGGCTGCTCGTGGCGGCCCTTGGCGAATCCGAAGATCCCGGCGAGCAGGCTCACCGCGCCGAGGCCGAACATCGCCAGCGAGATGATGAAGGTGATCTGGGAGACCTTCCACCAGCCGTAGGCGTTCAGGAGCATGCTGCGCAGGGTCTCGCCCTTGAAGACGGTGGCGACTTGGGCCTGCAGCTTGGCGTTGTTCGGCTGGGCCATGGCCTCGCTGGACAGCTGGGAGTAGGTCTTGCCACCGGTCATGTTCTGGATGTGGACGGCGATGAAGTGGTCAGCGTAGGCCTCGGCCTGCTGCCCGGTCAGGAGCTGCTGGCCGGCGTACTGCGAGACCGAGGGGACCATGCTGGGCGTGATCTCGGTGCCCGCCTGGGGGTGCGCGAACGCGGCGGCGGCTGGGAATGTGATCTGCTGTGCGGCGAGCTGGCTCTGCACGGTGTTGTGCACGTAAGCCGAGCCCCAGAGCAGCAGGCCGCCGACTGCCAGCAGTCCGATGCCGAGAAGGGAACCGATCCAGCCGAGAAGCTTGTCGAATGTCGTGCGGCGCATTTGGGACATCTCCCTGATTTTCTACCGGGCCTTGTTAGCCTGGCCTTCTTGGATTTGCTTACGTGTCAAGCATCTGTCCCGGACCCCTGGTTCCGGCATGGCTTTATGGCACTCAGTGCCAGGACCAAGGTCACCAGCGGCCAAGCCGTTAGTCCCCTGTCGACGACGTGATGTGGTCATAACATGACAATTCGCGACACATTAGGCGCGGGCGGCGGCCGCGGTCCCGGGCTCGCCGTCCGGGACGCCGACGCCCTGATTTTCACCGCCGAGATGTACGGCATCCAGCTCGACCAGCTGGCCGTCCTGGTGGGCGGCGAGCGGTCCGCCCGGGCCGCGGTGGCCCGCTGGCGCTCACTGGGGTACGCCGAGACGGCGCGCCTCACCGTCGGCGCGCCCTGGGTGTGGGTGACCAGGGCCGGGCTGGCGGCCTGCGGGCTGGCCTACACCGGGACGCGGCCGGGGCTGGCGCGGCTGGCGCACATCAGGGCCGTCGTCGCGGCCCGCATCGCCCTCGAGGCGACGGACGCCTACCGGCGGGGCAGCGGGTTCTGGCGGTGCGAGCGGCGCATCAGGGCCCGGCACGGGGCCGGCCTGCGCCAGCACCTGCCCGACGGCGAGGTGCACTGGCCGGATGAGGCGCCGGTCGCCTGGGCCGGCGAGTGCTGGGCCGTGGAGGCGGAACTGACTGCGAAACCCGTCGACCGCACCGCCGAGATCATGCGGGAGATCCTGCTCCGGACCGGGGACTACGGCTGCCCCGCCGCCGACGCGGTGGTCCCGGGACGGCCGCCGCGGCACGCCCGCGCGCTCTACCTCTGCTCCCCCGCATCGCGTGGCACCGTGCTGCGGGCGCGCGCCGCGCTGGGCCCGCTGTCGGCCAGGATCGAGGTCAGGGACCTGCCATCGGGAGCGCCGCTGTGAGCCGGGGGCCTGCCGGGTACGCCGTGCACCCGGTGCGGCGGGCCGTGGCTCGCGGGCTGCTGCGCCTGCTCCGGCTGGGCGTGGCCGCCGCGCTCGCGGTCGCCGTCGCGCCGGTCACGCTGGTGGCCGCGGCCGCGGCCGCGTTCGGCTGGTGGCGTGGCTGGCCGGCCCGCAGGCTGTACGTGGCCGCCGCCTGGTGCCTGCCGATGGCGGCGGCCTGGTTCGCCGCGGTGGCGCTGTGGCCGGTGCGTGCCGCCGGCCACGGGCGGCTGTGGTCGTCCGGCCGGGGCGCGCCCGGCGCGGGAGCGCCGCCGGGCGCCGGGCCCGGGCCGTGGTGGTTCCGCGTCACCGCCGCGCCTTATCGCGCCTGGGCGGCGATGTGGCACCTGGCCGGGCACGGGCACCTCGCCGCCGCCGCGGTCGCGGCGGCGCCGCCCGCCATCCCGCTCGGCATCCTGGCCGGCGGCCTGGCCTGGTCTTACCGGCTCTTCCGCATGGAGACAGGCACCGGCGGCCTCACCCCGGCCGCGCCGGCCGCGTTCGACGCACGGCTGTGGCGGCGCCAGGCGCGGACCGCGAAAGCGCTGCTGGCCGCGCCCGGCGCGCTCCCCCTTCTTTCCCGCAACGGCCACGTGGTGACTGGCGCCGCCATCCGTTCCGTCCGGCACCGGGCCGGCCGGTCCGCGGCGATCCCCTACGAGCGACTGCGTTCGCACCAGGTGGTCATCGGGTCGACGGGAACCGGCAAGACCACTCTCCTGCTCCGGCTGTGGGCCGGCTTCATGGCCGCCGGGCTGCGCCGGTACGCCGCGGGGACGGCGGGCCGGCCGCTGCTCGTGGTGCTCGACTGCAAGGGCGGCGCGAGCTCGCGCAAGGTCGCCGACCGGACCCGCCGGGTGCTGCGGGACGCGGGCGCGCGGTCGACGGCGATCTGGCCGGACGAGGCCGCGCTTTCGTTGTGGGCGCTGCCGCCGGACCGCCTGGTGACCACGCTGCTCGACCTCATCGAGCACGGCACAGGCGGCGCCGCCTACTACACAGACGTGATGGAAGCCCTCGTCTCGCTGGCGGTCTTCGCGCCGGGCGGCCCGCCGGCGAGTTCGGCTGACTTCCTGGCGAGGCTGGACGCCGGCTGGCTGACCGCGGTCTACGCGGCGAGCGGTGACGGGGCGGCAGTCGCGACGGCACGTTCGGCCGGCCGGGCCTTCGAGGATGTGAAGCTGCGGTTCCGGGCACTGTGGCGAAGGCTGGGAGCCGCGCTCGACGGGGGCTCGTCGTTCGCGGACGCGGACGCGTGGTACTGCATCCTGGAGGGGACGGCCGAGGCCGCGGTGGCGGAGGCGCAGGCCAGGGCGCTGACCGACCTGCTCGCGCACTACGCGACCGCCGGGCGCCGGGAGATCCTGCTCGCGGTCGACGAGTTCTCCGCGGTGAGCAGGCGGCTGCCGATCTGGCAGCTGTACGAGCGGGCGCGATCGCTCGGGCTCGCCGTGCAGGTCTCCGCGCAGTCCTGGGAGGGCCTGGCCGCGGACGACGACGAGCGGTACCGGGTCGCCGCCACCGCCGAAGGCGGGATCTGGCTGCTGCGGACCCCGCGCCCGGGCCCGGTGGCCGAGCTGGCCGGGACGCGGACGCACGTCGACACGTCGCGGCGGTTCGCCGGGGCGGGGGCGTGGGAGGACGCGGGCTCGTCGTGGTCGCGGTTCGTCCCGGTGCTCGACGCGGACATCGTGCGGCGGCTCGACGTCGGGCAGGCCGCCTACGTGTACCGGGGCGGGGTCACGTACGTGCAAGTGAAACGGCTGACGGGACGCCAGGCGGCGCTGGCGCCCGCGGTCGTGCCCGCCCCGGCCCGGCCGGCGCCGATGCCGGCTTGGCCCGCGGGGGCTAGCCAGGGCGCGCCGACCCGGGTACTTCCGGACGTCAGCGAGGTGCTCGACGAGGCGTTCGGGGGCCCGGCGTGAGTGATGATCCCTTCCGCGTGCTTGGCCTGCCGCGGGCGGACCTGTCCGACGACGACGTGCGCGCCGCGTGGCGGCGGATCGCCGCGGCCACGCACCCGGACCGCGACGACGGGGGCGACCCGGCCCGGTTCGGCGCGGCGGCCGCGGCGTACGCGATGCTGCGCACCGGCTACGGGCGCGGGGAAGCACTGGCAGACCTCGATCCTCGGCCGGGATCGCAAGGGCCGCCGTCCCGGCGAGGCTGGCGTGTTCGGGGACGCGCTGGCCTGCTGGCGGCGCGCGTTGTCACCGCGATCGCGGTATGCGCGGGCGCGTTCGCGGTCGCGGGCTGGGCACCGGCGAGCATCGCAATCCTGGCCGGAGCTGTTACCTGGCTGTTCGCCACGGGACGGCACGACATCGCCCGCCGGTAAGCATCAGGAACATTCCAGCCGGCGATGCTACGGGGAGCCTCTTTCCCCGCGAGCGCGGCCAGAGTTACAGTGATGGCCGGTAAGTACCGAAGGGGGAGGTACGTCCATGGCATGGCAACTGAGGGGCGAGTACCTGGAGAACTGCAATTGTGACATTCTCTGCCCCTGCATAACGTCTTCGCTGCTAGGACCGGCGGACCACGAGCGCTGTTACGTGCCGCTCGTCATGCACATCAGCGAGGGGTACAGCGACGGCGTGCGCCTCGATGACCTCAACGCGATACTCGTCGTGGACTCACCCGCGGTAATGGCCAGCGGGGGTTGGCGGGTGGCCGTCTACCTCGACGAACGCGCCGACGAAAGACAGCGCGAGGCTCTCGGCGCCGTCCTGTCCGGCGCGCACGGGGGGCCGCCGGCAATGCTGGCCGGCCTAGTCGGGGAGCAATTGGGAGTGAAATTCGTGCCCATCACCTTCACGTCCGACGGCGACCGGAAAAGGGTGGAAGTGCCGGGAATCATGGAGTTTGAGGTAGAAGGCTTGCATGCGCCCGATTCGCCCGTAATGGAAATCGTCAACGTATTCCATCCGATGGGCAGTAACCTGCCCATAGCCCGCAGCGTCATCGGCCGCTACAACGATCCCGATTTTGGCTTCTCGTTCGACAACACGGGTAAGAATGGCCACTTCCGCGAGTTCGCCTGGCAGGCGTAGCAGTCCGGCCCTGTGGGCCGGACTGTTCGTCATCGCCGCCTTCGCCTGGGTGCTCCTGATCAGGCAGAGTCCCGGCATGCCGTCGTCGATGGCGGGCACATGGCTCGAGTTCGGCCAGTTCCTGCTGCTGTGGGTGATCATGATGGCGGCGATGATGCTGCCATCGGTCGCGCCGGTCTCATCGATGTACTTGACCGTGATCCGGTCCCGCGGGAACGGGAAGGCAGTCGCGCCCGTCGCCTTGCTCCTCGCCGGATACCTGCTGGCCTGGGCAGGGTTCGGCGTGGTGGCGTTCGGGATCTCGTGGCCGCTGGGCAAGCTCACGCCGATGGGCACGGGAATGAGCGCGGCCATGGGGCCGTCACGGCTCGCCATCTGGAGCGCGGCCATAACCCTTGTCGTCGCCGGGGCTTATCAGTTCACGCCGCTGAAGGCATGGTGCCTTCGGCACTGCCGGTCACCACTGGGATTCCTGCTCCACTTCGGGAACTATTCCGGCCGGCTGCGGCACGTCCGCGTTGGCCTCTACCACGGCGGCTACTGTGTCGGCTGCTGCTGGAGCCTGATGCTCGTGCTGGTGGCGGTGGGCGTGATGAACATGGCCTGGATGGTCGCGCTGACCGCGGTGGTGTTCGTGGAGAAGGTCTGGAGATCAGGCGCGGCGTTCGGCTACGCGGTAGGCGGCGCGATGCTCCTCACGGGACTCCTGCTGCCATGGCTGCCCACGATGCAGACCGCCCTCCTCAGCTGAGATCTGGATAGAACCCCGGTAGCCGGGCTAGGGGCTGGTGGCCACGGGGCGGGCCGGGTCGGTGATCCAGTCTGACCAGGAGCCGACGTAGAGGGCGGCCGAGATGCCGGCGATAGCGAGCGCGAGGACCTCGTGGGCGGCCGTGACGCCGGAGCCGCAGTAGACGCCAACAGCCGGGGCCGGCCCGCGCGGGGCAGGCGGGGGCGCGGCGCCGAGTGCGGTGAAGCGGGCGGTCAGGTCGGCTGCCGCCAGGAACGTGCCGTCGGGGTGGACGTTGTCCGCGGTGGGGGCGCTGACCGCGCCGGGGATGTGGCCGGCCACCGGGTCGATGGGCTCGCTCTGGCCGCGGTACCGCTCCCCCGTGCGCGCGTCGAGCAGCAGGCCGGTGCTCGCCATGACCGCGGCGCCGTCGGCGTCCAGCAGCGCCAGGTGCCCGGGGCTGGCGGTGAAGTCGCCCGCCGCCGCGAGCAACGGGGGGCCGGACGAGACCGGCTCGCCCTCGGCCGTCCAGGCGCGGAAGCCGCCGTCGAGGACGCGGACCGAGGAATGGCCGAAGTAGCGGAGCAGCCACCACGCGCGGGCCGCCGCCGTCGAGTCGGCGTCGTCGTACACGACCACCGGCCGGCCGGCGCTCACGCCGGCGCGGCGCATGGCCGCCTCGAAGGCGGCCGCCGCGGGCATCGGGTGGCGGCCGCCGGGTCCCGGCGGGCCGGCCAGGTCCCGGTCCAGGTCGACGAAAACCGCCTCGGGAACGTGGCCGGCCACGTAGATGTCGACGCCCGGCGGACCGCCGAGCCGCCAGCGCACGTCGAGCACCGACGGCACCCCGTCCGGCGCGCCGGACAGCGCGGAAGCGAGTTCGTCCGCGGTGATAAGAAGGCCCGCGCCGTCGCTGGTCACGCGCTTACCGGGGCGAGACCGCGAGCATGGGGACGAGCTGCTCGGCGTGGGTCAGCGAGCCGTGCATGCCCACCAGGGCGCTCTCCTTCGGCTCGGCCCGCGAGGCGATGATCGCGGTGTTCCCGGCCGCGGCGGCCACCACATCGCCGATCCGGTCGGCGAACGCCGGGTCCACCGGGCCGAACCAGCCGTCCTTGATCGCCTCGTCCCGCGACATCACCCAGGCACGGTCGCCGAGGACCTCGCGCCAGGCCGCCAGCACGTCGGCCGCCGCGCCCGGGTGCGCGTACACGTGCCGGGCGCGCGGCTCGCCGCCGAGCAGCGCGACACCGTCGCGCAGTGACGGCACCGAGTCCACGTCGATCCGGTCGTCCGGGCCGACGTCGACCATGCCGTGGTCGGCCGTCACGTACAGCACCGCGCCGAACGGCAGCGACGAGGCGATCTGCTCGGCCAGCTTGTCCACGTGCGCGAGCTGGTAGCTCCACGCCGGCGAGGCCACCCCGTACTCGTGACCCGCCCCGTCGAGATCGCCGTGATAGGCAAGCACCAGGGTCCGTTCGGAATCATGGAGGGCAGCGATCGTCACGGCGGCGAGCGTGCCCAGCGAGCTCGCCGGGCGGTAGTTCGCACCGCGCAGCGCCGCCCTGGTGAGCCCGGTGGCGGCGAACGCGCCGCGACCCACGTGCACCGGGGTCACGCCCGCCCAGGCCGCCCGCTCGAACAGCGTCGGCTTCGGCTGCCATCCGACCGGGTCCACGTCGTCGCGCCAGCGCAGGCCGTTGAGCAGCCCGTCCCCGCCGGGCACGGCGACCTGGTAGCCGAGCATGCCGTGGGTTCCCGGCGGCAGCGCGGTGCCGATCGTGCCGAGGCTGGTCACCGTCGTGGCCGGGAAGCCGGCGGTCAGCGGCCGGGAGTTGAACGCCAGCTCGGACAGGAACGGCGCGGCGGCCTGGTGCGCGCGCAGCAGCTCCCAGCCGAGCCCGTCGATGACAAGCAGGCAGACGCGGCCGGTTCCGGGCAGGCCGAGCACGTTCGCGGCGTTGTCGCCGGTCATCGAGGCGAGAATGGACGAAGACAGCTCGGCGAGGCTGCTCTCGCCGTACGAAGGCACGATGGGGCTAGTTCTTGGCTCCCTCGTCATGCGCGTCAGCTGCCCGTGCGAGCGGTCGCGTCGGACAGGGCGGTAACGAACGACAGCACCTGGCTGACCGCCTCCTCGCCGTCGGCGGCCTCGCTGACCCGCAGGGTCAGGTCGTCGGCGGTGATCGTGCCGAGGTAGCCGTGGTCGGCCTCGCAGGTCTCGTCGCCGCAGTGGGCCGGCTCGAGCTCCACGTGCGACAGCACGTTCCAGCCGATCGTCAAGATCACCTCGGACGGCATGGTCACGCCGGGCACGTACGACGCAGGGTCGGGCACCACCCGGGTTAGCGACACCGACGACACCCGGGAGAAGCGGATAGCCTCGGTGCTCGTCTCCGCCCGCGGCCTGGCCTCCGGTTCGTCGGCCGGATGCTCGTCGGTGTGCGAGTAGACAAGCCTGGTGGGGGTGAGTGCCAGCACCGTCATGTGCCGGCGGACCTCCATGCCCGGATCGAAGATCGCGTCGTGGTGCACGAAGAACGCGGTGACGGGCTCCGGCCCCAGCGCGGAAGCGACCGCGTCGGTCACCAGGCCCGGGTAATACCCGCTGCGCTCGATGGCGGCCCGCAGATCCTCGGTCGTGACTCGCGTTTCCCTCATTCCTCCATCCTGCACCGTCCGGAGGCATGGTTCACCCCTACGAAGGCGAATGTCGCTCCCTAGTCGCCGGAAGCGGCCGCACCGCGCCGCGCGGGATCGCTGCGCGCCGGAT
>Ga0306924_10004242_pt1 | contig 13961 bp, 10 predicted proteins | sample sta12Can44000111_FD_203756 | JGI IMG/M metagenome (GOLD analysis project Ga0306924, IMG submission 203756) | Lab enrichment of tropical soil microbial communities from Luquillo Experimental Forest, Puerto Rico - statanox.12C.anox.44.000.111 (v2)... | ecosystem: Environmental > Terrestrial >... | reverse complement strand
GCGGGACCGGTACATCAACGAGCCCAGCAGCAGTGCGTTGATGCCCGGCATGAGGCTCTGTCCGAGCAGGAACGCCCAGTTATAGACCGCGACGTGTGACGCGCCGGTAGTGACGAGCGAGGCCGCATCTGCTCCGGCCGCTCCACCCAGGTGCTGTCGCAAGGTCACCAGCGACAGGAGGCTGACGACACCGGTGAAGATCATGCCGGCTTCCAGGACGCGAGCGGCGACAAAGCCAAGCGCGGTGCCTTCGTTCTGCCGCTTGACCACCGGGTACAGCGTGACGGCGGTGCCGATGCCGGCGAGGGCGACGATCACCTCGAGGAAGCCGCCCACGAGCACGGCAGTGTGGCCGCCGGAGCTGAGGATCCAGTCCCGGTGGTTCTTCACCGGGCCGTAGAGGGCCAGTGTGGGGATCGAGATGAAAGTGATCAGGTAGAAGACGCCCGCGACGAGCGCGGTCTTCCTGGTCGAGCTCATCGGGGCTCCTTTCGCCGGCGCTTTGGTCGCCGGGGTTCGGACGGTGGTGGCCATGTCGGTCTCCTGTTCGTGAAGCTGCCGGGTTATCGGGCCTCGGCGGCGGGCGCCGTGGGATGGCCGGGGGCGACGTGATTGACCGAGATCAGGGGCAGGCCCAGGTCGCGTATTCTCTGCAGCAATCCATGCAGCGCCGCCTGGTCCGCTACCAGGCCCTCGATGGTGGTGGTGCGGTCGCTGCCGTGGGCAATGGCCAGCCCGTCGAACCAGGCGGCCCACCGGGCGTCGAGGTGCCCCTGGACGCGGATCTCGTACCATTCCGGGTCCTGATGGCGGCCGGCCGGTATCGCGCTCATAGTGCTCCCTCTGCTGGTGCCCGCCTGGCTGGATCTCCGCCGGGCCTTGCGAGCCTTCCTGGGTCTGATCGGAAGCTATGAGCGGATGTGGTGAGTAGGCATCACCACACCTGGTGAGTGACGTGGTGATTCAGGCGGGGGAGTGCGGTCGCCGGATGGCCGGTGGGCGCTGTGAGCTGGATCCGTGACCGGTGGCTCAAGCCCGGCGGAGGTGGGTTCGCGGCAGCAGGTTGAGTTCGGCGGCTCGGCGGACCGCTGCCCTGCGGTTGGTCACCGCGAGTTTGGCGTAGATGTTCTTGGTGTGGGTCCGCATGGTGTTCAGGGACACCATGAGCTCGCGGGCGATGGCCGGGCCGTCCAGTTCGCTTCCGAGCAGCCGGAGGACGTCCAGTTCGCGGTCGCTCAGCGGCTCGATCAGGGCCTGCTCCGTTGGGCCGTTCTGCTCGATCCCGCTCGCGGCGGCCAGGAGCCGGCGGACATAGTCCCGCCGGGTCCCCGGTTTCGCGGCCGCTCTCAGCAGGGAAGTCATCGGCCGCCCCTCATCTGCGAAGACCCGGACATAGCCCTCCGGCTCGGCCAGCGTCACCGCGCGGTCCACGAAGCCAAGCGCAGCCGGGATGTCCCCCAGCACCTGGTGCGCGAGCGCCCGCAGCACCAGGATCTCGATGACGCGTCCCGTCCTGCCCCCCGCCTCCGCCGCCAGCAGAAGCCGCTCCAAGAGCCGGGCCGCCTCGTGCGCAGAGCGCTCCCCACCCTCGCCCCGGTCCCGCGCCAGGAGCAGCCGGGCCAGGGTGATGTGCTCGAACTCCCGCAGGTAACTGAGGTCGTCATCGACGGACGGGCCCTGCTCACGCGCCCAGCCCAGAGCTTCACCGAGTCTGCCCTGCGCGATCCAGGCCCTTGCCCTCACGGCCGGCACCGGCCGCACGTTCGGGAAGAAGTCGCTCACATACAGGCGCTCCGCCTCGTCGAGCAGGCCGAGCGCGCCGGCCAGGTTTCCTTCGGCCTGCGCGACCCGGGCCATCGCCACCCGCCAGCGGTACCGGTTCTGCGGCAACCCGGCCTGCTCGCCGAGTTCCTGGCTTCGCAGCAGAAGGTGTGCAGCGGCATGCAGGTCATCGCGCTCGCAGGCGATCTCACTCATGCCCACGTACATGTCCGCGGTTCCCCGCAGCACTGACCCGCCCTGCTCACCTGCAAGCTGCAACGCCTGCTCCAAGGTGCGCAGCGCCTCGCCGAGACGGCCTTGCGTACTCCGGATATCCGCCAGCGCGATCGAGCAACCCAGGATGTCAGCGACGAACCCGGCCCCCCGCAGGCCCTCCACGCACGCGGAGTAGGCCCGATACCCGGCCTCCAGATCCCCGCTCGTCCAGAACGCAAGCCCCGACATGCCCGCCGCCGAAGCACGGCAGAGGTGGTCCTGCTCAGGCGAAAGATCGAACGCCCGCTGCGCATGCCGGACAGTGCCAGGCACATCGCCCCGGGCCAGGGCCAAGGCGGAACGGTATAGCTGGATCGTCGCAGGGAGACGGCGGTATTCCTCCTCGTCGGCGACGACCATCTCCGCCGACGGGACTTGCGGTTCCTCATAGCCGCCCGTCGGTGGCTCCAGCCACCGCTCGGCATCCCGCAGCCGCCCCTCGACTCCCTCGAACTCACCGCCTAGCAGCAATGCCCCGGCAAAGTAAACGCTGAGCACCGGCCTGACCCGGACCACCTCGTCGGGGAGCACCTCGAGCCAGCCACGCAGCCTGACCTCCTGCCTGGTCCTGCGCATTGCCGGGATCGCCAGCTCGACCAAGCCGGCCGCTCGCTCGAAATCCCCGGCGGCCAGCGCGTGGTCGACGGCCTCGGACAGCTCGCCGTTCTGCGCGTACCATTCGCTCGCCCGCCGGTGCAAGTCCGGCACCTGGCCGGGCTGCTCGTCCAGCAGCCGCGCCTGCAGCACGTCAGCGAACAGGTGGTGGTAGCGATACCACCGGCGGCGGTCATCCAGCGCGACCAGGAACAAGTTCCCCCGGTCCAGCGCCTCCAGCATCCCCTTGCCGCCCCCCTGCCCGGTGACCGCATCGCACAGCGGACCGCTCAGCCGACCCAGGATAGAGGTCTGCAGCAGGAAGGCCTGCACACGATCGGACTGACGCGCCAGCACCTCCTCGGCCAGGTAATCGACCACGTAACGGTCATCGCCCGCGAAACCGGCAATAAAGCCCGCGACATCGTCTCGCCCCTGCATCGACAGCGCCGCCAGCTGAAGCGCGGCGATCCAACCCTCGGTGCGCCCCTCCAGTGCGGCCACGTCCCGCGCTGTCAGCTGCAGGCCCATCATCTCGTTGAGGTACGCCGCGGCCTCATCAGCGGTGAAGCGCAACTCGGCCGCGCGAATCTCGGCCAGCTCACCGCGCGCTCGCATCCGTGCCAGCGGCAACGCGGGATCGGCCCGGCTGGCGATCACCACATGCAGCCGCGGAGGCAGGTGGTCGAGCAGGAACGCCATCCCGTCCTGCACATCACGCGCATCGATGACGTGGTAGTCATCGAGCACCAGCACGATCTCGCCGGCCACGGCGCCCAGGTCGTTGAGCAGCGTGGTCAGCAACGATTCGATCGGGGGCGGCTGCGTCGCGTTCAGAAGGGCCAGCGCACTCTCACCTACCCCGGATGCCACCGTCCGCAATGCGGCGATCACATAGGTCCAGAAGGATGCCGGATCATTGTCGCCCCGATCGAGCGACAGCCACGCCGCGAGCCGCTCATCGGCCAGCGCCGCCGGTCTCGCCGCAAGCCACTCGGTGAGCAGCGTCGTCTTGCCGAAACCAGCAGGCGCGGAAACGAGCACCAGCTTCGACTCCGCCCCCCGGTCCAGCCGCTCGCTCAGCCGCCGGCGCGGCACCAGACCACGCCGCGACCTCGGGACATACAACTTCGTCTCGAGCAGCGCGATTGGCACTGATCATCTCCTCAGCCACGCATCAGCCGGACAATGCCACCTATTCCTCCCCAGCCGACGACAGAAAAGTCCCATCCTCGTCAGCCGGCGACAGATAGGTTCCGTCATGCGCAAGGCTACGGTCAGTGTCCTACCCGTGATGCCACGCATCCAGGCCGCCTGCAATGCGTCAGCAGGCGCGAACCGGCCATGCGGTCCAGCAGGTCAACTTGCCGGGACTCAGTAGGGTCAGCCGCCCGGCGAGGTGCCAGCGGGGGCCGTCCCTGCGGTTGGTGCCCCCGGGGCGACGCCGAACGCTCGATCCGCCGCGCCACCCCGATGATCCTGGAGGCCGTCGGACACGTGTCTGCTTATGGCAACCGCGCTCTATCTTTCCCGGTTGCGCGCGCGAGTAACGTATCCCTGGGAACCCGGCGCGATGTCCCATGCGCCGTGGGCATTATGCCTCAGGTCGTTGTCTTCCACCACGGCGCGCCCGCGCTCGCGAACCCATATGGCCTCACGTTCATTACGTGTAATCCGGTTGCCGCGCACGAAGACTTTGGCACTAGTTTTGACGGACACGCCCACGAGGCCGTTGCCGGTAATATCATTATCCTCCAGTGTGCCGGAGGCGCGGTCGTAGACGAAAACGCCGCTCTGGTCGTTCCCCTGGATCCGGTTTCTGCGCAGTGTTGCTTTAGCCCCGGCCCTGATGATCACACCCGAGGTGCCGTTGCGGGTAATATCGTTATCCTCTAGTATGCCTTCGCCGCCGTCGCGGAACAGCACGCCGCTTTTCGCGCCATCGTGGATGTAGTTCCGGCGCAGGAGCGGCTCAGCGCCGTCCCGGATGCCGACGCACGCTGCGCTCTGGCTGCTGATGTCGCAGCCATCGAGTTGTAGCTGTCCCCGCCTGATCTCCACACCGTGATAGTCGTCGCCTCCTGTCTGGCGTAGCGTCAGGTTCGAGACCAGCCCGGTAGCTGCCTGGAACGACAGAACATGAGTGTTGCGGGCCCGGATCTCGATGTCGGCGAGCGGGCCCTCGCCGGAAATAGTCAGCGGCTTGTCCACGATCAGGTCTTCCTCGTACAGTCCAGGCCGCACCAAGATGCTGTCTCCCGGTCTCGCCGCCCTGATCGCTGCCGTTACCGTAGTGAAATCTCCTCGCCCGTGGGGATCCACCACGTGCGTCCGGGGCGCCTCGACCCGCTGCTGCGGCTTTATCTGGACCTGAACGTAGAGATCGCCCGCCGGGCCGCCGCGCTCTCCGGGTGGGCCCTTGCCTGTGAGGCAGATCCACTGGCCGTCCTTGGCGCCTGGGGGGATGCTCACCTGGATCGTGCGGTTCCTCATGGCCAGCGCGACCGTGGCACCGGCCTCAGCCTCCTCGGCGGTCACGGTGAGCAGCGTCTCCACGTCCGCGCCTCGGAGCGTGGTCTGACCACCTCGGGAGTTGCGCATGAGCCTCGTGAGCGCTGCGGCCACGTCGCTGGCGTCAGATGGCCGATCCTCGGGTTTCTTGGCGAGCATGCTCAAGACGATGACGTCCAGTTCGCGGGAAATATCCGAGCGCAGCATCCCTGGCCCGACCGGCGGCGTAATGCGATGCTGTCTGATAATTTCTACTGCCTCGCCGGTCGGGAACGGCGGCTGGCCGGTCAGTAGCTCATAGAACACGCAACCCAGCGAGTACAGGTCGCTGCGCCCGTCGATCCCGGCTCCTTCGCTTTGCTCCGGTGACATGTAGCAGACCGTGCCGATGAGGTAACCATCAAAGCTGAGACCGTCCGTTACGTTTGCTCTCCGCGCGATTCCGAAGTCGCAGATCTTCAGGCGCCCGTCGTTCTGCAGGAATAGGTTGGCGGGCTTGAGGTCCCGGTGAATAACGCCGCCGGCGTGAGCAGCCTGGAGCGCCTCCGCGGCCTGAATGATCAGCGAAACAGCCACGTCGACAGGCAGTTGCCTATCAGATGCCTGTCCCAGCATGTGCGCCAGGTCCTGGCCGTGGAGCAATTCCATCACGATGAACGGCTGGCCGCCGTGCGTGCCGAAGTCGTGGACCACGGTGATTCCGGGATGCTGCAACTGTGCCGCGATTCTTGCTTCACGCTGGAATCTTCGGGGATCAGCGAGTTGGTCTCGCATCACCTTCACCGCTACAGGCCGCTCGAGCTGCTGATCTGTGCCCCGCCAGACCTCGCCCATACCCCCCGAGCCCAGGACCTTGTCCAGGACGTACCGTCCGGCGATCGTGGTGCCAGCCTCCACTCGGCGCCTCCGGTCTGAGCAAGCCGCCTCGTCGTTGATGACAGCGCTGTTCTATTTCATCAAGGGCGCAGGTAACCGTCCAGATGACGGCCGGATCTCTTAGCCTCGGCCGCGTTCGCCGCGTTCCCCTGCTGCGGCCCGCTGGTGGCGGATCTGGCTGCACACCGCGTCGGTGACATCCTCGAACCGGGCGGTTATCACGACCATCGCCGCGATGACCTCGGCCAGCTTGACGTGCGGGGCCCCGATCGCGGCCGCGTTGCGGGCCATCCACAGGTTCAAGGTGGCGTGAACCGGCGGGTCCAGGTCTACGGTAATCCGCGTCACGTCTAGTCCTGACCCCGGCGCAGCAGGTCGAGTACGACGTCTGCCACCCCGTCATCGGTCGTGGTGGCGTGGATCATCGCCCGCAGCGACCGGGCGAGGGTGAGCCTGCTGACCGGCTGGCCGAGTTCGACCCCGGCGCCGACGATCCACCGGTTGAGCGCGTCATAGTCGGCCTGCTTGAGGTCGAGAGTGATCCGGATGGGCTTGGTCCGGATCGCGGTCCGGCCGGCCGGCGTCGCCTCGTCCGTGCCGGAGGCCGCCGCGACGGCCGTCGGCTGGGCGAGTCCTGGTCTGGTGGTCATCGGGTTACCTCCGCAGCGCAGCACCGGCTATTGCAGTACCATACTGCGGTTACTGCATGTACGGCAATTGCCTGGTCCGCGTCGTCGAGCGGAAGTCCGGCCGGCCGGAAGACCAGACACGGCTGTTCCTTCGGGTCCTGCTGGACGATGACTGGGCCGAGGGACCTCCTGTCCTCCTCGGAGGATGCTCGCAGCGCGTTCCCCGACGCCCTTACCCGGCCTCCACGTTCCCGCCTGGTCAGGCCATAGCAGCGGCGCGTGCGATGGCGTCGAGCGCCAGGTCGATCACCTGGTGGCCGTCCAGCCGTTCGCCTTGCTCGGTGCAGGCACGGAACTCGGCGGCGGTCAGCTGGTCCCGCAGCCGGGTGACTGACAGGCGCAGGCGGTCGGCGTCGGCGCCGTAGGGCGGCGCGCCGGTGGTGGCCGATGCGGCCGCGCCGTACAAGGTGGCGGCGTCCCGGCAGGCGCCAACGCGGGCTAGCAGGTCGATTAGGGTCCGGATGGTGACCCACTGCGGCGTCCACGCCCCGGCCTGCCGCCACTGGGGAATGACCTGCTGGTAGTAGCGCAGCGCGGCGGCCGGGTCGCCACGCCGGGCGTGCAGCGCGGCCAGTGAGACCTCGGCGAGCCCGGCGACCAGGCGGTTGCCCGCGGGTGCGGCGAGGCCGACCGCCCGCACCAGGTACGGCCGGGCCTGGCCGGGATCGGTGGTGGCGGTGATCTCGCCCCTGGCCCAGGCGGCCACCGCCAGCGCGGAGGGCGCGCCGGACGCCTCGGCCGCGGCCTGGGCCCGGCCCGCCAGGAGGAGGGCCTGCTCCATGCGGCCGTTATACGCGAGGGCGGCGGCGGCGCTGGCAGCATCCCACGCGGCGTCCAGGTGGTCCCCGGCGCCTGCCGACAGGTCGTAGGCCTTGCCATACAGGCTCGCGGCCCGCTCGAGCTCGCCGCGGAAGATGGCGACGTCGCCGAGCGCCTGCAGCGGCCTGCGGGCAGTGACCGGGGGCAGACGCCGCGCGGCCTCGAAGGCCACGCGGGCTGCGGTTTCGGCGGCTTGCAGGTCACCCCGGTAAACCGCGCCCAGGGCAGCGGAGGCGAGCGCCTCGGGGTAGAACGGCGAGCGTGACCCGGCGGCGGCCGCAGCGCTGACGTCGGCCCACCGAAACACCTCCGAGTGGCAGCGCCACAGCGCGTACCAGTGCAGCTCGGCGGTCATCCGCAGGCCGAGCGCGGGGTCTTGTCCGGCCAGCCAGCCGTGCGCGGCGCGCAGGTCATCGATGTGCTGGTCGAGCCTGGCCGCCCACTCCGGCTCGTCGGGACCGCGCAGCCCGCATGCCGCCTGCGTCACGAACCCGGTAGCCCAGCGGGCGTGTCGGCCTTGCGCCGCGTCCAGCTCGCCGCGCTCTTCGAGCCGTTCGAGCCCGTAGCTGCGCAGCGTTTCCAGGAGCCGGTAACGGGCCACGCCGTCGTCACGATGCACGCTGACCAGCGACCGGTCGGCCAGCCGCAGCACGAGGGAGGCAATGGCGGTGTCCGTGGCGGCGACGGCGCGGGCGGCGTCGATGCTGAACCAGCCGCGGAACACCGACAGCTGGTCGAACAGCCGCCGTTCTGCGGGCGTCAGCTGCTGGTAGGACCAGTCGACCACGGCGCGGAGCGACTGGTGGCGGCGGTCGGCGCGGCGGCCGGCAGTGAGCAGGCCGAACCGGTCGTCCAGGTTCCCGGCCAGCTCGCTGACCGTGGTTCCGGGCAGCCGGGCGGCGGCCAGCTCGATGGCCAGCGGCAGCCCGTCCAGCCCGGCGCACAGCGCTGCGACCGCGCCGGTGTCCTGGGCCTGCTGCCCCGCGGCCTGGTCCGCCGCGCGGGCCCGGTCCAGGAACAGCTGCACGGCGGGAGCATCGGGGCCGTCCGCGCTGAGCGGCCTGATCGGCCACAGGTGCTCACCGTCGACCCCGAGCCGTTCCCGGCTGGTCGCCAGGACGGTGACATCCCGGGTTTCCCGCAGCAAGCGTTCGGCGATGACCGCGACGGCATCCGCGACGTGCTCGCAGTTGTCGAGCAGCAGCAGCAGTTCCCGGCCCGTCAGATCCTCAATGAGCTGGTCGTCCAGCCGCCTGAAGGCGCGCTCAACCAGGCCGACCGCCGTGGCGATCGCCCGGGTCACGGCTGCGGGTCGCCGGATCGCGGCCAGGTCGCAGAAGCGGGCCCCGTCCCGGTACCGGCCGCCGATCCGGGCGGCCACCTCCAGCGCCAGCCGGGTCTTGCCCACGCCCCCCGGCCCGTGCAGGGTCAGCAGCCGCACGTCACCGAGCAGTCCGGTGACGGCCAGGCGATCCTCGTCGCGTCCGACGAAGCTGGTCACCGGCAGCGGCAGCGACCAGCTTCCCGGCTGGGACCGGGTGCGCGCCGGGGGCAGCGCGTGCCGCAGGATGTCGTGTTCGATGCGCTGCAGGGCGGGGGAGGGGTCAAGGCCGAGGTCCTCGGACAGGTAATGGCGCCAGGACCGGAACGCGGCCAGGGCGTCGGTGTGTCGACCGCCGTGGTAGAGGGCCTGCATGAGCAGCCCGCGGGCTCGCTCCCGTTCCGGGTGCTCGGCCAGGACCGCCTGCAAGGCGGCGGCCGCGTCCCCGGCGGACCCCAAGGACAGCAGCCGCTCCGCCCGCCGTTCCCGCGCCACCAGGCGCAGCTCGTCCAGCCGGACGGCTTCGGGCTGGGCGAAGGGCCGGCCCGCGAACTCGGCGAGCGCGGGCCCGCGCCACAGGGCGAGGGCCTGGTCCAGGAGGCCGAGGGCTTGCTCGCCCGCCGCCGAGGAGGCGGCGGCCAGGGCGTCCTCGAACCGGGTCGTGTCGAGCTGGTCGCGCCGCACTCTGAGCCGGTATCCGCCTGCGGCGGTAGTCAGGCTGGCCCCGGCCGGGCCGAGCACACGCCGCAGGCGGGAGATCTGCGTCCGCAACGCGGCGGGCGGGTCCGTCGGCAGCGCCTCGCCCCACAGCTCGTTGATGAGCCGCCCGGCGGGAACCAGCCGGTCGGCGTCAAGGAGCAGCATCGCAAGCACCAAACGCTGCCTGGCGCTGGCGAGTTCTATCACGCGGCCGTCGACCCGGACCTCGACCGGGCCGAGCAGCCCGTACCCCCACACGGCCATCATGACCTCCCCCTTCCTAAAGGATCACACAGGCCAGGCCGTGCCCGCGACATGGCGCCGACACGGTCCTGACACGCCGGCGGCAGGGCCAGGTGCCACCGTGGTCATCATCCGGAGCAAGGACCAGGGGAGGAGAAAGAGATGGATAACGTGATCGTGGTTCCGGGCCAGGTGCGGGCCTCGTTCACCGGCGAGCTGATCGGGCCGGGGGATGCCGGGTACGAGCAGGCTCGCCGGGTCCACAACGGGCTGATCAACAAGCATCCCGCGCTCATCGCCCGGTGCCGCACCGTCCCCGATGTGGTAGACGCGATAAGGATCGGCCGTGAGCAGGCCGCCGAGATATCCGTGCGCGGCGGCGGGCACGGCGTCGCCGGGCTGGCGGTCACCGATGGCGGCCTGATGATCGATCTCGCGCCGATGAAAGGCATCAAGGTGGATGCCCGCCGGCGGACCGTGTGGGCGCAGGGCGGGGTCACGTGGAAGGAGTTCAACCGGGCCACTGGCGGTCACGGGCTGGCCACCACCGGCGGGGTGGTCTCGAGTACGGGGATCGCCGGGCTGACCCTCGGCGGCGGCGAGGGCTGGCTGATGGGCAAGTACGGCCTCACTATCGACAACCTGCTGGCGGTGGAGATCGTCACGGCCGCCGGGGAGGTGCTCACGGCCAGCGCCGAGCAGCACCCGGACCTGTTCTGGGCGCTGCGCGGCGGCGGCGGCAACTTCGGCGTCGCCACCAGCTTCGAATACCGGGCGCACCCGGTGTCGGCGGTCTGCGGCGGCCTGGTCGCCCACCCCATCAGCCGGGCCCGGGACGCCTTCGCCTTCTACCGCGACCTCACCCAGTCGGCCCCCGACGAGCTCACCGTGTACTTCAACCTGTTCGCCGACCCGGCCGCGCCGGAGAACAAGCTCGCCGCGATGATCGCCTGCCACTGCGGCGACCCCGCGGCCGCGGACGCGGACCTGAAACCGCTGCGGGCGTCCGGGCCGCCGACCGCCGACCTGATCCAGCGCATGCCCTATCCGGTGATCAATACCCTCAGCGACGCCGGCTACCCCCGGGGAGCGTTCAACTACTGGAAATCGGCGTTCCTCGCCGACCTGTCAGGCGACGCGCTGGACGTCATGGCCGACGCGATCCGGCGGTGCCCGTCGCCGATGAGCGGCATGGGCATCGTGCCCTACCTCGGCGCGGTCACCCGCGTCGATGCCGCCGCCACCGCCTTCGCCCACCGCGCCCCCGGGTACAGCCTGCTGATCGTGTCGCAGTGGCAGGACCCCGCTGACACCGACCTCAACATCGCCTGGGCCAAGGAGACCTTCGAACAGCTCCGTCCCTACCTGGCCGGCCGGCAGTACCTGAACAACCTGCCCGCCGACGACGGGCGGATCTCCCGCGACCTGTGGGGAGCCAACTACGAGCGGCTCGTCGCCGTCAAGCAGCGCTACGACCCGGACAACACCTTCCGGCTCAACCACAACATCGATCCCGGCAGCCGAACGACCGACGTGGCGCCATGACCACGGGTGATAGCCGCCCAGATCACGCCGCGCGGACGCCGCGGCTCGCGCTGATCAGACGGAGTCGCCTCGGCCGGCGGGGATGTCACCGCGGCCCGGAGTGGGCAGTCTTCCTCACTCTGGTTCGGCGGACGTAGGCTCCTAGAATGAGCGAGTCGGCGGTTGTTGCCGTGTCGGAGCGGGCCGGGCCATCTGGTGCGGCCGCGGGGCCGACCCGGCGCTGGTGGATCCTCGGCGTGGTCGGGCTGGCCCAGCTGATGGTGGTGCTGGACGCCACGATCGTGAACATCGCGCTGCCCTCGGCCCAGCGTGAGCTGGGCTTCTCCAACGCCGACCGGCAATGGGTGGTGACGGCGTACTCGCTGGCCTTCGGCGGGTTGCTGCTGCTCGGCGGCCGGCTGTCGGATCTGGTCGGCCGGCGGCGGATGCTGATCATCGGTCTGGTGGGCTTCGCCGCGGCGTCGGCGCTGGGCGGCGCGGCGACCAGTTTCACGATGCTGGTGATCGGCCGCGGCTTGCAGGGGGGGTTCGGCGCGATGCTGGCCCCGGCCGCGCTGTCCACGCTGACCGTGACGTTCACCGACCCGGCCGAGCGCGGTAGGGCGTTCGGCGTCTACGGCGCCATCGCCGGGGCGGGCGGCGCGGTAGGGCTGCTGCTGGGCGGGTTGCTGACCGAGTACCTGTCCTGGCGGTGGTGCCTGTACGTCAACGTCGTCCTAGCGGTCGTCGCGGTCGCGGGCGCGGTCCGGCTGCTGGCCGCCTACCCCCGTAACCCGGACGTGCATATCGACTGGCCAGGAACGGTTCTGGTGGCGGCCGGATTGGTGGCTATCGTCTACGGGCTGTCCGAGGCCGATACCAAGGGCTGGGGCGCGCCGACGACCCTCGTGCTGCTGTCGGCCGGGGTGATCCTGCTGGCCGCGTTCGTGCTGGTCGAGCGGCGGGTCGCGCATCCGCTGCTGCCGCTGCGGATCGTCCTGAACCGGTTCCGCGGCGGCGCGTACCTGGCCATCGGGCTGTCCGCCATCGGCGTGTTCGGGATCTTCCTGTTCCTGACCTACTACCTGCAGCTCACCCTGGCCTACTCTCCGGTCAGGTCCGGCCTGGCCTTCCTGCCGATGATCGCGGCGATCGTGGTGGCCTCCACGACGTGCAGCGGGGTGCTGATGCCGCGGGTAGGACCCCGGCCCCTGGTCCCGGCCGGCCTGCTCATCGCGGCCTGTGGCCTGAGCATCCTGGCCGCGCGACTGGGCCTGCGCACCAGCTACCTGGACTGGATCCTGCCTGCCCTGGTGCTGGTCGGGGCCGGCCTGGGCGTGGTGTTCGGCTGCGCGCTGAACACCGCGACCTACGGCACCGGCACCGCGGACGCGGGCGTCGCCTCGGCCCTGGTCAACACCAACCAGCAGGTCGGCGGCTCGATCGGTACCGCGCTGCTGAACACCCTGGCCGCCAGCGCCCTGACCAGTTACGTGCTGACTCACGGCCACGGCCCGCTGGCCCTGGCCCAGGCGGCGGTGCACAGCTACGTCATCGCGTTCTGGATCTCGGCCGCGATCCTGGTCGGCTCCGCGGTCGTGTGCGCGCTGGTGCTGCCCTCCGGCACCCTGGCGCCAGCCGCCGGTCAGGCCGTCCCGCCCGCCGCGCGACCAAGGGAGGAGATGAACGCCCGTGAACCCCGAGCCGTCTTACAGCCCTACCCCGCCCTCGCCCGACCCTTCCCTTCTGCCGGCCGACCGCTCCGCCGTCCCGTCCGGGCCCGCCGTACGGCTGATCACCGTGTCGGCGTCCTACGGCGCCGGCGGCAGCGTCGTCGCCCCAGCCCTGGCCGACCGGCTCGGCCTGCCCTTCCTGCAGCGGGTCACCACGTCCGAGGGCCATGTCGCAGAACCCGGGCCGTGCGATGAGCAGCTGTCGGCGGAGGAGGTCAAGGCCACCCCGGCGCACCGGCTGCTGGCCCACCTCACCCAGGCGATGCCGGCCGGGCCCACCCAGTCGCCGCCGTCCACCCACCACCAGGACCAGCACCTGCGCGGCCACGGCGAGGCCGGGATCCACCGCCTGCTCGCCGCCGGCGGCGGCGTGATCCTGGGCCGGGCGGCGGCGGTCGTGCTCGGCAAGGACCGCGGCTTTCACGTCCGGCTCGACGGCCCGGCCGATCACCGCGTCGTCCAGGGCGCCGCGATCGAGGGCATCAGCCAGGAGCAGGCCCGGGAGCGGCTGCGCGCGGCCGACAAGGCTCGCACCGCCTACGTCCGCCGCCTGTACCGCACCGACCCGGCCGACGCGTCCCTGTACCACCTGGTGATCGACTCCACCGCGATGCCCGTGGATGCGGTCATCGAGCTCATCGTCACCGCCGCCCGCGCCCACCAGGCACTCGTCCCCGAACGGAGCGAGGCTCACTAGGGCCCGAAAGTGACCGGCACCAGTGAGTGGCGAGCCAGCTGGGCCAGGTCAGGCGCGCAAGCTGGCCGCCGGCGAGCGCATCATGGCGATGCATCGCGACGGCCGCAAGCCCCGCGGACTGGAAATCACCCTCGACGGCGCCAGGTATGCCCGCCTGATCGTCAGCCTCGACCACCCCGACGCCGCCAAGACCGCCCTGACCGCCTAAAGCGCAGCAT
>Ga0306924_10004241_pt1 | contig 13961 bp, 8 predicted proteins | sample sta12Can44000111_FD_203756 | JGI IMG/M metagenome (GOLD analysis project Ga0306924, IMG submission 203756) | Lab enrichment of tropical soil microbial communities from Luquillo Experimental Forest, Puerto Rico - statanox.12C.anox.44.000.111 (v2)... | ecosystem: Environmental > Terrestrial > Soil... | reverse complement strand
ATCGATATCACCGTCGAGCACCGCACCCGTATTCCCGGTTTCGACGCCGGTGCGCAGATCCTTGACCATCTGATAGGGCTGGAGCACGTAGGATCGGATCTGGTGGCCCCACCCGATATCGGTCTTGGTCGCGTTCATCGCTTCAGTCATCGCCTCGCGTCGCTGCAGCTCGGCCTCGTAGAGCCTGGCGCGCAGCATCGCGAAGGCATGAGCGCGGTTCTGGTGCTGCGAGCGCTCGCTCTGGCACTGCACGACGATCCCGCTCGGCAGATGGGTGATACGGACGGCGCTGTCCGTCTTGTTGACGTGCTGCCCGCCGGCACCCGACGAGCGATAAGTGTCGATGCGCAAATCCTTGTCGTTGATCTCGACCTCGATCTTGTCGTCGACCACCGGATAAACCCAGACCGAGGCGAAGCTCGTATGTCGCCGAGCGTTCGAATCGAACGGCGAGATACGGACGAGGCGATGCACGCCGCTCTCGGTCTTGAGCCAGCCATAGGCGTCGGCGCCACGGATCGCGACGGTGGCGGATTTGAGCCCGGCTTCCTCACCGCCGCTCTCTTCGAGCCATTCGACCTTGTGACCGTGCGCATCTGCCCAGCGGACATACATCCGCAGCAGCATCTCGGCCCAATCCTGCGCCTCTGTGCCGCCGGCGCCGGCATGAACTTCGAGATAGCAGTCGTTGCCATCGGCCTCGCCCGACAGCAGGCTTTCGAGCTCGCGTTGGGCCGCCTCGGCGCGCAATCTCTGGAGCGCCAGCTCCGCCTCGGCCACTATGCCGAGATCGCCCTCCGCCTCACCCAGCTCGATAAGCTCGCACGACTCTTCGACCTCGCGTTCGATCCGCCGATAGCCGCCGATCGCCTGGTCGAGCCGGGTGCGCTCGCGGAGCAGTCTTTGCGCGCTCGCCGGATCGTCCCACAGGCGCGGATCCTCGGCTTGCGCGTTCAGCTCGGCGAGGCGCCTGGTCGCGGTCTCCCAGTCAAAGATGCCTCCGCAGCAGGGCCAACGACTTGTTGATCTCGTCGGCGACCGCCTGGATCTCGGCGCGCATGGCTCACTCCGTTCTGCTCGTCATCGGTTTCCGTCATTCCCGCGGAAGCGACGCGGAAGCGGGAATCCAGGATTCCGGGCTCGGTGCACCTCCCTGGGCCCCCGCCTTCCGCGGAAGTGACGGTGATATGTCTAATATAGGCCGCCTGTCCCACCCGCCGGAGCCCCACGCGGCGGCAACGGTACCGGTGACGGCAGATACGCCGGTGACGGCAACTGCGTCGGCAGCGTCGTTCCCTCGGCCCCGCCCGTCGACGCGACCGGCATCTCCTCGTCGCTCGGTTCGCTTCGCGTACCGATATTGCGGTTCTGACCAGGCTCGGTGCCGGGTTTGTAGGCTTCGTAAATCGCTGATTCCGTGGCGCCGGCCGGCAACCCGGTCGCTGCGCTGACCCGATAGATCCGCATCCCGGGCGGGGTACGGAACTCGGTCGCTGGCGCATCCTTTAGGGCCGCGATCATGAAGTCGCGGAAAATCGGCGCTGCGACATGACCGCCGGTCTCGTCGTCGCCGAGGCTGTCCGGATCATCGAAGCCGACATAGACTCCTGCCACCAGGTCGGGCGTGAACCCGACAAACCACGCATCGCGCCAGTCGTTGGTGGTCCCGGTCTTGCCGGCGATCGGCCTGCCAACCGCCTTGACGACCGTGCCGGTCCCGCGCTGAACCACGCCCTCCAGCATCGTCACGATCTGGAAGGCCGAGCCGGGATCGGCCACCTGCTCGCGCGTGTCCGGGATGACCGGCATCCGCTGCTTCTGCCACTCGATCTCCTCGCAGTCGTCGCACCGGCGATGATCGGCGCGGAAGATTGTCGCACCGTTGCGGTCCTGGATGCGATCAATAAAGGTCGGGGTGATGCGCTTGCCGCCATTGACCAGCATCGCATAAGCGGCCGTCATGCGCAGCGGCGTCGTCTCGCCGGCGCCGAGGACCATCGAATATTCCCGCGGCATGTGATCCATGAGCCCGAAGGCCTCGACCGTCGCGGCGACAGGCTCGATCCCGATCATCGTGGCCGCCCGCACCGTCATCGTATCGATCGACTTTTCGATGGCGATGCGCAGCGGAGTTGGCCCGTGATACTTCGCCTCCTGGCCTTCTTTCGTGTAATTGCGCGGCGTCCACATCGGCAGTCCCGGGCCCTGTGGCAGCGATATCGGTGAATCGTCGATCAGCGTCGACGGAGTGAAGCCGTGATCGAGCGCAGTCAAAAAGATGAACGGTTTTATCGTTGACCCGGTTTGCCGCTTCGCCTGTGTGGCGCGGTCGAACTGGCTGATCTCAAAACTGAAGCCGCCGCTGATCGCCAGCACGCGTCCGGTGTGCGGATCCATCGCGACGAGGGCGCCGGAGACTTCCGGGACCTGGCATAGGGTAAATAAGCCCGGCGGCTTGGCGCCCGCCTCTTCGCCCTTTGATGCAGACCCTCGGATTGGCTCGACCATCACCACATCGCCGGGCTTGACGACATCTGCCGCGCTGCGCGGATAGGGTCCGAAGCTATTGGCACCGTGCCAGGGCCGCGCCCAGCGCATCTGGGAAAACGGGATTCGGCCCGTCTCCCCGTCGCGAAAGCCAATTGCTGCTCCATCGGCGTCGCCGCGAATCACCATCGCAAGGCGCCAGCCGACATCGCGCGCGACCCCGGGCACCTGCACCTTGGCGAGGTGCGCCGCCCAATCGCCCTTCGGATCGATCCGGGCGATCGCTCCTCGCCAGCCGCCGTGGCCATGATCATAGGCGATCAGCCCGTCGCGCAACGCCTTGTCGGAAGCCGCCTGCAATCGCTCGTCGAGGCTCGTGCGCACCGACAGCCCCGCCCCGTACAGCACCTTGTCGCCGTAGCGGGTGAGCAACTCGCGTCTTACCTCCTCGGCGAAATAGGGAGCGGTGGCCTGCCCGGCTTCCTGCCGACGGCGCAGCTCGAGCGGTTGCCGTTCGGCTTGCGCCGCGTCCGCCTGGGTAACTACGCCATCTTCGACCATGCGGTCGATGACCCAATCCCGACGGGCTTGAGCTGCTTGGGGGACGACCTTTGGGTTGTAGTGGTTGGGCGCCTTCGGCAGCCCGGCCAGAAAAGCGGCTTCGCCGAGCGTCAACTCGTCGAGCGATTTGTCGAAATAGGTGAGCGCCGCGGCTGCCACGCCGTAGGCGCCTGCACCCAGATAGATCTCGTTGAGATAGAGCTCGAGAATGCGGTCCTTCGGTAGCGCCGCTTCGATGCGGGTCGCGAGCAGAACTTCCTTTATCTTGCGCTCGACCGAAATCTCGTTGGTCAGCAGCATATTCTTGGCGACCTGCTGAGTAATCGTCGAGGCGCCGACCGGGCGTCGGTTCGCCCGCAGCCGGCTGACGTCGGTAATCGCGGCGCGCACCATTGAGAGCGGATCGATCCCGTGATGGCGGTAGAAATTCTTGTCCTCGGCGGAAAGAAAGGCATTGATTACCGGCTTGGGGATGGCCTGGATCGGTATGAAGACGCGCCGCTCGGTCGCGTATTCGGCCAGCAGTCGGCCGTCTCCGGCATGCACCCGGGTCGTGATCGGCGGCTGGTAATGCGCGAGTTGCTGATAGTCCGGCAGATCGCGACCGAAATACCAGATCGTGAGGCCAACAAAGCCGCTACCGGCAATCGCCAGGACGACCGCGCAGACGAAGAGAAACCTGATGAACTTGACCATCGCTCGATCGTGCGCCGTCGCCCTCGATTGCTCCGAACGCTTGACCGACCGCCTCAGTTCAGCCTCGCGTAGCGGGCATCCTTATGCGCCAACGGCGCGGCCATTCCAAGCATTCCGAGTATATGACGTCGTCAAGCCTTCGCGTCACACACGCAAAGCTAGCACCGGGAAGTCGACGTTCGCTCGACAGTCGCTCTCGACCTTTGCGGTCGCCACGCGGGAAGAAGCCATTGTCGCGGGCCGCCTTCCTCTATAGATTGTGGGGTGCGAAAAAGCCGCCCGTCGACTGGGCGTCGCGCCCAGTAGGGCATTGTAACGCAGGCGCGAATGACCGGCAGCATGTCTGCCGCCGCGCAGGGTTGCAGCGCCAGGCGACGCGGATTGTAGGAACCCGAAGCCGATCGTGGCCCCCAGACGAGATCCGTCATGGCCGATGTCCAATCGTTGCTCGATGGGATAATTCCCGGCGCCGCCGGCTTCCCCGCACACGGGAGCGCGCCGCCGGCCGATTTTCGCTCGGCCGCAGTCACGCGCTCCGGAGTTATGCCCGAATGGCCAAGCGCATGCTTATTGATGCCGCTCACCCGGAAGAGACGCGGGTGGTGGTGCTCAGCGGCAACCGTCTCGAAGAGTTCGATTTCGAGACGTCCACCAAGCAGCAGGTAAAAGGTAATATCTCTCTCGCAAAGGTTAGTCGCGTCGAGCCATCGCTGCAGGCCGCGTTCGTCGATTACGGCGGCAATCGCCACGGCTTCCTCGCCTTTAGCGAGATCCATCCCGACTATTACCGCATCCCGGTAGGCGACCGGGAGGCGGTCGACGACGAGTCGGCCGGCGACGAGGCTGAAATGCGAGAAGCCGTGCCGGAGGAAGCCGGAGTGTCGCTGGCGGCGGCCTTGCCTGAGCCCGTCACCGTCGACGCGCTCCCGGAAAGCGGCGAGGACGAAACCAGCGAGATCGAACCACACGAGCAACCCCTGCCGGGGCTGGATCCGGCGGCGCCGATCTCTTCGTCCGAGACTAGGGAACAGCGCCGCGTGCCGACCCTGACCGGGCTGCCCTGGGACGACCTCGCCCCGGACTCGGATACGGTGGCGCTCGAGCCAGCCGCCAGCTCGTCTCAACCTGCCGCGCACAAGGCGGTCGCGGTTGAGAGCGCTTTGGTTGGCCTCGACGAGCCGGCTGCGGTGAGCGCGTCCTGGGACCACCTCGCTATCGCGTACGAGACCCCTAGTAGCGAAATCACTGCGGAGACCAGCGAGGAGATCCCTCGAACGGTCGACTTGCACGCGGACAGCGACCGCGGGGGCGGAGATAGCGAGGCTATCGAGACGATCGACGGCGACGAGCTCGAAGAGGACGAGCGCCAGCGCTTGCGCACCTTCCGGCACTACAAGATCCAGGAAGTGATCAAACGACGGCAGATCATGCTCGTCCAGGTCTCAAAGGAGGAGCGCGGCACCAAGGGTGCGGCGCTCACCACCTACTTGTCGCTGGCCGGGCGATATTGCGTACTGATGCCGAATACGGCCCGTGGCGGCGGGGTTTCGCGCAAGATCACCAGCGTAACCGACCGCCGCCGGTTGAAGGATGTCCTCGAGGAGCTGGACATTCCCGAGGGGATGGGGGTGATCGTACGCACCGCGGGTGCCGAGCGCTCGAAGGCCGAGATCAAGCGCGACTATGAATACCTGCTGCGTCTATGGAACGAGATCCGCGATTTAACGCTGCGGTCCACCGCACCTGCCCTGATCTATGAAGAGGGGAACCTGATCAAACGGTCGATCCGGGATCTCTATACGCGTGACATCGACGAAGTCTTGGTCGAGGGCGATGAAGGCTATCGCACGGCAAAGGCGTTCATGAAGATGCTGATGCCGAGTCATGCGCGGCGGGTCCAGCCCTATCGCGATCCAGAGATCGGGCTGCTACACCGCTTCCAAGTCGAAAGCCAGATCGACGCGATCCATTCTCCGATCGTCCAGCTCCGCTCGGGCGGCTATGTCGTGATCAATCAGGCCGAGGCGCTCGTCGCGATCGACGTCAACTCGGGACGGTCGACACGCGACCGCAACATCGAAGAGACGGCGGTTCGGACCAATCTCGAAGCGGCAGAAGAAATCGCCCGGCAGCTCCGCCTGCGCGACCTCGCGGGCCTCATCGTGATCGACTTTATCGACATGGAGGAAAACCGTAATCAGTCAGCGGTCGAGCGGCGGCTGAAGGAGGCTCTGAAGAACGATCGTGCCCGCATTCAGGTCGGCCGAATCAGCCCTTTCGGCCTCCTCGAGATGTCGCGTCAGCGCTTGCGTCCATCGCTGGTCGAGACCTCAACGCAGCCATGTCCGCATTGCGGGGGCACTGGCTTCATTCGATCGACCGAATCGACTGCGCTCTACGTGCTGCGCTCGATCGAGGAGGAGGGCATGCGCCGGCGCTCGGCAGAGATCTGCGTCTACGTGCCGACCACGGTGGCGCTCTATATTCTCAACCAGAAGCGCGATTCGCTGGTGCAACTCGAGACGCGTTACAGTCTGCGAGTGCTGGTGGCGCGCGACGACGCGCTGATCCCGCCAGCCTTCCGGCTCGAACGGCTGCGTGCTTATGGCCCAGCCGAGGCAATGGTTTTGCCGACCCCCCCACTAACCCAGGCGCCTCATATCGAAGACGAAGGGGTCGAGGACGAGATCGAACGAGGAGCAGAGGCCGCAGAATCCGACCGGCCCGAGCAGGAGGGCGAAGAGGAGCGCGGTCGCAGCCGGCGCCGGCGCCGGCGCCGGCGGCACCGCGATGAGGAGCCCGTTTCTGCCTCTGCTGCGCGATCGGAGGTGGTCGAGGAGTCTGCAGAGGCGACGGGCCGACTTATCCCGGTGGATGGTCGAGCGGGTGGCGAGGACGGCAACGACGAGGAAGAGAATGAAGCCGAGGGGCGCCGGCGTCGCCGTGGCCGGCGCGGCGGAAGGCGGCGCGGGCGACGCGAAAGCGATTTCGAACCGATCTTCGAGGAACCACGCCCGCCATCCGATCTCGTCCAGATTTTGCCGGCTTCCGATATGGAGCAACTCGGGCCAGTGCCAATCGCGGGCCTTGCGAGTACAGCCGGAGAGATCACCAGTGCACAGATCGAGGCAGCGCGCGAGAGCGGGCTACCGGTGCCCGATCCCGTTTCGGCGCCAGGGGCGATGCCTGGGGAGATCGCCGATTTGGCAAGGCCGCCTGATCATTTGGTCGAAGCGAGGGCAGGGGCAGAGGCGGCGGGCTTCGCCGGGCGGGAGCTATCCTCCACCAGCGAGACCGAGCGAACTCCGGAAGTGGCATTTTCCGCAGGCGCTCCGCTACCGGAGCCGGAGCATCCGGTCCGGACAGGGAGCGAGAAGTCGTCGACCCCACGCCGGGGCTGGTGGCAGCGACTGATCCAGCCGTAGCCGAGTCGGCAAGACGGCGGGGTGCTCCCGACAGGCTTGCTCTGTTTTCGCCGCATTTCTATTGTTGGGTGGTCTGTCTTTGCCGCTCGCTGGTGAAGCCTGAGGCACGAATGCCGACACCGATTGGTTAGAAAAGGCACCGCTTGTGGCCGCGCGGTTTTCCGGTCTTATAGCACTCGTCGTGGCGGCGTCCGTTGCCTTCGGCCAAGCTGCCGCGGCAGCCGAGAGCTATATCCGCGATACTGAAATCGAGGCCGACATTCGGACGATGGTTACCCCGATTTGGAAGGCGGCGGGGCTGGATCCGAATGCATTGCATGTCTATCTCGTCGAGGACAAGCAGATCAATTCCTTCGTCGCCGGTGGGCAAAACGAATTCATCAACACCGGCTTGATCATGCGGGCCAAGACACCGAACCAACTGATCGGCGTGCTGGCGCACGAGACGGGCCATATCGCCGGCGGGCATCTGACGCGCTTTCAGGAGGCAATACGTAACGCCAGCATAAAAGGGATCATCGCGACGGTGCTCGGCGCCGCCGCGACGGTGGCCGCGAAGGGCAGCGGGGGCGGCGCAGCGATGTTGCCGGCCCAAAGCGTCGCCGAGCAGTCGTTCATGCAATATTCGATTACTCAGGAAGCCGCGGCCGATCACGCGGCGATGACCTTTCTCGATGCCAGCGGGCAGTCCGCGCGGGGTCTCCTTCAGTTCTTCCAGATCCTACAAGGCGAGGAGATGCTCTCCGGGATCCGGGAGGACCCCTATCTGCGCACGCATCCATTGACCGCTCAGCGTATCGACTACCTCCGCAACCATGTCGAGCACTCGCGCTTCTCCGACGTGCCGGATACTCAGACCAATATCGACTTGTTGAAGCGGACAAAGGTCAAGCTCGATGCCTTCATCTCGCCGCCCTCATCGACGCTTGCGGCTTATCCCGAGAAGGACCAGTCGGTACTCGCCCGCTACGCACGCGCGATCGCCTATTATCGAATCCCGCAACTGGACAAGGCGCTCCCGACCATCGATGGATTGATCCGAGACTTCCCGCAAGATCCGTATTTTCGGGAGCTCAAAGGGCAGATGCTGTTCGAGAATGGGCGTATCGCGGACGCGGTCCAGCCTTACGAGGAGGCCGTTCGCCTCGACCCAAGCGCGGCGCTGCTGCGCATTTCGCTCGCTCAAGTCTATGTCGAGTCAAACGATCCGAGAAAAACCAAGCGCGCGATCGCCTTTCTGAATGATGCTTTACGGAGCGAGGACAAAGAAACCCAGGGCTGGCACCTGCTGGCGACCGCCTACGGGCGCGACAATCAGATCGGCATGGCGGCCCTGGCGCTAGCCGAGGAAGGGCTGGCCGCGGGAAAGAAGAAGGATGCCCAGCAGCAGGCCCTCCGCGCCAAGGGCTTATTACCGAAGAACTCAGCCGCTTATAACCGTGCCGAAAATATCCATCTCGAGGCGGAGCATATCGAGGACTCGGCGGGCGGCCTGGTGAACGTCCATTGATCGCGACGGTCTCGTCGTAACCCCCTCCCTGTAGGAGTATCTGTCGCCATGCAACTCCGTGCGCCGTTCATGGCACCGGTGCTGGCTTGCGCATTTCTCGCCCTGGTACCTTCTCGCCCGATCACGGCTGCCGAAATTGCGCCCGAACAGCGGCAGGCGATCGAGGGGATCATTCACGACTATCTCATGCAGAATCCCGACGTCTTGATCGAGGCGCTGCGGGCGGCCGAGGACAAGGCCAACCGCGACGCCGACGCCAAGGCGGCGCTGGTGCTGAAAGATCGGCGCGGTGAGGTCTTTGATGACCCGGCGACCCCGGTAGGCGGCAATCCGCAGGGCGATGTCACAATTGTCGAGTTCTTCGATTACCGCTGTCCCTATTGCAAACAGGTGCAGCCTGCGCTGCAGACACTAATCGATCAGGATCCCAAATTGCGGTTCGTCTACAAAGAAATGCCCGTTCTCGGCGCCCCATCCGTCACTGCTGCCCACGCCGCACTCGCCGCGCGATTACAGGGCAGGTACGAGGCCTTCCATGCAGCCATGATGGCAACCAAAGGTCAGATCACCGATGAGGTGGTTTATCAGGTCGCGGGCTCCGTCGGGCTCGATATCGACCGGCTAAAGCGAGACATGAAGGCGCCGGAGATCGAACAGGCGGTGAAGGCCAATCTTGCTCTCGCCAAGGCGCTCGAAATTCACGGCACGCCGGGGTTCATAATCGGCGAACATATCGTTCCTGGTGCGATCGATCTCGACGCCTTGAAGAACCTCGTCGCCGACGCCCGAAAGGGCTAGCGGTGCTCGACGGCCGCAGGGATTACGATTCGCGATCGGGCTGGTTGTCCGGATGCGCGGCCAGGAAGGGTTCGAGCGCCATGCAGTTGCCGAAAATCCGGGTGATCGTCGGATAGGGGGTCAGATCGAGCCGGTATCGCTCGGCGTTGACAACTTGGGGTACGAGCGTGAGGTCGGCAAGGCCCGGCTCGTCGCCGTTGCAGAATGTGCCGGTCCGCGAATCCTCCGCTAGCAGCTTTTCGAGCGCGGCAAAGCCTGCAGCGATCCAGTGGTTGTACCAGCTTGCAATCGCGGCTTCGTCATGGCCGAGCGAATGGGTTAGGTAGCGCAGCACCCGCAAATTGTTGATCGGATGGATGTCGCAGGCGACAATCTCGGCGAGCGCGCGGACTCGCGCCCGGTCAGCCCTGTGCTTAGGCAATAGCGGCGGCTCGGGATAAGTCTCGTCGAGATACTCGACGATCGCCAGCGATTGAAACAATGTCCGGCCGCCATCTACGAGCGTCGGCACCAGTCCCTGCGGATTGACGGCGAGATAATCGGGCTTGGTCTGGTCATTTCGCCGCAAATGGATCGAGGCGGTTTCGTATTTGAGCTTCTTGAGGTTGAGGGCGATTCGGACGCGGAATGCGGCAGAGGACCGAAAATAGCCATAGAGTTTCATCGCCATTTCTCGTCTCCAGGCTTGTGGTTACGATGCCAGGTACTCGGCAAAGTACTCTTCGGCAGTGATCAAGCGGCCGACGATCCCGAGTTCGTGCGCTTGGCGGCAGAAGACGTCGATCGTTTTTCGGTTCTTCTCAAATCCGTAGGAGTGGAAATCGGCTCCCATCAGCGCCTCGGTCTCTTCGAGTTCGATGTCGAGCCAGGGGGAAACATAAGGGAATCGGCGCTGCGCGACGGCGAACTGGTCGTTGCAACGAATGAACGCCTCGGTCAGGCTGCGCGCGATCCATTTCTTACGTTCCCAGACATCGCGGCGCAGGATCACAAGGTGCTGCGGCGGAAAGCAGCCGGTCTGCCGGAAATAATCGCGCTCGACCCCGCGGATGTCGGAAAACAAGCGGATGATCGGGCCGTCAACCGGGTCGTAATGCTGCGGCCGCGGTGGGCTATAGATGGCGTCGAGCTCGCCGGCTATCAGCATGTCTGAGAGAGAGCGCCCCTCCGGCGGCCGGCGCACCCCCGCAGGTAGCGTATAGAGGTGGGTGGGCGCCCGCGGCGTATCGATGTCGGCGATCCACCATTCGAGGCTTTCCGGCGGCACCTCGATAAAGCGCAAAAAGTGCCGGTACCAGATCGAGCCGCTCGCCACCCAGTCGTACATGCCGATGCGCTTGCCGATCAGGTCGGCCGGTGACTTGACCGGACCGCCTTTGCGCACATAGAGGTCGCGCGCGGTGAAGTTGCGCAGTGGAAAGACCGGCAGCCCGACATGGCTGCGGTCGCCCTTGTCGATGCGGCGGAGATGACCGGCCATCGACGCCTCCCCGCCCTGTACCGTCGGATCATCGAGGGCGCGGCGCAGCATCTCTGCCCGCATTTCCCATGAGCCGCCGGTTCCGTGGATCACGGTCAGTGCGATGCCCTCGGGTTTGACGTCGCCAGTAACAAGCGGCATTACCCGCGCGTAGTCGGCGCAGGTCAGGGTGACCGGAATCTCAGCCATCAGCGAACCGCCTTCGTCCCGCAACTCAATGGGTCATAGATACCGGGTCGGCCGGATCAATGTGCGCCACATATGCGCCGAGGGACTGCTGTCCCAGCCGAGTCCTTCTTTCGGCTGCCGGAAGTTGCGGCCTATGACATCGGTGAACTCCTCGAGTTCGACATGCATGTCGGGATCGAATGAATAGATGTCGTGGACGGTGATCATGCGCGCCGTCATGTACCATTTGTGATCGCGAGCGCGCCTGTACTCTTCTTCGATGTAGGGATCCGGACGGTAGTCGGCGCCGAAGTTCTTGACATAGGATTCGGGGTAGGAATAGCCGACTGACTCGTCCGCGTAGAAGCGCAATGCCTGGTGGGCGCGGATCGCCCACGAAACTTCTTCGTCGACATAGGGTGCCACCATCTGCGCCCCCCAATAACCGTGATCGGCGCGGATGAAGCCGATGACGCCGATATCGTGCAGCAGGCAGGCCAGGACGACCTTCTCGTCCATGCCGGCTCTAACGGCGTGCCGGGCGCTCTGCAAAAGATGGTTCGCCGGGCCAAACCGGTATTTGAAGAAATCTGCCAGAGTGGGCCGCGGCGGCATCTCGGGCAGACGCGGGTCGTCGCCCATCAGCATGTGCTTGCCCGGGTTCTGGGACAGCAGCGCTCCGTTATTCGGAGTGCTCATATTGCCGTCGGCAAGGGTGAACAGACGCGATTTGACGATGATCGCGTCGAGCTCGCGCATCATCTTGTGCTCGAGCGCATCGGCGCGCTCGGCCAATGTCATCATATCGTTCATTCGCGTATCCTTTGTAATCAGCCGTCGAGAGATGCGGCATAGTAGCAAGTCGCAGGTGTCACGTGTAGTCCTACGACGGCTGCCGGGAAGGACAGAGCGTTGGTAGAGCGGCGAGGATTTCGGCGGGCCCATGCTAATAGCGCGGCGAACCCAGGCTCGCCAAAATGGCTAGTCCTTTGTTTGAAACGTGTAATTGCAACTCGGAGATACGAGATAAGCCGTAATATGATTCCCTTGAATGCGTCCCGTCATCTGCACTGACCCGTGTTTCAACCGGGCAGAGGCCGTGATAATCCCACTTTCATCAACAGTTCCCCTTAATGTCGTGTCGAATCGCGGGACATAAACAAACCGAACCTCACCCCTGGATATTCTCAAAGGGTAAAGCGCCCCTAGCGGAGGCTGGGTGCAGTTCTCCTTGATTTCTTTCGTAAGGGTAAGCTCTCCCCTGTACTGGCCGTCAAACTTTGCCGAGCCTTGCGCCCACGCGACGCTCCCAAGCCCGGTGCCGAGCAGGAGGACCAATCGCACCAATCTCAGCATTCGGTTCTTCTCGCGGCGTCTAAACTCTTCAATCGACGGGGAGCCGGAGGAGGGTCGACGACCGAGAACCACGGATTATGCGGCTTTCCGCTCGCTGCCCGGCAGCAATGCGTCGCGGTAACCGCGGCGCTGCATGTGGTCGAGCACGAGGGCGACAGGCTTGCCGAGCCAAAGAGCATAAATCGTGTGGTCGTCGACCATGTCGTCGGTCAGCGGGTGTACCAGGATATCGAGGCCCTCCCGGTTCAGCATCATCCACGGCACGACCTCCTGAAACTGCGCCTTAGTGAAGATGATCTGGAACTGCGGCACCGGGTGCGGGCCGATCCGCTCGCTGCTGAATCGGCCCATCTCGACCGAATAGGCCGCCGACAGGCGCTGGTGAAACCGCTCGGCGAGCCGCTTTGTCACCGTGTCATAGTAGACATGCGCATGATAGCCGTAGATTTTCGGGTTCGGATGAGTCGGCGGCGGCATCGTTGCTACTCCCTCGACGTACGATCTCTGATGCTCGGGGCTGTTAAGCTTCGACAAGATCCCACCTGCCGCCTCGGTACCGCAATCCATTTGATTTCGTCGATGCGCCGCAGACCGATCGTGTAAGGTGAGCCGATTGCGCGGCACTCCCCGTGCGCCCGGAGAAACCAGTGGAGCTTCAGAAATGACCGACTCGTCCGATTACACGCCCCCCAAGGTCTGGAGTTGGACCAAGCCGAGCGGCGGCAGGTTTGAGAACATCAACCGCCCGATCGCGGGTCCCACCCACGAGAAGGAGTTGCCGGTCGGACGCCACCCTTTGCAGCTGTATTCGCAGGGCACGCCGAATGGCGTCAAGGTCACGGTGATGCTCGAAGAGCTGCTGGCCCTAGGCCACAAGGGCGCGGAGTACGATGCCTGGCTGATCCGGATCGGCAACGGTGATCAGTTCGGCAGCGGCTTTGTGGCTGTGAACCCGAACTCCAAGATCCCGGCGCTGGCGGACCGCAGCGGTCCCAAGCCGATCCGGGTCTTCGAGACCGGCGCGATCCTGATGTACCTGGCCGAGAAGTTCGGGGAGTTCCTGCCGACCGAGCCTGACGCGCGCGCCGAATGCCTGTCGTGGCTGTTCTGGCAGATGGGCAGCACGCCCTATGTCGGCGGCGGCTTCGGCCATTTCTACGCCTACGCGCCGATCAAAATCGAATATGCGATCGACCGCTTCGCGATGGAGACGAAGCGCCTGCTCGACGTACTCGATCGCCGCTTGGCGGAGAGCAAGTACGTCGCGGGTCCCGACTACACGATCGCCGACATCGCCATCTTTCCCTGGTACGGCGGGTTGGCCAAGTTCGGCCAATACGGGGCGGCCGAGTTCCTCTCGGTCCACGAGTACAAGAACGTCCAGCGCTGGGCCGATATGCTCCTTGAACGGCCGGCCGTCAGGCGCGGCCGCATGGTCAACCGCCTCTCCGGCGAGCCATCGAGCCAACTGCACGAGCGC
>Ga0306924_10004237_pt1 | contig 13965 bp, 13 predicted proteins | sample sta12Can44000111_FD_203756 | JGI IMG/M metagenome (GOLD analysis project Ga0306924, IMG submission 203756) | Lab enrichment of tropical soil microbial communities from Luquillo Experimental Forest, Puerto Rico - statanox.12C.anox.44.000.111 (v2)... | ecosystem: Environmental > Terrestrial >... | reverse complement strand
GACGACCGGCGCGATCCACGATGTGGACGGCGGTGTGATGGCTGGTCGAGTCTGACGCTGTAGATCCGCGAAACGACTCGCTCCGAAAACTCGGAACCGGACAGGTCTCGCAACACGCGACACCTGTCACTGCGCTCGCTGAGAGTCGCACACGGAGGAAGCTCATGTCGCAACCAGAACGGTTTGAAGTCCCAATCTTTGGTAGTGGACAGGGTGGCAAGTTACTGGCTTGGCATATGCGCGATCGAGGCGGCGGACTGCCGTCGTGGAGCGCCGGTGGATCGGGGGCTCCTGTCCAACATCGCCTGCCTGCCCAGCAAGAATGAGATTTGGAGCGCTAGGGTCGCGCATCTGGCGCATCACGCCGCGCAATTCGGCACGGTGACTGGTCCTGTCACCACCAACATGGCGACGGTCCGGGAGGATCCGGACGTCGCAGATGAAATGCAGCGGCTTCTCAGTGACGAAGGTATTCAATTTCTAGTGGCAGCCGAGACCCTCAATGTGCACGGCCGATCCGGAGAGGAGGTCAGCCTTACCGTGCGCACGCCCTCCGGTGAGCAAAAGATCGAGGGCAGCGACATCCTGGTCGCGGCGGGGCGCGATCCAAACACCGCCGGGATCGGGCTCGTGGAGGCCGGTGTCGAGTTGGATGGCCGTGGCTACATTCGTGTCAATGAGCGGCTGGAGACGACTGCGTCCAACGTCTGGGCTATGGGCGAATGTGCCGGCAGCCCGCAGTTCACTCACGTATCCGACGACGACTTTCGGATCATCAGGGACAATCTCGCCGCAGGGAAGCGCAGCACGGACGATCGGCTGGTTCCCTACTGCGTGTTCACTGACCCGCCACTCGCTCACGTCGGACTGAGCGAGGGCGAAGCGCAACGCCAAGGCATCATTGTGCGCGTCGCAAGGCTGCCGATGAAGGCTGTGCGACGGAGGGCGGCGACGGAGGAAACACACGGCTTCATGAAGGTTCTTGTGGGCGGGAGTGACGACCGCATTCTCGGCTTCACGATGATTGGCGCCGAGGCCGGTGAGGTCATGACGGCGGTGCAAACGGCGATGCTGGCAGACCTGCCACATCCGAGGCTCCGCGACGCCGTTATCGCGCACCCGACGATGGCGGAGGGCCTCGGCCCGCTCCTGTCGAATGTGCCGGCCCGATAAGGCTCTCACGGCGTAGTACGAGGAGCATGAGGCGGTATCGCGGCTCTATCAGAGAGCCGTAAAACCTGAATGTATCGGTCGAACCATGGGAGCGGCGGATGATCGATGCAGTCATACACGCACTGGAAATGGCGCTGGCCATGGGATGGGAGATCCTCAGCAGATGAAACGGCTTCTGCCGGATGATCGCCCGCGTTCGATCGCGACTGCTCTCGCGCTCGGAGCAGCCTCGTCGTCATGCTCCTCGCAATGGCGGTGGCGGCGCTTATCGTCGAGCTGATCTTCGGCGGCTTCGCCCTGATCCCGTCGGAGCACAAGTCGCGGGTGGTCGAGGCCTCCATCACCTGGGATTACACGACCTGGCTGAACCTGGCTTTTCTGGTTCTCGCCGGGCTCTCGTCGGGCGTTTCCTCAAGACCGGCGGCCCAGCGATGCTGCGCATGCCCAGCGATGCTGCGCATGATGAACAGGCCAGCCTACCACGGACACGCCCACCATCATGCTCATTAGATGGACGATCGGACTGCTGAAGCATCGGCACTGGAACACCTCGGCTTCGGCCTTTAGCCACACCCGCGTGACTGCCGCGGTCCGGGCAGCAGCTCGATCACCTGCCGAAGCGTCTCGGGCGAGCCAACTGCTCGAGGCTCAACATTGGCATACGATCGCCGGGGCCGGGCGGTTCTTCTCGCGAATCTACTCGCCGGGAGTGGCAGCAATTTTTAGCCGATGGTCAGCGCAAGGCCGGGTTGCCGGAGGAATGACCGCAACCCGCCAGCTCGCCTCGATCGTCGCCGTCGATGTGGGCTGAATGTCTCTTCTGGGTCAAGGGCAGTAAAACTCGCAGTGAGTATATGTCTTCGGAATCACGCCAGATCGCGGACATTTCGTACGTACCCCAGGTCGGAGTCGAAGAGACTACGCGATACCACCGCAGCATCTCTGCATACTCGGGATAACACCCTCGGATAGCGGCTGACGGGCACGAGAACGAATCGAAACCGTATGCCGAATTTGCCCAGGTTGTTGCCCCCAAACGGAAAGCTGCTTAGCTGCTAGGGGAATCGGTGAACGTTGATAAGCCGTGAGTCCAACGCCAAACGAGCCGTGCCACACCGTGAGCGGCAATAATGAATGCGAACAATCCGGTGCACCGGGTTTAGAAACGGGTAGACCGTCGCCCAAGTGTGCACTGCGGCATTTCTAGCGGGTAGGCCGAATCCGACACACCCGCCCTTAGCGTCGAGGAACTGGCATACGGTGTCGTATACATCCGAGATCTCTTTGAGCATGACCGGGTATTTACCGGCTGCATCGTGCTTCAATCTTACACGGCTACATTGTAGTACCTTTCTTGTGTCCCAACGGCCTGCCCTAGACCACATGTCCGACTGAGTACGGGGCAACCCGTCGCGGCACGGTTGACAGGAGGCGGAGCAGCAGACCTAATGCTTTGGTCATGTCGGAAGTGTGGCCGCTCGACGTTCGAGCGAGGCTTGAAACAGCATCACCCGAGCCGATACGGGCTTTCAAATGCGTATTGCTGATGCCTTTCGAAGGCCGCTTCGACAGGGTATCACAAGTCATTGAATCCGAAGTAAGGAGCGTCACCAATCGCTTTCCGCTGGACGATTTACCACAAATAAAACGATTGGATTGGGTGACATCCTCTAACGTTATTCAGCAGGAAATCTGGGAAGAGATTTACGGCGCTGATCTGGTATTTTGTGATGTTACGGGATACAATGCGAATGTTCTTTTCGAAGCAGGTGTCTGTGCAGGCTGGAAACGAATAGAGCAGGTTGTCTTTATCAGAGATCATTTTTACCGGGGTCAATCTCCCTTCGATGTGGCTCCGGTCCGATACACTGAATATTCCCTTACAAGCGATGGAATTGAAAACTTCAAAAAGAAAGTGCAACTTCTGACAGAAGATGCCCTGAAATCATTTCCAGATGGTCAAGGTAGCTCCCCAACCATTACGCTCCCTCTTCACATCGACTTCAAAGGCGGCGTCGATGACCCGCGAATTTACACGCCGCCATTAGCTCACAGGAGAGTGTTGAATGGAGCCCTGGAATTTGGCTCATTATGGCATTTTGGGCATTCATGGGCGTCTGTAGGGAAACGCCACTTTGCGACTTTCTCGATACACTTCAATGCTCGTTTCGCGAATCCTCAACCGGGGGCGTGGATTGGGATAGGGTTTCGGAGTCAACACTTCTACGCAAATTATGCTCATATGTTGTACCTAAAGAGCGATGGTAGCATCGTATTAGTTGAACCGAATGAAGTACCTCCTGCTCTTTATCACGACAAAATACTTAGGAATCCAAATTCAATCGATCTGACCGCAAGTCATGAATTTTACGTCCAGTTCGATGCAAAAAATCTTACTGTCAGAGTTGACGATTTCAGTTCATCAATTGATGTCGCCACGATGCCGAAGGTCTTCGGATCAGGTTTAATTCGCTTTCAATCATCGTTGAGCTGGATGTCGCTTATCAGTCTCGATATCCAGTAGGCGGCCCTGGCAGAGTAGCTCCGATTGGTGAGACGGCCACTCACGGGCCACGGGCGGGGATTATGCGGGCAAAAGAACCCCGCCACGAAGGGGCGGGGTAAGTTTTGATGGAGATACCCTCGTTGGGGTAGGGTATTTAGACCAGTTCCCATTTCATCGCGTCGGAGTCGACCATATCCATAACCTCACGAAGGGTGGCGAGGGGAACCCTGCCGTAATCCGCTGCAACGCCCTTCGTGGCGTGCCCGGTTATGTAGTTGCGGGTTTCTTCGTCCCGAGGCAGTACCCGCCGCAGTGCGGTTTTGAACGTATGCCGGTAGCAGTGGAACTTTTCGCCCTTGCGATCGATCCCGCACCCCTTAATGAACTCGATTAGATCGCGGCCGGCTCTATGCGAAACGCTACCCTCGGAGTCGGGGGTGAGTTGCGGGAACAATGGACCTTTGGGGATGGTCGAGAGGTATTGGCGAACGTCCTCGACGATGGCCGAATGCAGCGGAAAGCGGCGGGGGCGATAGTCGGTTTTGAGTCCTACTGCCCGGTTAGTCTCGCGAATGTGGAATACTAGACCGTGTTCGGTTTCCTCGAAGTCGCGACTTGAACTGTCAACGATTTCACCCCTAACCGCTCCCGAATAAGCGGCGATCAATACCGGGATACGAACATGAGGCTTATCCGACTTGCGAGCCTCGGCAATCATCAAAGCGGTTTCGGCCATGCTGAAACCATCTTGCCGGGACTGTTGCTCGGTCGCGGTAAAGTGAACTTTCTCGAACGGGTTCGTTTCGAGCTTACGGAACCGAGGCATACACGCTACCTCATATGCATATCGGATGTATGAGAGATATTTTTCAACGCTAGGTTCCGACAGTTTCTTACCGCCCCGAGCTACCGGGGTGGTCAAGAGGCAGTCGAGGAAATCGCCCGCTTTCGGGTAATCGATGCCAGCGGCGTTATCATGCCCGGCAAACTTTTCGAGTAGTTCGAAAGCGTGCTGGCAATTTAACATCGCCCGGTTGTTGCGAGTCTTTACCTTTGACCAACATTCGATAACGGTTTCGAACGAGACGTGTGCGGGAGCGGCCGGAGTAACGTCTATTGTTGCGGGTGCCGGTGCAATCGGCTGGGGGGCGGCGGGTGTGATGCTGGTGCCAGTTTGGGTGTAACAATCCCCTTATTACTAAAAAACTCGGATGCTGATATCCCGTGCCTCTCGTATATCTGCACGGGTCGGGCAAATGCCCGGTCATATTCCTCCGGAGTCATGAAATCGGGCAGTTCATTGAGGCTCATACCGGGGTGCCGTTTTTGCACAGCGAGCAACGGCGAGGGGTTCCGGGTTTGCTCCACAAAATCGTCAAACATGACGTTGTACCGGTGTTGCTCTTTCTCGACCGTGCGAAGGCAACCGGTATTATATGACTTGATATAGTTTTTCCGTCCTACGATCGCGGCAACGTCGTCGGGAAGATCGCGAATGTACCGATAGGTACCGTGGTGCAACTGGGTGTAGCGGGGGAGTTTACCGGTGCGAGCCATTGCCCTAGCCTCACTAGGTCTGAGGGCATGGTTCCTACCCTGATTCCTACCCAAAAGCAATCCCTAAGTTGTTGATTCTGAATTACGATAGGGATTCTCCAGGGTTTTGACACCCTACCGATGGCATCGACCATGCCGTCGGCGAAATATTCCTGCTCCGGGTCGCCGCTCAGATTGGCGAAAGGCAGCACCGCGATCGACGGTTTGCCGGGCAGGATCAGCGAAGGTTGAGCTGATCGTTTCGCGCCGACGTTGACATCGCGAACGCGGTAAACCCGCACCGGCCTTGTGATGTTCTTGACCTGCTGCTCGCCCAGATCCTCAAAGGCAAAGGGCAGCCGGTCGCGGACTTGGTCATGAACCGTGTTGGAGACGAACACCCCGCCGGCATCGGCCAAGGCCTCGATCCGCGCGGCGATGTTGACGCCGTCGCCATAAAGGTCGTCGCCCTCGACGATCACGTCGCCGAGATTAATGCCGATGCGCAGCTCGATGCGGCTGTCCGCCGCGACGCCGGTCTCCCGCTCGGGCACCCCCTGCTGCACCGCGACGGCACAGCGTACCGCATCGACGACGCTGGCAAACTCCACCAGCAGGCCGTCGCCGTTGGTCTTGACGATACGGCCGTGGTGCTCGGCGATCTTCGGATCCAGGAGCTCGCGGCGCAGCACTTTGAGGCGTTCGAGCGTCCCTTCCTCGTCCGCCCCCATCAGCCGCGAATACCCCGCGATATCGGCGGCGAGGATCGCCGCGAGCCGGCGGGCCTGGCTCATGTCGCCTCGCCGGCCGCCAGGCGCAGGCCTGACAGAAACAGCTCGCGATGCTCGGGGTTACGCCAATGCGCGGCACTCGGCACCACCTCGGTTGTTATGGCGCGCAGCTGCCGAACCACGTCGTGAGCCTCTTCGAGTCGGCCCATATGCGCGTAGCATGACGCAAGAAATCGATAGGTCGGCACCCAACTGGGAATTTCCTGCAGCGACAGAAGCAGCGTCGCTGCGGCGTCCTCGAAGCGCCGAGCGAAAAAATGACCCATTCCGATGCCGAGATAGGGCCCCGCCCTGCGGTGGAGCGGATTCAGGCGCATGGAGGTCCCGAAATGGTCGACGGCGACATCGGTTTGTCCCGCCCACAGCCTTAGCCAGCCGCTCCATTCCCAACCCAGAGCAAAGCTCGGGTTGAGTTCAAGGGAACGGTCGATAAGTGCGACAGCTGCGCCAAGGTCTTCTCCGAAGTAGCCAAGCACGCGGGCAACAAGGCCGAGGACATCGGGGTCGCTACCAGCAACCCTAAGCGCCCGACGAGCGAGATCGACGCCCTCACGGCGGTGGGCACTCGAGTCGTTAGTCCAGCCAGCGTTATGGAGTGCCTGGTGGCAAAACGCCGCTGCAGCAAGCGCAGGTCCGTAATTCGGATCACGCTCGATCGCCCGACCGAGAAGGCCGAGCGCCTCGAGGTACCGTTCCTTCTCCCATTCTCCCGAACGGATCGGCGCGAGAGCGCGAAGGTATAGATCGTAGGCGGTAAGGTCTTTGGTCGGCCGGTCGGAAGATCGATGCATCTCGGCCGCTTGCACTGTGGGCTCGATAACGCCGGCGACGCTCGACGCCACCTTGTCCTGAAGCTCGAAGACATCTTCGATCAAACCGTCGAACCGATCGGCCCAGAGATGCGCCCCGGTTTCGGCATCGATCAACTGCCCGGTGATGCGGACTCGATTGCCGCCCTTGCGCACGGAGCCCTCAAGCACGTACCGCACCCCCAGCTCATGCCCGACCTGCTTCACATCGACCGCCCGCCCCTTGTAGGAAAAGCTCGAATTGCGGGCGATGACGAAGAGCCATTTGATCCGCGAGAGCGCAGTGATGATCTCCTCGACCATTCCGTCCGCAAAATATTCCTGCTCAGGGTCGCCGCTCATATTCTGAAACGGCAGGACTGCGATCGACGGCTTGTCGGGCAATACGAGCCGCTGCGGCGGCGATGCCGCCGCAGCTGGCTCGGAAGAGCTTGGCCTTTCGCCGATTACGACGCGGTGCACGCGCACGGGCCGCGCGATGTTCTTGACCTGTTGCTCGCCCATATCCTCGAATGAAAACGCCAGCTTGTCGCGCACGTGATCGCGCACAACGCGGCTGACGCAGATCCCGCCGGGCTCGGCGAGGGCTTCTAGCCGTGCCGCGACATTGACGCCGTCGCCGTAGATGTCGCGGCCGTCCTTGATGATGTCGCCGACGTTGATCCCGATCCGGAACTCGATGCGGCGATCGGGCGGCACATCTGCGTTTCGCTCCGCCATCTCGCGCTGCACTTCGACGGCGCAACGCACGGCGTCGACAACGCTGGCGAACTCCAGGAGCAAGCCGTCGCCCGTCGTTTTGACGATACGGCCGCGATGCTCCTTGATCTTGGGATCGCTGAGCTCACGCCGGATCGCCTTCAGTTCCGCGAGGGTGCCCTCCTCGTCAGCCCCCATCAGCCGCGAATAGCCCGCCACATCAGCGGCCAATATTGCGGCAAGACGGCGGGTAGTGGCCATGGTTGACCAAGCGCTCGGTTGACACGCCGAGATTAACGCAAACCCGCGTCCTTACGCACTGCTTCTTCCGTCTTGGAGAGAGGGTCAACTTCCCAGCACGTCGAGGCCCAAAGCGCCGGCCGCGGCCGGCAAATCCTGATCCAGCGAGGCAAGCGGCAAGCGGTGATGCTGGGCCAGTTCGAGATAAGCGGCATCATAAACCGAAAGCGCAAAGCGTTCGGCGAGACGCAACGTCGCCAACCTGTTGAGCAAGCCGGCCGTGGCAGGTGTCCTTTCGTCTTCAAAGCACGAGGTCGGCGCGACAGAGTTGTCCAGCACAAAGCTCACGAACGCCCCTCGTCGGCCAGGTCTTTGATCTTTAGACCGCCGAGGGCGACACCGCGGCTCGCTTCGAGCAGGCCGGCAACCGCCCGGCGAGCACTTTCCCGGTCGAAACTCGGCCCGGCCGGCACCAGCTTGGCAACCGGCTTACCGCGCCGGGTGATGACGATCTCCTCCCCCCGCTCCACCCGGTCGAGTAGGGCGCCAAGCCGGTTCTTTGCCTCAAATGCGCCGACCTCGTGCACGTGACCCTCCGGCAATCTACAGTCTAGCTTACAGACCAGGAGACTCCTCGCCCAGACCCGGCCAAACCCGCTCGTTGTGGTATTCATAAAATTGCCTAATTCGTATTGCAGATTGCCGGCCGATGGCGGATCGTGGCTGACCAAGAGAGATGCCGTGGCTGATCGGGTTTCGGGGGATTTTGTGACATGTGCCGACCGTTGCCAAATTCCCCTGCCGGCTCCCTGCTGAGCGGCTTTTTCGGCTATTTTATTCCCTGCCGGATTGCCCGGTTTTGTAGCCAACCGGTTGTTTTGAAGGGCGTTTTTGAGTTAGAGGTAGGTCGAAAACGAAAAAATTCCCTGACGACAGGGAAAAGCGGCCTCCATCAGCCGGCGATAGCCGCTGGCTGCGAACCGGCGCATAATCAGCACTCGATTGCGATTCCGGAGGACTATCATGGCGTTGACCCAAGATCTCGGCCGCTTCGTCGCAGGCCTCTCCTTCGAGCAGCTGCCCCAAGGGGCGGCCGATGTCGCGCGGATCGGCCTTATCGATTGCATCGCGACGATGATCGCCGGCGCTCGTGATCCCGCACCGCAGCTGTTGCGCAAGGCGCTCAACCCGGCGGGCGGCGAGGCGACCTTGTATTTCACCGGCGAGAGGTCTCCGGCACCCGAGGCGGCGTGGATCAACGGCACCGCCGGGCATGCGCTCGACTATGACGATGTCGCATCCTTGCGCGGCCATCCGTCGACAGTGCTGGTCCCGGCGATCCTGGCCGAAGGCGAGGCGCTTGGCGCCTCCGGGCGGGCGATGCTCGCGGCCTATGTCGCCGGGTACGAGACCTGGGCCGAGCTCGCCTGGCGCGATCCCGGCCACCACCACCGCAAGGGCTGGCATCCAACCGGCATTTTCGGCCCTATCGGTGCGGCGGCCGCCTGCGCGTCGTTGCGCCGGCTCGACGCCGATGCCGCGGCCCGCGCGCTGGCGCTCGCGGCCTCGCAGAGCAGCGGCGTCATGGCCAATTTCGGCACGATGACCAAGCCGTTCCACGCCGGCCGTTCGGCGCATTCGGGGCTGATGTCGGCGCGGCTCGCCGAGCTCGGCTTCACCGCCTCGCTCGACGCCCTCGAGCATCCGCAAGGCTTCCTGAGTGCCGTGTCGCCCGAAGGCGAAGTCGACCGCGAGAGCCCGATGCAGAGGACCGGCAGCGAGTGGAAGATCCTCAAATACCGTCTCGGCATCAAAAAATACCCGGCCTGCTACTGCACCCACCGGGCGCTCGACGCGATGCTCGAGCTGCTCGCTCATCATCCGCTGAGGCCCGATGAGATCGAACGCATCACCGTCTCGTTGAGCGATACCCATTCGTTGATCCTGCGCAACCACCAGCCGCAGACTGGGCTCGCCGCCAAGTTCAGCATGGAGTTCGCGATGGCGGCGGCGGTGATCTCACGGCGCGCCGGTCTTGCGGAATACACCGACGGCTTTGTCCGGCGTCCGGAGGTTCAAGAGCTGATGGGCAAGGTTGGGGTCGAGACCAACCGCAACTACGATCCCGAGGTCTCCGGGGCCTCGGTCTTCGACCGGGTACGCGTCGAGCTGGTCAGCGGCGGTGTCGTCGAAAGCGAGAACGTGGCACGGGCCAAGGGTCATGCCGACCGGCCGCTCAGCGAGCAGGAGCTCTTCGAGAAGTTCCGCACTTGCCTCGACGCCGGCGGTGCCAGGATCGCCCCCGATGTGCTGTTCGACCGCCTGCGGCATTTGGAGGATCTGTCGGCGCCGGATTTGACCGCGGTATGAAGGCGACCGGCATCGGCCTCCTGCTCGCGGTCGGGCTTATCCTTTGCACGGCAGGAGGGACCCTCGCACAGCCGGCGGATCAGCAGATGACGGTGCTCCATCTCAGCCAGACGGCGGAGCGCAGCGTATTGCGCGACCTGCTGCGCATCGACCTGCGGGTCGAGGAAACCGGCGCCGATCCGCTGGCGATCCAGACGGCCATCAATCGCCGCATGGCGGCCGCACTCGACCGCGCGCATCAGGTGCAGGGCGTGCGCGTTGAAACCGGCTCCTACGGCGTCGGCGAGGAGCGGCCGCAGAGCGGCCCATCGCGCTGGCACGGCAGCCAGGCGCTGATTCTGCGAGGCAAAGCCGCCGATGCGGCGCTGAAGCTTGCCGGGGCATTGCAATCCGACGGCTTGCTGATGTCGTCGATGGCCTACGAAGCCTCGCCCGAGACCGTGCGCGGCGCCGACGAGGATCTGACCGCAGAGGCGCTCGCCGGACTCGACCGGCGCGCCGCATCGATCGCCGAACATATGCATCTCACGGTACTCCGCTATCGCGATCTGCATGTCGGCAATGCCGAGACCGAGGGCCGCCCGGTGCCCCGCTTTGCCACCGCGGCGATGGCAGCACCGGTCGCCGAGCCGGGTGAAGCCACGATCCGGGTGACGGTCGAGGCTGAGCTGCTGCTCGGTGCGCCCCGACCCTGAGCGAGACCTTCGATGAAGCTGCCGGTCCCGCCGCTGCTCGTCATCTCGGATCGCCGCCAGGCGCGGCGGCCGCTCGAAGAGGTCGCCGAGGCCGTGTTCGCGGGCGGTTGCCGCTGGTTCAGCCTGCGCGAGAAGGATCTGACGCCTGAGGAGCGGCGCGTCCTGCTCGGGGAATTGGTGTCGCTCGGACGCCGCTTCGGAGCGGTCGTCACCGCACACGAGGATATCGAAGCCGTCGCGGCAATCGGTGCCGACGGGGTGCATGTGCCGGGCGGAGGCAATCCGGATGCTGTCCGCGCGCGACTGCCGGGGGCGCTCATCGGCGCCTCGGCGCATTCCGCGGACGAGGCTGCCGCCCTGCTGCGGGCGGGCGCGGATTACGTCACCGTGAGCCCCGTCTTTATGACGGCGAGCAAGCCCGGCTATGGCCCGGCGCTCGGCCTTGAAGCCCTGGCGAGCGTCGCCGCCCGGTCGCCCGGTCCAGTCGTGGCGCTCGGGGGGATTACCCCGGAGAACGCTGCACAATGTATCGCTGCCGGAGCGCGCGGGGTCGCGGTGATGGGCGAGGTCATGCGCTCGGTTGACCCTCAAGCCACCGTCGAGCGCATCCTGCGCGGGATCTCAGACCTTTAGTGCCGCCGTCCCGGCGCTGGTGCCGGCGACCTTGCCGAACACCGAGCCCGAGACGAGGCCGGTGCCGCCCGGATAGTTGAAATAGAACAGCCCGCCGACGAGCTCGCCGGCGGCGTAGAGGCCGGGGATCGGCTGTTGCGCGGTGTCGAGCACACGGCCGTCGGTGTCGATGCGCAAGCCGCCAAAGGTGAAGGTGACGCCGCAGGTCGTGCAATAGGCCTCGTAGGGCGGCTTTTCCAGCGGCATCGCCCAGTTGGTCTTCTCGATCTTCAGCCCCTTGGTGGTGCGCCCGTCCTTGACCGTCGGGTTATAGGGGATGTCGCGCTGCACTGCGGCGTTGTACTCGGCCACGGTTTTCAAGAAGGCCGGCTTATCGACCGCGGCATACTCCGCCATCTTGTCGGCCAATTGCTCGATCGTGTCGGCCGTGACCTTGGTGACCTGGCGGATGCGGTATTCGTCCCGCTGCAGATGCACGACCTGTTGGTCGAAAATCTGCCAGGCGAACTGCTGCGGCTGCTCGAGGATCAGGCGGCCGTATTTGGCATAGGTGTAGTTGCGAAAATCCGCACCCTCGTCGCAAAAGCGCTCGCCGTCGGCATTGACCATGATGGCAAACGGATAGCTGTGCTTCTGGAAATTGTCGCCGACTGCGAGGTCGCCGAATTCGGGGGCATTGTAGTCCCAGCCCACGGCATGGCAGCCCGACCAGTTGCCGTACGGCATCGCCCCGATATCGAGCGCCATCTTGATGCCGGCGCCGGTGTTGTAGCGGGTGCCGCGCACCTTGGCGAGATCCCAACCAGGGCCGAGATAGCGGGTGCGCATCTCGGCATTGGCCTCGAAGCCGCCGCAGGCGAGGATCACCGCCTTGGCCGGAATCTCAGTCGTCTTGCCCTCGACCTTGGCGATGACGCCGTGCACGCCATCGTCGTCGGCGATCAGCTTCTCGCCGCGCGCCTCATAGGCGATTTGGATCTGCCGCTCCTCCGCAGCCTTAAACAACCCCTCGACGAGCCCCGGCCCGCCACCCCAGGCTTCGAGCGCCAACCCGCCCCAGAACACGAACTTGCCCTCGTGTTTGAAGGCCTGGCGCGAGTACATCGGCGCAAAACGGATGCCCTGGCTGCGCATCCAAAGAAGCGTCTCCTGGCTTTTGGTGATCAGCAGCTCGGCCATGTCGGGGTTGCTGCGGTAGTCGGTCAGCCGGCCGAGGTCGTCGTAATATTTGTCGGTCGTGTAGGTGCCGAAATCGCTGGTCGCGATCTCGGTCTCGCTGAGATCGCAAAGCCTCAGGAGGTCGTCGACGCCGTTATAGACGAAGCGCAACGCACCCGCCGTATAGCGGCTGTTGCCGCCGCGCTCGTCAAAGGGGGCCGCTTCAAGGACGAGAACCCTGGCACCCTGCCCGCGGGCGGCGAGCGCCGCGCACATGCCGGCATTGCCCGCGCCGACGACGACGACATCGAACTCGCCCGCGATCATCCCGCTTCCTCCGCTTCGATCCACTCGTGGAACGAGTAGCGCGGCCTCAGCAGGTGAGGCAAGCGCGACGCCGACGCTACGAGTTCCTATCTTTAGTGCAAAGGCTCGAAAACGGGAGGATCACATGGCAAAGTCGACGCGGGGAGGCCGGGGCGGGACAGGAAACGGCGAAACGTCGGCAGCGAGCGCTAAGCCGTCGCCCGATGCGGGTTCCACGGTCGCCATCGGGCTGCAGGACATCGCCCAAGCCTGGGTCGACTACGCCCAGCAGGTGATGGATCGCACGACCGAGGCGACCGAATCTCTGCTGAAGTGTCGAAGCTTTAACGACATGCTCGGCGTCCAAGCCGAGCTGATGCGCGGACATTTGCAAGCCTTTCTCGACCAGAGCACCAAACTCGCCGAGATCACCAACCGGATGGCGGCGCGCTCGATCGACGCGATCGGCGAGGCGGCGGGGCAACAGGGAGCCGATAAAAAGCGGCAATGAACTTCAGCGCCTGTGGCAGAGAATTATCCGCCGTGTCTTTATCCGATTCAGATCGCGAAGCGCTCGCCGCCGCGGTGCGGCGGCTCGAAAACCCGAGCCTTGCCGGGCGGCTTGCGGCTGCCGCCGGCAAGCCGGTCGGGCTCGTGCAACGGACGCTACCCGCAACCGCCTCGGCGGCGGTCGCCCGGCTCGCCAAGCAAGCCCTCGAGCGGGCCCTCGAGGTTGCCCTCTTCAGCCTGCGAAATCGGAGCCTCAGCGGAGGCCGCATCCTCCATTCCGGGCTCGCCTGCACCTCGGGGGCAATCGGCGGTGCTTTTGGTCTCGCCACACTCGCGGTCGAGCTGCCGGTGTCGACAACGATCATGCTGCGCGCGATCGCGGCGATCGCGCAGCAGGAAGGCGAAGACCTCGCGGATCCGCGGACCGGGCTTGCCTGCCTCGAAGTATTTGCGCTGGGCGGCCCCACCGCCGACGAAACGGGAGCGGAGACCGACTATTTCGCGGTCCGCGCAATGCTTGCCCGCGGGCTCGTGGAAAT
>Ga0306924_10004234_pt1 | contig 13972 bp, 13 predicted proteins | sample sta12Can44000111_FD_203756 | JGI IMG/M metagenome (GOLD analysis project Ga0306924, IMG submission 203756) | Lab enrichment of tropical soil microbial communities from Luquillo Experimental Forest, Puerto Rico - statanox.12C.anox.44.000.111 (v2)... | ecosystem: Environmental > Terrestrial >... | reverse complement strand
TGCTCCGGCGCGCGGCGAAGCCGCTGTTCGTGGCGGTGAACAAGCTCGACAGCGCGAGGGCCGAGGGGGAGGCGCCCCTCGCCGAGTTCTACGCGCTCGGCTTCGGGGACGTGTACGCGATCTCGGCGGAGCACGGGCGCGGCGTCGGCGATCTGATGGAGGCCATCGTCGAGAAGCTCGCGCTCCCGGAGGCGCCGAGGCCCCCCGAGGACGCCGAGGAGCCCGCCGAGGTCACCGAGGAGGAGCAGCCGAGCGGCGACGTCCGGCTCGCCATCGTGGGCCGGCCGAACGTCGGCAAGAGCACCTTCGTGAACGCGCTGCTCGGCGAGGAGCGGTTCGTCGTCTCGGACGTTCCCGGGACGACGCGCGACGCGATCGACTCGCTCGTCGAGCACGGCGGCCGGCGGTACGTCGTGACCGACACCGCCGGCATCCGCCGCAAGCGGTCGATCGCCCAGACGGTCGAGTCGTACTCCGTGGTGCGCGCGATGAAGGCGATGGACCAGGCCGAGGTCGTGGCCTGCCTCCTCGATGCGACCGAGGCCGGCGTCGAGCAGGACGCGCGCCTGCTCGGGCTCGTCGCGGACAAGGGCAAGGCGCTCGTCGTCGTGGTGAACAAGTGGGATGTCGCCGAGCGCGAGGGGGCGACGCAGGACTGGTACCGTAAAGAGCTCCTGAAGCGGCTGCCGTTCGTCGCGTTCGCGCCGATGGTGTTCGCCTCCGCGAAGGAGCGGCGCGGCGTCACGAAGGTGCTCGACCGCGCCGGGAAGCTCGTCGAGCAGTATCGCGCCCGGTTCCCGACGCCGCAGCTCAACGAGCTGCTCGAGGCGATCCAGGAGGAGCACCCGGCGCCGCTCGCGAAGGGCCACCCGGTGAAGCTCTACTACGTCGCCCAGGTCGCCTACGCCCCGCCGACCTTCGTCGTGCAGTGCAACCGACCCGAGGCGATCGGCGAGCCGTACCGCCGCTTCGTCGAGAACCGGTTCCGTGACGCGTTCGGGCTCGAGGTCCCGATGCGGCTCGTGTTCCGAGAGCGGAAGCGGCGGAGCCGCCCGCGCCGGGGGCCGTGACCGGCCGAGCGAGCTCCGGCATCGATCGATCCCAGCGCGCCAGCCTTTCCCTTGACGACCTCCGGGCGGGCCGCCTAGATTGGCGCGGATTTTCCTCAGGATTCTCGCGCCCGAACCCAGGTGCCAGCTGCCATGACGACGAAGAGCACGACGGTCATCACCCGCAAGGACATGAAGGAGCCGGACAAGTTCCAGCAGGCCGCGGGGCAGGCCGCGACCTGGGTCGCGGCGCGCCGGAAGCAGGTGGTCGCGGCCGGCGTCGCGGCGATCTCCGTCCTCGTCCTCGTCGCCGCGATGGTCGCGGTCCAGTCGGTGCGCGGGCGGCGCGCGGGCGCGGCGGCCTCCGAGTTCCTCGCGACCGTCGGCGGCGCCGTGACCACGGCGCCGATCGGCGACGTGCCGACGTTCCCGACGGAGGAGGCGAAGCAGCGCGCGATCATCGCCGCCGCGGACCAGGTCCTGTCCGGCGGCGGCAGCTCCGAGGCGGTCGCGCTCGCGGCCCTCGCGAAGGGCGATGCCCACTACCGGCTCCGCGAGTGGGCGCCGGCGAAGGCGGCCTACGACCGGTTCCTCGACGCGGCTTCGCGGGACGACTCTCTCCGCTTCGGCGCGCTCGAGGGGCTCGCCCTCGTCGCGGAGGCCGAGGGGAAGCTCGACGAGGCGGCGAAGGCGTGGGCACGCGTCGGGTCCGAGGCGCCGGCGTTCGCTGACCGCGCGGACCTCGAGCGCGCCCGCGTCCTCGGCGCGGCCGGCAAGGCCGACGAGGCTCGCCAGATCCTGGGGTCGTTCGTCGAGCAGCACAAGGAGTCGCCCCTCACCGGCGAGGCGGCCGAGCGCCTGGCGCGGCTCGGGCAGAAGTAGATGTCGCCCCTCGTGCTCGCCGTCGCGCTGGCCGCGGCGGCCCCCGGGCTCCGATCGACGCTTCCGCCGGTCGCGCGGGAGCTGTTCACCGTCGTCTGGGATCGGCCCATCGTCGGCCCGCGCGTGCTCGAGTGGGAGCCGCAGGAGCCTGGCGGCATCGCCGTCGACGGCCCGTCCGGCGTCGCCGTGTTCGGGACGCGCGACGGCTGGTTGCACGCGGTCCGCCCGGACCGCTCGGTCGCCTGGGAGTTCCACGCCGACGCGGGCTTCGCGGCGCCGCCCGCGATCTCGGGAGACACCGTGTACGCCGGGTGCGACGACGGCCGGCTCTACGCCCTCGATCTCGCGCACGGGACGGTGCGCTGGCGCTACGACGCGAAGGAGGAGCTCGGCACGACGCCCGCCGTCGCCGACGGGACGGTGTTCGTCGCGAGCCTGCAGGACACGGTCTTCGCGGTCGACGCCAAGACCGGCGCCTGGAAGTGGCACCACCGGCGGGAGCCGCGCTCCGGCTTCACGATTCGTGGTGCCGCCAACGTCGCGGTCTCGAACGGGCGCGTGTACGGCGCGTACTCAGACGGGTTCGTCGCCGCGCTCGACGCGGGCACCGGCAGCCCGCGCTGGGAGCGGCTGGTCGCGCCGCGCGGCGATCAGGTGGACGTCGACGGCCTCGCGCTCGCGGACGGGACGCTCTACGCGGCAGCGTTCTCCGGGGCGATCCTCGCGCTCGATCCCGAGACGGGGACCACACGCTGGTCGTTCGACGCGCCGGGCGCGTCGCGCGTCATCGTCGCGCCCGGTGGGATGGTCGTCGCCGTCACGACGTCGGCGGTCATCGCGCTCTCCACGGTCAATGGGACGGCGATCTGGTCGACGCCGCTCAAGGGCAACCCGAGCGGCCTGCCGGTCGTCGCCGGGAAGTGGATCGCCGTGCCCGCCGGCGACGGCGGGCTGCGCTGGCTCGAGGCGGCGAGCGGACGCGTCCTGCGCGTCTTCGACCCCGGCAGCGGCGTCTCCGGCACGCCGGGCGTTGCGCCCGGGCGCGTCTACGTCCTCTCGAACCGCGGCATCCTCTTCGCGCTCGACCTGCAGTGACGACGCAGCGGCTCCACGTCGTGGCGGCGGTGGTCCGGCGCGGTGACGCGATCCTCGTGACGCGCCGGCCCGATCGCCCCGGCCGCCCCGGACAGTGGGAGTTCCCAGGCGGGAAGGTCGAGCCGGGCGAGGACGAGCCCGCCGCGCTCCGGCGCGAGCTCCGCGAGGAGCTCGGCTGCGAGGCATCGGTCGGGGCGCTGCTGCTCCGCCATGCCCACCGCTACCCGGAGCACGAGGTCGACCTCGCGTTCTACGCCTGCGCGCTCGCGCCGGGCGCCGAACCGTCCGCCCTCGGCGTCGCGGAGCTCGCCTGGGCGCGGATCGGGACGCTCGCCTCGTACGACTTCCTCGAGGCGGACCGGGCGGTGCTCGCGGAGATCGAGCTGCTGGCCTCGCTCGCCTAGCGCCGCCGCGACTTCTTCTTCTTCGCGCTCACCTTCGGCTCCGCCTTGGGCGGCGGCTCGCCCGCGACGAGGATCGCGAGCGACATCGGCGTGAAGGCGCGCCCGGCCTCGTCGTGCAGCTCGCGGGTGCGCGCGCCGTCGAGCCGGAGGGCATAGCGCGACCCCGGGACGAGCGGCGTCGAGGGGGCGAGGGTGAACGTGGACGCGTCGCCGACCTCGCGCGTCCCGCTCGCTGGCACCATCGCGTTTGCCGCGTCGAGGAGCACGAGGCGCCCGTCGGACAGCGACCCCGCGATCTCGATCCGGAACGTCGCGCCCGCGTCGACCACGGTCTCCTCGGCCGGGGCGAGCGGAAGCTTCGCTCCGGAGGGCTCGACGGCGAACGCCGCCCGGACGAGGGTCGCGATCGCGGGCGTGGGCGGAGGCGGCGCCGGCGGAGCAGGGGCCACGGCAGCCGGCGCGGCGGGCGCGGCCGGGGAGGGCGCCTGGGCGCGGGCGAGCGAGGCTGCGGCGGCGAGCGCGAGGGCGGCGAGCGCGGCGGTCCTCGGAGCGGAGCGCGTCATCCCCCGACCGTACCACGGTCTTCGGGGTGCGCACGGCCCCCCGCGCCACGGCTCACTCCTCGTACAGCGCGTCGAGGACCGCGCGGTAGGCCCGCTCGCAGGCCCGGCGCCGAACCTTGAGCGTCGGCGTGAGCTCGCCGGCGTCGATCGAGAGGTCGCGCGGCAGGATCGCGTGGCGCTTGACCGTTGCGAAGCGCGGCAGGTCCGCGTTGACGAGCGCGACCGCGCGATCGATGCGGGCTCGGATGCGCGGATCCGTCGCGACCGGCTCCGCGAGCGCGATCCCGGCGTCGGCGGCGAACCGGCGCGCCGCGGCCTCGTCGACGGTCACGAGCGCCGTCACGTACTTCCGCCCGTCGCCGTGGACGACGACGTGCGAGAGGAGTGGCTCGCGCGCCTTGAGCTCCCGCTCGATCTGCTGGGGCGCGATCTTCTTACCGCCGGCGGTGACGATCACGTCCTTCTTCCGGTCGGTGATCCGGAGGTAGCCGTCGCCGTCCAGCTCGCCGACGTCGCCGGTGTGGAGCCACCCGCCCTCGAGCGCCTCGGCGCTTGCGTCCGGCGCGCGCCAGTAGCCGCCCATCACGTTGGGGCCGCGGACGAGCACCTCGCCGTCCTCCGCGATGCGCACCTCGACGCCGGGGATCGGGCGGCCGACGGAGCCGGCGCGGATGGCGCCGGCCCCGTTGGCGGCGATGAGCGCAGCGGTCTCGGTCATCCCGTAGCCCTCCGCGATCGGGACGCCGATCTCCTCGAAGAAGCGGGCCACGCGCGGCGAGAGCGGGGCCGCGCCGGACCCGAGCAGCCGGATGCGGCCGCCGAGGCGCGCGCGGACGGTCGCGCCCACGCGCGGGAAGACGACCCAGCGGGCGAGGAGGAGGCCGAGGTCGGGCCTGGGCCGCTCGCCTCGGTCGGCGGCGAGCGAGGCGCGCTCGAAGCTCGCCATCGCGGCGCGGAAGACGCGCCCCTGGAGCCCGGGCTGCGCGGCGCCCTTCGCGACGGCGGCGCCGAAGAGCTTCTCGAAGATCCGCGGCGGACCGGGCAGGAACGTCGGCGCGATCTCCGCGGCGTCCTCGAGGATCCGATCGAGCTGCTCCGCGAAGGCGAGCTCGCCGCCGCCGTACATCCAGAAGACCTCGCACAGCTTGGCGAAGGCGTGGGCGAGGGGGAGGAACAGGAGACAGCGATCGGCGTCGGTGAGGAGGCGGAGCGTCTCCCCGGCGCGGACCGAGTGGAGCCAGTTGCCGTGGGTGAGCACCGCGCCCTTGGGCACGCCGGTCGTCCCGGAGGTGTAGATCAGGGAAGCGATGTCGCCGGGACCGATCGCGGCGACGCGGCGGGCATGGGCGTCCGGATCGTCCTCGAGCTCGGCGCGGCCGAGCGCCTCGACCTCGGCGAGCCTCCGCTCGAGGTCGTGCGTGGCGGATCCGTCGAACCGGACGATGCCGCGGAGCGCCGGCACGCGCGCCCGGACGGCGTGGACCTTGCGGACCTGCTCCTCGCCGTCGCAGAAGACGAGCACCGCGCCGGCGTCGCGCAGCACGTGCTCGCACTCGCGCGGCGTGCAGGTCTGGTAGATCGGCGCGACGGCGCCGCCCGCTGCGAGGATCCCCAGGTCGGCGAGGATCGCCTCGGCCCGCGTCTCCGACAGGATCGCCACCCGGTCCCCGCGCTCGACGCCGAGCGCCGCGAGCCCCGCCGCGATGGCCCGGCCGCGCTCGGCCACCTCCGACCAGCGGAGCGCCTCCCAGCGCCCGTCGCGCCGGCGATGGAGCGCGGCCCGGTCGCCGAGACGCGCGGCGGTCGCCTCGAAGGCGGCGGGGAGGCTCGCGGGGGAGACGGGGACCGTGGCGGGCGCCGGCTCCTCGCGCACCGGCGACGGCGCGGGCTGCTCGTGCCCCGGCCATTCCTGGGTGTCCATCGCGCGTCCTCCCGGCCACCTATGCCCGTGGCGAGCGCGCGGCGCCCGCCCCGTCCGAGCCGCCGGGGGAGGGCACCTCCGGCAGCAGGACGTCGCACGGCCGGCACGACGCCGCGCGCCGGCGCCTGCTAACGTCCGCGCATGGACTCCGCACGGTCCGCGTCCCCGAGCCCGGCGCAGCGGCCGGTCTTCGCCGGCGCGGCCGCAGGCGCGCTCGCCGTCCTCACCGTCGTCAACCTGCTCAACTACCTCGACCGCTTCGTGGTCTCGGCGCTGGTCGAGAGCCTCAAGCGCTCGGAGCTCGCGCTCTCCGACACGGAGCTCGGGCTCCTCATGACCGGGTTCATCCTGGTCTACATGCTCGCGTCGCCCGTCTTCGGAGCCCTCGGCGATCGCGGCGCCCGCCCGCGGCTCGTCGCGGCGGGCGTCCTGGTCTGGAGCGCGGCGACGACGCTCGCGGGGTTCGCGCGGAGCTTCGCCACGCTGTTCGCGGCCCGCGCGGCCGTCGGGGTGGGCGAGGCCGCCTACGGCACCATCTCGCCCGGCCTCATCGCCGACCTGTTCCCGCGCTCGGCGCGCGGCCGGGTGATGTCGATCTTCTTCGCCGCGATCCCGGTGGGCGCGGCGCTCGGCTACGTCGTCGGGGGCCTCGTCGATCGCGCGCTCGGCTGGCGGGCCGCGTTCTTCGTCGCCGGCGCGCCGGGGCTGGTGCTCGCGTTCCTGTGCCTCCGCCTGCGCGATCCGCCCCGGGGTGGCCAGGACGAGGGCGAGCCCTCGGGCGCGCCTCGGACCACGGCGCTCGCGGCGTACGGCGAGCTCCTCCGGAACCGGAGCTACGTGCTTACGGTGCTCGGCTACGCCGCCTACACGTTCGCGGTCGGCGGGATGGCGTTCTGGATGCCGGCGTTCCTCGAGCGCGTCCGGGCCGTGCCGCCGGCGCAGGCGACCGTGCAGTTCGGCGGCATCGTCGTCGTGACCGGCTTCGTCGGCACGTTCGCCGGGGGCTGGCTCGGGGACGTGCTGCTCCGGCGCACGGCGCAGGCGTACCTGTGGCTCTCCGGGATCGCCACGCTGATCGCCGCGCCGGTCGCCTGGATCGTGTTCGCGGATCCGCGGCCCGGCGTGTATCTGCCGGCGGTCGTGATCGCCGAGCTGCTGCTGTTCGCGTCGACGGGGCCGATCAACTCGGCCATCCTGAACGAGGTCGCTCCAGGCGAGCGCGCGACGGCGGTCGCGCTCAGCATCCTCGCCATCCACGTGCTCGGCGACGTTCCGTCGCCGCCGCTCATCGGCCGGATCTCGGACGCGAGCTCGCTCGGACGAGCCGTGCTCATCATGCCGGTCGCGATCCTGATCGCCGGGGCGATCTGGACGCTCGCGGCCTGGCTGGGCGCGCGCGGCGCCGGGGCTCCCGTTATCGAACAGCGGGTGAGGTGAGCCCTCCCCAGGAGGGGTCCCGTGGGATTCGCCGCCGAGCAGATCGAGCGCACAGGCGCCGACTGGCAGAGGATGATCGAGCACCCGTTCCTGCAGCGGACGCGCGACGGGACGATTCCGTTCGAGACCTTCGCGACCTGGATGCGGCAGGACTATCTCTACGCCGATGGGGCCGTGCCGTTCATCTCGGTCCTGCTCGCGAAGGCGCCGGAGCAGCACCGGGCGATGCTCACCGGCGTGCTCTCCATGCTGCAGAAGGAGCTCGAGCTGTTTCGCGAGCGCGCCACCGCGGCAGGGGTCGACCTCGACAACCTGACCCCGACCTTCGTCACTCACGCGTACATCCAGTTCCTCCTCGCGACGGCGTACCGCGAGAGCTACGCGTGCGGCTTCACCGTGCTGTACACCACGGAGAAGGCGTACCACGACTCCTGGCGCGAGGTGCTGTGCGGCATCGACCGGGCCTCGCCGTGGTTCCCGTTCGTGGAGAACTGGGGCGGCGTCGCGTTCGCTGCGTACGTCGCGCATCTCGAGGAGCAGCTGGACGAGCTCGCCTCGGACGCGGGTGCCGCGGAGCGTGCGCGCATGGCGGAGCTGTTCGACCTCACGGTGCGCTACGAGCTCGCGTTCTGGGAGATGGCGTTTAGCGGGACGAGCCACTTCGGGCTTCCGGCCGGAGCGCAGGACACCGGTCAGCCCGCCAGCTACACGTGAGGCGGCGCCGTTCGCTCGGAGATCGCTTTCGGGAGCGGGCCGGATGGACGCGTTTGGCGGCCGTCCCGTACCCCCGATCGTGAGTCCGAGCCCGGGTGAGCGCTTCACCTACAGTGGCGGCACTGTACGCACCTGCCGTCACTTTCGTGCGCTTCGGCGCGCGAACCCGACAGGGGAGAAGCGCTCTCACGTGAGTGTCACCACGTTGCGGGACAGCCAGGCGACCGGGCAGGCGCTCGTTGCATTCGAGGAGCCGCGGCCCGCGAGGGGTCGTCCTCATCCGGAGTTCGCGATGGAATTCGCGTGCGATCGCTGTCAGAAGCGATTCTCGACGTCGTACCAGCCCGTGACCGGGCGCGTGTACCGGATCCCGTGCAAGTGCGGGAACACCATCGTCTTGCGGTTCGACCTGCCCCGGCACGCGGAGCCGCCGCCGTTTCCGCGGGGAGCCGCCTCCCGCATGACGCCGCCGCCGCTGCCGGATCGCTACCTCTGCATGGAGAACGTGCGCGCGAGAGCCACGTCGACGATGAACACGATGACGGTGGGTGACTGCGCAACTGCGCCGGTGCAGACGTCGCCCGTGCAGACGTCGCCCCCGAGGGACGACGGCGCCGCGCGCGCGCGACTCGACCCGACTGCCTCGCCCGAGGTCTCCGGCGAGTACCCGTACGAGCCGTCCAGCTCGGTGCCATTCGGGTTGGCGTTCGCGCAGTCGCGCCGGCGCGCATTCCTCGCAGGATGTGGCGCAGGCGCGAGCGGTGCGATCGCCCTCCTCGGCGCGGTCACGCTGGTGGCATGGCTGTCGGGTCCACGCTCCGGGAGCCGGGTGATGCCAGCATCCACGGTGACGAACGCTTCGAAGACGGAGCAAGCGCCGGCTCCACTCGCGGCTGCGAACGCGACGGTCGGCGGCGACCAGGCGGCGCCGGACGTGCCGCGCCGAGTGAAGCGGGCGCCGAGGGTCGTCGCTGCGCCCCTCGTCGAGAAGGTGGCGGCCTCACACCCGACAGCCGTGGATCGGGAAGACGCGGCGAGAGCAGACGATGATGAGGGTGAGGACAACCCGGCTTCCGACGACGGGGCGGAGCCGAAGCAGCTCGCGGAATCGGAGGACGGCGAGGCGTCGGACGGAGCGGAGGCGGACGCGCAGACCACGGAAGGGCAGGGGCCGGCGCTCGACGAGCGCGCGGCCGCGGCGACCGAAGCGCCGGAGCACGCGGACGAGTCTTCGAACGAACCGGGTCGAGTCGCGCTCGTCCCGGCGGTCGAGCCCGAGCAGACCTCGGCGCCCGACGGTGCGCCCGGAGCGCCCGCGAACGAGGATCGAGCGCAGTAGGCGGTCTGCCCGAAAGGACGCCCGCATCTAGCGGTTCTTCGCGCTTGGCGGCGGGCGTCGCTGGCCACGCGGGGACGCTGTGGAGCCGCGGATCGCTCCCGGAAGATCGGCGGCGGTCACGAAGTCCAGGATCATTTCTCGGGTGTTGCAGGGGGCTATCAGGCCTTCAGACCTCGGTACCCCTCGGCCCTGTTCGAATGGCTGGCGAGCGTGTCGTCGCGGCGCGAGCGGGCGGTCGACCTGGGGTGCGGCACCGGCCAGGCGACCGTGGCGCTCGCGGACCACTTCGGCGAGGTCGTCGGCCTCGACCCGAGCGCCGAGCAGATCGCCCACGCGGAGCCGCGTGAACGCGTCCGGTACGCGGTCGCCCCGGCGGAAGCCACCGGGCTACCGGACGCGTGCGCCGACCTCCTCGTCGCGGCACAGGCGCTCCACTGGTTCGACCAGGCGCGTCTGCACTCGGAGGTCTCCCGCGTTGCGCGCCCGTCGGCGGTCTTCGCGGCGTTCACGTACGACCTCTGCCGTGTCGATCCGCGAGTGGACGCCGTCGTCGACCGGCTCTATCGCGGGATCCTCGGCCCATTCTGGCCGCCGGAACGGGCGCACGTGGACGCGGGCTACCGTTCGCTGCCATTTCCGTGGCCCGAGATCACGCCGCCAGGCCTGGCGCTACAGGAGACGTGGGATCTCGAGCGGTTCGTCGGCTACCTCCGCACGTGGTCCGCGGTCAGCGCGTACCTGAAGGCGGTGGGCGCGGATCCCATCGCGCTCGTAGGGCGCGAGCTGGAGACCGCGTGGGGAACGCAAGAGTCCACGCGCGTCGTCCACTGGAAGCTCACGGTCCGCGCTGGCCGGATCGGCCAAGCGGCGACCGCAGTCAGGAGACCGCCGTGAAATCCTCGCTCGCCGCAGGGCTTACTTTCGCCTTCAGGTACACGGTCCCCGAGACCAAGACGGTTCCCCATGTCTTCCACGAGTCCGAGCGCTTTCGGGAGATGCCGCCGGTCTTCGCGACCGCCTACATGGTGGGGCTGATCGAGTGGGCCTGCATCGAAGCGATTCAGCCACACCTCGATCCGGGCGAGCAGTCGGTCGGCACCGGCATCTGGGTGACCCACAGCGCCGCGACGCCACCGGGCCTCACCGTGACCGTCGACCTGTCGCTGGCTGCGGTCGATGGCAAGCGGCTCACGTTCGCGGTCCGTGCCCACGATGGCGTGGATCCCATCGGTGAGGGAAGACACGAGCGCTTCGTCATCGATCGAGAGCGATTCGTGAGGAAGGTGGACGCGAAGAAGGCTGCCGCGCTCCGTGGCTGAGCGCGAGCCCGGCAGAACGCATCGCCGGCGAAGCGCCCTTGGCGAGCGATCTCGGGCCAGCAGACCGTCGAAACGCCTGACGGACGGGCGTTCCCGCGTACCCTACAGTGAGTCCGATAATGCGGATTATGGTAACTCGGCCCGGGTCCGGCCGGGCGGGCGCGGGCCCGTTCGGCGTCGATACGCTTCGAGCTCAGGCTCCGCCCGTGTTCCGCGGCGGCGCCGTGACCTTGCCGTTCCGCGGCTCGGGCGCGCTCCCCTGCGCCTCGCTCGCACGGTGATGCCCGCAGCAGCCCTGCTGGCGCGCGAGGACGCGGACGATGCGCGGCGCCCCGGCCTCCTCCGCGACGGCGCACGGGCACTGCTCGATCCCGGTGGACGACAGCCGGACCTGGATCGTCGTGAGCGCGTCGAGGATCTCCTTCTTCACCCGACGAACGCGCTCCAGCCGCCGCTGCGCCTGCTCGAGGTGCCCGGCGAGGACCTGCTGAAAGCGCATCGCGAACTCGGCGGCGCTCTGGCACCCGGTGCGGAGCTCGAGGATCGAGCGGATCTCGCAGAGGGACAGCCCGAGCTCGCGGAGGTCCGTGATGAGCCGGAGCCGCTCCAGGTCGTCCTCGGTGTAGCGCCGGTGCCCGCCCTCGCTCACGACGGCGGGCTTGAGCAGCCCCTCCTCCTCGTAGAACCGGATCGTGCGGACCGTGTTGCCGGTCGCACGCGCGAGGTCCCCGGAAGAAAGATCCGCTGCCATCCGGCCGTCACCTAACCCTGCGGTCTCTCGGTGTCAACGCGCACGCCGCTGCGCGGAGACCGCGCAACCCACACGTGCGCGAACCGAAATCGGCTTGACCGGCATCAGAGTCGGCGATTAAGGGACGCGGGAACACGCGCCGTTTTCCGGGCGCTTCGGAGGATCGGGAATGGGTGACGTGGTGGCGGTGACCGGCCGCAAGCAGCGCACCGAGGGCGTCACGGTGTACGGCGAGGCTCCGCTGCCGACCGATCGCGGCCCGTTCCGCGCGGTGGTCTTCCGCGACGCGCGCACGGGTGTCGAGCACGTGGCGCTCATCCATGGCGAGGTCGCCGGCGAAGGCGTCCCCGTCCGCGTTCACTCCGAGTGCCTGACGAGCGAGGTCTTCGGCTCGCTCAAGTGCGACTGCCGGGCCCAGCTCGACCGCGCCCTCGACCTCATCGTCGAGCGCGGGCGCGGCGTCCTCGTCTACCTCCGCCAGGAGGGGCGCGGGATCGGGCTCGGCAACAAGATCCGCGCCTACGCGCTCCAGGCCCAGGGTCACGACACGTTCGAGGCGAACCGCCTCCTCGGCTTCCCGGACGACCTGCGCCGCTACGACGCCGCCGCCGACATGCTCCGCCTGCTGGGCGTCCGCTCGGTCGAGCTCATCACGAACAATCCCCAGAAGCTCGCGGGCGTCGCCGAGGCGGGCATGCCCGTCCGCGCCCGGATCGCGCTGCCCTCCCCGGCCAACCCCCACAACGTCGAGTACCTCAGGGCCAAGCGCGAGAAGACCGGACACCTGATCACGACCGACGAGGACGACGCCGAGGCGAAGAGCGCGTAGAGGGCGCGCCGAACAGGCGCCGCCGCGAGCACGCCGCCGTGGGCGCGTCATCGCTCCGCCAGCAGCTCCCGGGCGATCACGAGCCGCTGGATCTCGCTCGTGCCCTCGTAGATCGTCTGCACCCGCGCGTCGCGGAAGAGCCGCTCCGCCGGGAACGCGTCGGTGTAGCCGTACCCACCGTGGATCTGCACCGCGCGCGTCACCGCGCGCTGCGCCGCCTCGCTCGCGTAGAGCTTCGCCATCGAGGCCTCGCGCGTGAACGGGCGGCCCGCCTCCTTCGCGGCGGCGGCGCGCAGCGTGAGGAGCTCCGCCGCGTCGTGCTCGGTGCGCAGGTCCGCGAGCATGAACGCGATCGACTGGTGCTCGGCGATCGGCCGCCCGAAGGCGGTCCGGTCCTTCGCGTAGCGGACGCTCGCCTCGAGCGCGGCGCGGATCGTACCCGTCGCCTGGGCCGCGATGCCGATCCGCCCGCCGTCGAGCGCCGCGAGCGCGATCGGGAACCCCTCCCCGACCTCGCCGAGCCGCGCCGCGTCCGGCACCTCGCACCCCTCGAGCGCGAGCGAGACGGTCGTGCTCGCGCGGATCCCCATCTTCTCCTCGTGCCGCCCGACGCGGAGCCCGGGCGTCCCCTGCTCCACCAGGAACGCCGTCACGCCGCGCGTCTCCAGCTGCGCGTCCGTCCGCGCCCAGACGACGATCACCCCGGCGACGTCGCCGCTCGTGATCCACTGCTTCTCGCCCTCGAGGACCCAGCGGTCCCCCTGGCGCACGGCGCGCGTCCGCAGCGCGCCCGCGTCGCTCCCCGCGTGTGGCTCGGAGAGGCCGAACGCGCCGGCGAGGTACTCGCCCGAGGCGAGGCGCGGCAGGTGCCGGCGACGCTGCGCCTCGGTGCCGAACCGCGCGATGGTCTCGCCGACCATGTTGGTCACGGCCATCGTCACGGACGTCGCGCAGTCGGCGGCGGCGACCTCCATGAGCGCGAGCGCGTACGCGACGGCGCCGGCGCCCGACCCGCCGTAGGCCTCGGGCACGTTCACGGCGAGCAGCCCGAGCTCGCCGAGCCCGCGGACGAGGTCGGCCGGGAACCGGCGCAGCCGGTCGTTCTCGGCGGCGACCGGGGCGATCCGATCGCGCGCGAACCGGCGCGCGGTGTCGCGGACCGCGCGCTGCAGCTCGTTCGGCGACAGCTGCACGACCGCCCGCTACTTGAGGACCGCGCTCGAGATGACCATGCGCTGGATCTCGCTCGTGCCCTCGTAGATCTCGGTGATGCGGCTGTCGCGCCAGTGGCGCTCGACGTCGAACTCCTTCACGTACCCGTAGCCTCCGTGGATCTGGAGCGCCTTCGACGTGACGCGCTCGCTCATCTCCGAGGCGAAGAGCTTCGCCATCGCGCTCTCGGCGCTGTGGCGAACGCCCCGGTCCTTGAGCGTCGCCGCGCGCCAGATGAGCAGCCGCGCCGCGTCGACCTCCGTCGCCATGTCCGCCAGCATGAACTGGATCGCCTGGAAGCTCGCGATGGGCTGCCCGAACGCGCGGCGCTCCTTCGCGTACGCGACCGCCTCGTCGAGGGCGGCGCGCGCGATGCCCAGCGCCTGGCCCGCGACGCCGATCCGCCCGCCGTCGAGCGTGCTCATCGCGATCTTGAACCCCTCCCCCTCCTCGCCGA
>Ga0306924_10004233_pt1 | contig 13976 bp, 10 predicted proteins | sample sta12Can44000111_FD_203756 | JGI IMG/M metagenome (GOLD analysis project Ga0306924, IMG submission 203756) | Lab enrichment of tropical soil microbial communities from Luquillo Experimental Forest, Puerto Rico - statanox.12C.anox.44.000.111 (v2)... | ecosystem: Environmental > Terrestrial >... | reverse complement strand
GGTTCGGCGAGCGCTCCGGCCGCAAGAGCTTCTACCCCGAGCTGCGCGACCGCCTCGCGACGCTCGAGCGCTTCCGAGCGCTCCTGGACAAGAGCAACGACGCGATCCTGACGGCCGACGTCGCCGGAGGCATCGTGTGCGACGTGAACGACGCGACCTGCCGCATGTTGGGCCGGACCCGTGAGGAGCTCGCCGCGATGCCGCTCCGCGCGCTCTCGCCCGCCATCGCCGAAGGCGTCCGCGAGGCGAGCGCGGGGCAGGTGATCACGACGCTCCACGCGCGCGACGGACGCGAGATCCCGGTCGAGGCGACGGTGGCGTTCCGGTCCGATGGCGGCACGCGCTCCGCCGTGATCGTGGCGCGCGACGTGAGCGAGCGCCTGCGCAGCGAGCGCGCCCTGCGCGAAAGCGAGGAGCGGTTCCGCGCGGTGTTCGAGGGGGCCGCGATCGGCATCGGCGTGATCGACGTCTACGGCCACCTGAAGGAGACCAACCGCGAGCTTCAGGCGTTGCTGGGGCGGTCCGCCGGGGAACTGCGCGCCCGGTCGTACCTGTCGTTCGTCCACGCCGAGGACCGCGCGCGCTTCCGCCGCCACCACTCGGACCTGCTCCGCGGGAGGGCGGCGGGCGTCAGCGTCGACGTGCGCCTCGTCCGGAGCGACGGCGAGATCGTCTGGGCCTTGGTGAGCGCCTCCGTCGTCGCGGCGGGCGAGGGCTCGCCGGCGTACATCGTCGCGGCCGCACAGGACGTCACCGCGCGCAAGCGAGCGCGGGAGGCGCTCGAGTTCCTCTCGCGCGCGAGCGCCCGGCTCGCAACGTCGCTCGACGTCACGGCTACGCTCGAGAACCTCGCCGCCCTCGCCGTCCCGTGCCTGGGCGACTTCTGCGCGATCTCCGCCGTCGCGGCGGGCGACGGCGAGCACCGGCTCGTCTCGTGCGCCGACCCCGCGCGGAAGGCGGTCGCCGAGGAGCTGATCGCAGGGCGCTCGCTCGCCGACTGGGTTGGCGCACGGTCCAGCTCGCTTCCGGCGATCCTCGACGACGCGCGTGGGCCACCGCAGGACACGGCCGCGGCGGACGTCGGTCGGTGCGAGCTCCTCGGGCGGCTCGGGCTGCGCTCCGCCATCGCGATCCCGCTCGACTCGGACGAGGCGCGCGGCGCGCTTCTCCTGGCGACCGTCGAGCCGGGCCGGCGCTACGGCCTGCACGACCTCGAGCTCGCGACGGCGTTCGGGCACCGCGCCACCATCGCGCTCCAGAACGCGATGCTCCTGCGCCGGGCGCGCGAGGCGAGCCGGCTCAAGGACGAGTTCCTGGCGGTCGTCTCGCACGAGCTCAGGACCCCGCTCACCGCGATCCTCGGGTGGATGCACCTGCTCAAGACGAAGTACTTCGGCGCGGCCGAAGTGGGGCGCGGTCTGTCCGTCGTCGAGCGGAACGCGCGGGCGCTCGCCCAGATCATCGACGACCTCCTCAGCGTGTCGCAGATCGTCGCCGGCAAGCTGAGCATCCGCCCGGCGCTCACCGAGCTCTCGCCGGTCGTCGAGCACGCCGTCGAGGCGCTCGCACCGATCGCGGAGTCCCACCGGATCGTACTTCACGTCGAGTGCGAGCCAGGGCTGCCGCGCATCATGGGGGACGCCAGGCGCCTGCAGCAGGTCGTCTGGAACCTCGTCTCGAACGCGGTCAAGTACACGCCCGACGGCGGCCAGGTCACCGTGCGGCTGGCGCGCGCCGGCGGAAGCGCACAGCTCACCGTCAGCGACACCGGCCGCGGCATCAGCCGCGAGTTTCTGCCCCACGTGTTCGACCAGTTCCGCCAGGAGGATGGCTCCAGCACCCGCTCCCACGGCGGCCTGGGGCTGGGGCTCACGATCGTGCAGCACGTCGTCGGGCTCCACGGCGGGACCGTCCGAGCCGAGAGCGAAGGCGAGGGGCGGGGTGCCCGGTTCACGATCGAGCTCCCGTTCGCGAGCGACGCCGAGCGTGCGGCGGGCAGGGACGACGGCTCGGCGCAGCTCGCGCCCGCCTCGACGGATCCGGCCGTCGCGGCGACCTCGGGCGGCTTCCAGCAGTAGCTGCCGTGAGCTGAAGCAAGAGTCGAGGCGGTCGGGGCGCGCCGCGCGGGGCGACCGTGGTAAGGACATGCATGCCGCTCATTTCAGGGGAAGCGCTGGCCGCCTGTCTGCCGAACGTTCGAGTGTTCGACGCGCGCCCGGGTCGGACGGCGTACACGTCGGGTCACGTACCGGGTGCCCTCCACGCCGACCTGAACGTTCACCTCAGCGGCGCCTCCGAGCCAACCTTCGATCCCGCGACCGGTGGCCGACATCCGTTGCCGTCCCTGTCTACGTGGGCCGCCCAGCTGGGCGCCTGGGGAGTTCGTCCCGAGACCACGGTCGTCATCTACGACGCCGCGAACGGGAGTAACGCCGCGGCGCGGATGTGGTGGATGCTGCGCGCAGTTGGCCATGAACGCGTCGCCGTGCTGGACGGTGGCCTCGAGTCGGCGCTGCGTGCTGGCCTCCAGCTCGTCACCGAAGATCCGTCCTCGTCGCCCCCCCACGCCCCCTATCCGTGCGGCAGCTGGCAGCGGCCAACGATCGGGATCGGAGATCTCGATCGCGTCCTGCAGGATCCGGGCTGGAAGGTGCTCGACGTTCGAGCCCGGGAGCGCTGGCGTGGAGAAGTGGAGCCTCTCGATCCGGTACCCGGCCGGATTCCCGGAACAGTGAATGTCCCGTTCGCTGACAACCTCGAGCCGGACGGAAGGTTCAAGTCCTCAGCGGCGCTCCGGGAGAATTACCTGACCCTGCTCGACCAGACGCCTCCCGCGAGACTGGTGGTGCACTGCGGCTCGGGCGTGACGGCGTGTCATACGCTTCTGGCGCTCGAGATTGCGAGGCTCGACGGCGCGTCGCTGTACGTCGGCTCGTATAGCGAGTGGTGCAGGAGCGCGAGGCCGATCGGGCGCGGGTAACCTCTCGACCATGGCGGCGGGGGGCCGGCGTGCGCTCTAGTGCAGGCGCAGCATGAGCTTCCCAAGGTGGTGCTCGCCGATCTCGCGGTGAGCCCGGGCGGCGTCCTCGAGTCGGTAGGACCGGCCGACCTCGACGTGGAACGGCCCGGCGGCGATGAGCCGGTTCAGCTTCTCGAGGACGTCGCGGCCCGGCACGCCGTCGTACGCGAGGACCGCCACGCCCTCGGGGCCGGTCGGCGCCGGCTCGCCGGCTCGAAGCGCGACTACGTCGACGCCGTTCGGATACGCGACGCGGCCGCCCTTCTTGACCGTGGCGAGCGCCGGGGCGAGGCTCGCGCCGTGGACGAGGACGAGCGCTGCGTCCAGCCCGCCCGGCGCGAAGTCGCGAGCCGCCCGCGCCACGTCGTCCCGCTTGCCGTCCACCGCCGCGTCCGCCCCGAGCTTCCGCACGAGCTCCATTCCGTCGGGTCCCGACGCGACCGCGAGCACCCGCGCGCCCATCCGCTTCGCGAGCTGGACGGCGAGGTGCCCGATGCCGCCGCTCGCGCCGTAGATCATGAGCGACTGTCCCGGGGAGAGGTGCAGTTGATCGTCGAGCCCCCCCAGCGCGGTGACGCCGTCGGCGCCGAGCACGCCCGCCTCCTCTGTGCTCAGCCCCGGCGGGATCGGCGCGATCGCATCCTCGTCGAGCGCGACGTACTCGGCGTAGAACCCGCCCTCGGGGAACGTGTACGCGTACACGCGGTCGCCGACGCGGAACCGCTGGACGCGGTCGCCCACCGCGATGACCTCGCCGGCGCCGTCGTTCCCGATGATCCGCGGGAAGCCCGTCAGTCCGGACTCGAACTCACCCGACCGCATGTACGGGTCCCACACGCCGATCCCGGCGGCGTCCAGCCGGACGAGGACCTGGTCCGGCCCCGGCTGCGGTACTGGAAGCGTCTCGGTCTGGAGCACCTCGGGGCCGCCGTACCGCTCGATCGCCGCCGCCTTCATCTGCGCAGGAATCGATCCTCGCATCCCCGTCTCCTCCACGCTGGTCCACGCTCTGCAATCAAGGTGGCCGCGGCCCCGGGCAGATGCCACCGCGACGACGCCGAAGGGCGGGGGCGAGCGCGAGGGCGCCTACCTGCGGTACGCCTGCTCGAGCGCGGCGAGTCGAGCTTCATCCGGAGCATCGCCTGCATCACGCGTCCGGCGCGGCCGGCCGCGATTCTGTTCGGCTTCATCGGAGAGTGAATCGCGGCGCGAGTGGCTCCGACGCCACGATCCCTGGGTGGGGTACGCTTCCCGGTGATTCCCATTGCGCCCCGGCAGTGGGGTACAGGTGGGGTACGGCCTCGACGCGTCGAGAGCGCGCGGCTGGAGTTAAGTCGGATGAGGCGCCCCGGGGCGATCAGGCACGCGCGCGGACGCACCCGCGTACCTGCTTGATTCCTCAGGCGCGCCTCGTACGACTGGTGCATGACGTGTCAAGGTCCGTGCGGGCGGACGGGCATCAAGCTCAACAAGGCCGGCCTCTGCCAGCGCTGCTACATGCAGGAGTACCGGAAGTTCCGCAAGACCCGCGATCCTAACTACAAGCCGTGGGTCAGCAAGAACAAGAAGCGCGTCAGCCTCAGCCTCTCGAGGCCGACGATGGCTGCGCTCGAGGCCCTCCCCGATGGCGTGCGTTCGCGCGTCGTCGATGGAATCTTGTCGGCCGCCTTCCACGGCGTGGTGCAGATCGTCGATTCGTCCGGAAGGTTCATCGCGAACGTGAGAGGCGCGCGAGAGAAGAACGCGCTACTTGGGGTCGCCCCTACGGGCACACTCGCCGGTGAGTCTGCCTTCGAGCGCAACGAGCACAACCCGTCCGTCCTCGCCGCTCTCAATGCTGTGTTGTCGGGCCAGACAGTCACGGGGTTGTTCGCGGTCAGCGGGTCACACTGGGCGGCGCGCTGGACGCCTATTCGGAACGAGCCAGGGGCCGTGAAAGCGGCGTTGGTTCTCGCGTTCTACGTCGGCGACGAGACCATCGTGTGTGACCCGGCGCCGAAGTAAACCAACGCGGCCGGCAGCCCGACGATGCGGAACTCGGAGGGGCGGCTCCGCGCCCGCCAGGCCGGGGATTGCTGGCGAGCCGCGTTCAGCTGCGCCCGAGGCCCAGTACCAGGACGCGGCCGCGGGCTGGTCTTCCTAACGGGACGGCGGCGGCGATCCACACGTGCAGTGGTTAGCCCAGCGGGATTTTCATGCGCTGCAAATCCGGACCGCGAACGTACTCTGGCCGTTGCACCAGCGAGCCCCACCCCTTATCGGAGGAGCAGCGGCCGAGGCCGCAGCATGGAATTCCGCGAGTTCCGCAAGTTCGTCACCCCCGAGATCCTCCACGGAACTGGCGCCCGCCAGCTCGCGGGCAGGTACGCGAGGATCATCGGCGCGCTGGGCGTCCTGGTGGTCTCGGACCCTGGTGTAGCAGCGGCCGGGTGGACCGAGGAGGTGGTCCGATCCCTCGAGGCCCAGCTCTTCACCGCGGTCACCCAAAACCAACGTACGACCGAGGTGGCCCAAGGTATCGAGCTGTGCCTCGAGCGCGAGTGCGATGCCATCGTGGGCGTCGGCGGCGGGAGCCCGTGTCGAGTGCATCTATGAACAGGCGCTCTGAGCCACCGAAGGCGCCGGAGATCCTCCGCGACGAGATCGTCGGCCTCGGGAGCCGCTCGCTCCGGAAGAGCTACTTTGGAAAGCTGCAGCGGCACGTCGCCGATCTCGCGCGGTTCCGTGCTCTGCTCGACGTGGCCGGCGACGCCATCGTCGTCGCGAGGCTCCCGGAGCTCGAGGTCGTCGATGCGAACCGGGCGGCGCTTGCGTCGCTCGACGCGGTCGGAGAGAAGGCGGAAGGGCGACCGCTCTCGTCGTTCTTCTCTCCCCCCGCCTGGAGGCGGCTCGAGCCGCTCCTGCGGCGCAGCTGGGAGCCGGGGGGCGGACTGCAAGAGCTCGTCTTCCGCATCGGCGGCCGCAACGGTCGAGAGCTCGAGGTCGCCTCGCGCGAGGAGTCTTTCGGGCAGGACCGATACCTGATCCTCGTCGGGCGCGACGTGACGGAGCGTCGGCGCGCCGCCCGGGCCCTGATCATCGCGAAGGAGGAGGCGGAGAGGGTCGCGCGGATGAGGTCGGAGTTCCTGTCCATCGCCTCGCACGAGCTTCGCACGCCGCTCACGACGCTGCGACTGCGGCTCGGGCAGGCGGTCCGCTCCGATCCCGCATGTGCGCAAGTCGGGCAGAAACTGCTCGCGCCGTTGCATCGCCTGGTGGCCATCGTGGACGATCTGCTCGAGGTCGCCCGTCTCGATCGCGGGTGGGTCGGGCTGAAGCGGGGACGTATCGACCTGAGGACCGTGGTCAATGACTTGGTCTCTGATCTCCTCAGGCGCATCGGCGGTCGCCGCGTCGAGCTCGCCGCCGGGCCCTCGGTCTCGACCCTGGCCGATCCTGTCCGGGTGAGGCAGGTGGTCGCGAACCTGCTCGAGAACGCGCTCAAGTTCTCGCCACCCGAATCTCGCATCGAGGTCCGCGTCTGGTGTGATCCGGGCTCCGCCTACGTCGCCGTCGCGGACCACGGTTCCGGGATCTCGGAGGAGGACCGCGATCGGCTGTTCACGCCGTTCTCCCGGCTCCCTGGGTCGCGCACGATTCCAGGGCTCGGCCTCGGGCTGTTCGTCTCGCGCCAGATCGCGCGCATGCACGGCGGCGACGTCTGCGCCGGAGACACGGCCGGCGGGGGCGCGACCTTCACGGTGTCGATCCCGCGCGGCGACGCCAAGTCATCCGACGGATCGGGCCGTCCCACCGGCATAGTGACGCCCGCGTCCGAGATGCGCTGAAGCCGACCCGCGAACCGGGCTACTTTTTCGCCTGGCCAGCCAGCTGCTCCAGTTGCGGACGGGGGCGGCGCGGCGAGAGCACCGGCGCTCCTCCCCACCGGGACGCCCACGGAGCCGAGGAAGGCCCTCGCCGACCGCCCAGACAGCGCGCCGAACGGCGCTATTCGTCCTTCGACGAAACCGCCTTCGCGAGCTTGTTGACCTTGCGTGATAGCGCGCCCACCTCGGTCTTCGTCGCGATCCCGAGCGCGTCGAGGACAGCGTCGCGAGCGCGTGTGACGCGCGCGTTGAGGTCATGCGTCAGCTCGCTCGCGCGGGCGCTCGCCTTCCTCGCGACCTCCGTCTTCGCTGCCCGGGCGAGCACCTTCGACACCTCAGCTTCGACCGCGGCGCGCGTCTCGGTCACCTTCTTCTCGATAACGGGAACGCTCTCTTGGATGACTGCGACGTAGTTCTTGAGAACGTCGAGGATCTGTGGGCCTTCAGCGCCGTTTGTGCGCGCCGTGTCGGGCATGGCGTGTCTCCTATATCACGATCAGTGCGAGAATGACGCAGCGTGCCATGCCTCGCGCCTCACCACAATGCCCCGCCCGGTGCTCGTCGTGGTGCGTCTGACTCGACGTTGCGGCGGCGCCGCCCACTTGGCCACCGAAATGCCCGTGCGCACCTTCGCCGCGTGGAAGCAACCCTGAGCGCGTGGGACCTGCCGCGCAGCCCCGACCTGACCGAGATCACCGATTCCGCGCTCCGTGGACTGCTCATCCCCGACCTGAGGCTCCGAATCGTGTCGTGTGCGAACGAGCATCTGACGGTCGAGGTGGTGCAGGGCAAGCCGCCCTCGGACCCCGACGCGCTCGTCCACGTCGAGGGGCACGGCCCCTTCGACGTGCTCCGGCGCGAGGAGGGGCTCGGCGCGAGCGTCCGGCTCGTACTTATCGCGCGTGTTGTTCGCGGCGGGGCGTACGCGGCCTAGAGCCCCGCTCGTCTACCAGGAGGGCCGCGACTCGACCTCTTCGTAGATCGCCGGGTGGTCGCGTGATCGGGACCCATCCAGCCAGCGCGCCGTCGTTTCCGGTGCCCTCAAGGCAGGGTAGAGGCGTGGCCCCCCAAGGCGAACTCGGCGGTGCCTGGCCGGAGACCCCGTATCAACCGCGCTCATCGAAGAAAGCCAAAAGCTTGGTCGCGACCGCGTCCGCCTCCTCCGCGATGACCCAGTGACCGGACTCCGGGAAGCGATGGACCTCCCGCGCGCCGAACTCGTCGGCGAAGCGAGGCAGAATGTACGGGTCGTGCTCCCCCCAGAGCACGAGGGCGGGGACGCGTTCGGGCACGAGCGCACGCAGGCGCGCCTCCCATGGCGCCATGGCCGGGGGATTCGCCGCGCGATAGGCCCGGAGAACCGCCCGCTTCGTCGCCGGGGTGATGGCGTCGTACGCTTCGTCGATCGCGCGCCGGTCGAGCTTCCGCGAGCCACGCCGGAGCTCGCGGGAGAACAGCGGCCGGTTCATGAGAGCCATCGAGAGTTCGCCGAGGAGGGGCGTTCGCCACACCCGCGCCCACGCATGCCAGCGGTAGGATGCGTGGAACGTCGTATTGGCGATCGCCACCTTGCGCACCCGCTCGGGGTGGTCGCAGAGCCAAGCGAGGCCGTACCGACCGCCCAGATCGTGCACGATGAGGAACACGGGTTCCCGCAGCTCCAGCGCGTTCGCGAGCTCGTCGACGAAGCGTGCCGAGGACCGCAGCGAGGCGTCGAAGCCGCCGGGCTCCTCGGTCCCTCCGAAACCAGGGAGATCCGGCGTGATGCAGCGGAAGCGACCCTTGAGCAGGTCGACCAGTGGACGCCAGATCGCGTGGGTGTCGGGGTTTCCGTGGAGCATCAGCAGCGGTGGCCCCTCGCCGGTCGCCGTGACAAAGACGCGAGCCCCATTCACTATCAGTTCCATGCCAGCTCTCCTCTTCCAAGGAACATTTGAACCTTTGGGGACGCCATCCACGAACCGTGGAACCAGGTAGGCATATGCCCGGCCTCGCTCCGGGTGACCCCGACGGCTGCGCGATGGACGGCGGCCGGGTCCTCCAACGAGCGCGCGCAGCCACGGTGCCGCTGTTCTCGCAGCGGCGGCGCGCATCTAGGCAGGTGCCTGTGCGGGCGATGGCAACCAGACGCGGAATGTGCTCCCCACGTTAGGAATGCTCTCGACGCTTATTCTCCCGCCGTGTGCTTCGACGAGCCCCTTCGCGATGAAGAGGCCGAGCCCGAGGCCCCGTCGGGTGCCCCGCGCGCGCTGCGTCTGGAAGTAACGATCGAACAGCCGGGGCAGCTCCTCCGGCGAGATCCCCGGGCCCTCGTCCTGAACGGCGATCGTCGCACCGCCATCGGTCGATGCGATCAGAATGCGTATCGGAGAGCCCTCGGTCGAGTATTTCGAAGCGTTCTCCAGCAGGTTCGTCACGATCTGCTCGACGCGCTGCGGATCGGCCGCCACGGGTGGCGGGGTCCCGCTCACCTCGACGGAGACAGAATGCGACCCGAGAACCCCCTCGATCTGGGACACGATCGAGGTCGCAAGGTCGGGGAGCCTTACTGTTGCGAGATCGAGCGTGATGCCGTGCGCATCGACCCGGGCCGCGTCGAGGAGATCGCGGACGAGGCGATCGATCTGCAGACCGTTCCGCCTGATCGCCTGAAGCGTCGTCATCGGAACGTTTGCGGCCTCTCCTTCCGAGCGCCGGATGAGAGCTTCGACCTGCAACAGCACCGATTGCAGCGGCGTTCGCAGGTCGTGCGCCACCAGCGCTAGGAAGTCCCGGCTGAGGTGCTGAAGCTGCTTGAGCGCCGTGATGTCCTGAAAGATCACGACCGCCCCGAGCACCGCGCCCGACTCGGAGCGGACGGGAGCAGCGCTGACGAGCCCGGGGACCGGGCCGCCCCGGCGCCGGTCGATGATGACCTCGAAGTTGATCACCGCTTCCATGCGCAGCGCCCGGGTCGAGGGCAGCTCCTCGTCCTTCAGCGGGCTGCCATCGGGATGCTTGAGGTCGTAGGTCCGCTTCGGATCGTTCCCACGGGTGATGAGCCCGAGCGTGCGCAGCGCCGCTGGGTTACCGAGCGCCTCGCCTCTCGGATCCGCAGGGAAGTAGACGATGCCGTGAGGCGCGTACTGCACCACGATCTCGAAGAGTCTCCGCTCCTCCTCCTCGGCCTGACGTACATAGGCGAGCGTGAGGGCTGCCTGCGCGCTGAACCTCTCCAGGTGGCGAGCGTCCTCCTCGGTGAACGCGATGCCGCCCTGCTTGTCGCTGACGTAGAAGTTCCCGAAGACCTCGTTGCCGATCCGAAGCGGGACGCCCAGGAAGGACTTCATCGGCGGGTGCCCTGGGGGAAATCCGACCGAGCGCGGGTCCGCTGCAATGTCCGGGACCCGGATGGTCGACGCGTCGTGGATGACCGCGCCGAGCAGTCCCTTTCCCTCTGGCAGGTGCCCGACCGCCTTGACCGTCTCGTCTGGTACGCCGACGTGGATGAAGTCCTTGAGCGACGTTCGATCCTCCTTGAGGACGCCCACCGCTCCGTACCGCGCCCCGGTGATCTCGCACGCCTGTAGGACGAGCTGGAGCAGCAGTTCTCGGATCGATATGGAATGTTGACCGGCGGTTCTTCCGCGCAGTGTCTCGTTGAGCTGCGAAAGCCGCGCGACGGCACGCCGCTCGGCATCCTCGGGCAGCGAGTCGATCTCGAGGAGGCCGTGCGCCCCGAAGGCGCGGCCGCGGAATCGAAGCGACAGCTCGCGCCCGGAATCGCGGTCACGCCATATGCCGCTCGCCTCGAAGAACTCGGCTCGCGCCGCGCGGCGCAAGGGGCGGGAGTCTTGTGCGACGGACTCGCCCGACACCGTGAGAAGCTCGAAGCGCTCCTCGATCTCCGCGAGGTTGCTGGGTTCGAAGCCGATCAGCGCCACGGCGGCTGACGAGGCCGCGAGCACGACGCCGTCCCGGCTCACGAGGAGGGCCGGCCACGGCAGGGCCGCCAGTTCGCTGGGTAGCACGACCGCCTCCGATTAAGCGTAGTCGGCTGGTTCGAGGCATGCCGCCTCTCGAAGTGCCGAAAAGCGATGCCTCGTGTGCCTGCCCACCGCGCGACCTCCCGTAAGGATGCGTCGACGCCAGACAATTGCGTGCGCGTGGTGTGCGCCCGGCCGCAGGCGGTGTTCCCCACACGCTCGGTGGCGAGCGGCTCCGGTCGCGGCATCGTCGGCCTGGCGTACGTCGGCAGCCCCGTGCGCTACCTGCGCGCTCCCCAGCGGCTGGTCGTGCGGCATTGGGAAGGCGACGGCGAGGGCATTCCTGCACGTCGTCTGGGCGCCCGAGCTGGCGCCGCGCTTGCCGAACTACTCGCACGGTCGCCCTCGCGGAGCGTCTTCACGCCCGCTGCGGAGAGCTTCTCAGCCCCAGGAACGGCGCGCGTGAGGTGGCCAGGCGTAGATGCGCCGCAGCCCGTACGCGCGCTGAGCCCGTCGTAGCTCACGAGGACCTTCGGTATTTGCGCGTTTTCGATCGTGCAGGGATTGGTTCTACTCGCCACCCGTTCCCAGAGCGAACATGGCGAACGCGATAGCCGCCGTCAGTGCCGCGCCGATCCACGTCCTGATGGTCGTGTTACGAACGGAGTAGCAGCGAGAGCGTGTGGAGACATCCCACGGTTGCGGGTCGCCGTCCTTGGCCGTGTGGTGCGCGCGGATGAGGGTGAACAGCGGTACGACAGGGAGCATCGTGCCAAGCCCCAGCGCGTAGACGCCGAGCTCTCGCTGGAGAATCCTGCCGAGTTCGAGTCGCTCGCCTTCGAGCGAGAGCACTTTAAGCGCGAGAAGACTCTTCCCAGGTGTGTTCCCGAAGATTGCATACAGCGCGCCCTCCATCGCTAGCACGAGAGGAGTCAGAAAGAAGGTGAACCAGAAGCTGGGGAGCTGGCTGATGGCCTCGAGGACTCCAGGGGCTGCGAAGGCGATGCCGGCGGCCGGCAACGTGAGGGCGAGCCACAGAACGACCCAGCCAATAGTGAGGTCGAACATTCTTGCCCAGTAGCGCGCCCACGGGCTCGCGACGACGAGAGCGACGCTCCCGTGGCGCCCGCGGGACGATGCGTCACCTCCGCACGCGGATTCCTCGACGGGAGTAGAGCTTGCTCCGTCGTTCTGGGCGGCCATGTCCACCTCCACCGCAGGCGTGCCCCTCCCCGGCGTCCATCCCCGAGCCCGGGGAAGTGAAGCCACCGTCAGTGTAGCCTACGTTGACGATGGCCCGTTGACGGAGAGAGAAGGGGCCGCGCTCGAAGATCCCGAGGCGGCCCCTTTCCGCTTACCTCGTTAGGCCTTGGTTGTGCTCGGGCTGTGGACGTGGAGATCGGGTCCGTGTCCCGTTTACGGGTCGGTCCCAACCTACTGAAGTAACGGGGAAACTTGGTGGTGAGGGGGAGAATCGAACTCCCGACCTAGGGATTATGAGACCCTCGCTCTAGCCGACTGAGCTACCTCACCAAGAGCCTGAGAACGCGGGTTTATAGGGCCTCGGGCGCAGGCGGTCAAGCGTGGAGCCGCGCTCGGTGCGGGCCGTGGGGGACGTCGCGGACTCCTCGCTGCTTCGGGGTGGCGTCGCGGGTTCACCTCGACGGTCGGTGGTGCGTGCGGCGCCGGGGTCGGGGTCGAGGTCGAGGGTCGAGGTCGGGGTCGTCGTCGAGGTCGCGGTCGTCCCACCCCAGCCCGCCCGCATGTTCGCCGACCGGCCCCGCGCCGCGCCCCCTGCCGGGCCACCTGCGTCCCCGGCGAGAACGGGATAGATCTCCAAGGAATCCCCGGAGGTCGCATGGCCAAACCGGCGAAGGAGCTCGGTCCGAACCCACCGTCGAACCGCCGCGAGACGCCCGCGGCGCCGGAGCGGGCGGACCACCCGGTCTACTCGCGCGAGGAGCTCGAGCGGATCCTCGCCGCCCGCGAGACCTGGACGAAGGGCGAGCTCGAGGAGGTGCTGACGCGGTTGCCGCGGCGGCGCGAGCGGTTCGAGACCGACTCCGGCATCCCGATCCCCGACGTGCTCGACCCGGCGGCGCTCCGAGAGCACGACTACCGGCGGGACATCGCGTACCCGGGGCAGTACCCGTTCACGCGCGGCCCGCAGCCGACGATGTACCGGGGGCGCCTCTGGACGATGCGCCAGTTCGCGGGCTTCGGCACGCCGGAGGACACGAACGCCCGCTTCAAGTACCTGCTCCAGCACGGCGTGACCGGGCTCTCCACGGCCTTCGACATGCCCGCGCTCATGGGCTACGACGCCGACCACCCGATGAGCCGCGGCGAGGTGGGGAAGGAGGGCGTCGCGATCTCGACGCTGCGCGACTTCGAGATCCTCTTCGATGGCATCCCGCTGGGCGAGGTCACCACCTCGATGACCATCAACGCGACCGCGTCGATCGCGCTCGCGATGTACGTGGCCGTCGGCGAGAAGCAAGGCGTCCCCCACGCGAAGCTCGGCGGGACGCTCCAGAACGACATGCTGAAGGAGTACATCGCGCAGAAGGAGTGGATGATCCCGCCCAAACCGGCGGTGAAGATCAACTGCGACGTGATCGAGTTCTGCGCGAGGGAGATGCCGCGCTGGAACCCGGTGTCGATCTCCGGCTACCACATCCGCGAGGCGGGGGCGACGGCGGTGCAGGAGCTCGCGTTCACGCTCGCCGACGGGATCGAGTACGTCCAGGAGTGCGTCGATCGCGGCCTCGACGTCGACGCGTTCGCGCCGCGCCTCAGCTTCTTCTGGGACGTCCAAAACGATCTGTTCGAGGAGATCGCCAAGTTCCGCGCCGCCCGGCGGATCTGGGCACGCACGATGAGAGAGCGGTTCGGCGCGAAGAAGAAGGAGTCGCTCCTGCTCCGCACCCACGCGCAGACGGCGGGCGTCTCGCTCACCGCGCAGCAGCCGTACAACAACGTGGTCCGCACGGCGCTCCAGGCGTTCGCGGCGGTGCTCGGCGGGACCCAGTCCCTCCACACCAACTCGCTCGACGAGACGTACGCGCTCCCGACCGAGGAGGCCGTCACCATCGCGCTCCGCACCCAGCAGATCATCGCGTACGA
>Ga0306924_10004231_pt1 | contig 13979 bp, 18 predicted proteins | sample sta12Can44000111_FD_203756 | JGI IMG/M metagenome (GOLD analysis project Ga0306924, IMG submission 203756) | Lab enrichment of tropical soil microbial communities from Luquillo Experimental Forest, Puerto Rico - statanox.12C.anox.44.000.111 (v2)... | ecosystem: Environmental > Terrestrial >... | reverse complement strand
GACCTCACAGTCGAAGTGCAGTTCGGCTTGTCGGATGGTGTCGAGGATGAGATCGACACAGCCCTTGTCCATAAGGTCGATCACCTGGCCGACCACCGCGATGGGTAGGTTCGGGAGACCGTCGCGTTGTCGGTAGGCAATTAACCTGCGCTTGATGAGATCGGCGCGTTCAAGCGCGAAGATCACTACACCGCTGCGGCCCTTCGTGCGGAAGCCGCGCCAGTCCTTACCGGCGGCGAGATGGATCGCGATGTCGGTGAGCAGCGCCGACTTGCCCCTACCAGGTTGCGCGATCCAACTCGAAGTCTCGCCGCGCGCGATCACGTTCTTGATCAGCCATGGCTTGGGCTTGGCCTCCGTGAGCTGATCGAAGAAGGTGAGCTTCACCTCGGGCGACTTCACTCCGCGTCGAGCGCGCCGCTGGTGCAACTTATCAAGCTCAATCACTTGGCGATCATGCCGGTGCCTCCTCGTCGAGGAGACGGAGACCGAGGAATGCGCGCGCGTCGGGGTCGAGCTGCTCGATCGCTTGCTCGGGCGTGATCCAGCCGGCCTTCAAGGCGACGCCGATGGAGTCGAGATCGGCCGCCCATAAGCGGCACCGGAGCGTGGCGCAGCGCAACTCGGCGAGCAGGTAGTCGACGCGGCTCACGACACGCACCCTCGCAGCAGGCCTTCGGACTCGAGCCAGGCGAGAGCCTGGTCGAGGCTTTCGGCGATGTTGGTGATGGCGCCGGCCGCTTTCATCGCGGCGATGGTGGCGAGCTGCTTGGCGGTGGTGCGCCCGCCCTCGGCCTTGAGCTCGAGCGCGAACGTCATGCCGTGCTTGATGATGATCACGTCGGGCACGCCGGCCACGACGCCGAGGCCCTTCATGATCGCAGCTTCGATCGGCTTGCGATAACCGCCGTTGGGGACGTGGAAAGCAAACACGCCGGGCGCGGCGCGGGCACGTAGATGCTGAAAGACGGTGCGCTGAATTTGCGCCTCGTATGAGCGTCGGCGTGCTTGCGTGGCAATTAGAGAGGTGCTATCCGAAAGACAAGCAATGTCACTGACCTTCAGACGCGGGTCGCCTTCACCACAGGCGGCCCGTTTTTTCGTCGCCAACTACGCGACCCCTCATTTCGGCTCGCAGGCACGCTCGATCAACCGCTCAAGCGCGACAACCGGCACGCGCAGGAGCCGGCCAAGTTTGATGGTGGGAATTTCACCCCGCGCTGCGGCGGCATAGGAGCCGTTGCGGGACAGGCCGGCCAGGCGTTTTCCCGCCGCCGGCACGCTGATCGTGATCTCGGTGTTCTTAGGCATCGCACAGTCCTTCTGCTCTGCCTCCCTGTTTCAATTTAGTGTCACTACGAAACATAGAAGCGCTAAACGCTTTGTCAAGTCAGTTTTTCATTGTGAAACATATTGAAATGTAGTACATTGTCCCTCGATGTTTGGCAGGGAGGATGCTTTGGCGCGAAAACCTCACGACTTGCGGCCAGTTATGACGCGGTTGCCAGAGGCTTTATGTCGCCGGCTGGAGCGCGAGGCAGCGCGCGAGGGCCGCTCGATGAACGCAGAAATTATCCACAGGCTGCAGCAGTCGCTCCAAGCGTCGGATCAGGCCAGCGGGCTCGATGATCGAGTCAGGAAGCTGGAACAGGCCATCTTCAACTACGCTGCCAAGAAAACAGAGGACTAAGCCATGAGCGGACATGTTCGTCAGCGTGGAAAGAAGGGCCAGTGGTACGCCGTCATTGACGTGCTCGGCGCCGGCAAGCGGATACGCCGCTGGCACAAGCTGGAGAACTGCAAGGGCAAGCGCGAGGCGGAAAAGGCGTGCGAGCGCCTGATCGCACAGCAGGCGGAAGGCACCTACGTCGACCCCTCGCGCATGACGGTCGCGGACTTCCTAGAGCGCTGGATCGAGCACATGGAAGGACAAGTCTCGCCCCGCTCGCACGAGCGCTACGCCGAACTGTGCCGCAAGAACCTCGTGCCGCTGCTGGGAGGCCTGGCGCTCACGAAATTGCAGCCGGCTCACATCAGCACCGCCTACGCCAAAGCGCGCGCCAGCGGCCGCCGGGATGGCAGCGGTGGGCTTTCTGCGCGCACGGTGACGCATATGCACCGCGTGCTGCGGGAAGCCCTCCAGCAGGCCCTCCGATGGCAGCTGCTGGCCCGCAACCCTGCTGACGCCGTTAGGCCTCCCAAGGTCGAGCGGAAACAGATGCAAGTTCTGGATGCTGTCGGCACGGCTGAGATGATCGAAGCAGCGCGCCCCTACAGTGCCTTCATGCCGATCCTGCTCGGAGCGCTCTGCGGGCTGCGACGCGGGGAGATCGCCGCCCTGAAATGGCGTTCAGTCGATCTCGATGCCGGTCAGCTGGCGGTGGTGGCCAGCATCGAGCAAACGAAAGCTGGATGTCGTGAAAAGGAAACCAAGAGCGGCCGGGATCGCACCGTGGCGCTATCAACGACGATGATCGAGGAACCGCGCCGGCATCGGCTGGAGCAGGCGCAGGCGCTCTTGCAGCTCGGGGTCAGGCTGACGCCGGAGCATTGTGTCGTCATGCAGGCCGACGCCACGGCGCTGCAACCCAACAGCATTGGCCATGCTTTCGCGATGTTTCTGAAAGCGACCAAGCGACCCCATATCCGCTTCCATGATCTGCGTCACAGTCATGCGACACAGATGCTCGCAGCTGGAGTTCATCCGAAGATCGCGAGCGAGCGCCTAGGCCACGCCAAGGTGGGCACGACACTTGATCTCTACAGCCACGTCCTGCCGGGTATGCAGGCTGACGCTGCCGCGCGCGTTGACGTGGCGATCAGGGCCGCGCTAGAGCAGCACCGCAAACCGAAAGGGTAGCAAAGCGGTAGCAAGTCGGGGTTTTGTTCTCACACAAGAACAAAAAAGACTATACCTTTCAAAGACCGGAGACGTGGCCGAGTGGCTGAAGGCGGCGGTTTGCTAAACCGTTATACGGTCTAAAGCCGTATCGAGGGTTCGAATCCCTCCGTCTCCGCCAGTTTCACCGCACGCCCCACTGCGGACTTTCGCACCAGCCGCGCCCTTCCCAAGTATCGAGCCGGCCAGCCGGCGAATTTGTCGGCTGCTGGCGAAATGCAAAGGGGCGGGCACCTCGCCCGCCCCTTCAAGTCTCTGTCGGCTGACCGAAGCTTACCACTCGTCGGTGCGGTACCAATCCTGCAGAGGGTAGCCGTTGTAATAGCCGTTTTGCTGCGACTGGTAGCCTTGCTGCGGCGCCGATTGCGCGCGTTGCGCCAGCGCGGGGGAGGCGATCGCCATCGCAAGAATAGCGGTAGCAATGAGCGTCTTCATGGTTTTCTCCTTACTGAACCGATTGATCCCAGACGCGGCGACAATTGTGCGCCGAAGGATCACTGTGCAATGCACAATATTTTGAATCGTCCGTGAGCGGATGATCACAAGAAAGTAAGGATTCGCTGTAACTTATCTCGCGTCAGCCGCGTTTATACGAGATTAATGCAACGCAAAATTTACGCGCTAGGAAGTGCCTGTGGCAGCGATATGAGAGGGATAAATCCGCCGCAGTAATCGCCGCCGAAGATTGGCGGGATTCGCGGTGGGGAAGACCTAATCCTTGGCGAAGCGGGTGGCGATCGCGGCAAGCGGTGGGCGCGGTCGGTCCTCGGGGGGAACGTTGGGTCGCCCGATATGGACGAATCCTGCGATCCGCTCGTGGTCCTGAAGGCCGAGCGCGGCGAGCACGCCACGGTCGTAGGCGTACTATTCGGTGATCCAACTCGCGGCGTAGCCGAGCGCGTGGGCGGCGAGCACAAGGCTCATCGCTGCGGCTCCCGCGGAGAGCACCTGCTCCCATTCCGGAATTTTCACATGCGGGGCGGCGCGGCTGACCACGGCGATGACGAGCGGCGCGCGCGTCAGGCGGGCGCGCTCGGCTTCGACGTGCTCGGGCTTGGCCTGGGGGTATTTGGCGCTAAACGCGGCGACGATGGCATCGCCGGCGGCCAATCTCGCGTCGCCCTCGAAGATGATGAATCGCCACGGCACGAGCTTGCCGTGATCGGGGACGCGTGACGCGATCGTCAGCAAGGTCTCGATCTCGGCGGCGGAGGGACCGGGGCCGGCGAGCTCGACCGGCTTGATCGAGCGGCGGGTCTTGAGGAGTTCGAGAGCATCGCGCATGGCTTGATCGAGGCAAGGGCGCTGAGAACGTTCGCGCCTATAAACGGCCGCAATTTCCGCAGCCGCGATAGTTGGGCGGTTTGCGCTAGCACAAGGCCGGTAACGCTGACAAATCGCCGGCAAATGGCATGAATTTGCCGCTATTGCGGTCGAAAACCGCGAGTTATGGGCATTGGGGGGAGGAGGTCCGGGAGGGGGGGCCAACTCGTTTTGGCCACCGGGATCTGGCTCGCGGCGTTCTGCGCCGCTGCCGACGCGCAATTCTTTAGCAGCGCTGGTGCCGACGATTCGTTCGCATTGCGCCCGCCGCGGGACGTGCCTTCAGCCCCGCCCGGGCCTGCCCAAAGCCTCGTTCCTCCCAGCGGCAATGCTGCGCCAAGCGTAGCACCGAAAGGACCGCTGCTGCAGTCGCCGGCTTCGGCCAACCCGGGCGCGCAGGCTCACGCCGCATCCGCCGCGTCCGCCCTGCTGCCCGGACAAGGGGCGCTCGCCGTCAGCGCGCGCTTCGGCCGCGATCTGCCGCCAATCAACGGTTCCTTGCATTGGCGCGTCTATCGCACGGAGCAGAACGGCGTCCCACGCCTGGTCAAAGAGGACAAGGGACCGGCTCCGACCTTCGTCCTGCCGGCTGGCCCCTACATCGTCAGCGTCGGGTTTGGGCTGGCGACCATGACCAAGGCGGTCCAGGTACGCGCCGAGACGATGAAGGACGTGTTCGAAATTCCAGCCGGCGGACTGCGCATCGAAGGGCGCGTGGGCGATGCGCGCATCCCGCAGGGACAAATCTCATTCGACCTTTACAAAGGCAGCCAGTTCGAGCCCGGCGATAAACGTCCGATCGCCACCGCGATCATGACCGGCGACATCGTGTTGCTCCCGGAGGGCGCGTATCACATCGTTTCGAACTACGGCGATGCCAACGCGACCGTGCGCTCCGACATCCGCGTCGAGATCGGCAAGCTCACTGACGCAACGATCAACCACCGCGCCGCTATCATCACGCTCAAGCTCGTGAGCGAGCGCGGCGGCGAGGCCCGGGCCAACACGCAGTGGTCGGTGCTGACCCCCGGCGGCGACGTGGTCAAGGAATCGATCGGCGCCTTCCCGCGCGTGATCTTGGCGGAGGGCGAGTATCGCGCCATTGCTCGCAACGATAACAAGACCTACGAAGGCGAGTTCCGCGTCGTCAACGGCGTTGACCGCGAGATCGAGATCATCGCGCGTTGAGGCTCTCCTTTCGGAGCAGCTTGCCGGCATTACGGTCGGGGCCGCTGCCATGCGGTCGTGATAATTTGCCTTAGGAGCAAAGGCGATGATGGGTCGCTTTTGCAGCACCGCAGTCATTCTGCTCATAGCGGGGATTGCCGCGGCCGAAGCGGCACCGCTCGTACCGTCAGGCGATCTGCCCGGCCGTGAGCGCTACCGCTTCACGCCGTCGCCGCTCGACCGCTTCATGCAGCCGCAGCCGCGCGTGAAGCTGCTCTTGCGTTGGGACTGCGGTGAGCGCCGCACGTACTCACCGCACCGATCGCAGCGCCACCGCCGTTGTTGAAGTTGGCGAGGGCCTCCTCGGCGTAATCACGCCGCCCGCTTTATTCTTCGCACATCCGGCGCCACCGCCTCCTCGGCGAGCGCCTTGAGCGCGGCGTCGAGCGGCACCACCGTCTGCCCTTCGTGTCCGAGGCGGCGGACCGAGACGGTGCGGTCGGCTGCTTCCTTGCGGCCGACCACGAGCAGCGCCGGCACTTTGGCCAGCGAGTGCTCGCGCACCTTGTAATTGATCTTCTCGTTGCGCAGGTCGCCCTCGACCCGCAGCCCTGCGCGCTCCGCCGCGCCTATGACGTCGCGCGCGTAAGCGTCCGCGTCGTCGGTGATGGTGGCGACGACTGCCTGGAGGGGCGACAGCCAGAGCGGCAGGTGCCCGCCATGGTGCTCGATGAGAATGCCGATGAAGCGTTCAAGCGAGCCGAACATGGCGCGGTGGAGCATCACCGGCGTCACTTTGTTCGAGTGCTCGTCGATATAAAAGGCGCCCAACCGGCCCGGCATGTTGAGATCGACCTGCACGGTGCCGCATTGCCAGTCGCGGCCGATCGCATCCCGCAACACGTATTCGAGCTTGGGGCCATAGAAGGCGCCTTCACCCTTGTTGAGCGTCCAAGGCCTGCCTGAGGTCTTGAGCGCCTGCATGAGCGCAGCCTCGGATCTGTCCCACACCGCGTCCTCGCCGATACGCTTCTCGGGTCGATCGGAGAATTTGATGGTGACATCGGCAAAGCCGAAATCCTCGTAAATCGAGAGGATCAGGTCGTTCATGGCGAGCGCTTCGGCAGCAATCTGTCCTTCCGTGATGAACACGTGGGCATCGTCCTGCGTGAAAGCGCGCACCCGCATAAGACCGTGCAGCGCCCCCGACGGCTCGAAGCGGTGCACCTTGCCGAATTCGGCGAGCTTGAACGGCAGGTCGCGGTAGGACTTCAGCCCATTCTTGAAGATCTGGATGTGGCCCGGGCAGTTCATCGGCTTGACGACGAAGGTGCGCTCGTCGTCTTCGCGCGGCTGGGTCAAGAACATGTTTTCGCGGAAGGTCGCCATATGGCCGGAGGCGACCCAGAGCGAGGAATCCATGAGCTGTGGCGAGTTCACCTCGACATACCCGGCGGCGGTTTGGCGCCGGCGGATGTAATTTTCGAGGATCTGATAGAGCGTCCAGCCCTTGGGGTGCCAGAACACCGAACCCGGCGCCTCCTCCTGGAAGTGAAACAGGTCCATCTCGCGGCCGAGCCGCCGATGGTCGCGCTTCTCCGCCTCCTCGAGCTGCTTGAGATAGGCGTCGAGTTCTTCCTGCTTGGCGAAAGCTGTGCCGTAGATGCGGCTGAGCATGTCCCGGTTGGAATCGCCGCGCCAATAGGCGCCCGCGACCTTCATCAGTTTGAAGGCGTTGCCGACCTTGCCGGTCGAGGTCATGTGCGGGCCGCGGCAGAGATCGAACCAATCGCCCTGCTTGTAGATCTTGATCTCTTGGTCTTCCGGGATGGCGTCGATGAGCTCGACCTTGAACAGCTCGCCCTTGTCGCGGAACACGCGCTTGGCTTGTTCGCGCGCCCACACCTCTTTCGTGAAGGGTTTGTCGCGGGCGATGATTTCCCGCATCTTCTTCTCGATGGCGCCGAAATCCTCCGGCGTGAACGGCTGGTTGCGGAAGAAATCGTAATAAAAGCCGTTATCGATCACCGGGCCGATGGTGACCTGCGTGCCCGGCCACAGCGTCTGCACCGCCTCGGCGAGCACGTGGGCGGCGTCGTGCCGGATCAGCTCCAGCGCGCGCGGATCGTCGCGGGTGAGAAACTCGATTTTACCGTCGTGCTCGATCGGTTCGTTTAGATCTCGCAGCACGCCGTCGAGTGCCATAGCGACCGTGCGCTTGGCGAGCGAGGGCGAAATCTGCTTGGCGATGTCGAGACCGGTCGAGCCTTTTGCGTACTCCCGACGCGCGCCATCGGGAAAGGTCAGCGCGACCATTGTTTGCTCCTGTTGCTCACTCGCTGCCTACGAATGCAGGTAAGCGTGGGCGGACTTTCTTGAAGATGGCGCCGGTCCGTCGGCGCCGCCGCGTGCACAAGGCGGCAAAACGAAATCACGATTATACGATGTAAATGAGCTGCGCAACGCGGCGGGCTCGTCGCAAATAACGCAACGCGAGGCGCTTACTTTGGAGGCGCATGTTCGACGACTTGGGTGGTCCCGCGCCAGCGCCCGTAGCGCCAGGGCAGATACCAACGCGCGCGATCCGGCAGCGACGCCGGCACGAAGTCGAGCCCGGAGGTTCCGAATGGATGGCAGCGACAGAGCCGCGCCAGCGTCATCCAGCCGCCGGCCCACAGACCGAAGCGGCCAATCGCCTCATCACCGTAATCCGAGCAGGTCGGCAGATGCCGGCAGTCGAACCCGCTCAGTGCGGAAAAGCCGTGGCGGTAGACCTTAATGAGTGCGCGGCCGAGGCGGCGCGGCGCGCTCGCAAGATAGCTCAGCACCATGTGCGCAGGGCCTGCCGTATGATTGCAGTTCCAGGAATGCTGCGTCGGGACCGTATCTCCGTACCCCCTAAGATAGTCGTGGCAGCACGAGAGGTCATGCCGGCTGAGGTAAAATGGGATGTTCCCAAGCGCGTTTTCGGACTGGACCCGAATCTCCTTCGCCTCTAAAAAGGGACGGCAAACTGAGGGACACAGAAGCGTCTTCGACCGGCGTCGGCTCAAGAAGCGTCGCGAAGCGCCTATGAAGAGGGTCAGCATGCTCCGATTGCTTTGGAGCGCATTCGCGCTTGCTTGCGGAATAGTCCAAGCATCCTCCGCGCCACCGACACCCCTCCAGGAAGACAGCGGCAGCGCCCCGATGCGCTTCGAATGGAGGCGCGAGGGCCCGGCCCAGACATGCGGAACGAACTGCCGCGTCTGGATTTCCGCGGTCGGCTATATCACCGCCGATACGCCGCGCGAGTTCGAGACCTTCGCCAAGGATCCGAATGTGCGAGGAGCGGTCCTAGTTCTCGATTCCGACGGCGGCTCGGTCCTGGGCACGCTGGCGCTGGGCCGCGCCATTCGAAGCCTTGGCATGATCACGACCATCGGCAAGACCACGGCACTGCCTGCCGCCGGCAAGGGCGACCGCCGTGCGATGCTGTCGCCTGACGGCACATGTGAATCGATGTGCGCGTTCCTGCTGCTTGCGGGCGCGCGCCGCTATGTGCCGCCTGAGGCGCACGTCCTCGTTCATCAAATTTGGCTCGGCAAAAAGCGCAAGCAGGCGCTGGAATCGAACTATTCGGCCGAGGAGCTCAACATCGTCCAGCGCGATATCGGCCGTCTCGTGCAATACACGATCGAAATGGGAGGAAGCGGCGAGCTCTTGGAAACGGCGTTGCGGGTTCCCCCTTGGGAGCCGCTCTATAAGCTTTCCACGGATGAACTGCGCCGCATGAAGCTGACGACCGCCGAAGCCCTATTCGAGCCCGAGGTTGCGGGATCGCCGCCGCCAAAATCGACAACCTCGCTGGCGACCGTCGGCCAACCCGCCGCCCCACGCGACTAGCGTTTATTCGGCGCACTCGATCCGGCTCCAAGGCCTGCGAGCGGCTCAATATCTAGTCCGCTTGCATCGGGAGCGGCTGAACAGCTTGGCGTAGCCGGTTCGCATCTTGTCCCAATCGGCCAGCGCTGCCGCATAATCCGAGTTTGGACAGTGGGCGACGTGCGCCTTCAGGCGGGCGGCGAACGCCATCAGGGTCTCGAGCGTGATGCAATACGGCGGCCGGTCGGCCGGGGAGGCCACCTCGAGCCGCGGCAGTTCCGATTGCTCTCTGGCAAGTGCCGCGGCCTCGACCGCGCAGTCGGCCGCCGGCGCGGCGGCATTCCAACAACAGATGAGGATCCCGGCTAGGCAGGCCCGCGCGGCCATCGCGGCCCTCCATCGATCCGGCATGCGCAGCCCCAGAGGCCTTATTCGGCGGTCATCGCGGCCTTGCGTTTGGCTTCGATCTGATCGATTGCCGTGGTCACGGCGTCGAACGTCAGCATCGTCGAAGCGTGGCGCGCCTTATAGTCGCGCACGGGCTCAAGCACGGCGATATCGGCCCACTTGCCGCCCGGCGGGACCCCGTTTTCCTTCAGCATGCGCCGCACCGTCTCGCGCAGGTTGCGCAACTCCTCGGCCTTGGCCCCTACCACGTTGCGCGCCATGATCGAGGAGGAAGCCTGCCCGAGTGCGCACGCCTTCACCTGGTGGGAGAAGTCGGTGACGGTGTCGCCCTCCATCTTCAGGTCGACCGTAACCGTCGAGCCGCAAAGCTTCGAATGGGCAGTCGCGGTCGCGTCGGGACTGTCGAGGCGGCCCAGCCGGGGAATATTCCCGGCCAGTTCGAGGATGCGGCTGTTGTAGACCTCGTTCAGCATGCGCTTCGAAGGCGGTTGGTAGCACGGCGGCGCGATTGCGCGGCGCTCTTGCACGAATATATAGGGAGCGGCTCGCCAGCGCGAGCAAGGACCCGCGGGTCTGGCTTAATTGAGCAAAGCCAGATCGAAGCCATGTCAAATGGGAAGTCGACGCGCATGGGTCGAATCCTCTGCATGGCGTATGACTGACTGACGCAGGGCCACCCCGTGACACGCCGGCTTGGGGCCGGCCGAACGAAGAGATTGCGATGGATGCCGTCGTCAAGCCTTGGCCCAAATCGTCCCCCGGAGAAAAGCCGACTCTATCCGATCACGTGCGCGCGGCTCCCGCTCCCGTGGTGCCCAAGCCCTCGCGCGAGCAAGCGCTCGCCGCCGTGCGCACGCTGATCTCCTATGCCGGCGATGATCCCGATCGCGAGGGGCTGCGCGATACGCCCAAGCGGGTGATCGACACCTACGAGGAGCTCTACAGCGGGTATCGCGAATGTCCGGTCGACGTGCTCGAGCGGACGTTCAGCGAAATCGCCAGGTATGACGACTTCGTGCTGGTGCGCGACATCGCCTTCAATTCCCATTGCGAGCACCACATGATGCCTTTCACGGGCAAAGCGCATATCGCCTATAAGCCGGTGGACCGGGTGGTGGGGCTTTCCAAACTTGCACGTCTGGTCGACGTCTATGCGAGGCGGCTGCAGACCCAGGAGCGTATGACCTCGCAGATCGCCACCGCCATCGAGGAGATCTTGAACCCCCGCGGAGTCGCAGTGATGATCGAAGCCGAGCACATGTGCATGTCGCTGCGCGGCGTGGAGAAACCGGGATCGTCTACGATTACAACACAATTTACCGGCAGCTTTCGCGACAACGCCGACGATCAGGTCCGCTTCATCACCATGGTGCGCGGCAGCGATCGTTGAGCGACCGCGGGCACGGTTGCCCAAGGCGTGGCCTCGTCGCGCAGCATCAATCCTCGCAAAAGCCCGATATAATACCTTTCGCGTCCTACCTGGCGCGCTTCGCCTGTCCGTGCGGACTGCGAAACGCGATTTTCGAGCGAGGTGTTCTTGTCTGACCAGCTTTCACCTTTCGCCCAGCGCGGGTCGGCCGAGGAGGTCGAGGAAGGTCGCGCCTTCGCACCGAAGTTCGATGCCGATGGGCTCGTCACCTGCGTGGTGACCGATGCGCGATCGGGCGACGTGCTGATGGTCGCCCACATGAACGCGCAGGCATTGCAGCAGACCATCGCGACGGGCGAAGCGTGGTACTTCAGCCGTTCCCGACGGAGCCTCTGGCGCAAAGGCGAATCTTCGGGCCACCGGCAGCGCGTCGTCGAGATGCGCATCGACTGCGACCAGGACGCGGTATGGATCCGGGTCGAGCAGGAGGGCGCCGGCGCCTGTCATACCGGGCGGCGCTCGTGCTTCTATCGGGCGGTGCCGTTGGGGAACGCGGGCGCGGTGAGTCTAGAATTCCGCGACGGCGAGAGGACCTTCGATCCCGGCGCTGTGTACGGCAAAACGAAGTAAGTCACGCAAAGAGCCGCGCCGCTCGCCCCCGCTACGCCGGCGCGCCACCCCTTGTCAGCCGATCCCCGCCGCCTCGGCCCGCGCGAGCAGCTGGCGCGCGCGGTCGAGGTGCGGTCGGTCGTACATCACTCCGTCGATGCCGACTGTGCCCTTGTTCGGCTGCGCCTCGAACGCGGCGATGACGGCGCGCGCCTGGGCGACCGCCGCCGCTGATGGCGTGAACACCTCATTTATGATGGGCACCTGCGCCGGATGAATCGCCATCTTGCCGGTGAAGCCATCACGGCGTGCCTCTTCGCTCTCCCGGCGCAGCGCCGCAACATTGCGGAAGTCGACGGTTACGGTGTCGATCGCCTGCACCCGCGCTGCCGCCGCGCCGGCAAGGCAGAGCGCGCGCGCGAGCCGATAAGGGTCGAGGAAATCACCGTTGCTGTCGCGGTTCGTCTCGGCCCCGAGCTCGGCTGAAAGGTCTTCCCCGCCCCAGGTGAGTCCCTCGAGCCGCGCGCTCGCTCCGCCATAAGTACCTGCAAGAAAGAGCGCGGTCGCGGTTTCCGTCGCAATGGCAACGATCTTGATGCATCCGTCGGAGAGGCCTGCGATCGCTTCACGCGCCGCGAGCTTCGCGTCGGCCCGGACGATATCGGCGCCACCTTCCGCCTTCGGCAGCATGATGGCATCGGGGCGCGCGGGAACGACGGCGTCGAGATCGGCATCGGCGAGACCCGTCGCAAGTCCATTGATGCGAACCAGCAGGCGAGGGCGGTGCGTGGCTTTGCCGGCGTTCCCGATGAACGCCGCGGCGCTCACTCGTGCGTCTGCCTTGCCTTGGGCGGATATGGAATCCTCGAGATCGACGATCACCGCGTCGGCCCCGCTCGCCATCGCCTTGTCGAGCTTTCTTGCGTCGTCCGCCGGAACAAAAAGCAGCGATCGCATCATCGCGGCCGCATGCGCATGAACACTTGGCGGCGACACTCGGCCACCAGCTTGTTGTCCTGATTGTAGGCGCGGTGGTGGAATTCGACGATGCCGGCGCCAGGACGTGACGTCGACTCGCGCTTGCTGATGACCTCGGTGGTCACGTGCACGGTATCGCCCTCGAACAGAGGGTGGGGAAATTTCACCTCGGTCATACCCAGATTGGCGATGGTCGTGCCGACAGTGAGGTGATTGACCATGATGCCGATCATCAATCCGAGCGTGAACAGCGAGTTCATCAGCGGCTGGCCCCACTCGGTCTCCTGCTCGCAGAAATGGCGATCGATGTGCAGCGGTTGCGGATTCAGGGTCATGTTGGAGAACAGCATGTTATCCATCTGCGTGACCGTGCGCGTGAGCGGGTGCTCGTAGAGGTGGCCGACCACGAAATCATCGAAATAGAGGCCGCCGCGCTTGTGGCGGCGCAGCTCGGTGTCTTGAGCCATCGCCTTCCTCCAGGACTATTGCGGGTTCATCCCTTGCGTTTGAGCACCGTAGTTCGAAACGGTTCGAGCGTATCGATCTTGGCTACGTCCTCGTAACGCCATTTAAAGTAGCGCACCGTGATGGCCTCAGCCGTCAGGTCTACGATGAGGAAACCGTTCTCCTCGAGGGGGGACTGCGTCTCTTCGACCTGGAGTCCCGACGGCGTTTGTGGGCTCATGCGGCGGAAGAAGGAAGGCCAGCCATAGCTGTCCGTGCCCAGCGGGCCGGAGAGAACCGAGACCACCGGATTCGCGGTGAGATCGATCTCGCCGGTGCGGCGGATTCGCGTCTCGCCGATGGCGTGCAGGTCGCCGCTGACGAACAGCGGGATGCGCCCTGCCATGCGGGAGGACGCATGCAGCAGGCGGTCATGCTGCGCGCGCCATCCCGCCTGCCAGTACGGCTTCGGCTTGTCGGTCGTCAGGCCGCCTTTGGCTTCGATATCTCCGTACCACTCGCCCCACTTGCCGGCACTCCAGCCCGGGGGCGTCGAGGGCATGTTGATGACGTGCGCCACCTCGCGTACCGCCATGCGGCTGCGAAGCCACGCTTCCACCTCGGGCGGCACGAATGTAGCGCTCGCGCCCGTAAGCGCCATGAAGCGCCGGCAATCGTACATCAACACCTCGGCGAGGCGGCCGTAGCGCAGTGTGCCGAACGACTCCGAGATGCCGGATGGCCGGTCTGCAGCGGACGCGGAAGCAAGGCCGAGCGGTCGATTGGGGTCCGGGAGGAATTCGGGATAGTAGAGCTTTTGCGACGCGCGCGCCGCCGCGAGCATGAACCAGTCGGGCGGAAAACTGACGAAGCGATCATCGGCCTCGTCGTTTTCGAAAAAATCGTGATCATCCTGCA
>Ga0306924_10004225_pt1 | contig 13986 bp, 13 predicted proteins | sample sta12Can44000111_FD_203756 | JGI IMG/M metagenome (GOLD analysis project Ga0306924, IMG submission 203756) | Lab enrichment of tropical soil microbial communities from Luquillo Experimental Forest, Puerto Rico - statanox.12C.anox.44.000.111 (v2)... | ecosystem: Environmental > Terrestrial >... | reverse complement strand
CCGGGATATCGGTTCCGGGGCGCAGACGGACGTATTCGGTGGCGTGCGCCGCGGTGCGAGTCAGGCGCGGATCGATGACGATCACGTTCGCCCTCTGCATTTCGGCGCCTTCAATCAGATGCTGCATTGAGACCGGATGGGCTTCGGCCGGATTGCCGCCCATGATCATCTGGGTTTTGGCGTTACGGATGTCGGCGAAATTGTTGGTCATCGCACCGTAGCCCCAGGTGAGGGCCACGCCCATGACGGTGGTCGAATGACAAATACGCGCCTGGTGATCCGTGTTGTTGGTGCCCCAGAAGGCTCCCAGCTTGCGGAATAAGTAGGCCCCTTCGTTGGTCATCTTGGCGGAGCCGAGCCAGTAGACGGAATCGGCACCAGACTGGCCGCGAATCTCCGTCAGCTTGTCGCCAATCTCATTGACGGCTTGGTCCCAGCTAATGCGGGTCCACTGAGCGTTCACAAGCTTCATCGGATACTTCAGACGACGCTCGCCGCTAACGAGCTCGCGCACCGAGGCGCCTTTGGCGCAATGCGAGCCGCGATTGATCGGAGAGTCCCAGCTCGGCTCTTGGCCGACCCACACGCCGTTCACGACTTCAGCGGTGACAGTGCAGCCCACAGAACAGTGGGTACAAATGTTTTTGCGAATTACTGCGCCAATGCTGAGCGGTCCAGCGACAGCGGCTTCGGCTTTGCGGACGGTCCCAAGTGGCATCGTGCCAAGCACGGCGAGGCTGCCGGCGCCGATCCCCGAACGGCGCAAAAACGCTCGCCGGTCGAGAGCAGTGCTTTGGGCGGCGAGCCCCGCAAGGGAGCCGCGGCGCGTCGGATGATCTGTCTTCCTTATCAGCACGATTGCCTCCCTTACTTGGGATAGTTATTGACGCGGTAAAACGCTTTGACGTCCGCAGAGTCCGCTTGGTAGCGGGCTTTGCGCTTTTCATCGTTGTTTTCCGAATAGGCTTGGCCTTCCGACACCAGGGCGCCAGGTGCCGCCACCGCACCGGCGCTTGCGCCGAGCGCGCGAAGAAGATCGCGGCGGTCAACCTTGGCGTTGCTGTCCTGTTTCATCGCCAGTCCTCCCTGATGAGGTAATTTCTTCTTCGCTCATGCCGCTCGCGTGAAAACCTCGTTCAATTTGATGAGCCTTCCGTCTACTGTGCCTACGCGCCGCCCGTAGAATTGCCAGCTCCGCCGGCTTGTACTGCGATCAGATATCAGGCGTATCGCGCAGACTAAGTTTGCAGGTGAGAGGAACCTTGATCTGAATCAAGAATGTCCGTGACCGTGGTTATGAAGGAGCGCGGGTCAATGTCCGCTTTGGGGACGGCTGGTACCACCGCTAGTAATCTTCGGCGCGTTTATCGCTGCCACACAATCAATTTCGATCTGGTTATTAAGACCGCAAAAGGCACGGGGCTGGACGTGCCTTCATTCATCCGTCTGATCGCCGAATAGCTGCCGATTTAACCGCCGGTACCACTAATGTCCGCTTTGGGTCAAAAGCAGACATGTCGCTCTGAAATTATGATGTCTGCTTTACCCCCGAAAGCGGACATTGCCGGGCGACAGCTGAATGTCCGCTTTGTACCAACGGCGGACATTGGATGCCGCCAACTGACGTGGCTTAGGCCTTCCGAAATTCCATGCGATGGATCACTTCTTTTCCCGAATAGGGATCGATTGCGGGCGCGGCCGTAATCGTCAAAATGCCGTTGGCCAGCTTATAGAACCGTATCAAGTCAGTCTTTGTGAAAGCCTGATTCCATGACACATCGACGCGGTGGATGACCTTTTCGTCATCGAGTGTGTAAGTGCCCGAATAGGCAAGCATGCTGTCGAAAAGGCGTAGCTTTTCCGTATCTGTAGGCGGAAGCGTTTCGGGTGCTGGCCGATCCCTGCGCACGATGATGGCGTGCATCCTTCCGTCCGCGCCGTAGGTTATGTAGCCAACCGGGTCGGGACCATGCGCATCAACAGTCTCACCTGTGGCGATGTTTTCCTTCTTCCATGAGAGCATCGTCCAAGTCCCCAGCAAGTCTTTCAGATCAGCCACGGCCTTGCTCCAATTAGGACAATGTAATTTGGAACCTAGGATATTCAGGGTGAGCTATCGACAAAATATTTTTCAGAATCTGGCCATATACGGCTGCTTCTGATCATTAGCAGCAAGTCCGCGCGATGTCCGCTTTGGGTCAAAAGCGGACATGACGGGGCGCATTTGCAATGTCCGCTTTACCCCCCAAAAGCGGACGTCAGCACCGGACGTCGGCATGTCCGCTAAGCGCCAAAAGCGGACATCCTGCCACTTCATTCGATCACCTCGTCGGCACGGGCGAGCACCGCTGCCGGCATGTCGAGACCGAGCGCCTTCGCGGTCTTGAGGTTGATCACCAACTCGTATTTGGCGGGCGCCTGCACTGGAAGGTCGGCAACCTTCTCGCCCTTAAGAATGCGATCGACGTAGCCGGCGGCGCGACGGAACTGATCGAGGAAATCAGCTCCATAACAGACGAGACCGCCGATCTCGACAAACAGACGGGCGTTGTAGACTGCGGGCAATCGGTGCCGAGCGGCTAGAGCAACGATCAGATCACGACGGGCTGCCGCAGCCGGACTTCCCGTGACAATGAGGCCGCCATTCGAGCCCTGCGCGAATGCGGCGATGGAACGCTCGAGCTCGTCAGTATCCCGCACGCTGAAAGGACGCAACTCGACGCCGAGCGAGGGGGCGACGGCCTGAATAGCACCGAATTGACCGGGACCGGCCGCAATCGCGGGATCACGAAGGACCGCTGCACGTGTCACCCGCGGCGCGATCTCTTTGAGGAGTTCCAACATCTTGCCGGCGTGGGCGTATTCAAAGGGGGTAAACCCAGTGGCGTTGCCGCCAGGTCGCGCCAAGCTTTCCACATAGCCGGCGCCGACCGGATCGGCGACAATCGCGAACACGATCGGAATCGTTTGGGTCGCTTGCAGCAGTGGCGCCAAGGCGGCGCTCGAATCCGCTAGAATGACGTCCGGCGCGAGCGCAACCATCTCGGCCACGTTTTTCTGCATGGTGGCGCTCGTGCCGTCGCCCCAGCGATAGTGCAGACGAATATTCTGCCCAACGCTCCAGCCCACTTGCTGCAGCGCTTGGACGAAGGCCGTCACGCGATTCTGTCCTTCAGAATCGTGGGGGGAGAACGGTGTGAGTACGCCGACGCTCCGCATTCGCTCGCGCTGCTGCGCGCGCGCAGCAAGCGGCCAGGCCGTGGCGCCGCTGAGAAGCGCGATGAACTCGCGCCGCCTCATTCGATCACCTCGTCGGCGCGACCAAGTAAAGACAAGGGAATGGCGATGCCGAGCGCTTTGGCGGTCCTGAGATTGATAAACAGCTCGACTTTGGTGGATTGCTGAACTGGCAAATCGCTAGGCTTCTCGCCATTCAGAATCCGGCCAACGTAGATGCCGGTGAGACGATAAGCGTCCGCCAACTGTGTCCCGTAGCTCATCAGACCTCCGGCCAAGGCAAACTCACGGAAGACATGAATGGCGGGTATCGCGGTACGCACAGCGAGGGCGACGATCTGGTCTCGCTGGGCAACGAACAACGGATCTGAGCTCGCGATCACTGCACCCATTCGCTCCTTAGCGGCGGTGTCAAAGGCAAGCTCTATTTCTCCGGGACTTGACGCTTTTAGGATTTGAACTTGGACGCCCAGCTTTGTAGCGGCCGATTGCGCCCCGCTCGCGAAGGATGGAAATGTCGCTTGGGCTGTTGGATTAAGTAGGACGCCAAATGCTGAGGCGTTGGGAAGGATTTGGCGCATGATTTCGATCTGCTTCTCGATCAAACCGACAGACAAATTGGTAATGCCAGTAATGTTTCCTCCGGGCCGATTGAGGCTAGTGACGAGACCTGCCGCGACCGGATCGGCACCGCTCTCGAAAACGATTGGGATCGTTGCGGTCGCAGCCTTGGTGGCAAGCGCCGTTGCGTTAGGTATGGCAACAATCACCTTGACGTTGCGCTGGACGAGATCGGCTACAAGTGCGGGAAGGCGATCGTTGTGGCTCTCAGCCCACCGAAATTCGATCATCACATTTTGCCCCTCAATGTAGCCAGTTTCCCTCAGACCTAGGCGAAAGGCATCGACAAATACCGAATATGTTGCCGGAGACGATGCGTGAAGGAAGCCAATCACCGGCATCGCTGGTTGTTGCGCGCGCGCCGCGAACGGCCGCGCCGCGACGGTGCAACCGACAAATGCGATGAACTCCCGTCGCCTCATGGCTTCGCCCGCGCCGAGGACTACATCGGGTATCGAAAGAATATCACATTTTGGATCGACAGTAGTTGAGTGCGCTCGCATGTCCCCCGAGTGCCAAGCGAACTCATCACTGCAGCAATCAATGCCAGTCTTAGGAGAGGTACTGCCTAATTTTCGCGAGCAATTGGCGGGGACTGAAAGGCTTCGGCACATAATCATCACAGCCCGCCGCTCGCGCCTTCTTCTCTTCCCCATTGAGCGCATAGGAGGTGACTGCAATGATCGGGATCGATCGTAATCCGGGATCGGCTTTAATCCGGCGAACCGCTGTGTAGCCATCCATGATCGGCAGTTGAATATCCATCAGGATGAGATCGGGGCGCTGCTTTGCGATAGCCGCGAGAGCCTCCTCGCCGTTCTCGGCCTCGGTGATTTCGTAATCGGTTGGGGCCAGCATATCGCGGATGATCTGGCGATTATCCGGTTGATCCTCGACAACCAGAATGCGTTTGCTCATGCCGGCTCTACCTGCCTTTCAACGACGATCGGTAGCGTGAAGGTAAAGGTCGAGCCTTGGCCAGGCTGAGACTCGACCCAAATCCTGCCGCCGTGCATCTCAATGATGCGCTTGGATATAGCGAGTCCCAACCCGGTGCCGCCCTTCTTCTTGGTGATGGCATTGTCGGCCTGCTGAAACTCCTGAAACAGCCTGGCTTGGTCCGCAGATGAGATGCCCGGCCCGGTGTCCCGCACGGATACATGGAATGAGCCGTTGTGCGCTTCTGCCGTGATGGCGACTTCGCCCACATCAGTGAACTTGATGGCGTTGCCGACGAGATTAATCAGGACTTGCGTCAAGCGGCGGCCGTCGCCACGGCCTGGCGGCAGTTGGGAGGCGACGTCGACCTTGAACGCCAACTTCTTATCGGCCGCTAACGGCTCGAGCGTGCTGCGGACAGTCTGGGCGATATCCTGAATGCAGTAATCCGACAGTTCGAGTTCGAGCTGGCCGGCCTCGATCTTGGACAGGTCGAGCACGTCATTGATCAAGCCCAGCAGGTGCTTGCCGTTGGCTTCAAGGCGCTTGAGTACGCCCAGCATGTTCTCCGACGGCTCACCGTAAGCACCATCTGCCATCAGTTCGGTATAGCCCAGGATAGCGTTCAATGGCGTGCGCAGCTCGTGGCTCATATTGGCGAGGAATTGAGACTTGTGCTGGCTCGCCTCTTCGAGCTGCCGGCTCTTGTCCTGGATTTCGTCGAACAGCCGCACATTTTCGATTGCAATCGCCGCCTGGTCCGCAAAGGCTGTCACAAGCTCAATTTGTTTATCGGTGAACGGCCTCACAGTTGTGCGGTTCACACTTAATAGACCAATCGGGACGCCATCTCGGAGGAGCGGCACACCGAGCACTGTACGAAAACCAGCTCTCTTTTGAAGTTCGTGCATCGCATATTCAGGATCGGCCAGAACATCGACTATTTGAACAGGCTTGCGCTCAAGCAAAATCCGACCGAACAGCGATCCCCGTCCCTGGTCCATCGGCATAGTCTCATAGTAATCCTGAAAACCGGGCGGGAAGCCGTAGGCAGCTACGACATGGTAATGTCCGTCTTTCTCGCGAGAGATCGTCGTGATGTCCGCCGCGCAAAGTCGGGCGGCCGATTCGACCAGAGTGTTGAGTACTGACTTCAAATCAAACGTTGAGCGACTGATGAGTTTGAGCATGTCGGCCGTCGCGGTTTGCTGCTCTAGCGACTGCCTCAGTTCGTCCAACAGCCGGACGTTGTCGATCGCGATGGCCGCTTGGTCGGCAAAAGTCTCGACTAGAGCAATCTGTTTGTCGGCGAACGGCCTGACCTCCTCCAAGGTGTAAATACCGATAACACCGAGCAGGTCATCCCCTTTAAGTATCGGTACCGCGAGAATTGTCCGGACGGCCTCGATATTTTTCGCACCATACGAATATTCAGAATCAGCCAATACATCAGGAATGTGAATGGTTCGGTGTTCAAGCGCTGCACGGCCAGAAGCGCTATATCGGCCAGGACGAATCGGATTTCGGGATATAAAATCGTTGAGTTCTTGAGGAGTGTTGATGGCTACCACCATCCGCAGCAACTCGCCATCGAAACGGTAAATGTGCGCTCGGTCAGCTCCACACAGTCTGACTGAACTTTCGGCGACAGTTTCAAACACCGCCTGAAGATCGAACGCAGAGCGACTGATGACCTCGAGCACCTTCGACGTGGCGGTCTGCTGCCCCAACGACTCCGTGAGGTCACTCGTCCGCTGGCGCAATTCATTGAGCAGCCGCGCGTTCTCGACTGCAATGACGGCCTGTGCGGCGAAGGTCTCCACAAGTGCGACCTGCTTATCGGTGAACGGCTTGATCTCCAGTCTGTAGATGAGGATAACTCCTACTAGGTCGCCGCCTTTGAGCATTGGGACCGCTAGTGTTGTGCGGATTAGCTCCACATCCCGCATAACGTATGAATACTCTGGATCGGCCTGAACATCGGCGACTTGCACGGTTCGACGCTCCAAGGCAGCGCGCGCCGAAACACTGTGGCGTCCTGGAGCGATCGGATTCTGAAATACAAATTCCCTGTTCTCTGGCCCGACGTTGTACGTCGCTACTGCGCGCAGTAGCTTACCGTCGAACCGGAAGATGTACGCCCTTTCGGCTTCGCATAGTTTGACGGCATTCTCAGCCATCGTGTCGAAGACGGGCTGCAGGTCGAAGGCGGATCGACTGATCACCTTTAGAACCTCGGCGGTCGCGGTCTGCTGCTCCAATGCTTCGCTGAGATCGCCGGTGCGTTGACGCAGCTCGTTGAGCAGCCGCGCATTCTCGATGGCGATGACCGCTTGGGCAGCGAAGTTCTGCACCAGCTCGACCTGCTTGTCGGTGAACGGCCGAACCTCTTGACGGAAGATGACGATGCCGCCGATCACCTCGTTTTCCTTTAGCATCGGCACCGCGAGGATCGTTCGGTAGCCGCCTTGCTCGACGCCGGCCACCACCAAAGGATCGCGCTCGATGTAGCTGGGATCCTGGGTAATGTCGGCGACATGGACGACCTGCTTGCTGCTTGCCATGCGGGCGACCGGCACATTCGGACCTGGACGCAGCGGCCCGCGCCTCACCGCTGCGGCGAAGGCTGGCGGAGGATTGTGCAAAGCGCCGATGCGGAAGGTATCGCCCTCCCAAAGCGGCAGGGCCCCGAACTTGGCGCCGCAGATGCGGACGGCGTTTTCCAGCAGGACGTCAAACACCGGTTGAAGCGCTCCGGGCGACGCGCTGATGACGCGCAGCACTTCCGAGGTCGCGGTCTGCTGCCCCAGTGCCTCCGTGAGATCGTCGGTGCGCTGGCGCAATTCGTTCAGAAGGCGCGCATTCTCAATCGCGATGACGGCTTGGGCGGCGAAGTTCTGCACTAGTGCAATTTGCTTGTCAGTGAACGGCCGGACCTCCTGTCGATACATGTTAATCGAGCCGATGAGTTCGCCCTCCTTGAGCATTGGCACGCCCACCAAGGTCCGCATGCCTGCTTCGACAAGGCGAACGATGGGGTCCCTTTTCGCGACGTAGGACTGATCGGTCCGTAGGTCAGCGACGTGGACAACCTGTTTGGTGTTGGCGATGCGGTCGAGCGGGACTCCTGGATTTTCCCGCAGATCGATCACGGGATTGTGCCGCAAATAATCGTTGTAGCTTTCCTTGCTTTGCACCGCGACGGCGCGGAAGGAATTACCTTCGAAGAGCAAAAGATTGCCGAACGTGGCGTCACAGATGCGGATTGCATTGGCCAATAAAGCATTAAAGACCGGCTCTAGTTCTCCGGGCGAACTGCTGATGACCTTTAGTACCTCAGAGGTTGCCGTCTGTTGCTCCAGCGATTCGCCCAGCTCACGGCTACGTTGTTGCTCGGCCTCGAACAATCGCACGTTCTCGATAGCGATCACTGCCTGATCGGCAAAGGTCGTGACCAGCGCGATCTGATTGTCAGTAAAAGGTCGGACTGTAGATCGGCATGCCGCGATGACGCCGATCGGCACACCCTCGCGAAGCAGGGGCACCCCCAGCATGGTACGGAAGCCGCCACGCCGGATCGATTCGGCCCACGCATATTCTGGATCGGCCAGCACATCGGGAATGTGTACCGAGCGTCCCTCGAATGCGGTTCGCCCGACAAGGGTTTCCCGCCCAATCGAAATCGACTGACGCTCCATCCATTCTCGATATTCGGTAGAGAAGCCGTGATTCGCGGCCAAATAATATTTGCTGCCATCGCGACGGAATATGAAAGCGTAATTTGCATCGCACAACTTAGTCGCGGACTCGACCAGCGTATCGAGTACGATCTGAAGATCGAAGGTCGACCGGCTGATCACCTTGAGCACGTCAGCAGTCGCGGTTTGCTGCTGAAGTGATTGCCGCAGCTCATTCAGCAGCCGCGTATTCTCGATGGCGATGACGGCCTGATCAGCATACGTCTTTAGGGTTGCAAGTTGCTTGTCTGAGAGCGGACCTGGAGCGAGACGGATAACGCTGAGCGCGCCAATTGCTCGGTCACCTTGTATCAGCGGCACGACGGTGACTGCCCGCTGCCCACTTCTCAAAAAGTTTTTTGCGCCTACCGCCAAATCAGCCGGTGCATGCTCGACGTCCGGAATATCCACCACCTTACGGTCCAGGATGGCCCTGCTGTGCATGTATTCCCGCGTAAGCGGGAATGGAAACACACCCCGCCAAGCGTGCGCGCGAGTGGGGTCGCAGTCGGCAACGGCCGCTGCCCTGACCATGCCGTTATCCACCAGCGCAATGCTGACAGTCGCTCCAGAAAACAGCTTGACCCCGCTCTGCACGATGGATTCGAAGACGGGCTGAATATCGCTAAGCGAGTTGCTGATGACACCCAGCACCTCGGACGTCGCCGTCTGCTGTTCCAGGGATTGCCGCAATTCACTAAGCAGTCGCGTGTTCTCGATGGCGATGACAGCCTGGGCGGCAAAGTTCGTCACCAGTGCGATTTGCTTGTCGGTGAACGGCCGAACCTCCTGACGATAGATAACGATAGCGCCGACCAGCTCGTTCTCCTTTAGCATCGGCACACCCAGCAACGTCCGAACGCGACCGACTTCTACAGCTTTAACGACGAGCGGATCGCGCTCGGCATAGCCCTGTGACGCAGCGAGGTCGGCGATATGGACGATCTGCTTTGTCCTAGCGATGCGCGCAACAACAGTCTCAGGTCCTGGTTGCTTTACGCCCTGCGCATATTTGGCATATACCGGCGCCGCGCCATGCACAGCAGTTACCTCCCAGGTATCGCTATCGTATCGATACATAAATCCGAACTTGGCTTCGCAAATCCTAACTGCGTTTGCCAGCATGGATTGGAATACGGGCTCCAACTGGCCTGGCGACGAACTGATGACGCGCAGCACTTCGGCGGCAGCCGTCTGTTGTTCCAGCGACTCGCTCAATTGGCGGGTTCTCTGCTGCTCAGCCTCGAACAGGCACACGTTCTCGATCGCGATTACTGCCTGGTCGGCAAAGGTCCTGAACAGTTTGATGTGGGTCTCGGAGAAGGCTCCCGGCTCTCCGCGCATCACGCAAATTGCGCCGAAAGGGTTTCCCTCGCGGAGCATCGGCACCGCGAGCATGCTCCGCCACCCGGCAGCCCGCGCAAGGTGGTGCGCGTACTCTGCGTCGGTTAGTGCGTCCTCAACGTGTGCGATCGCTCGTGTCAGGATCGCGCGTCCGACCATCTGGGTGCGATCGGGCCGCATGGGGTACATCTGTCGTAAGGCCCGAAGCACTTTCGGCGTGTAGTTATGATGGGCCGCCAAATGCATTAGCTCGCCATCGAAACGGACGACCGAGCTGTATATCCCGTTGCACAAACTAACAGCGCTTCGCACGATGGTGTCGAATACTGGCTGAATATCGTGCGGCGAAATCGAGATAACGCGCAGAACTTCTGCGCTTGCTGCCTGTAGCTCGTGCGCCTCTTTCAATTCGCGGGCGAGCCGCGCGACCTCAGTTTCCTTGGCGGAAGCGGAACTGCTATGGCGCGCAGCTTTCACAACTTTAGCCTTGCGGCTGCGCGCTTTAGCTGGCTTACCGCTTGATCTGGAGCGTCGTCGCATCGCCCATCCCAAGGCTTAGGACTACGCGATAATGGCTGATTACATCAGGGATTTGCGACCGGTGAAATGGTCTTCAATGATCAACTTGCGCGGCAAAAAACCTCAACTGCCTATGCCGTAGAAGGCTCAATCCCGGTTTTAGGCCTGACATTTTCCGCATTGCCTATGCAAAAAGGCCCGGAGCAATGTCCGGGCCTAATCGTCTTGTCCACCGAACGATAATTAGTAGTCCATCCCACCACCAGGCGGCATGGCGGGCATCGGCGTCTCCTTTTTCGGTTTCTCGGCGACCATCGCCTCGGTTGTGATCAAAAGAGCCGCGATGGAGGCCCCATCTTGTAGCGCAATGCGAACTACCTTGGTCGGGTCGATGATTCCCTTGGTCACGAGATTGCCAAACTCGCCGGTTTGGGCGTCGAAGCCGTAGGCATAGGTGTCGTTCTCGGCGATCTTGCCGACCACGACGGAGCCGTCCTCGCCGGCATTGATGGCGATCTGACGCGCCGGCCAGGTAATCGCCTTTCTGACGATCTCAATGCCATGCTTCTGGTCCTCGTTCGCAGTTTTGACTCGCTTGAGCGCCTCGACGGCGCGCAACAGTGCAACGCCGCCGCCCGGCAGAATGCCCTCTTCGACGGCCGCACGGGTCGCATGCATTGCGTCATCGACGCGATCCTTGCGCTCCTTGACCTCCACTTCGGTCGCACCGCCGACGCGGATCACCGCGACGCCACCGGCAAGCTTTGCCAGCCGCTCCTGCAGCTTCTCACGATCATAGTCGGAGGTGGTCTCCTCGATCTGGGCCTTGATTTGGGCAACGCGGCCTTCGATGTCCTTCTTCTTGCCCGCGCCACTGACAATCGTGGTGTTCTCTTTGTCGATCATCACCTTCTTGGCGCGGCCCAGCATGTCGAGCTTCACGCTCTCAAGCTTGATGCCGAGATCCTCGGAGATCGCGGTGCCGCCGGTCAGAATGGCGATGTCCTGCAGCATGGCTTTGCGGCGATCACCGAAGCCGGGAGCCTTAACGGCCGCCACTTTGAGCCCGCCGCGTAACTTGTTGACCACCAAGGTGGCGAGTGCCTCGCCTTCGACGTCCTCCGCAATGATGAGAAGCGGTTTGCCGGTCTGTACTACCGACTCCAGGAGCGGCAAAAGCTCATTGAGCGCAGACAGTTTCTTTTCATAGATCAGCAGATAAGGATCCTCCATCTCGGCCCGCATTTTGTCGGCGTTGGTGATGAAGTAGGGCGAGATGTAGCCACGGTCGAACTGCATGCCCTCCACGACTTCGAGTTCAGTCTCTAGCGATTTGGCCTCCTCGACCGTGATGACGCCCTCATTGCCGACCTTCTTCATCGCCTCGGCGAGGAAGCGGCCGATCTCCGAATCACCATTCGCCGAGATCGTACCGACCTGTGCAATCTCCTCGTTCGACGAGATCGCCTTCGAATGCTTTTTCAGATCCTCGACGATCGCATTAACTGCGAGATCGACGCCGCGCTTAAGATCCATCGGGTTCATGCCGGCGGCAACGCCCTTGGTGCCTTCCTTGACGATCGCGTGAGCGAGCACGGTAGCGGTCGTGGTGCCGTCACCCGCTTGATCGGAGGTCTTTGAGGCGACCTCGCGCACCATCTGGGCGCCCATATTTTCGAACTTGTTCTCAAGCTCGATTTCCTTGGCGACAGTAACGCCGTCTTTGGTGATGCGCGGCGCGCCGAACGATTTGTCCAGCACGACGTTGCGGCCCTTGGGGCCCAGCGTTACGCGCACCGCATCGGCCAAAATATCGATGCCGCGCAACATCCTGTCGCGCGCATCGACTGAGAATTTGACTTCCTTGGCAGCCATTTGAGTCTCTCCTCAATTTGTACGAATTATCGTCGTGGCGGCGCGAATGGCAGTGGCCGCACACCCCGGAATGACGCTGAACCTCGTTTGGGTCACGCGGCTTTCTTCTTGGAAACCGGCTCGTCGATGATGCCCATGATGTCGGACTCCTTCATGATCAGGAGTTCTTGAGCGTCGATCTTGACCTCGGTGCCCGACCATTTGCCGAACAGCACGCGATCGCCTGCTTTGACGTCGATAGGAATTAGCTTGCCAGACTCGTCGCGGCCGCCCGGACCAACGGCGATGACCTCGCCCTGTGAAGGCTTCTCCTTGGCGGTGTCCGGAATGATAATGCCGCCGACTGACTTCTCCTCGGCCTCTATGCGCCTGACGACGACGCGGTCGTGAAGCGGACGAAACTTCATGGGGTCCTCCCAACTAATTGAAAAGATTGCAGGTGCGTGCAAGCGCAGCGGTAGCCGGAAAGGCTTTGGAAATTCACTGATTTTCCCTTCCAGTTGACCGCTTGGCGGCGACATAGGGGCGCGATTTTTTGCCTGCAAGAGCTGCTCGAAAATTTTTTAGCACTCGGTCGAGCTAGTTGCCAACAATGGTACCGTTGCCTTGAAAGTAAACAGCCTCGTTAATTTTGAGGCTTGCAATGGAGAAGAGAGTCTCGAAACATCCCTGGTGATGGGATGGAGGGGACGATGGTGTCGCAAGACTTTCGGCGGCAGCTTGAAGGCTATGGATTGACCACAGCCAACATTCTATACCGGCGGCCGGATCACCCCTGGCTGCTGCAAAGCTATGTCTGGCAGGATTACGATCTCTGCCCGGCATTTCCGGCGCTCAACAAGTTCCTCAATTTCTGGCTCGAGACCTTGGAAGGCCCGTTGCACTCGGTCACCGTGGCGCATGCGCGCTTGATCAAGCCTGCCGAGATCCGCGCGATTGATGGCGAATTCCGGCTGCACTGAGGACAGATGCCAGTGTCAGATGTGCACTCGACACTCGGTCCCCTCGGGCACAGGGGCGCCGAGTCGCAAAACGCACGTCCTTGTCATTTTTTGTATCCGAGGTCTCTCAACAGCTTTGACCTGTTCTGCTTGTCCTCCTCGCCTTCTATTGCACGCGATGAGAGACCATCGACAATACCGATGACCGAGCGGCTGGCATCTGCCTTTGCCACGATAACTTGTACGGGGTTGCTGGTGGCACAATAAATCGTAGCCACCTCACTAACGTTCCTTACGTTGTTTATCACGTTTATTGGGTAGGCTTCCCTGAAGAGTATCAGGAATGTGTGGCCTGCGGCTATTTTGAGAATATTGCTTTCCGCCTGCCGTCTCAGGCCATCATCATTTCCGTCGCTCCTTACAAGGCGAGGGCCGCTGGCCTCTGCGAAAGCTATGCCGAATTTTACCCCTGGAACCGAACCCACCATAGCTTCATAGAGATCTTCAACAGTCTTTATGAAACCAGCGTGTCCGAGTATGGCGCTGGTGCCCTCGTCTTTTTCGATTGTTATACATTCAAATTCTAGTTCCATAACCGTCGCCTCGCTTTGAACCGTAAAAGCCGACAGGCATCCTAATCATGCTTGCACCGAACTTGTCTGAGACTTCAGCCAGGATAGGATTTCCGGCCATACATGGGCTTGAGCGTGGCGTCCGACCAGAATCCCAAGATGTTGCAAGCAGACACCGAGTTCGCCGGGATATTCAATAAT
>Ga0306924_10004220_pt1 | contig 13994 bp, 13 predicted proteins | sample sta12Can44000111_FD_203756 | JGI IMG/M metagenome (GOLD analysis project Ga0306924, IMG submission 203756) | Lab enrichment of tropical soil microbial communities from Luquillo Experimental Forest, Puerto Rico - statanox.12C.anox.44.000.111 (v2)... | ecosystem: Environmental > Terrestrial >... | reverse complement strand
ATCGATAAACGCCTGCTGAAGTGTGTTCGGACGCTCCGGCGTTCCAATCCCTTCCAGTGAAGTGACCTCCTGGTCTTTCACTGTACTGACCTGTATCACGCAGGAGCGCACTGCGCGCCCCTGAATGAGGACGGTGCATGCCCCGCATTGGCCGAGGCCGCAGCCAAATTTGGGTCCGCGAAGTTGCAGCTCATCGCTGAGCACATACAAGAGCGGAGTTTCGGGGTCGACATTCACGTCGTGAACGCGCCCGTTTACCTTTAGCGAAATCGCGGACATCGCTACACTCCTCCAACAGGACGACCCGATCGACTCTCCGGGGGAATTACTTTTCCGCTGGGGAATGCCCGGGCGACTCAGGCCTAACGACGAATTTGTCGTCAGCTGAGATAGTTACAGTGTAGAGCGCGTCAAAGCCTTCCGCCAAGGCGGGCGGTTGCATTTTGCGCAAAGTCCCGACGACTCCTGGAATCGGGACCTTCTTCTTCCCGCGGCGTTGATTATTGCGGCGGAGTGCATCGCGCAGAGAACTCTCGAAGAAATATGCAATTATGCGAAAGCCGGCCGCGCGAGCGGCGCCGATGTAGCGGGCCCGATCTTCCGGCAAGGGATTGGTGTTGTCGATCACGAACGCTTGTTTGCTTCCGATACAAGCCGCCAGCAGGGTTTTCTCGCGTTGACGCGTTCTCAGCATATCCAAGCTGATCCGAACATGCGTGTCGAAGAAGCGCTCGAGATAAAAGGAGGTCTTCCCGGAACCTTGCACGCCTACAAAAATCACCGCTTCCATCGGCGCACGACGGACTTGGTTACCTCGACCACCAGGACGGGCCGGTTGAGTTTCGGCAACTTGGGAGGCCGCAGGCCATGGCGCACCGCGCCTGCCACCGGAACGTATGTGAGTTGAACCTGTTCGCGCACGCATCGTAGCATCAGTCCGCCGCGGCTCATATCGCCACGTCCCACGAACTCCACAGGGAACATCAGCCTCTCTCCGAAGACGCCAAGCAGGGGTTCGACGTACTTCGGCGTGGCGATACTGCCCAGCAGAATGACCTGGCAGGTCGGCCCCATCTGATCGCGCAGGAGGCGCGCGTCGCGCTCCAGAGGAGCGCGATAGCGAGAGTCCGTGGCGTCCACTTGGCCCGAGACGATCTGCCTCAGCTCTGCCAATGTGAGTATTCGGTCCGGAGAGACAAGACCGCCAGAAGCGGTGATCACCACAACGCCCGGGACTCGCGGAGGGGGATCAGCGTAGGTGCGTGCGTAGGCGAGTTTGCCGCGAAAATATAGGCCGCTTATAAAAGTGAAAATTTCGCCGAGCTCGGCTCCTTGCGCCCGCAAGCGCTGGGCCAGAGGGGATTTTCCTGAGTCACCCAGCAGAACGTTTCCACGCATACTCGAAGCGTTGGCAGGTGAGATTAGGAAGATCTGGCGTTTAGGCGACTTTGGCGAGCGGCTTCCCTCATCGAGGCTTCCTCCGACTGGGACCTTACCGGCCAAGCTTTTCATTTTCGCTGTCATGGGGGCCCATTCAATTTCGACAGACAAGCCCATCATAGCGTAAGGGTGGTTCGAGCAAAACGCACACCTTACGGGTAGGCCAGGCAATCGGTAGCCGATCGTGCGGGAATCGAACTGGTATTCTAGAAATTCCCTCGGTGCCTGGGCTGCCAGCAGAAACGCGGTTTCGTCGTTTCCGTTCGCACGGCTATGAGCGGACTTGTCCGCTTTTGGACAACCTACCAGTCATAGCGGCCATGTTCGCTTGCGGGCATTCCCATCTAGAGCAGGTCCAAAGCAGACCTGTTTTCTCCTTCGACCTGCTTCATCGTGCATTGTCGAGGAGATTTTTCCGGCCGCCATCTGAGGAATTTCGCGCGGCTGCTGGATGAATGCGCATCAGCAGATCGTCAAATGAAAGGTTGCCGTCGACAGGAACAACAATTTCGCCCTCCAACACGAATCGCTTGGCGGGAAGATTGAGCAACGAATTGACCAGTTCGGGAAAGTATCGCCCTAACGGCTTGCCGGACTTAGATTCTAGATCGACCTGTTGGCGGTCACAAAATGCCAGGCAACGAAAGCCATCCCATTTAGCCTCGTAGTGCCAGCGAGGACCTTGCGGAAGTTCTTCAGCGGGTTGCGCTTCCATAGGCTGATACGTTTTGGGGAGCGGAAGGCTCATAGAAGCTTTGTAAGATTTGTGCGGCCTTGCTTGGCGAGCAGAGGTTTCCAGAGATCGCCGATTTTGGCGACGCGGAGAGGCACAGTTTTCATTGTGAAATCCTCAATCTCGATGCCTCGCTCGACCTCTTGCCAGGTGACCGGTGTGGAGACGCTCGCCAGAGGTTTCGGCCGTACCGAATAGACCGATGCCAAGGTTCTGTTCCAGGCGTTCTGGTTGTAATCGACGAGAACATGCCCCACGGGGCGCTTTGCGACTCGATACTCGGCGGTAACTAGCTTGGGGTTTCTCTTCGCCAGTTCGATCGAGATCGCTTTTGCAAAGCCCCACACCTCCTTCTGGGTTGGTCCGCGCACGATGGGCACGTAGACATGGATTCCGCGGGAGCCGGTAGTCTTGGCATAGCTGGCGATCCCCACTGCCTTCAAGGCGTCTCGCACCACGAGCGCGGTTTCTCGAACCAGACGAAAGGAGGCGCCGGCCACCGGATCGAGGTCAAAGTGCAGATAATCGGGCCGGTCCACATCGTCGCAGCGTGCGTACCAGGGATTCAGATCAATGCATCCGAGATTCACGAGCCAAAGCAGAGAGGCCTGATCCTGAACGACAGGGAAGTCGATCACGTTTCCGGAATGGTGCTCAATCGAGCAGATGGAAATCGATAAAGGGCGCTGCTTGGGTGCGCGCTTCATGAAAAAAAAGTCGCCCGAAATGCCATTCGGATAGCGTTTCATGACCATGGCCCGATCCCGAACGTGCGGCACAAGCCACGGCGATATGACGAGGTAATACTCGAGCAAGTCGCGTTTGGTTAGGCCGAGGCCCGGCCAAAACACTTTTCCCAGGTTGGTGAGGTGAACATCCCCGCCGTCAACTTGAACGGTTAGATCGTTCACGCCCGCGGGGATCACAGAATCGAGCAGTCGAGACTTTTTTGTCGAGGTGCGGATGCGCTGTGGGGGCGCCGGAACCTGCTTCGGACTTTGCCCGCGTCTTTGGGCCATGTCTCGCGCTCTATCGAACCCGCAGCTAGCTTATCCTAAGCCGCCCTTGCACTGCGACGCAGGGCCGAAAAATCCAGAACCTGCACCGCCAAACTAGGGTGTTAGCCGTGTGCTTCTACGGTTTGCACAGCACACGGCTGATCAGCCCATCCCCAGTGAAGGGTGATTGCGCATTTCCGATATGGTGATTGGCGATGGTGGGGACAGACCCCGAGCGGGGCGCTGACTCCATCCCTGCACCTCAACCCCCGCCATCGAGGGGTCGGAACAGCTAATCGGCCAGCGGATTAGGTCGAAGTTGAAAATGCACGACCTTGGGCAATGTTCCTTTGCCCGTTTCGCTGTGAAACGGCGTTCGAGTGCCCCAGGTCGTCCACACTCCTTTGCCTTTCCAGCCTGCTTTGGGGTCATCGAAGCGGCCGTCCATCCCCTTCGCAAAAAAGCCCAGTGGATAGGCGACGCGCATAATCACGAATTTTCCGTTTACCAGCGCGATGAGCGAATCAGACGAGTTGCCAGTGATGATGGGCGTGTCTGGGCCAAGACCGAGGGTGTCGAAACGGTCCACCCAAAGGTAGTAGTGAGAATCATCGCTGCCGGAATCGGTCACGTTCTTGAATTTCGGCCCCGGCGTCTGATAGAGCGCCCAGCCTTCGGGGCACTGCTGGCCCGTTGCCTTCGGCCCGCTGAGCGGTCCCTTGCATTTTCGACGGTCGAAACTGGCCATGTGGCCGCTGGCTAAGGCCACCCACACGACGCCATGGCTATCAACATCCATGCCACGAGGCGAATAGCCCCACACCGGAGCCCTCGAATCGTTCCAGGGAAGCTCATAATATTCGGCGAGAGCGGTTTCCGGCGGGTTCGAGCCCGGATTAAGCCGCGCGATGCCGCCCGGAAATCCCAGCACCGTGCCCCACACCGCGCCGTCAGGAGCGATACCGATGCCATAGAACGCCGCATTCAGGCGCGTGTCTTTGGTGGGGTCTGTTGCGGCAGCCGTAAGTGCCGAAGACATGCCAAGACTCTCGCCGCCCGGCGTCGTGGCAACATTCGGTCTGGTGTCTTGGTAGGGGTCGCGCTTGCCGTTTCCATTCGTGTCGAGTACGAGCGCGGTCCAGCCTTGTGATTTCGCAGCATCGTGGGTTTGGTCCCATATCTTCGTGTTTAGCCAGCCCACGACGCCGCCTCCCCCACCGCTGCTGGTCCACAAGGTGTCGTTCGCATCTTGTGCAAACAGCAGATGATGCGTGCTGTAGCAGGTATCGATCAGCGAGAACTGCTTAGTTGCCGGATCGTAGACCGCTAGCTGCCGGCCGGACCGGTTGAGCGCAGTGAGCTTGGCGGCGATTAGATCTGAGCCTTCCTTACAGAAAGCCGGGTCGTCGGCGGCGCGGATTCTGGCTGTAATCCAGACGCGGCTGCGCTCATCGAGCATGGGATTGTGAGCGGTCGTGTGGCTGTCCCAAATCGCTTCATCGCCCCACACAGCCGATGGTTCTAACGGCTTCGGCTGCCCCGGCGTATCCGGGTCACGGTAGGGAAGGGGAACGCGACTAGCCGTGTTGCGCACCGGATCGAGCACGGGCAGGTAGTCGCGGCTTTCTTCGGGCGAACCGTAAATCAAGCCATTTGCATTGACGCGCGGATTGCGTTTGTCGGTCGAAATCTCGTCGTGCAGATAAGCCTTTGGATCAGCCCAGTCCCACTGCGTAATGACGATATTCCGCTCGATGCCTTGCGGACGCGGGGGCGCTTCAGTTGGCAACTCGCCGTTCGCGATCCGTGTGGTCCAATCGCCAAAAAGCTCTGTGGCACGCTTTGCGCCAAGCTGAGCTAACCCGCCCAGCATGATTACCCCCGCCTGGCCCGACTGCACGCGGCGCGTCCAGGCCTGCGCGGGATCGAGGTTGGCGAACATTGATGGAATCGTGCGCGTGTAGAGGTTCCCGAGCTGATGGCACGATTCGCAACTATCGGTCTTGATCAGGTGAATCCACTGGCCTTGCGTTTTGATGTTTGGCGAAATCCCGTTCCCCGAGGGGCCGGTTCCAGGAAATTCGCTCTGCCCAGGAACTTTCAGCAAGGCGTACCAATAATTGGCGGGGTAATATTGCGCTGCACTCTTCTCGTCGAGGGCAACATTGGGATTGAGATCCACTCGCTTGCCGGGTTCAGAGTCGATCTTGGGGGAGTCAGTCAAGCCGTAGCCGCGCGCCCACACGCTGTAGCTGGCCCTCGGCAGGTCCGGGATCAGGTAACGCCCCTGGTCGTCTGTCACAACTTCCTTGATGTACCGCGTGGCCAGGCCGGTCGTTTCTGCGATCACCCAAACCCCGGCTTCGGGGCCTTTGCTGCTGGACACGACGCCGCCAATGTCGTTTGCCCCGATCCTTAGGGGCGCCGCCTGTTGAGCACGCGCAAAATCGCGCGCGCTCTGAGAGAGGACAACCATACTGACGGCTACGGAACAAACGAAATAAAGAGCGTTGCGAACCTGCATGGGTGCCCCCTGTGGCGCTCCCCCGAGCGCCTGTTATACACCGGAAGCGGTTGGGAACATAACCGATTGGCTGAAAGCTCGAGCTTCGACTCAGTGCCGTCCCAAGACAAGCTGTTCGTTCAGTTGCACTTAACCCTGGCCTGACTATTGACGCGGGCCCGGCTATCGTCGTAAAATTCGGCAGTTTTGTAGAAACGGGCAACGCCCCGGGTGCATCTTATGTTTGTATCTGTAGGATGTGGGGCGAGTTGGGCGCGAGCGGCAAGGAACGACTCAAGGGGTCATCTTCATCCGTCCGCAGGTCTTTAATCTATCGAAGGGCCGGAGTGTCTTGTGCCGGCCTTTTTGTGTTTGTATCTTTCAATCGGTTCGCCGATAGCTTGTTAGGGAGAAGAAAAGCGTGACGTTGGCTCTCGAAGAAAAATACGATCAAGTAAGGCAACTCATCGCCATGGGCAAGGAGCGGGGGTACCTGCTCTACGATGAGGTCAATGACATTCTGCCCGCCGAGGTTCACTCCTCGGAAGAAATTGATGATTTGCTCTCGACCTTCGAGCGCTACGGGATCGACGTCTATGAGGACTTGTCCAGCGCCAAGGCCGCTCTCGCTGCGGCCGATTCGTCGGACACGGCAGAAGGTGTGAAGGAAGACGTCGCCTCCGAAGACGGCGATCTCGATCTCACGCCCGGCACGCTTGAGAAAACCAACGACCCGGTTCGCATGTACCTGCGCGAGATGGGCACGGTTCCCTTGCTGACGCGTGAGGGCGAAGTTGCCATCGCGAAGCGAATCGAGCGCGGCCAGCTGCTTGTCCTGAAGACTATCACCAGGGCCCCGTTGATTCTGAAGGAGCTGCTCAAGGTCGGAGACGATCTGCGCAACGGCTCCCGTTCCATCAAGGAAATTGTCCAGTTCGATGATGAGGAGCTCACTGAAGAAAAGATCGAAGCGAAAACGCGCGAAACTCTCAAGCAAATCGACAAGATCGCCAAACTGTATCAAGAGTGTATGAAGTTGGCGGCCAGGCTTGAGCGAGTTCCGCGTTCGAAAAAGAAGCCATATCTGCGCGCCCGCTACAATGTCGCACGCGCCCGAGTGGAGATGTCGAAGCTTGTCCGCGAGATTGACTTCAATCCGCTCGAAAAGAAGCGCCTGATCGACAAGATTCACCAGACAGTCGAGCGCGTGCATTTCCTCGAGCGCGAAATTGTGAAGTTGGAGCGTCGTGTCGACGCCTCGAAAGGTGATGTTCAAGCCGAAGCCCGCAGGGATTTGCGCGCTCGCCGTCAGGAATTGACCGACATCGAGATGGCTGCGGAGGTCAGTGCACAAGACCTCAAGCGGGCCATCCAAGTGATCCTTCGCGGGGAAGCGGAAGCGGAGCAGGCCAAGAAAGAACTGATCGAAGCCAACCTTCGTCTCGTCGTTTCCATTGCCAAGAAGTACACAAACCGTGGATTGCAATTCCTCGATCTGATTCAGGAAGGCAACATCGGCCTGATGAAGGCTGTCGATAAATTCGAGTGGCGCCGCGGCTACAAGTTTTCAACCTACGCCACGTGGTGGATCCGCCAGGCCATCACCCGCGCCATTGCCGACCAAGCGCGCACCATCCGCATCCCGGTCCACATGATAGAGACGATTAACAAGCTTGTCCGCACGCAGCGCCAACTCGTGCAAGAGCTAGGTCGCGAGCCTACTTCTGAGGAAATCGCAAAGCGCATGGACATCCCTGTGGCCAAGGTGCGCAAGATCTTAAAGATCGCTCAGGAGCCGATTTCACTGGAAACTCCGATCGGCGAAGAGGAAGATTCCCACCTGGGAGATTTCATCGAGGACAAAGCGGTGGTTTCCCCCTCCGATGCGGTCATCAATCTGAGTCTGAAGGAGCAAACGTCTTCGGTGCTCAAGACGCTCACTCCCCGCGAAGAAAAGGTCATCAAGATGCGTTTCGGCCTGGACGACGGCAGCGAGCACACATTGGAGGAAGTCGGGCAGTCCTTCGCCGTCACGCGCGAACGCATTCGCCAGATCGAAGCGAAGGCGCTGCGAAAATTGCGTCATCCCTCGCGCTCGCGCAAGCTCCGCGCGTTCCTTGAAACCTCCGCCAACGATTACTAATTCGTGGAGTGTCGAAGCGGAACGACCGCTTCTATGTTTGCTGGGAGGTCGCCCTTGAATTCCGGCAATCCTCTAGCTGAGATCCAGCGCTCTGTGTCGACTGCGCCGCCGACAGCGATTGGAAACCATTTCCGATAGTCAGTGCGAATGTGCGCTGGCTGTGTGGGGGACTGCGAACCACTCCGCGCACACCGCCCCGATCGCTTCATCGCTTGTCATCTCTCCCGCAGGTCACAAGATCGGATTCGGAACCGTACTATACTGTCAACTTCCGCACCGCAGAGGTGGGCCGTGTCGCCGAGCAGGGTTAGAAATCCGCGCGAACCTGAGCGTGATTACTCTCATCGCTCCCTCCTCGATAAACTCGGCGTAAAGCCGGGTCAGCGCATCTGGGTGCTCGGTGTACGATGCCTCCTTTGAGCGAGATCTTGTCGCCATCGTGCCGGCCGTTGTGCACGACAGGGTCGTCAGGGGCGCCGATCTGATATTTCTTGCTGCCGACGATCGGAACGCTCTGGCCCGCATAAGATCGCTGAAAAGCTCCCTTGAGCCTGCCGGCGCAATCTGGGTTGTTTTTCCCAAAGGCCAGAAGCACATCCGCGAGGTGGATGTCATCGCCGCGGGCAAAGCGGCGGCCCTCACAGACAACAAGGTCTGCCGCTTTTCGCAGACACACACCGCTCTCCGTTTCGTGGTTCCGCTCGCGCGCCGTTGATTTTCCGCAAGCGAACTCGCACTCGCAAAATGTCCCTGTGCAGCCTCCCAGCGGTCATATCATGTGCTTATGGCTCCCAGGCTAGAAGTGCGGGGCCTCACCGTCGCACTGCCCACACGCGCAGGCTGGATCCGGCCGGTCAACGACATCTCCTTCGCGCTTGCCGAAGGCGAGATCCTGGGCATCGTCGGCGAATCTGGCTCCGGTAAGACGATGCTGGCTCTCGCTTTGATGGGCCTCTACCCGCCGGGGGCGCGCCGTACTGGCGAAATTTGGCTGCAGAAGTGCGTTGAGCCAAGCGGCGATGGTGGTTTGGACCTTGTCAGTGCGAATGAGGCGGAAATGCGCGCCATTCGGGGTGGGAAAATCTCCATGATTTTTCAGGAACCGATGACCGCGCTCAATCCCGTCCTCCGGGTAGGTGCACAAATCGAAGAGGCCATTCGCGTGCACGAGCCGCGCCTGGCGCGCAGCGAAATCGAGCGCCGCGCACTGTTGGCGCTCGAGCGTGCCGCAATTCCCGAACCGGAGCGCCGCGCGCGCCAGTATCCGCACCAGCTATCGGGAGGTCTTCGCCAACGTGCCATGATCGCCATGGCCCTGGCCGCTCACCCGAGCGTACTCATCGCGGATGAGCCGACCACGGCGCTGGACGTAACCGTGCAGAAACAGGTTGTTGATCTGCTCCAAACTCTCCGCCGCGATCTCAAACTTTCGCTCCTTTTCATCACGCATGACCTCGGCGTCGTGGGGCAAATCGCCGATCGCGTGGCGGTCATGTACGCAGGCCGTATTATCGAGGAAGGTCGTGCTGTCGAAGTGTTGCGCCATCCTCGGCATCCCTATACCGAAGGGCTGTTGCGTGCGGCCCCACGGTTGATGCACCGCAAACTGGAGCCGATCCCGGGTACTGTTCCTGCGTTGGACTCCCTGCCGTCGGGTTGCGCGTTCGCACCGCGCTGCTCCTATCGCGTTGACGCGTGTCAAGCGCGCGTGCCTGAGCTCAATCCCGCGCCCGATCATCGAGAAGCTCACCGCGCGCGGTGTATTCTGGTGCGCTGATATGGACCAGGAACAGCAAGCGCAAAAACAGCTGGTGGGTGACCAATTTACGCGCACCGCGCAGGTTTTTGGCGATGAAGCCGTGGCCAGCCCCGGCGGACGCGTGGGCGTGCTCGATATTCTTGTGCCGGAAGATGTCTCGTGGGCGCCTTGAATCATCGCATCGAGCGTGTTCGCCATGCCGCGCACAGGCGGGCGCTCGCTCGCCGTGAGTTTGGAAGTATGTTCGCCGCGGTCGGCCGTCACACGTTGGAAACATATCAGCAAGCGCAGTCGCGTTCGTCCCCAGCCAAAAACGCCCGCGCGCTTGTCTTCGACAACACGATCCTGTTCATTGCTGGCGAGAGAACCTGATGATCGGAGATCAGCCGCTTCTCGAAGTGCGTGACCTACGCAAATCCTTCGCGGTTCGTTCGGGCCTACTCGAAAGTGCCGACAACGGCGCGTTTGGTCGCGCGATGGTGGTCGATGGCGTCACGTTTTCGATGGCCAAGGGGGAGACACTTGGCCTCGTGGGCGAATCTGGCTGCGGGAAGACCACTCTCGCCCGCATGATCGTTCGCCTCATCGAGCCAGATTCAGGCGAGATGCGCTTTCGTGGACACGATTGGCTTGGCGCGCGCGGACCTGAACTGCGCACCCTGCGCAGCCGAATCCAGATGGTATTTCAAGATCCACTGGCTTCGCTCAACGCGCGTATGCGCGTAGGCGCGATTGTGGGCGAGCCTCTGGCCATTCACGAATCGCGTCTTGGACCTATGCAACGCCAAACCCGCGCCGGCCAGATGCTCGAGGCCGTCGGGCTCGGAGCGGATTCGCTTGCGCGCTATCCTCATGAATTTTCCGGTGGTCAGCGGCAACGCATTGGTATCGCCCGCGCGCTCATCCTGCGGCCCGATTTGGTCGTTGCGGACGAGCCTGTTTCCGCGCTCGATGTTTCCGTGGGAGCTCAGATCCTCGAGTTGCTCGAGCGCTTGCGGCGCGAATTCTCGCTTACTCTGATTCTGATTTCGCACAGCTTGCCGGTAGTCGCGCAGCTGGCCACCCGCGTCGCCGTAATGCAGGGTGGACGCTTTGTCGAATGTGGGCCGGCCGATCAGGTCCTGCGATCACCGCAGCACCCCTACACCCGCGCCCTCCTTGCCGCGGTTCCCGAAATTCCCGCGTAACGCCCCCCAGGCGCGGTGCCGCGCTCAAGCGATTCAAATGAGCCGTTCGACGTTAGGAAATTGGAGCCAAACTTTTATGCCGCAGAAGTGCGAACCCTCCGTGCAGATGGGTGTAGAAATTCCGGCGCGGAGAAAGCAGGGAGGACCGATATAGCGCCCCAGCTCGGGAAACGCCTGGCGAACCTGCTCAACCTCTTCGATCGACGCCTGATAGATTTCTTCTTGCGCGTTAAAACAGGTCCGCATAGTCCATTTGTGCAGCAAGTGCAGCAGCGAGCCGGACTCTACCAGTCGGATGGCCTTGGCATTGGGCAGCAAGTATAAGGCGCACTCGCGCGGCACGCCGCGGCCGAGCAGTTCATTCTTCGCCGCCCAGGCCTCCTCTATGGCCTGCTGGTAAATCTCCAGTGCACGAACATTGTTGCGCATCAGCATCGGCGTGATGTAGTCCGGTGAGCGCGTGTCGGCGAGTGTCAGCAGTGGACGCGAACCGAAAACCATACGGTGGCGCTGATCCTGGCTGTCCGCCGTGTGGCTGATTTTTTTAGCGAATGTGAAATGCGCGTGATCGAGCGGGCGCATCATCGGTGCGTGAACGCCCACGTTCAGCGTCTCGCGGCGGTACGGATTGCGTGCAGGATTGAGCATGCGGTCGAGCGCCTCAGCATCCGCACACTCCGCTCGAGTCAGTCCGACGACTGCACGATAAGCGTCAGCCATAACGGCGACCGCGTTCGGTTGGTAATCGATGAGCTGGGACGTTCGCCCGCCAAGCCGCTGGTCAAACTCGCCGGCGAAAGCCTCTCCGTCGCCAGGCGCATTCAGCAGCTCGGGCACTCGCTCGATCGGTTCGTTGTCGATGCGATCGAAGAACTGGGGATCGATTTCGCGCACGCGGGCGATCATCTCATCGAGCACCAGCATGGCCTCGGCCGGCGTGTCGTTGACCGTGCACATTCGCCAAAGCCGGTAAAGCACGACCCCAGAAATTGTGTGCACCATCGTGGTGAACGCGGCTACGGGAAGCGCGTAACGAGCAACTTCGATCGCGCGCTTTTCCGATTGCCGTTCAACCCTCTGGACCCGCTTGGCGTGCGATGACACGCTCACGTGCCAGATGTCATTCAAGATGGATCGTGCCGTCGGCAACAGCTCACTGGTCAATTCGCGGTAGTGCTCCCAGGCACGGGCGATTGCCTTTTCGTAAATCGCTCGCTCGGCGGCGCCGAAGTGCATGCTTTCCGGCGGAATGTAGGCCTGCGCGCGGTCGAGCCGAACGTAGCGCTGGCTCTGCTGCTCGGAGTTATAGAAAGGGTGCGCGTGCAGAAACGACCAGACGAATTGACGGCTCACGTTTTCGAGCCCGAATTCGAAGTGGGCGTGCTGGTAAACAGTGTGGTGCCCCCCCGAGTACGTTCCCGAACCAATGGTCACGCGCTGCTTTTCGGTGACTTCTTCGGGACCGACCAGGCGAGGCGAATAGCATGTTCGGGCCGCCGCAATCGCTGAATCGAACGGGTGTGCAAACGAATTGCGCAGAGTCACGCGCGGCGGCCCACTCTCAACTGACCGAGGGGGCGTCCTATCCTGTGCGGGGGACAATTGCGTGGCCATCTGTCCAGCATTGTACATCGCCCGGGCGAGCGATTCACGCATCTCGCTTCAGAGGAGCGCTCACCGTTGCCATGTAATTTTGGCGGAATCCCGTAGTTACTTCTTGGCGCGGGCTTTCTCCGCGTATTTCTTCTGGAACCGCTCGACGCGACCGGCCGTATCCACCAGCTTCTGCTTGCCGGTAAAAAAGGGATGGCAGTTCGAGCAGATCTCCACGCGGATCATCGGCCCTTTGAAGGTCGAGCGCGTTTCAAAGGTGTTGCCGCACGCGCAGTGGACCGTCACCGGGTGGTAGTCGGGATGAATTCCTTCTTTCATTGGATTGCTCCTGTTTGCCGGCCGGTCTGCACGAAGGGATCGTTCACACCTTCGCGTCGCTAGGCCAGCGGGGAAAGCTTATTATACTCGAAACACAGCATGCCTGGGAGGCGGTGAGCGCCGATTGGCTTCAAGGCGATTGGCCGGGCGGGCGAGCGCTCGGGATTCAACCGTACCCGACTACGAGCCGCTGAAAAGCAGGGGCATGTCGAGCTTCGATCGATAGTTCGGACGATACCGTTCGGTGTTGTAGAGCTTGGCGACATTTACCTTGCGCGCTCCAAGGGAAAGATGACTTAGCGGTGCTTGCGCGTAACAGCCGTTTTGAATGGCGATCATCTTGCCGCTCACGCCGTCGCGAATCAGATCGACGGCGATGTTGGCAAACGTAATGCTCACCAGTTGGTCGATCGAGTCCGGCTCGCCACTGCGTAGATCGTAGGTGAGGTCACTGACCATTGTTTCCTCACCGGTGCGCCGGTGGACCTCATCTGCGAGAGCATGACCGATATCGCCTTTCTTGCGATGCCCGTAGGCGTCTGCCTCTCCGTACTCCTTTACCGCGCCTCCTGTCCAGATCGCGCCTTCAGAAACGACGATGAGCGCATAGCTGCTCGGATTATTCCTCTTATCCTCCAGCAACAACTTAGACAGGCGATCGAGATCGAACGGATACTCGGGAATCAGACAGCGTTCGGAGGTGACGTAGGCCGTGTACAAGGCCGTAAAGCCCGCGTCCCGCCCGAAGATTCGAAAAATGCCGATGCGCTCGTGCGACCCAATCGTTGTGCGCTGCCGGCTGATGGATTGTTTTGCGCGGGTGACCGCGGTCGAGAAGCCGATGCAGTACTCAGTGCCTTGGACATCGTTATCCATGGTCTTCGGTATGGCGATCACCGGGAATCCAGCGGTAGAAAGGACCGCCGCGAAGCTGAGCGTGTCGTCTCCGCCGATGGCCACCAGGCAGTCGATTCCCAGGCGCTCCAGGTTCTCGATCACGATGGGTGTGAAATCATAGTACTGGCCGTCAAAGGAAAGCTGATTCAACCTGCTAGGCGGGACGTGTTTGGGCACACTCGCTTGGACGATGCGACGCGGATTGGTCCGGGAGGTATGAAGGACCGTGCCGCCACTGCGGTCGATGGTGCGTGTGTTCTCGCGGTTGAGTTCGCGGATGTAGGTTGGATCCTCGGGACCAGTCATCTGAACAAGGCTCTCCCAGCCTCTGCGCAGTCCGATCACTTGCCGGCCCGTCTCGCTTGACCCGTACACGACCGATTTAATGACCGGATTCAACCC
>Ga0306924_10004216_pt1 | contig 13996 bp, 10 predicted proteins | sample sta12Can44000111_FD_203756 | JGI IMG/M metagenome (GOLD analysis project Ga0306924, IMG submission 203756) | Lab enrichment of tropical soil microbial communities from Luquillo Experimental Forest, Puerto Rico - statanox.12C.anox.44.000.111 (v2)... | ecosystem: Environmental > Terrestrial >... | reverse complement strand
GGCCCTCAAACGTGAAGTTGAGGCCTTTACGGTACGGCACCGAAGCCAGCAGATACCGGATGGCTTCGGGCGCATGGCCTTTGTCCAGTACATCGCGGAGGGTGAAGTAGTTGCCTAGCGACTTGGACATCTTCTGGCCTTCAACCATCAAGAACTCGGCATGCAGCCAGAACCGCGCGAACGGGGCCCCGGTCAGCGACTCGGACTGGGCGATTTCGTTTTCGTGGTGTGGGAAAATCAGATCGACGCCGCCGGCGTGGATATCCAGCGTTTCCCCCAAGTACTTGAGCGCCAGCACGGAACACTCGATGTGCCAGCCAGGGCGGCCGGGTCCCAGGGCCGTCGGCCAGAACGGCTCGCCTTCTTTGGGTGCTTTCCACAGAGCGAAGTCGCGCGCGTCGGCCTTTTCGTACTCGTCCACGTCCACGCGCGCGCCGGCGAGGTTGCCGCTGAAGTCGTTATGCGACAGCTTCCCGTAGCCAGGGAAACTCGAAATCCGGAAGTACACCGAGCCGTCACTCGAGTAGGTGTGGCTTCGAGCGCCCAGCCGCTGGATCGCCTCGACCATATCATCGATGTGATCAGTAGCCGGTACCAGCCGTTCAGGCCTCTGTAGGCGCAACGTCTTGCAATCCTCGAGGAATTTCTCCGTATAGAGCGTCGTGTATTCCTTCAGGGATTTTCGTTGAGCCACAGCGTTGCGGATGATTTTGTCATCCACATCTGTAATATTCATTACATGATCGAGCCCAAAGCCGTTGGCTCGCAGCCACCTGCGGAGAATATCAACAAACGTGAAGGTCCGGAAGTTCCCGATATGCGCGAAGTCGTAAACCGTAGGTCCGCAGGTGTACATCCGCACGGTGTTGTCCCGGGCGGGAGTGAACGGCTCCACTTGCTGGGAAAGAGTGTTATAAAACCGCAACATACAGAAACGGGATTTTCTAATCGTACCAAACCGGGTTTGTCTCACGCCCTGAACGCACCCGGCCCGATCGGAAGATTTGCTACACTTCGGAAGACCTGGTAGGTAAAAAGTTCTGGATCGTACACCTGAGCGAACGTCAGATCTTGTACTTGGACGGACGGCCTCCGAATTGCACCCCGCGGCCAAGTTTCTGTAACATTGCGAGAGAACCGAGAGGAGGCCTTCCCCGTGCCGAACACTGCCGACGACCGGCGCCGGAGCTTGCGTTTCGGAGTGCAGCTCTGCCTTCGCTACCGCCAATCCGAGAAGGGTGTCGAGCACCACTGGAGCGACGGGGTCACCCGTGACATGAGCAAGGAAGGCGTGGCCTTCAAAAGCCGCCGGCCTCTTCCCGTCGGCTCCCACGTAGAACTGCGCATCGACTGGCCGATCAAGCAGGAATCTGTCCGTCCGATCGATTTGCAGGCTACTGGCTTCGTGGTGTGGAGTGACAGTGGCGAGACCGCCGTCCGCATCAGTTCCCACAAGTTTCGCGTGCACCGGCCCGGCACTGTGATACCGATGTCCGAGACGGCCTGAGAAGGGTTCTTCGGCCGCCTTTCTCCCTAGCGAGTGGCCTCATCAATGCCCTTGTCTCTGGGGCGACTGTCGCCACGAGTGTTGTACTATTAGTAATCACTGCATGAAGGCCTTACTGGAATTCATCCCACCGGAAGATTGGGATCTGGCCCAAGCAATTGACGCCGCCCGCTTACCTGCGCACATCGCAATCATTATGGACGGCAACGGGCGCTGGGCGCGGCGGCGGCGCCTGCCCCGGGTGGCAGGTCACCAGGCTGGGGTCGGACCGGTACGTAGCACGGTGGAAATGTGTTCTCACCTGGGCCTCAGGGTGCTCACCCTCTATGCCTTTTCCTTGGAGAATTGGAAGCGCCCCCGCACGGAGGTCGACACCCTGTGGCGGCTGCTGGGTTACTACCTTCGCCAGGAGCTTCCGGATCTGCAAAAGAACGATATCCGGCTGCAGGCGATCGGCCGGTTGGAAGCTTTGCCGCCCCTGGTCCGCCGCGACCTGGAATCCGCGGTCGCTGCCACCGCCAACAACCGCGGGCTGCTGGTGAATCTGGCTATCAATTACAGCGGCCGCGCGGAAATCGTCGACGCCGTCAATTCCATTCTGGAAATCGCGCGGCTGGATGGCAGCATTGGCTCGCTCAAGCTGGATGAGGAGTTGATCTCCTCGAATCTCTATACGGCTGTCTTTCCGGATCCCGATCTGCTGATCCGTACCTCGGGCGAAATGCGCATCAGCAATTTCCTGTTATGGCAGATCGCCTACGCCGAGCTCTACGTTACCGAGACACTATGGCCAGACTTTACCCGCCGCGATTTGTTGCTGGCCATTTTGGAATACCAGAAACGCGACCGCCGCTACGGCGGGCTCAGCACCGGGCCGGAAGGTCCTCGGCACGTGCACGATGTACCGAAGACCGACGATGAAGCGTTGATCGAAATGCTCCGCCCGTCATGAAGCGGGTTGTTACCGCAATCGCCCTAGTTCCCGCCGTCGTTTACGTGGTGCTATGGGCCAACTCCTCAGTATTTCTCGCCGTGCTGATACTGGTGGCCTGTCTTTGCTACCGCGAATACGAAGCCATGGCCGCGGCATGGGGCCTTGGCACGCCCGGCCTGGCGGGCTATGGCGCGGGGTTACTGCTGTTGCTGATCGCCGACCGTGAGGCCTGGCTGGTGGTCACGGCGGCAGCCTTGGCCGCGCTGGTTCTCGCCATGCGTGCCGACGATCTGCCACGATCTCTCGCTGGAGCAGGCGTGCGTGTCATGGGCATACTCTATGTGTTCGGCTCTTGGAGGTTTGCCCGTGACCTTCATAACCGCAACGCGCACTGGCTCCTTTACGCTCTGTTGGTCAATTGGGCAGGAGACATCGGCGCTTACTACGTCGGCCGTGCGTTTGGCACCCACAAACTCGCCGAACGGATCAGTCCGAACAAGACCTGGGAGGGCGCCATTGGGTCGCTGGCGGCTTCGTCGCTGTTAGCCGGCGCGTACCTGGTACGGTTCGTCCCGGGCGTGGCTATCGGGCAAGCAATCGGCCTGACCTTGGCCGTCAACGCCGCCGGCCAATTGGGTGATCTTTCGGAATCGGCGATGAAACGCGGCGCCGGAGTGAAGGACAGTGGTGCCCTTCTGCCCGGCCATGGCGGTATCCTCGATCGCGTCGACAGCACCTTGTTCTCGCTTCCGGTGGTGTACGCTTATTGGCGTTTCCTCGGGTGACGGCGGGCCCGACGCCACCCGCTACAATGTAGAAATCATGGCCCTTACCTGTTACTTGGATGCGTTCTCGGGCATCAGCGGCGATATGCTTGTGGGCGCTCTGGCCGATGCCGGTGCCGACCAGGACGCAGTGGTCAGCGCCATTCGGTCTCTCCGGGTGGGCGCCACAGTCTCGTTTGAAAAAGTGACCCGCTGCGGCATCGCCGCCACGCGGTATCGTGTGGCAACCCAAAAGAGCCAGCAGCACCGGCACCTCTCGGAAATCCTCGAGATGATTGCTCAGGCCGACCTTCCCTCGCGCGCCAGACAAAGGGCTCAAGCCGTGTTTTCGAATCTGGGCGAGGCCGAAGCCGAAGTGCACCAAGTACCGATTGAAGAGGTGCATTTTCATGAAGTCGGCGCGGCCGACTCGATCGCCGATGTTGTCGGCGCCTGCACTGCCTTCGAGCTTTTGCGAGTAGATTCGCTCGTCTGCTCTCCGCTGAACCTGGGCAGCGGCACCCTCCAAACCGAGCATGGCGTGCTGCCAGTTCCCGCGCCGGCGACCGCACGCTTGCTCCGGAATTGTCCGGTCTATGCGCGCGGCCCCGCCGCCGAGCTCACCACACCTACCGGCGCGGCCGTGGCCGCCACACTGGCCAGCCGCTTCGGGGTCCTGCCGCCGATGAAGATCGCACGCACCGGCTATGGAGCGGGCACCCTCGAGTTCTCCGAACACGCCAACGTGTTGCGCGTCATACTGGGAGAGCCCATCGGCGCCATCGAAGCCCAGGCCAAGTGCTGGCCTTCGCGACCGAGCGCTTGCTCGAATCGGGCGCCCTGGATGTCACCGTCGAGCCGGTCCTCATGAAAAAAGGACGCCCGGGCCATCTGCTGCGTGTGCTAGCCGAACCAGCACGTCAGGAATCGCTCGCCGCGATCATTTTTGCCGAGACCTCCACGCTTGGCCTGCGCCTGTATACAGCCGAGCGCCGCCTGCAGGCCCGCACTTTGACCGAGGTCCAGACCCGCTACGGCGCGGTACGAATCAAGGTCGGCAGTGAAGGTACCTACGCGCCCGAATACGAGGACTGCCGACGCCTCGCGCTCGCTTCCGGAGTTGCCTTGAAGCAGGTCATCGCCGAAGCGAACGCGGCCTACCTGAATCGATCGAAATGAAATACTACCTCACCACACCCATCTACTACGTGAACGCCGCGCCGCATATCGGCCACGCCTACACCACCATCGTGGCCGACCTGGTGAAACGGTTCAAACGGATGCAGGGCTACGATGCCGTCCTGACCACCGGTTCCGACGAACACGGCGTTAACGTCGAGCGCGCCGCCCTGCGCACGTCCAAGACGCCGCTGGAATTCTGCGACGTCATCGCTGCCGAATTTCAAAAGGAGTGGAAACGGCTGGGCCTTGAAATCGACTGTTTCCAGCGTACCACCAGCCCGCAGCATGCCCGGGTGGTCCAGGACCTGTTCGAACGCTGCCGCAAAAACGGGTACATCTACAAAGGTTCATACACCGGCCAATACTGCATATACGACAACCTGTACGTCAACGAGGCCAAGCCCGGTGACCCCTGCCCCGACTGCGGCAGGCCCACGGAGACCATCACGGAAGAAAACTTCTTCTTCAAGCTCTCGGCGTTCCAGGACCGGCTGCTCGAGCTTTACAACCAGCAGTTCGAGTTTATCCAGCCCGAAACCCGAAGGAATGAAGTAATAGCTTTCGTCAAAGCAGGCCTGAGCGATCTCTCGATCACCCGCACCAATGTCAAGTGGGGCATTCCGGTCCAAGGGGAAGCGCCGCATGTGTTTTACGTCTGGTTCGACGCGCTCGCCACCTACATGAGCGCTGTCGACGGCAAAGGCCTGTGGCCGGCCGATCTGCACCTCATCGGCAAGGAGATCGTTCGCTTCCACGCCATCTATTGGCCGGCATTTCTGATGGCTGCCGGTTTGGAGTTGCCCAAGCGGATTTTCGCCCACGGCTGGCTGCTGTTCGAAGAAAGCAAGATGAGCAAGTCTCGCGGCAATATCGTGCGCCCGGAACCCATCCGCCAAGTGATGGGCGTCGACGCGCTGCGGTATTTCCTCCTCCGCGAAGTCGTTTTCGGGCAGGACGGCAGCTTCAGCTATGACGCTCTGATTGGCCGTTACAACTCCGACCTTGCCAACGGGCTGGGCAACCTCGCCAGCCGCACGCTGTCGATGCTCGACCAGTATCGCGGTGGCCTGATCCCGCAAGGCTCTGATCGAGCGATCGCAGCACTCGCCGGCCAGACCATTCACGCGGCAGAAGCCGCCTTCGGCCGCTTTGAATTCTCGCGCGGCCTGGAATCTGTTTGGGGCCTGATCTCCGCGGTCGACAAGTTCATCGTCCAGCAAGCTCCGTGGAAACTCGCCAAACAACCCCACGCCGAAGCACAGCTAAACACGACGCTCTACACCTCCGCCGAAGCGCTCCGCATCGCCACCGCGCTGCTCTATCCGGTTCTGCCCGAATCTGCCCTGAAGATCTGGGCGCAACTCGGCATCCAAGAGCCGCTCAGCTCCGTTTGCCTCGCCGACCTTCACTGGGGCCAGCTGCTTACCGGCCAGAAGATCGGCGAAGTCTCCGCAGTTTTTCCGCGTATCGATCCGCAGCCCGCCATCGAAAAGATGCGCGAACTGGAGGTAGTCGTCACCGCCGAGCAAAACGCTCTCCTCGGCAAGACGCAAGAACCCGCGGGCGCACCTCCGCCCGAGTCCCCCAAAATCACGATCGACGATTTTGCGAAGGTGGATCTGCGAGTCGGCCTGGTCCTGTCCGCCGAGCCCGTCAAGGGCGCCGACAAGCTTCTTCACTTGAAAGTCGATATTGGCGAACGCGAGCCGCGCACGATCGTCGCCGGCATCGCCGAAGCGTACAAGCCCGACGAGCTTCTCAACCGCAAGGTCGTGATCGTCGCCAACCTCCAGCCGCGTAAATTGCGCGGCCTAACCTCGAACGGAATGATTGTCGCCGCCTCAATCGAGGGCGGCAAACCCGTTCTGGCCGCATTTCTAGAAGACATTCCAGTCGGAGCGCGCCTCAGGTGAAGCTCGTCGATTCCCACTGCCATCTCGACGACCACCAGTTTGACCGAGACCGCGAGCCAACCATCGAGCGCGCTCGGACCGCCGGCATTGAAACCTTGATGGCTATCGGTACCGGCAGCGGCCCGCCCGATCTCGAAGCCGCCACGCGGCTAGCTGAACGCTATCCCTTCATCTATGCAACCGTGGGCGTGCACCCGCACGACGCAGCCAAAGCCACCGGCGAATCCTTTCACCGCCTGCGCGAACTAGCCCGCCACCCTAAGGTATTGGCTATCGGCGAGATCGGCCTCGATTACCACTACGATTTCTCCCCCCGGCCTCAACAACGCGAAGTCTTCGAACGGCAGCTCAATGTTGCCGCGGAAGCGGGCAAGCCCGTCGTGATCCACACACGCGAGGCGTGGGATGACACGCTGGCGCTGCTTCGCTCGCACCCTTCGAACCAGGGCATCATGCACTGCTTTACCGGCGATGTGCGACAGGCCCACCAGGCGCTCGATCTCGGATTCCACCTGGCCTTCGGCGGCGTCCTCACCTTTCCCAAGGCCGAGGAGGTACGGCAGGCCGCGCGCATCACTCCGGCCGATCGCCTTCTGGTCGAGACCGATTCTCCCTATCTCGCACCCGTCCCGATGCGCGGAAAACGCAACGAGCCGTCGTTTCTGGTGGAGACCGTCCGGCGCCTGGCAGAGGTCCGAGGCACGTCTCCCGGGGTGATTGCCGAGCAGACCACTGAGAACTTTCGGCGCCTCTGTTTGCCGAGCAACGCCGGTAACAGGTAAACTAGTTAACTTCCATGAATTTGGGCAAGCTGGGACAGGCGCTCACCGCCCGCGAGATTTTTGACTTGATTCAGGACGAGCTGGACCAGGTCGAAAAGAAGATCACCCACGAATCGGTGGCATCCGTCGATGCCGTCACCGCCATCGGCCAGTACCTACAATCGGCTGGCGGCAAGCGCCTCCGTCCTTCGCTGCTCCTGCTCTCGGCCAAATTGGCAGGGCACGCCGGCTCCTGCGCCATTCACTTAGGCGCCGTCGTGGAGATGATTCATGCCGCCACCCTTGTGCATGACGACGTCATCGACGCCGCTCAGACGCGCCGCGGACGCGCCTCCACCAATGTGAAGTGGGGAAACCACACGTGCGTCCTCGCCGGCGACTGGCTGTACATGCAGGCCTTCCAGATCGCCCTGCGGGAGCGCAATTTCCACATTCTCGAGCTGCTCATCGGTCTCACGCAGATGATGGTGGAAGGCGAGCTGATCCAGTTGGAGCGCATTGGTCGCATGGATGTCACCGAAGCCGACTGCATGGAACTGGTCGATCGCAAAACGGCGTGCCTGTTTTCGGTTTGCGCGAAGCTAGGAGCCTTGGCCGGCGGCGCGGACACACGCACCCAGGAGGGCCTGGGCGAATACGCCTGGAACCTCGGTATGGCCTTTCAGCTCGTCGACGACGTGCTCGACTTTACCGCCCGGGAAAAAACCCTTGGCAAGCCGGTGGGCGGCGACCTCCGCGAAGGCAAGGTCACCTTGCCCCTGGTTTATGCGTTGGAGCGCGCTACCGCAGCTGAACACTGCCTGGTGGAGACCATCCTCCGCCGGCGCGATTACGACGAAGTGCCCTTCACGCGCATCCTGACGCTGATCGAACAATACCGCGGCATCCAGCGTGTCAGAACGCGGGCCCAAGCCTTTACCGACAAAGCCCGCCGCATCATCGGCGAGTTCCCCGACTCTTCTTATCAGCGCGCGTTACTCGCCCTCATCGAGTTGGTGACCGAACGCGACCACTAGCACTAGCCTTGCCGCGAGCTGGCTACTTCAGTGTCTTCACGTAGGCCACGATGTCGTCGGCTTGCTTGTCGGTTATGCCGGCCACCGGCTTCATCTTGCCCGCGCCGGAGAGAATCGCCTTCTTCATATCGGCGGCCGACGTGGCCTGGACTTCCTTCGACCCGAGCGCCTTCATGGTGACTCCGAAGGCCTTGCCAATCGCCGCTTTCCCCTCGCCATTGGCGCCGTGACAGGATTGGCACTTGGCGTTGTACAGATCTTTACCCTCCGCGGCGCCGCCGTGCGCCACGCCAACCGACACGACCAAGGACAGCGTTAAGATGACTGTGGTCTTCATCGGCAGCCTCCTAGAGAATATTAATATCATCTTTCACGATGGCCACCGTAGGGTGGCGTGAACGGTTTCGCCTTCCACCGTCAGGTCCCGGTGTGCCATCTCCCCTTCGAGCGGGTTCATTTCCAGCCTGACGGAAAGTAGTTCGTCCATGACGTAGGCGCGGTGCGCGCAGATCGCTTCCTGCATGAGATGGCTTTCAGTTGCCAAGCCGAGTTCAATCCGCTGGCTGACCGAAAGGCCCGCCTCTTTCCGCATGAGTTGCAGTTGACGGACCAGGTCGCGTACGATACCCTCCCTTTTTAGCTCGTCGGTCACTTCCAGATCCAGCGCCACTAGCAGGTCGCCGTCCTCCGCCACACCCCAGCGCGAGTCGGGCGCCCGCTCGAGACGGAACAGATTCGCCGGTATCGGTTGATCGAAGCCCGGCACCCACACATCCCCTCCCGCATTAATCTGGGGTGTGAGCGAGTTGCGCTGGCTCTCATCGAGCGCTTCGATGGCTTCCCGAAGCCGCCCCGCGTCGCGCCGGAAGTGCGCATTGGCGAGTTTCCAATCGACTTTTACCGCCATGCGGAAGAAGGCACTCGCATCCGAAACAAACCGTACCTGCTTCACATTCAGCTCGCTTTGAATCAGTGCGCTCTGTTCCTCAACGGCCTTTTGTTTTTCCCCTGGCAACACCAGGCAAGCCGAATGCAGGGGTAGGCGCACGCGGGTGCTCGCCTGCGCCCGGATTTTCAGCCCCATCCGGATCACGCTGCGCACCGCTTCGGTTTGCCGCAGCAGCGCCTCATTCCGCCATTCCGGCGGCGGCACCGGCCAATCTGCGTGATGGACGGATTCGGCCGCCCGCGGATCCAGGCCACGCACCGCGTTCTGCCAGATCTTTTCGGTTACAAACGGGATGATGGGTGCCAGCGCCAGCGTGGTCGCTCTAAGAGCTTCCAGTAGCGAGCCGTAACAGGCTCGCTTATCGGCTTCATGGCCGCTCCGCCAGAAGCGCCGCCTGTTCACCCGCACATACCAGTTGGAGACATCGTCCAGGTACGCCTCCACGTCGCGGATCACCACCGGTGTGTCGTACCTCTCGTAGCCGAGCTTTACGTCCTCCACCATCGCCGCCGTGCGCGCCAGCAGCCACCGGTCGGTCACCTGGAGGGTCTGGGTCGGCAGCGGCCTCGACAGATCCGGCCGGTCGATGATGGCGTAATTCACCAGGAACGTGTAGATATTCCAGAGGTCAGCGATCTTCCGCCCCGCCATTTCCGCCAGCTTGTAGCTGAACCGCACGTTCACCGAAACCGGCCGCGCACAGAACAGGTAGCGCATGGGGTCGGCGCCCACCTTGTTCACCGCATCGTCAAACTCGATCATGAAGCCGGTCTTGGAAAAACGCGTGCCTTCCTCGCTGACCACCGATTCGTACGACAGCACCTTCTCATACGGAGCGCCGCCTTGAAGGGTCACGCTCATGAACAGCATCGAGTAGAACCACAACCTCACCTGCTCCCGCATCTCGCTGATCCACTCAGCCGGATAAGCACGCGCCCACTGCGAACGGCGGTCGAAGTAACCCAACGTGCTAAAAGGGACGATGCCGGCGTCCAGCCAGCAGTCACCTACTTCTACGGCGCGTGGCGCCTCCGCCGAACACTTTGGGCACCGGATGCGGACTTCGTCGATCCACGGCCGGTGCAATTCGGGCAGGCGATCGACTACCGCCGTGTCCACGGCGAGCGTGCGCAACTCCTCACGCGACCCTACTACGGTTAGCTCCTGGCACCGCGGGCAGGTATAAAACGGCAGCGGCAGGCCCCAATAGCGCTTGCGCGAAATACACCAGTCTCCCATGTTGCTCAGCCAGTCTTCCATTGCCTTGCCGACGTGTTCGGGCATCCACGTCACGCCTTGCGCAGCCTTCAGCATCGGCGGCCGGATTTCGAAGCAGCTGATGAACCACTCGTCGACCAGCCGGAAAATCAGCTCCGTCTTGCACCGCCAGCACACCGGATAGCTGTGCGTGTACATCTCGGCTTTCAACAGCTTGCCCGATTGCTTCAACGCATAGGAGATGTCCTGTGCTACATCGGCCGCATGCTTGGAGGCCAGCCAGCCGAAATTGGAGACGTAGCGGCCGTTGCCATCGACCGGTGAAATTGTGGGCAGGCCCAACTTCTTGCCCAATTCGTGGTCTTCCCGCCCGCAGCCCGGCGCGATGTGAACGATCCCCGAGCCTTCCACCGCGTCGACGTCCTCCCACGGCACCACGCGGTGCTCGATCTCGCTCTGCTGCGGCAGTTCCGGAAAGAACGGCTCGTAATCTTCGCCCACCAGTTCCGTTCCTGGAAATTCCCGCACAACCTGAGGATGAAATTCCTTCAGTTTGCCGAGCGCTTCGTTGCCCACAATCAGAGTGTGGTTCCAGTGATGCGAGCGCACTTCGCAATACCTCAGCGCTGGGTTGACCGCCGCCGCCACGTTGGCCGCCAGGGTCCACGGAGTTGTCGTCCACAGCAGCAGGCGCCGCGACGGGTTCGATTTGAGCGGTGCCATCACATAAACCGAGAGGTGCTCCAGGTCCTTGTGCGACCCGGCCATCTCGTGCTCCGAGAGGCTGGTCCCGCACCGCCAGCACCACGGCATCGGCATGCCTCGCTGGTACAGCCATCCGCGTTTGTGGCACTCCTTCAGAAAAGCCCAGATGCCCAGAATGTTGTAGTCGTGATGAGTATAGTAGGAGTGCCCCCAATCCATCCACATTCCAAGACGCGTCGATTGCCCGGTAATCACCTTGGCGTAAGTCTCGACCCGCTCCCGGCACTGGCGCGAAAAATTGTCCAGCCCGAACCGCTCAATATCCGGCTTCCCGTTGAATCCGAGCGACCGCTCGACCTCCACTTCGACCCACAGCCCCTGGCAGTCGAAACCGTTCTGATACTTCGCCGAGTGCCCGGTCATGGCCTTGAAGCGCAGAAAGACGTCCTTCAACGTGCGCCCCCAGGCATGGTGCACACCCATCGGATTGTTGGCGGTGATCGGCCCGTCGATAAAGCGGAACAGCGGCTTGCCTTCCCGCAATTCCCGCAATTTTTCAAAGGCCTTCGACGCCTGCCAAAACGCGAGAATTTCCTCTTCGAGAGCCGGCGCTTCAAACACCGGTGGCACCGATTCCAATTTGTTCATGGTGGGTATGACCAATTGTCACATAGGCCCCTTTGGGCCGTCCATTTTTTCATTCGCGACCATCCTTTATAATAGGACTTCCTAATCTGAAAGACGGAGAACGCATGACAGCCAAGCGCATCGGCATTCTCACCGGCGGGGGCGATGTGCCCGGACTCAATTCGGTGATCAAGAATGTGGTCTACCGCGGCGCCGAAATCGGCTGTGAGTTTATCGGGATCCGTCGCGGCTGGGAGGGTCTCACCCACGTCAACCTTCAAGAGCCGGCCAGCCGGGCCCGCTACATCCTCCCGCTGAACCGAGAAAACACGCGCACCATCGACCGCACCGGCGGCACCTATCTGCATACTTCGCGCACCAATCCATCGAAGGTGAAGGAACTGCCCCCGGCCTTGGCCGGCCGGGATTTTCCGTGGAACGAAACCATCCGCAAGGGCGCGACCAATGATGTCTATGACCTAACCAGCACCGTGATGAAGAACATTGAAGTCCTAGGGCTGGACTACCTGATCGCCATCGGCGGCGATGACACGTTAAGTTATGCGTCGGAACTTGAGCGCCGCGGCCTGAACGTGATCGCAGTCCCCAAGACCATGGATAACGACGTGCGCAATACAGAATATTGCATCGGCTTTTCCACGGCTATCACCCGCGCCATGGATGCGGTTGAACGCCAAAGGACTACCGTCGGTTCGCACGAGAGAATCGGCATTTTTCGTGTCTTTGGACGCGACGCCGGCCACACCGCTCTCTATACGGCTTATGTCACTTCCACACGCTGTTGCATTCCGGAGTACAGGGTCAAGCTCGACAAGCTGATCGACATGGTGATGAACGACAAGCGCCACAACCCCAGCAACTATTCGCTCGTCATTCTTTCTGAGGGTGCCGAATGGGAGGGCTATGTCGTTAGGGAGTACGGCGAACCCGACGCGTTCGGGCACCGCAAGAAAATGAGCGTGGCCGAGGACCTGAGCAACGAAATCAAGGCCGTCACCCGAGAAGAAACCATCGTCAGCGACCTAACCTATGACTTACGGTCCGGCACCCCCGATTTCGTGGACCGGATGGTCGCCGCCACCTTCGCCGGCATGGCCATGGACGCCATTGAGGAAGGCAAGCACGGCTTGATGACTGCCATTAGCAACGGCTGCTTCACGCTGGCCTCGATTCCCGATCCCGCCCTAGGACCACGTAGAGTGGACGTCGCCACCATGTACAATACCGAGCGCTATCGGCCGTTTTACGATCACAAGCTTGGCCTTCCGATTTTCCTCACGCGGGCCTAATGGCGTGAACTGGAAGCGCTGGTATCCCGGCTGGATACGCCGCGGCTGACTCCCGAATTGCGCGCCCGCATCAGGCGGTCCTTCGACCAGTCCTCCTTCCACCATCGACCTTCGCGTTTACCACGTGAAGCTGATTCGCGAGCACTGGGGCGCTCTCGGCGGCAAGCGCGTGCTCGATGTGGGCTGCGGAAAGGACGCTTCGCCCGCGCCTTGCTGGGGTAAGACCCGGAGGCGGAATTGTGGGGCTTGGACATCTCCGACGAGATGCTGCGCTTGGTCCCCACAGGCGTTCGCACGCGCGTGGGCTCCATGACCGACCTTCCTTTTGAAAACGATTTTTTCGACGGCGCTTACGCCACCGAGTTGCTTGAGCATGCGGTTGAAATTGAAAGGGCCGTCTACCTGAGACCTGCCGCGTTGTAAGGCCCTGGGGGCGCATCATAGTGATCGACAAAAATGCCGGGCACTGGGGCAAATTGAAAACGCCGGAATTTCATTTCTTATTGGGAAGACGTGAAGTCGGACGGCTTATTCATCGCCTGGCTGGCTGTAAAGTAACGCCACGCTTTTGTCCGGGCTCAGCCAACCCGCGAGAAACTATGTGAACTGAGCAACGGGATGGCTGGAGCATCGACTCACGTGGTGTCGTAACCGCTCCGCCGGCCCCTCGTCCAGCTGATGGTCCCAACTGCCGCCGAGGGCTAGCCCGCGATCGACTTCCAGCTCTCGACGAGATGCTCGGCCGTTCGCCAAGCCAACGCCTGCACGGTAAGCGTTGGATTGCGCGCGCCGCTGGTGCCCATCACCGACGCACCCAGTACCCCCAAATTGGGCGCTTCATGCGAAAAGCCCCAGCGGTTCACAACGCTGGTCTCCGGGTTGTCACCCATGCGGGTTCCTCCGTAAGCGTGCGTGCTTACCGTGGGGACCGCTACGGGCGGCTTGATCACTTCGATGGCGCCGGCCGTGCGAAACCACTCTTCCATCTTGCCCTGTGCGAACACCACCGCGCGCTGTTCGTTCCCCTTCGACCCCGACGTGATCCTGCAGACGGGATCCCCAAGCGGATCGCGGACCGCAGCATCGAGA
>Ga0306924_10004215_pt1 | contig 13996 bp, 8 predicted proteins | sample sta12Can44000111_FD_203756 | JGI IMG/M metagenome (GOLD analysis project Ga0306924, IMG submission 203756) | Lab enrichment of tropical soil microbial communities from Luquillo Experimental Forest, Puerto Rico - statanox.12C.anox.44.000.111 (v2)... | ecosystem: Environmental > Terrestrial > Soil... | reverse complement strand
CGCCCACAAGCAAAAGCGTGAAGCCCGCCAAGATTTTGAAGAAACGGCGAACTTGCTCGATCGAACGAAAAACCATAGACCCCCAGAAGGCAGAGGAAGAGAGGACATGCAATTGTGACGGCATTCGTAGGCCGAAGGCAACACCTTCACAAACGAGACCTGTCCATTTGCCAACTATTCGGGATTCTCACCGTCGAACTTAATTGCCGGCGCCTACGTATCTAAGAGCAGGTTGGCCTCATTCCCGTTTTCGAGCAGGGGGGAGCTATGGGCACACTGGGGAAGGATATCCGCTATGCGCTGAGGAACCTCGGAAAATCGCCCGGCTTTGCCGTCGTGGCGATGTTGACGCTTGCTCTGGGGGTCGGGGCGTCCACGGCCATATTTGGCGTGTTGGACAACGTTCTGATGGAGCCATTTCCCCATCCGGACGCCTCGCGCTTCGTGACGTTGCAGATTCATGACACCGAGCAGAGCCAGCCCGGCGGACGCGGAGGGTTCAACGGGCCCGAGTATCTGGAGTACGCGGGGCAGAACCATGTGTTTGACCGGGTGATCGCGAGCGCAAATACCGATGTGCTATACCGGTCGGGAGAGGGCAGCCTGCGCTTTCACGGATCCTACGTGACGCCCGGCACGTTTGAATTTCTCGGCATGCCGGCCTTGCTCGGGCGTGTTATGCAGCCGGCGGATTACGAACCTGGCGCCCCACCGGTGTTTGCGCTGCGGTACAAAACCTGGATGAAGGAATTTGCGGGCGATCCTAGAATCGTAAACGGGACATTTGTCCTGAACGGTGTTACGCGAACACTCGTCGGCATCATGCCTCCGCGATTTGGGTGGGGCGATGCGGACATGTGGATCCCGGACCGGCCGAGCCGCACGCTTGACGCCAAAGAATATGCTGGAGCCTTTCCGCGGTTCTGGTTTTTGCTTGGCCATTTGAAGCCGGGAATTTCGAAGAAGGTGGCCGAGGCGGATCTGGGATTGATAGCGAAGCGTTTGGCGTTGGCTTATCCGAAGGATTATCCGAAACATTTCAGTTTGCAGGTGCAGTCGCTCGCTGATGGCGTCGTGGGCCAGTTCCGCACGACGATTTTCACCGTGCTTGCAGCCGTGAGTTTGCTGCTCTTGATCGGATGCGGAAACGTGGCAAACCTGTTGCTGGCGCGAGCCATGACGCGCGAAAAGGAATTTGCCGTTCGCTCGGCGCTCGGGGCCAACCGGTGGAGACTGGTTCGACAGCTGCTGGTGGAAAGCTTGATCCTCGCGCTCGGCGGGGCATTGCTGGGGACGCTGTTTGCGTGGGGCGGGCTGAAATTTCTCGTGGCCTTATTGCCACAGAACATCATTCCGGCAGAGGCTGTGATTCAGATGAATGGGCCGGTGCTGCTGTATGCGCTCGCGCTAGCGGCGTCAACCGCCGTTGTGTTTGGCCTGGTACCGGCGTTGAAGGCAGCACACAGGGACGCGAATGAACCCCTACGAGACAGCACCAAGGGAAGCGGAGGGGGGTTCCGGCACGGCAAGCTTCGCAATGCGGTGGTGGTGCTCGAGGTGGCACTGTCTTTGGCGCTGCTGGTGACGGCGGGCCTGCTGATGAGAAGCTTCATTGCGCTTCGAGAGGTGCACCTCGGACTGCAGCCGGATCATATTTTGGTGGCGAGGCTCCCGCTGCCGGTGGAGCGCTACAAAACGGCCGAGCAGATAACCGCTTTTTACCGTCCGTTGCTCGCGCGGCTGAAGTCTCTGCCTGGCGTCGTGGACGCAACGGAGACGAGCACGCTGCCCCCTTATGGAGGAATTTCGAGCGAAATCGAGATCCCCGGAAAAACTCACGACGAGAAATGGGACGCGCTGTTTCAGTTGTGCAGTGAAAGCTACTTTTCGGTGCTGAAGATTCAGTTCCTCGACGGCCGTGGGTTTAGCGAAGCAGAGGTAGCGGCAGCACGCAAGCTGGCGGTGGTGAACCAAACCTTCGTGAAAAAATATCTTGGCAACGAGAACCCCATCGGGAAGCAGGTGAGGATCGCGCAACTCGGGGAGTTCGACGACCCGGTGAAGGAGCCGTTGTTTGAGATCATCGGGCTGGTGGCCGACGTGAAGAATCAAGGGCTGCAGGATCCGATCCGGCCGGAACTCTGGATTCCGTACACGGTGACGGGCTCGGCGTTTCGAGGGGTTCTCGTTCGAACAGCAGGTGTGCCGTTGGCGATGCTGAACGCCGTACAGCATGAAATCTGGAGAACCGACAACAATGTGGCGCTGACGTTTACAGGGACGCTGGAGGGATATATCAGCCAGTTTTCCTATGCAGGGCCACGGTTTGGTTTTTTCCTGATGATTATTTTTGCAGGCGTTGGGCTGGTGCTCGTAACTGTCGGCGTATACAGCGTTCTTGCCTATACGACCTCGTGCCGGACGCAGGAAATTGGCATACGCATGACCCTGGGGGCCGGAAGTTCGGATGTGCTGAAGATGGTTCTGCGGATGGGATTGCGGTTGGTGGGCATCGGGGTGGGGATTGGGCTCCTTGCCAGTATCGCGCTGGGCCGAGTGCTTGGGACGCAGTTGTGGGGCGTGTCGGCCTACGATCCCTGGACGTTACTTTGCGTGCCGGTAATATTACTGGTGACAGGCGCGGCCGCCTGCTGGGTACCGGCACGCCGGGCGGCAAGCGTAGATCCATTAGTTGCCCTGCGGTACGAATAGTCATTTGCTTTTGCGGTCGCGCTGCATTGACTTTCTGCCAGCGGCGTCACTAACATACTCCACATTGATTCCTTCCCAACTGACAAACAGCGGCGAGGAGTGACTCGGTAGCGACGCGCTTTACAAGGAGCGGCTTTCGATTATGCATACGCGTTCCGTTTTGAGTTTGGCGCTGGTTGCGGCTGCGATTGCCATGGCCGCTGGCTTAGAGCCCGCTTCCGACTCTGCGGCGAAACCCGGAACTGTGAATGATGCGCGAATTCTTGCGGAGAAAAATACGGGGAACAATTGGCTCGTGAATGGACGCATGAACGATTCGACGCACTTCAGCCCATTGCAACAGATCAATGACAAGAATGTCGCAAACTTGGGACTCGCTTGGTACCTGGACATCGAGGGCGGCATGGGTGTTGTGTCGGAGCCACTCGTGGTGGACGGAGTGATTTATTTCAGTGCGCCGTTGTCGAAGGTTTTTGCGGTGGATGCGGCAAGCGGGAAACTGCTGTGGAAGTTTGATCCCAAGGTCCGGTTGAATCTGTCGCTGAATGGCTCTTATTCCGCGCGGACGAATGGTGGCGTCGCGGTATGGAATGGAAAAGTCTACGTGGGAACCGGCGACTGCCGTCTCGTCGCGATTGATGCGGCGACAGCGAAGCAGGTTTGGGAAGCAAAGGTGTGCGAGCCGCTGCAAACCGGGATCACCGGGGCACCGCACGTTGCCAAAGGGAAAATTCTGATGGGATTTAACGGCTCCGACGACGGCGTGCGCGGGGCTCTTGTCGCGTACGACGCGGAGACCGGAAAGGAAGTGTGGCGTTTCTGGACGGTGCCGGGTGATCCTTCGAAGCCGTTCGAATCAAAAGCGCTGGAAGAAGCCGCGCGGACCTGGTACGGCGAGGGCTGGTGGCGGATTGGCGGCGGCGATGTGTGGAGCGCGATTACTTATGACGACACAACCGGACTGGTCATCTTCGGCACAGCGGGCGTCGGGGTCGACTATGGCGAAATGTCCGCAATCAAGGCTACCGGAGAGCGGCTGTTTGGCGAATGCATCATTGCAGTAGACGCGGACACGGGCGAATACGTGTGGCATTACCAGACCGGCGCGGAAGGAGTGCGCTCCGAGAACAATCACATTGTGATGGCGGATTTGCTCATAAACGGCGAGAAGCGCCATGTGGCGATGACCGTTCCAAAGAATGGATTCTTTTATATCCTGGATGCAAAGACGGGAAAGCTCCTATCGGCGAAACAACTGGTCAAGACAACGTGGGCGAGTTCGATCAACCTCGACACCGGCAAGCCAGTTTTGATTCCAGTTTCAGAGGGTGGTGGGAAGCAGTGGACGGTCCACAACTGGTGGCCGATGAGCTATAACCAGGTGACCAGTCTGGTTTACATTCCGACGACCGATCGCCACGCCGAGACGAAGGCGCCCGTGGAGGCCGGTGAGAATGGCGTTGGGCTCTTCGGCAGGCTTATCGCGTGGGATCCTGTGGCAGAATCTGCGCGCTGGTCGGTCGAAGAAGAAATCTCGGTGAATGGGGGCGTACTGTCGACAGCGGGCAATTTGGTCTTTCAGGGCCAGGGTACAGGCGAGTTTGCGGCGTATGCGGCCGACGGCGGGAAGAAGTTGTGGTCGGTCAACACCAAGTCCGCGATTGAGTCCATCCCGGTGACGTTTTCAGTGAATGGAAAACAGTATGTGGTTACGCCGGTGGGCTGGGGTTCCGGTTCGCGATTGTTTGCACCGGCCCGCACGATGGCTACGCCGGAATCGAAACGCGGCCCGGTCCGGCTCTATGCCTTCACGTTGGGAGGTAGCGTGCCGTTTCCGTATCCGAACATTCAGATTCCCGCGGTGCCGAGGCCACCGGAACAGAAGGCCAGCGTCGATACAATTCGCGAGGGCGAAAAACTTTACGTAACGTTCTACTGCGAGGGATGCCACTCTCCCGGTATTGACGGGAGTGGTGCGTGGGTGCTGGATGGCGCTGTTCCTGATCTGCGGTATGCACCAGCGGATGTGCATAAAGACTGGTATCAGATCGTTCTCGGCGGAAGCCACTGGGAGAAAGGCATGCCGGGGCTCTCGGATCCGCCCAAGTTCGCGTTTCCGAAGGCGCACATGACCGTGGCGCAGGCGGACGCCGTGCATGCATATGTGATCGATCAGGCATGGAAGGCGTACAAAGGAGAACAACAGGCGGCGCACTCCAAAAAGGAAAACTACTAGACGATTCGCTCAACTGCAGCGGCCCAGCTACCGAGAGCCAACGTCAAACACCGCATACCAGCGAAATTAATTCTAATAGGCTATCGCGAGAACGCAAACCCGCAAGCCCTATCATCAAACCGATGATTCCGCGATCCGTAATGAAAGCCGCCCAGGCACCTGTCTATTCCGGGCCGCCTCAACAGGTTGGGCTCGCTTGGCCTGCCGACGGATTATTGTCCGGCGAACAGCGGCAAACGCCTGTAAAGTCCATGTAGAACGTCCCAGTTCCAGAGAACCCTTGAACTGTCGGAACAGCGGTGTACGTCCAGTATCCACTGTTCCAATTGAAAGTGAAGGTGTAACCCGACTGTTGGATTGCAGAGCCGTCTGGCGGAATGATGGCGGTTAAGCCGACACTCGGGGTACACCCTGTAGTTTGCGCACAAATTGCGATCGCAGCCTCGGCTTGTGCGACTTGACGGAGCCTTGTTTGCGCATCTGTCTGGTTTTGCGCTGCGCGAACTCGATACGCGAGAGCCGTAGATCCCGCAAGGAGTATCGTCGTGATCGCCATGGCAATGAGCAATTCAAGCAGGAGCCCGAATCCGCCATCATTTCTGCTTTTCATTGGCTATGCCCTCCCGCAAGGCGCTCCGTTGGGTTTGGGCCACGAACCGTTGCGTGTACGCTATAGCAATTTGCCGTGCAGATCAATCCGTTGGCCATGGGCAAAAAAAGATAATCTGTGTTCCGAACCCTCACCCGCCGGTATTGCAAGCAACTCGTGTTGCGCGAATCAGGCAGGCTGGATTTACTTATTCGCCGAGGTTCTGCGCTTGTACAGCTCCACAGGTTCCCATTGGTTCTAGTACCTCTATTACCCCATTTCTGTCCCTCTTACCAGTGGTTATAGAACCGCCCAGGACCCTAATCTCCTTCTGCATGTGGAGCCTAGGCCCGGTGCCAGCCCCTTCCTAAGCGCCAATTCACCCGAAGGGGGTAGTTGTTTATGCATAGGTCGCTCCGCCTGTATCTGTTTGTTCTTGCGCTGCTCTTCGCCTCGCTGTTGATTCCCCAACTTCTCTATGCTGGCCCGAGCGTCTCTCCCAGCTCGATCTCCTTCGGCTCTGTCACCCTGGCCTCTGCGAGCGCGCCAGCACTTTCCACCGTTACCTTCACCAACAACGGCCACCAGAGCGTCACCATCCTGCAGGTGACCAGTAGTTCCTCAGTCTTCGCCGTCAGCGGTCCCGCGCTGCCGCTGGTCCTCAGCGGCCACTCCAGTGCTATTTTCGGCGTCAGCTTTGCTCCGACCACAGCGGGTACTTTCACCGGCACGATCACCTTCACCACGAGTTTCAAGAACAGCAGCGTTCTGAGGGTCAGCGTATCCGGCACGGCTACCGCCGCAGCGCCCCCGCCAACACACTTGCTCTACCCGAGCACCACAAGCATCGCCTTCGGTAACGTCCTGGTCGGCGCCTCCTCCTCGCAGACGCTTTTGCTCAACAACACCGGCAATTCCGACGTAAGCATCTCTGGTGTTTCTCTTACCGGATCGCCCTTCTCGGTGAGCGGCTTCGCCGGTCCCATTAGTCTTGCTGCTGGCCAAAGCCTCTCCCTCGTTGTCTCCTGCGCTCCCAATTACGTCGGCAGCTACACCGGCAGCATTACCGTCATCAGCAACGCCACCAACCCGGCCACGGTCGCTCTCAGCAGCACCGGCGTGCAGCCCGCCATTTCCGTTGTGCCTACGAGCGTCTCGTTTTCCAACGTTACTGTCGGCGTCACCAACTCTCAAACCGTCACCATTTCCAATCCCGGCACCGCCAGCCTCACGGTTTCCCATTCCTCACTCGTCGGTTCCGGTTTCAGCTATTCCGGCCTGGCACTCCCTCTAACCATCGCTCAAGGTGCCTCCTCGCTGTTCACCGTCGCCTTCACGCCTACGTCGGCTACAACTTTCTCCGCGACTCTGACCCTCTCCAGCAATGCGCCCACCTCTTCGCTGATCATTCCGATTTCCGGCACAGGCACGGCCCCTATTCTCACGCTTTCCGTTTCGCCCGCTTCGCTGACCTTCCCAAGCACCACCATGGGAACCACCAGCGCATCGCAAACGGTCACGCTGACCAACACCGGCAACTCGGCAGTCTCGATCTCGCAAGTCACGGCCCCCACAAACTTTTCCGTCAGCGGGATTTTGCCTCCCATTTCTTTATCAGCAGGGCAGAGCACTGCCTTCAACGTGTTTTTTGCTCCAGCCACCACCGGCACGCTTTCGGGCACGGTGACCGTGACTAGCAACGCCTCGAACTCTCCCACGACGATCAAGCTCTCCGGCTCCGGCGCAACTTCCACGGTTCACAGCGTCACTCTGAGCTGGACGCCCAGTTCCACTATCTCCACCGGCTTTGACATCTACCGCGGATCGACTTCCGGTGGGCCATACACGATGATCAATGCCTCCCTAACGCCATCGTTCACGGATACGACCGTCACCTCCGGCCAGACCTACTATTACGTGGTCACTGAAATCGATGCCTCCGGCAACCAGAGCATCTACTCCAACCAAGCTAGCGCTGTCATTCCCTAATCTTCTAGTTACCCATTCCGCCTCGACCGAGCTTTTCAAGGATGCGGTCTAGTTGCTGGCAACCAGTCTCAAGGCGTTTGTTGTGAATGCACCGGCAGCGACTACGCGTTTCACCGGCAAACTCTTTTTCTGGAGCGGTAAATAGCGCGCTTGAGACTCCGGTCCCATTAGCTCCTCTTGTTACTGACATGCGCGTCATGCGCCGGACCAGTTACAAAACGGCTACAAAATCCCGTTTGTAACTCGGCGGCGCCGTGGGTGCGAACATATCGAGGTCCACGCGGTGCGGCGCGAACCGTCGGGCACAAAATGAGTACGGGATTGTCCCGATTTAGCATGGGGGAAAAGTGTATAGGCGGTCCCTAATCACGAGGTTCGTTTCTCCCCACGTAACGGGAGAATTACCGGCCTTTCCCGAGGCGTCTGAGTAGAGAGGCCGGCGCGCGAAGCCCTGCGCATTCGAAAAGGGCTCGAGGCGATACGGATACTCCCCGGCGCATACGATCCCCAAGAGGTGCCATGAGCGGAATGGGAATGTTGGAACTCGAGAAAATCTCACGAGCGGGTTATCGGGCCTACGTGAAATCCTGCGGCGGGAAAAGCGTTCACGGCGAAATCCTGCCTACCTGGGAGGAACAGCGGCAAGAGATTCGCGCGCATTGGAGGGCGGCGGCGCGCGAAATCGCGGCGGCGGCAAAACTAGATTTGTGGGAGCAAATCAAGGCGGTTTTCGAATGATTTGCGGACAGTTACAAAGCGGTTACAAAATTTTTGAGCGGATTTTTTCGGGGGTCTATTTTCAGCATGTTAGAACTGGCGGAGAGGGTGGGATTCGAACCCAGAGGCGCCTCTCAAAACACACAAGTTATTGAATCGACTACGAACCAGAAGGAATAGAAGGGATAGAAATGCTGGAGTCGGGTACAAAAAAGGTACAAATTTGACTGACCACGCCAAAGGAGATGACCTTATGCACCCCGAATCCATCACTCCAGAAGAAGCCATCAAGCTTTGGATTCACTAATGAAAAAGAAATGCTACACGGAAAAGCACCGTATCGCAGCGAAGCTCATGCTCATGGGCTACAGTGAATACGCCGCGCTCCGGGCCGTAGGTTACTCCCACCGAGTGGCGCGGAAGTACGAGGAGTCAAATTGCTTGCGCGTCGCGATCCGAGAAGCCTTCCTCGATAAGTGCCGCAGGCTAGGGTGAATTGTCTACGCTGCGGGGCATTTTTCTGGCGGGGAATGCTCGAGCCTTTTTCTTGACAGGTCGGAATCTTCTGCTCTATATAGAGTGCCAATGTGGTCACCCATATTGTCTATATTGCCGCCCGAGATTACTGAAGAGTACAAGCACCCAGATATTAGAGAACGCCTCAAAGACCTGAACACGAAAGCCTACTATCTCCTGGTCGCCTTGAGTTTTATTTACAGTACAAATCCGGCGTGGGAAGTAAAAGTAGCCCTCGGTTTGACCGCTTTTGTGGCCGTGGTTCCGGTGCAGGATTACGTTAGGTCCAAAGACACATTGAGGTTTTGGCAGCTCGTAAAAATAGTGTTTTGGGGGGGCGGCATTTGTTTTCGCGTTTTGGTGGATCTGGTTCGTGATACCTCACCCCCGTCAGTGACAATACCTCGACCTTGACAATGGTTGCGAGTTGGCTCTCAACTTTAGCCATGAACGAAAAAGAAGCCATTCAATCTATACAAGTTCGTTGACTTATCTCATGTTGTAACCTAATATGCTCGCAAAATGTCGGAGCCCCAGTCCCTCATTGGCCAGACCATCTCGCATTACCGCATCCTCGAGAGGCTCAGGGGGTGGCTGAATGGGTTTGCCTATAAAGCCCAGAGCACCCACCTGAACCGCTTTGTTGCACTCAAAATCCTTCCTGAGGACGTCGCCAGGGGCCGCCAATCTTTGGAGCGACTTCGCCGTGAGGCCCCGGAAGGCTGGCAATGTACCGCTTGACACGCGGTTTTGCGATCATCGCGGTCCTCACGTTTCTTCTCACTGCCAGCAGCCGCGCCGTCGAATTTGCGTCCCCCGTGACTTATGCAGTCGGCGCTAACCCTAATAGCCTCGTAACGGGCGACTTCAACGGCGACGGCAAACTCGATCTCGCTGTCCTCAACACAGGTTCCAATACGATCAGCATTCTGCTTGGCAATGGCGACGGCACGTTCCAGTCCGCCAAGACCGTGGCCTCGGGTGCCAACACTAGCGGCCTCTCCTCCGGAGAGTTGTCTTCAATCCGATTGGAGCTGGGCGACTTCAACGGTGACGGCAAGTTGGACCTCGTCGTGGAAGACGGCGCCGCCGGCCAGATCTTCGTTCTGTTTGGTAACGGCGATGGAACTTTTCAGGCTCCGGTGGCGACCACCCTGCCCGTGAACTCGCCTCAATGCTGCACCGGATGGCAGGTTGCTATCGGCGACTTCAACGGAGATAAAAAAGCGGACGTGATCGTCGGCATTGCAGATATATTCGGCAACATTTCTTTGCAGATTCTCCTAGGCAACGGTGACGGCACGTTTCAGAATGGAAAACCCCTTTCCCCGAGTGGCACCCTGGCAACCACGTGCGCTACTGGGGCTTGCACCGGCGTGGCGATCGCGGACTTCAACAAGGACGGCAAACTGGATTTGGCCGTTGGCGTGGTCAGCGGTGTCGAATTACTGGCGGGACAGGGAGATGGCACTTTCGCCGACCTGGGGCCAATCGTTCCCGTCGCTGGGGGCGCAGTTGGCACTCTGCGGGTCGCTGACATAAACGCAGATGGCTATCCAGACCTCATTGTGGATACGGGTGTGAGTGGTACTTCTGCCTACACGCACGACATCGGTGTCCTGCTCAACAACGGCAGTGGTGGTTTTCATTCGGAACAGGTCTTTGTTTCGACTGGAGGTCCTCATGGCTATGATGATCTTTCGTCAGCCGTTGTCTTCGGCGATTTTAACGGAGACGGGAAGCTTGACGTAGCGATTGGCTCGGATTACGAGCCCAGTTTAAGAGTTCTTCTAGGCATGGGAGACGGTACCTTCGCTACTCCGATCCCCTTCGACTCGCCCGGGCCGCTCGCCGCGGCTGGGAACTTTAACGGCGACAAACTCACCGATTTAGTGATCTACGACTTTGTTAGCCGCAACACATCTCAAAGCTATGTAGATATTCTTTTGAACGATAGCCCGGCTTCGGGCACCGACCTCGCCATTGTCACTTCCAACGAGTCGACGGGCGCGGCGGCTGTTAATACCACTGTGACCTACACTGCCGATGTAATGAATGAAGGTCCACAGGATGCCAGCGGGGTTACATTCACAGACACGCTCCCGAGCGGCGTGTTGTTCGTGTCTGGGACGGCCTCGCAAGGAAGCTGCTCCGCGGCGAGTTCTGTAGTGACTTGTTCCATCGGCTCGCGCGCCGACACCAGCGAAGTGCAAATCACTGTAGTGGTCACCACGAACACCCTTGGGTCCTTCACCAACAATATGGGCATCACCGGAAATGAACCGGATGGCGCGACTGCCAACAATGCGGCGTCGCAAATCCTCGCGGTGCTTCCCACGTACACACTCACCGTCACCAAGTCCGGCAATGGCTCCGGAACCGTGACAGTGAGCGGGGATAGCGGCACGGTGAACTGTGGTTCCACCTGCTCCGTTACCGTCCTGTCCGGCGACGTTGGCGGCGTGCAAGCCACTCCGGATCCCGGTTCGCTCCTGCAAAGCTGGGGCGGTGCCTGCACTGGCACGCCGAGCAACCAGGGTTGCTTCCTCAAGATCACCTCCGACACGAGTGCATCGGTCACCTTCGGTCTGGCTCCCAGTTTCACGATCACCGCTGCGTCTAGTTCGTTGAGCACCAGTGGCGGCGCCACCGTCACGGACGTGGTCACGTTCACTCCGCAGGGTGGTTTTACCGACATGATCAATCTGACCTGCAGTGTCACCGGCCCAGTGCCATTGCCGACTTGTGGGCTTTCGCCGACTTCGCTCGCCGGTGGTGGCAATTCCACGCTTACGATCACAGCGCCTTCCCGAAACGCCATCCTGCGCGGGCCGGCGATTCCCTTGCCGCGAGGATTCCCGTTCGCGGTTCTGGGGCTGCTCGCTGCGTTCGCGATGTTGCTCCTAACCATGCCGAGAAATTCCGCAGTTCCGCCCCGGCGTGCCGCCTGGCTCCTTGGCGCCTCCATGGCCGCCTCCGTCCTGATTCTTTGCTCCTGCGGCGGAAGCAGCAGCCCACCACCCCCACAAAGCTACAACGTCACCGTCACTGCGACCTCCGGAGCTATCTCGAAAACCTTTCAAATCCAACTGACCGCCCACTAAAAACCCAGAAAATCCTGAATTTTCCACGGTGTCCCGCGCACGTAGGTACTGACAGAACGTGCAAGTGAGCACAAACGAATATTTTGGGACGTCGTCGCCATCACCGGATGAATCAATGTGTTAGAGCGATCGCTGAACAGGTGGTGAACAAATGGACGGGCAACAAAAACAGCATGACCGTGGGCGCTCCAGTAATTCAATCAAGGGCCGGTCAACCTTGTTCTAGACTGTAGCGGCTGACTATCCTTTCTGACCTCTATCGATTCCGGCCCACCTCGAATTTTCCGCGAATAATGCGAAATGCAGGATGGCGCCCCTCGATTTGCCCGGAATTTCGGTCAAAATAAAGCGGGTGGTATGACCGAATAGACCGGGGGAGAGCACCCGTCGCGGCGCATCACCGTTGAGCTTGCTCCTCAGCGAATAAAACTAGCAAAGAGGCTTTACCGGTAAGGCGAACACGCGGACTTTGGCAAACTTGTTTGCTAATTCACGAGCACCGGGCAACTCTGTACTCCGCCCTTCACGGCCACCACAACGTTGGCCAGCCCGGACCAGCTCACGGTGGATTACACGGGCCGAACTCTATAGCTCTCGCCAAGGGTGGGGAGGGGGTGATCCCCTGGGCCCCCATCACAGACGCCACAAGCTGACATAGCACAGCGCGCATCCGCCCCGGCCATCCCCACAGTGAAGTCCCAGCAAAGTGCATCATTAACTTGCGGAATGCGGCTTGGCCGTGAAGGGCAGGAGAGGGGAAGGCGGAGCCTCCCTGACCAGACGGGTACAAATCAGGTACAGAAGAAAAACGCACGGCCTAACTAATTGAAAATAAGAGCAGGAAATTGGCGGAGAGGGTGGGATTCGAACCCACGGTAGGGGTAAACCTACACACGCTTTCCAAGCGTGCTCCTTAAACCGCTCGGACACCTCTCCGCGACACAAGGGAACCCTGCAATTTTAGCAGAAACGCAAAAGGGGCGCATCGGGTCCACGACTTGGCCACGGAGCGCTGCGCACGAACGAACCGCGCAGAACAACGAGCATCCGGCAGGAAAGGGCCAGAGTCCGAGGTCCCAAGAGAAAAGCAGCGAACTCACGGCCCAAACGGCAGGATTCGGGATCACACGTTCGCGGGCACCAGAGCCAGAAAAACGGACTTTAATTTTTGAAGCTGGGGTGGACACTGTTGCCCTGAGGCGAGTCTCAAGTAAACTAGTAAGGAAGTGTTCTGGTCGGGGTGGTGCCATCGGTAACGCACCGGCTTTTGGACTTGCAGTGAACTAAATCTAAGTCGTTCGAATCGTTGCGCCTACGACTTCTACTGTGACTCTTGTTGGTTGGGCGTTTGATCACGCGTTCAGGGAACGCAGAAGGATTCTTCTACTCTGTCAGCACCGAAATGCGGTGGTCACACACGGCAGCTCCCGGGCGCTCGGCCTCTTTCAGCGCCCGCACCCGATGGTCGTCCAAATAGCCCACACGCAAGAGAACGGGTCGGAGTCGCTGTTGAATGCGTGCACGTCTTCCTATTTCAACTCCAACGCTCGATTCCTGCGTTATGGGAGTCAAGTTGGTAGCCGGTTGTCCGAATCACGCGTTACACTACGGTCGCGCTCGGGTAATCGATATCGGTCGCTAAGATGGAGAGAACGTGACGGCTTGGAAATTTCGCGCAGTCGATGCCCCCCACAACATCGAGCTTCTGCGCGGTTTGAACCCGCATGAAAGCGATTTGATCTTGGCGGCCGCAAGGCCCCGCCGATTTCCCGCCAAATCCGTGATGACATACCAGGATGAACCTGCCGATCATCTTCTATTATTGTGGAAGGGCCGAGCGCGTTATTTCTATGAAACGCCGAATGATAAAAAACTTATCCTGAAATGGATTGCACCGGGCCATATTTTTGGAGGGGCGGCGCTGCTGTCCCGACCTTGCACCTATCTCGTCAGCACGGAGGCGGTGCGTGACAGTATTGTGCTGGAGTGGAATGGCTCGACCATTCGTGGCCTCGCACGACGCTTCCCTCAACTCCTAGAAAATGCACACTCCATTGATATGGAATATCTCTCTTGGTATGTTGCCGCCCACGCTGCCTTAACCTCCCAGAGCGCGAGGGAAAGGCTCGCCTC
>Ga0306924_10004210_pt1 | contig 14002 bp, 16 predicted proteins | sample sta12Can44000111_FD_203756 | JGI IMG/M metagenome (GOLD analysis project Ga0306924, IMG submission 203756) | Lab enrichment of tropical soil microbial communities from Luquillo Experimental Forest, Puerto Rico - statanox.12C.anox.44.000.111 (v2)... | ecosystem: Environmental > Terrestrial >... | reverse complement strand
TAGCGGCATTGAGCTTGCCGACATCTTCAGAGTCGCCCCCACCGCCATCGGCCGCCTGTTGCGCATCTTTCCGTCCTTGGCAGCGATGAACAAATCTTTGGCCGAATCCAACAAGTCAGGGGACGGGACTGTGTGAAATACAGCCGGACGGCCCGCGAACCACTTGCGGTGCCCAAAGCAAACACGAAAGGATTCTAAATGTTCCGTACACTTGTGATCGGCGCAGTATCGGCTCTCGCGCTCTCAACTGCTGCGTTCGCGCAGCAAGGAAGCTCGCCCCAGGAGGCTCGGGCTATGCTCGACAAGGCGGTCGCCGCCGTAAAGGCGGACCAGGCCGTGGCGCTGGCGATGTTCCTCAAGGGAGAGGGCGGTTTCCTGGACCGCGATCTTTATCCATTCTGTTTCAGAATCGCGGACGGGAAGCTCCTCGTCAGTCCGAAGGCTGTTCAAGCTGGCACGGACATTAGAACTCTAAAGGACACCAACGGCAACGGGTATGGTCCGGCAATCTACGCCGCTGCGCAGAAGCCGGAAGGTGAAATCACTGAGGTGCCGAGCTACATGTTTCCAAAGCCGGGCACCCTCTCGCCAGCCTTTGAGAAAGTGAGCTTCGTAACCAAGGTCGGCGATCTGGGCTGCGGCGTCGGTTATTACAAATAGACGTTCCGAACTTAACGATCTCGTGGGGCGACAACCTTGTCGCCGTTTGACAATGACCCGCTCGGCTTCGGCTCAGCGGGTCGTGGCCTTCTGTAAATTCACCTTCATCTAGGTTGGCAAGCAGCTGCTCGCTTCCTGGCATGAATGAGCGAACAAAGCGACTAAGAACCGTTCGCTCCACATGTTTACCGATAAGCAAAAGAGCCAATGCTCGATGATATGATTGAACTCGAGGTAATCAGAAAGGCCCCTGGTATCTCGAAATGCAGCCGGTGTGGGCGAACAGAGCACACGCAGCATCTGGTCTTCAAACAAAACGTCAGCTATTTCTTCGCACGGAAAGAGCGACAATTCTCAGGTGATCTTTGTTTTTCTTGTGCGTCCAGAATGTTTGCAAGAGCCGAACTCACAACACTGTTTGGGACGTGGTGGGGGATAATCGGATATTGGCTAGGTCCACTTTATATCGTGCATAATTTAGTAGAATACATTATTGCCACTTTCCGCTTCGTCCGCAGTGAAAAATACGTTCGCAAAGGCCTGCTAAGGTTGTGCGTCGCGGCCGGCATTACCTGGATCGGGTGGTTAGCTTACAAATTTTTGGATGCACTCGCCGACGGTTCTGGCTGGGATGATCTGTCGAGTATCGTCTGGCTGAGCCTAACGGTGTCGATTAGCGGTCCAATATTAATTGCTTGGGTAGTTGCAGGTTTCCAAAATAGCCACTGTAGTGGTCAATCGAGGAAGGGATATGGATGATCCCGACCTCGAGCCAAAGCCATGACCTCCGACAACAGCCTCTTGCCGATCCTGCGCCGTCTGGACCAGATCGAGCGCAAGCTCGACCGTATCCTCGAAGAGCTACGGACCCCGGCGGCTATCGGCTATTCGGTGCGCCGGGGCAATCTTCCAAGGAAGGACTGAACCGACCCGTCCCCATATTGGCAGGTGGTGGGCTTCTCGGCTGGTGGCGACGGCGGAAGAAGATCGCCTGAACATCTCGCCCATTAATTGATGTGATGCCGTCGGCTCTCTTGTGTACCGCTGTTGTAGGCGTCGGTGTGTTGTCGAACCTATTGTCTTTTCTGTTCAAGGAGCCGAGCAGCGTGCTCAAGGGAGGTGTAAAGGTCTGCCAGCAACAACTTGTCAACGAACTGCTCGGGCCTCTTGTTACGGAGTTCGTTCGCAATTTTAGCCGCGAGGACGCGACACCTTATCAGCGTGGCTCGAATGGCGGCCTTCTCGGTCGCATCTAGGCCGTCAAATTCATCAGACATAATACTTCGCGCATCTTCAGAGCCGCCCCCGCCGTGCATCGCCTGTTGCGCACACCAGGTTCAAAACTTTGATCTATCTCAAAGGTTTTGGTGTTGGGGGCTGTGGGGCGTTGGTTTCAACGAACAAATTTTTGGCGCGAAATAACAAGTCCCGCACTGGGACCGGAGCGACCAAGAAGCGACGAAGCCCTACCGGCCGTCACTCTTGATGGCGGCACAGGCTGCCGCCAGCGACGGCGATCCTCGCCGGCAAAGCACATGATCGAACGCTGGAAACCCCGCGCTAAAAATAAACGGAGATACATTGTGGACAAGCCTCTTCCACAGACCAACGTGAACAATATCAAGCTGGCGATTAATGACCTCAAAGGTGCGCGTGATTGTCTGCGCTTTGCCGCTCCGATGGCGGTTCCCGCCAACGCGGGTATGTGGTGCCAGACTATCGGCCCCAATATCTATTGCTATCCGCTGTGATTGCAAAAGATCGAAACGGGCAGCAATGCCCGTCGCAGCGTGAGGCGTTGCCTGACGAGATCAGGAAACATACGGAGATACATTGTCATGAAATCGATGTTACTTGCAGGCGCGATGACGCCTGCTGTTATTGGACATACAAACGCAGGATGGTTTGAGAGTTATCCATATAGCAAGCCGGGTCCCGAACGATCAGCAGCCATACTTACTATTGTAGCTTCATGCACGGAAGCCACCGGTAAGAATGGCGGGTTTGCAAAAGCCACTTCTCTTTTCGCTTCTCAGGTCCGGTATATCTGTAATTGCCGTGCACAACAAATTGTAGGCATGATAACCGACAAAGATATGAAAGAAGGTACAACGCCTTCAAGAGATAAAGAACTCAAGACAAAAAGCGGCGAATTGGATGATGAACGCTTTCAACAAATGATGACAGAAGATCGACAAGGAAATTAAATTGAAGCAGCTCGTATGGAATTTAACGTCGCAAAAGGAAATGTGAGATGAAAAACATTACATTGTTAGCTTTGATCGGTACTAGCGTATTCGCATTCGTTGAAAGTTCAGCTGCTGCCAACAATACCTATTATCCGTTTGCCGAGCAAAGCACACAGCGTGCCATGTTCGTCGAAATCGTAACAACACATTGTAAAAAGGGAGATTGGAAATATTTCCCGGCGCATGTCGAGACGATTTGCAGCTGTTTTGCCAATGGAATGGCTGATCAGATAACTTCAGCAGATGTCATTGACGCTTTTGTATATGACAAAATGACGCCAAGATACACACGGATAAGGACGGATGTTATAAAATCCTGTGATAGTTCGTATTTCAAAGATAGAAAATAGAGGAAAATTATGCGATCTGCTTACTTAATGGCTGCACTGCCAATGTAAGATGGAAACCGGCGCGAATACCCGTCGCACCGTAACGCGGTGCCTGATGATGATCAAAATAGATGGAGTTACGTATTATGAAATCAATCTTGTTAGCAGGCGCAGTATCGCTTGCTGTGATAAATCCAACGCTTGCCGAAAGGTACGGAAGCGGATTTGTAGATAGTGCTAAACTCTACGATCGCTGCACTGCGACACCAGAAACTGACGATGATGCCGGGCAAAACGTAGCTTACTGTTTGGGCTATTTAGTTGGTATCTTTGATGGTGAAGAGAAATATTTGTGTTACCCGAAAGACTTGAAGGTGGGGCAAATTCGGGAGGCTGTTGTTGCGTATCTTAAACGTAACGCAGAAGAACGGCGCTACTTGGCGTATGGCACTGTAGTTAGAGCATTGAACCAAGCTTTTAGGTGTAACAAATGAGGTCTAACATGAAGACGCTTTTATACGCAGGCATGATGACGCTCGCGCTTGTTGGCAATGTGCAGGCTGGTTGGTTTGGATTGACGGAAGATTATCCGCTTAGAAATCCGAGTACGGACCGGACATTGTTTATAGTTGGTGGTGTGAGGCAATGTGTTGCCGATACGCGAGATGCAAATCTTATTGGTCTTTCTCGGTCGCAAATTTTATATGTATGTAATTGTCGTGCGGAACGTGTGGCTGATAGCATCACCAAAACAGAGCTTGAATATATTCGTCAGTACGACAAACGATCACCAAAGTTCGAGAAAGCGGTTGCTGTGATAGATGGGGAGTGTTTCCAACAGATGATGACGGAGGATCGACAAGGAAATTAGATCGAAACGGCGCGCCAATGCGACGTTGCGGCATGGTCACCCTCCGCGGCGCGAACGGCCTGCCGCGCGTGTAGCGGGCGGCTTAGCGACGGCGGCGGTCGTGTGCTTCCTCAGCGCGGCCTTCAGACGCACCCGGCGGCCGCGCCAAGGGCGGTGCGGGGCATTATAACCGCAGATTTTGGGGCTCGGGGTTTTTGGCCACCCACCCTCGGGTTTTTGGGGTCATAGGTATTTTTGGGTGGGGTCTTATAAGAGGCAGGGGGTAGGCCCAGTCCATGGGGGGTACCCCCCGGCCATCCCAGGCCCAAAGCGTGTCGCCGGCTGCGCGCAGCCCCACGCCGCGCGCGGCGCAATCGATCGCCGACGCGAAAACAAAACTGCGCAACATCGAAACGCGAGAAGCCCCGATCGCCATTGGATTGCTCGGCATCGCGCCAGCGTGATGGCCGGGGGGCATGGCCCCTTGGCCAGCATAGAACCATGACCGCCGAACAAGCCGCCAAAAACATCCGCCGCAAGATCGATGAGCTGGCGCTCGACGCCACCAACCGCATGGACGCCCTCGCCGATGTCGACCGGCTCGACCCCCGCGTCCGTCACCGCGCCATGGAGCATGCCGTCCGCGAGGTCCTCGTCGACTTCCTCCTCGGGCAATAAATCTGCGGAAGCCGAGCCGTCTCCCATAGCTCTCGCATGCGGCCAACCGTTCTCCCTTGACATTCCACAATGTTTACCTTACGGAATACAGAAGCGCCCCGCATAGGGCGGGCATATTTGTATTCCGAATATTTTCATTCCATAATGGAGGTAAGATGGCCAACATCGGCTATGCGCGAGTTTCGAGCGACGGACAGGATTTCAACGGCCAGATCGATAAGCTCAAGGCGGCGGGCTGCAAGCAGCTCTTTTCCGAGAAGGTATCGGCCAAAAGCACGAATGGGCGACACGCGCTGCAGAAGGCACTGGACGCGCTGAAACCTGGCGACACCCTCGTGGTGGTGCGACTGGATCGATTGGCACGTTCGATCCGCGATCTGCTCGGATTGCTGGACGAGATCAAGGCGGCTGGCGCGCACATCAAGGCGCTGGAGGATCCGTGGCTGGACACGACCACACCACATGGCGAGCTGATCCTGACGATCATGGGCGGGATGGCCGAGTTTGAGCGCAAGCTGATTCGGGCGCGATGCGATGAAGGGATCCAGCGGGCGAAGGCGCGAGGCACTGTCTTCGGCCGCAAGCCGGTGCTGGATCACGGCGAGAAGCGGAAGATTGCGAAGCGGTATGCGGCGGGCGCGTCGATGGCCGAGCTGGCGCGTGAGTACGACTGTGGAGTGGCCACGATCCACCGTGTGCTGAAACCGGCGTCATGATCAAGGAAACGCTCGTCCTTGCCGCGCTCGCCATTTCGTCGCGAAACCTAGCTCGATGAGGCTCCAATGGGTCGTCGCAATTTAACACCAATCAAGCCAGGGATGCGCTTCGGCCGGCTCACTGTGATCGGACGAGCGAAGTCGACTTCACCAAAAAATCCCCAATGGGAATGCAGATGTAATTGCGGGGGCACTTCGCAACCGCGTGTTTCCGATCTCCGCAACGGAAGAGCTAAAAGCTGCGGCTGTTTAAAAAACGAATTTAAAGATATCACGGGGCAAAGATTCGGCCGCTTGGTCGCACTCTATCGAGCGGGAAGAAATCACAGCAATCGCATGACCATCTGGCACTGCCGTTGTGATTGCGGCCGAGAATGTGAAGTCCGGCTTGGGGATCTCGGAAAAACCAAATCGTGCGGATGCCTGAACCGCGAGAACCGCGAGAGAACAGCACGACTTAATTATCGCCACGGGGACACAGCCTCGTCACTATATCATTGCTGGCAACAAATCAAAAAACGGTGCCTCAACCCCAAAAACAAAGGGTTCAAAAACTACGGTGGTCGGGGCATCAAAATCGCACCCGAGTGGGTCAACGATTTTGTGGCGTTTCGAGACTACATCAACCAAAACCTCGGTCCACGACCCAAAGGCTATTCCCTTGATCGCATCGAGAACGATGAAGGTTATGAAGTCGGCAATCTTAGATGGAGTTCGAGGTCAGAACAACGGCATAACTCGAGAACATCCCGCGTCAACAAGGTCGTCGACGCCGCGTTACGCGACGAGTTCGCCAAGCTCCGCAGACAACGATCATTCAGGCGGGTATACTAAGAAACATGAGCACCAACCTGCCCACACGTATTTGCCCCTACTGCGGGCAACCGATGCGCGAAGCAAATTCTACGAGCGACCTCGCGCAAACGCTTCTCACAAATACCGAGTTCCTGGCTGATATGGCCCGCTTCGCGGAGACGATTTTGAGCGAAGCAGACGTCCGAAAGAGACACTATCTGAACGACAACGATTGGGAGCGACTCGGCTCTGATGAGCGACTCATCCGGGCCATAGAGGACGAAAAAATACGGCGCGTGCGCAACGGCGCTCATGCGCGGGAAAAGGCGCAACAAGTGTTTGTTAAGGCACCAGATGTGCTAGACGAAATCTTGAGCGACAAGAGCGCGTCCCCCCGGCACAAAATCGAAAGCTCACGCGAGCTGAGAGCGATCGCTGCCGTGGGACCGGAAGCGACACCGACAGCGGAAAGGTTCGTGATCACCATCAACCTGGGTGAGGATCACAAACTCATAATCGATAAGCCGATTCGACCTACTGCCCACGATGACGGCGAAGTCATCGAACAAGAGTTACTTCCGATGATCGCGGCAAACAAACGAAAGGATGGCGGCGATGGGGGAGAACCTATTTGAAAGGCTGGCTAGGGGGCGGCCATCGCCGCCAGTCGAAAAAGCGCAGACGCCCCTACCAGATCCGAAGCTCCAACCAGCACAACGGATGCTAGATTGGATCCAACGCTGGCCCGGAGACACCATCTGCACAAGAGACGTTTGGCAATACGGCCCAGGCTCGCTCAGAAACCGGAAAAGCATGATCGACGCGGCCGAAGTTTTGGTTGAAACCGGTTGGCTTGAACCAGCCGCACTACATCGCTACGACATGCGCAAATGGCGGATCATTCGAAGACCGCCCATAATCGCCCCGAAAGTGAACCAATGCAGCAACGTAGCAACGCAGCAAAAATAATTCAGAACCCACGCGCGTTTTGATGATCTGACCCTTGCGGATAGTCTGGCGTAGATCTCGCTACCACCAAAACTATCATCATTCCTGAGCGCGGCCGGGGGCGAGGCCACTGAGCACCGCGGGGAGCACCGCGAGAAGCGCCCCTAGACCGACAACCACACGACCCCAAGACCCCTAAGCGGGCGGTCCCCAAGGCTGCTTAGCTACTTTTAGAAATCAACAGAAGTCTCAGAGCGGGCAAGTCAAATCAGCCGTCGGCAGGTTTGACCCCCTCCAAGCCCGCCTATCGATCCCGGCGCGCTTCCTCCAACTCGATGACCTCCGCCCCGCCAGCAGCAGGCTCGTCGAGCACGGCGATCCGGCGCACACCAGTCCGCCCGCTCAGGTCCCGGCAGCACGGCGCGACAATCAACCAGCGACCCGCAGGCGCACGGCAGGCCGCGAATACGGGTTCATCGACAAGATAGGAACGCTGCACAACCCGCAGGTAATTACACGAGCAGTTACGCGCAACGTGCCGTCCGCAGCGCCTTTTCCCGCATCTCACCGTCGGCCTTCGCCGCCGCCCAGGTTGGCCCAACACCGGGAATAGCTAGAAACCGCGTCGGCCCATTCGGCAGCACATCACGAAAAGCCTCGACCATGACATCAGCCAGCAGGGAGCCAACTCGATCAGCAACGGCAATGTCCGCCTCAACAAGAATCTCGTCGTGCACGGTCGACACCGGCTGCACACGACCAGGCCAATCACGATAGCGCTCGAACAAGAGCCGCATTGCCCGATGCATGACATCCGCCGCGCCACCCTGCACCGGATAGTTCTTCGGCCGGGTATTCGCCGAGACATCGGCATCGTCATCGTCGAGATAATCGATCCAACGCCGCGCCGTACGCACACCTTGCTCCGCAACGTAGAGGCGGGGCAGCGAAGAGCGCCACTCGGCTCCGGTTGGGGCCTGCTCATCCCAGCCACGCAGATACTCACCAGCAGTCACCTCATCGACACCCAGCTCCGCCGCCAACGTCGCGGCGCTCATACCGAAGATGATTCCGAAGTTGATGGCCTTGGCCTGCCGCCGGGTACAGCCGAGACGCTGCATGACCAGGTCGTGATAATCCCAGCCGTCCTCGAAAGCCGCGATCATCTTGGCGTCGCCGGAGAGCGCAGCGAAGACACGCAGTTCGAGCTGGGAATAGTCGACGTCGACGAGGGCGCGACCGGCAGGAGCACGGAAGAAGCCACGGAATTCCGAATCGGTCGGAATGTTCTGCAAATTGGGATCGGTGCTGGTGTAGCGCCCGGTAACCGCCCCGCCGGCGTGTAATTGACCAAAGAGCCGCCCATCGACGACATGGCGGGAAAACGCCGTACCGAACGTCGCCAGGCCACGCACCTGCTCGGCCAGCGTATAGAGTGCCTCGACCAGCTGCTGCTCGACACCCTGCAAACGACCGGCAGTGAGAACCGTGACGAGGTCCTCACGACCGAACGATAACCGCCGGGTCTTCTCCGTTTTTGGCCACGCCAACAGCGCCGACCGCCGATCCTTAGCGGCATAACGCTCGAGACGCTGCCGAAACAATTGGTCGAGCTGCACACCCGAAGCGATACAGGCAGGAGAGAGCGCCGGATCACAGGCGGCGAGATACGCCTCGAGTGCCGCCACCGGCTCCTGCTTGCGGGCAATCCACGCCTGGTGGGCAGCAACGTCAAAGCCAATGCCGGCACGCTCCATACGGTGCGCCATGGCGGCGGAAAACCGCATATCCTCATAGCCGGCAACAATATCGACGCCGTGCTGCTTGCTTTTACGATGCAGCTCGGCACGCAACGCCTCCCAGATGCGGTGCGTGACGATGGGATCGTTAAGGGCATAGGAAAGCTGCGACGCAGACAACGTCGGCGCCGCCCAGTCGGAGACCTGCTCGGACTTATCGAGCGTCTCACCGAGCACCATGGCCGCCAGCGCGGCGAGCGAGACGCGACCGCCGCCGGTGCACTTGTCGCCCTTCGGGGAGCGGGTCCCCCGCACCGCCGAAAAGAGAAGGATGGTGTCATCGAGAACGAGGTCGATACCCGCCTTCTGCAGCCAGCTCGCCTCGAAGCGGGCGTTGTGGGCGACGACGCGGCGACCATGAAGGAAATCGGCCAGTACAACCAGCGCGCGTGCCGCGACGGGACGGTCAAAGACCGCCATGACGGCGCTCTCGCCGTCGGCAAACTGCACGGTGCGCACCCCGTCGGAGGCCGCCGACAGCCCGGTGGTCTCGACGTCGAGGGCGAGGAAACGATCCCGCGGGAAGTGCTCTTCGAGACCCTCGAACGTGGCGGACGTGGCGGGCACAAGCCCATCAAGGGCAGGCAGACCCAAACTACCCCCCTCAGAGGATTTTAAAATGAATATTTTGTAGGGAGCATCCCCAGAAAAAAATTCACCTGAAAACTTGTAAGAAAACCCGTTTTGGGTCTGCCTTGAACTAAGTACTTGTTTGGGAATATTTTTCGCCTGAAAAAGGGGATGGGACTCGGGGGTGTCTTGGGTGTGCCTTGGGCCCACCACGTCCGCGACGCCCGCCGTATCCGCCGCGTCCGCCACGCCCGCCACGTCACGATCGCTCCCCGCGCCGGGGTTCAGCGACGTCTTTTCGGCCAAGGCACACCCAAGCTCCGATGTCTTGGGTGTGCCTGGATGAGGGTCTCTATTCCAATCTGGAGCCCGCCAGACGCGCACCCTTTGTTCGTCTTGCAATCGCTTGTCTATCCGCCGCCAGCCGTTCTTACGCAGCCATGTCGCGCAATATGTAATGTCTCTCTTGGAGGCCCGGTCGAGCCCCTGCCGCTTGATCGCCGCATACATCCCGAAACACTTTCCGAAGAACTCGTCGAGGTACAGCTCGCTCAAAGGTTGTAGTCTTGGCTTCCATTTCCAGGCGAAGTCCACACGGTTCGGTCGCGTCGTCTGCGGCTCCTCGGTGATGAACCGCTGCAGGATGGCGACGATCTCCGCCGCCGCCTCCGGCACGAATTTCTGCTGCTCGGGGACGATGAGACGCTCCTCCTCCTCCGGCGTCGGCCAGTGCTGTTCTCCCGCCTCCAGCCGCGCCAAAGCCTCCGCCAGGAGCTGGTCGCGATCGCGGCGCAGCGCCTCGATGGCAATCAGGGCGCGGATCACGGAGACGATCCAGTAACGCCGATCGCCGGTCGCGTCCTGCAGAAATTCGACATCGTTGGTGGAGAAGGCGAGGGAAGTTCTCCGGGGATAGGAGCGCGTCTCGTGGCCGAAGGCCGGCCTGCCACGGTCGACGCAGCGCGTCAGCGCCGCCTTCTGGTCCTCGACGTCGGACTTGCGCCATGCCGACATCTCGGCGCCATGCGCGACGATCGCCCCGGCGATGCTCCGGGCGAAGTCGGCCTGGCCAATTCGCGGCGATGGAATGACCTCGCAGTAGTAGGGCGCAAACATCGCCTCGAACACGAGGTCCTTGCCGACCCCCTGGGCGGCGGTGAAGACCAGCGAATAGTCGGCCTTGGCGCCGGGATGGAGCGCGCGATAGAGTGCCTGCATCACGTACTTCGCCCCGATCAGCGCCAGGTAGTCCGCCGCGTGCGCCTCGATGTCGGCGCCGCCATAGGTCGCAAGCCAGCCGTTGAGGCGGGCGACGCCGTCCCAGTCCGGCAGCGCGTCAATCCAGTCTTTAAGCTCATCGAAGATGCAGGTATCGGCCACCGAGTGAATGGCGGCCCGGCTCGATCCCATCGCACAGGCGCCAAAATCATAAGCTTGGACGAGATAGTTGCCGAGTTCGGCGATGTCGGTGTCGCGCAGGGCCCGGTAGCCAACAGGCGTCAGCTCCGCCGTCTCCCACCACTCCGGCAGGCACCACGGCGTCTTGCGGGTCACCTCGACCCGGTGGCGGAAGGCGTTCCAGGCGAAGCATCCCTTGAGGCGCGGCTCGTATCGCAGTGCCAGCGATATGTTGGGGATGTCACCACGATAGCTGCAGCCGGCGCTCGGCCGGGCCGTCTTCAGGCGGCCGCGCCAGTCGAGCGCGTCGGCGTCAAACAATGGTGCTGCGGCGATCAGTTCAGCAAGGAGCGCGTCGGGGTGCGTTTGTTTTGGTGCCCACTCTGAAAGGTCTTTGGCGTCGGGCAACTCCAGCCAGCGAACCTCGACGTTCGCCTGTTGGAATGTTTTGGCGATGTGGATGCCGTGATCGATGCCGGGGGCGTCGTTGTCAGGGCAGACGATGACCTTTTTGGCCCCTAGCTTGATCAGCTCCCGCGTGTTTTCGACATGCCAGCTGTTGGCACCGTCGGCGCTGGTGGTGGCAAGCAAGCCTAAGTTCCCTGCCGTGCTCGCATCCTTTTCGCCCTCGACGATCAGGAGAGGGGTTGCTGGGTACGCGGCAAGAACTTGCTTGATCGCAGCCAGATTGAAGAGCAGGGGCGCCCCTTCCGGCCTGCCGGTTGACCATTGATTCGTGTCCTCGTGCCATACCTTGCAGGCAAAACGTTTCTTTCCCGTCTTGGTAAAGTATTTGATCTTTGTCCAGGCATAGCTCCCGTCGAGGTTTACATAGTGGTAGTGCACCTCTCCTTGCGCCTGGCTTGAGCCGCCGACATGCGATCGTGGCAGGCCGCACTTTTCAACAAGATGGTCGCGGATGACCTGGAAATACTTGGCGTCGCAGTTCTGCGACCGGCAGTGAAATATGATGCGCTGTGCTTCGGTGATCGACAGCAGCAGCGATGGATTGTGCGTGCCGCTCGCCTCGTGAACCGGGCAGCAACATAGAATGCTGCCATCGCGTTCAACCGTGCCGCCAACCGCCTTGGCGACGTTCTCTGCAGTGATGTCTCTGACATCCATGGGTCACCCCCGGGTAAAAAGCGACGCGCCCGCGAGGGCGGGCGCGCCTTTCTCTCGTATCAAAGGGCCGGAGCTTCTTTCGTCTCGCGACGTAGCCTGCCCCGCGATGCCATCGGCCTGGTGACGATGTCATCATCAGAGAGGACGTTGACCTCCCGCGCTCGCGTGTCGGTGACGTAGCCAACTACGTTGAGCTTCGGGTCGTAGATCGTCCGGTAGGAGTTCTCGTATGAGCTGGAGCCAAGCTCGATCACCGGGTGGACGATCTCGCCGAAGGCGGCGAGCGCCTGAGTGGCGGTCGTCGCCAAGACGTTGATTGCTTTTTTGGCACCCATCGAGGAGTGCTCGAACACCACATTGGCGCCATCGTCGAGCATGAAGCCGACGAAGCCGAGCATGTAGACCGGGCCGTCGGTTTCCTTCTTGTAGGCATTGGGCGACAGCGGCTTCGGCAGCAACCGCTCGGACATCGGCTCGTCGTGGTGAACGCCGAGCAGCTGCCGCTGTATCTTCTGCAGTGGCGACGAGTTGGCCCATTCGATGCAACCCTCGAACAGGCCGTGTTGCGGCACCAGGATGCGGCCGACGCTTTTCGGGTCGATCACTTCCCGGTTGAGTTTCCACTCCCCGCTGGTGCCGTTGAAGCCGAGATACACGGCACCGGCGACACCGGTGCCGGGCATCGCGCCGGCCACTTGTTGCAGGTTCTTGGTGGAGTTGCGGATGAAGTCCTCGATCGACTGGCCGTCGATGAGCGAGGCGGGGACGGCGTTCTTCAAAGCAGGTAACTGCATGGTCGCGCTCCTTTTGCGCTCGAGTTGACGATGTCTGGGGGAGCCCTCGGAGGGGCTTCGGACCCGGGGCCCGAGCGCGCTTCGCCGGTTCAGGCGGAGCGGATTTCGAGGACGGCGAGGCCGTCCGTTGGTGTCTTCAGCTGCACGGCGTAGCCGTTGCGCTTGATCTTGTTGGCGCCGCCATTGGTCAGTGTCGCAATGATCTCGGCTTCTGTCTCGGCGCGGGCGTGCGCTGCCTCCTCCTCGGCCTCGGCGGCACGCTGACGAGCGGCGATGAGGCGGTCGATCGAGCGCAGCGTCGCCTGGTCGAGACCGCCGGTGCCGGCCGCCGGAATGGCGTGCGCCTGGGCGGCCGTGCAGCGACTGCGGTAGGGGCAAATGACGCATTGCTTGGTGACGACGCCCTCGGCGGTCACTGCCGCGGCGCTGTCGGCGTCAAAAGCGGCTGCCGCCTTGCCGAGCATCTCGACGAAGACTGCCGGCCGCCGCTCGACGCGATGCAGGGCGAGGCGCTCATAATCCTCGGCCAGCCCGTAGACGAGGATCGCGTCCTCGGGTCGATGCGCGGTGACCTCGTGAAACAGCTCGATGTTCAGTTCGGCCTGACGAACATGCATTTCGGACGGGCAACTGTCGTAGTTCTGCGCGGTGCCGTGCGACTTCACCTCGAGCACCGTCTCCGACCGATCCTGCCATTCGATCAGTCCGTCGGGCGTGCCGGCGAGGCGAAAGTCGGGCAGCATTAGCCGCTTCTGCTTGGTGCCGGCGTAGAGGAGGCGCCCTTCGGCGCGCGCGAGGCCGGCGGCGAGATAGGTGGTCAACCAATGCTCGAAGGCGTGGCCGCGGTCGAAGATGCCGAAGGGGTGACGAGTCTTGCCGGCGACACTGTGCTTGTCGTACCAGAGCCAGCGCGTGCACCTGCCAGCTTCGGACGCATTGAGGAAGCCGGTGCGGTTGTCGCTTGCGGCAACGCCGGACGGAAATGGCCGGGCGGTCGCCTCGTTGTGGCGTGCCTCGATGATCATCTCTCGCAGCGCGTCCAATCGCATCATGACGCCACCCGCCACAGCTCGGTGAGCCCGGCCTGCTTA
>Ga0306924_10004207_pt1 | contig 14012 bp, 10 predicted proteins | sample sta12Can44000111_FD_203756 | JGI IMG/M metagenome (GOLD analysis project Ga0306924, IMG submission 203756) | Lab enrichment of tropical soil microbial communities from Luquillo Experimental Forest, Puerto Rico - statanox.12C.anox.44.000.111 (v2)... | ecosystem: Environmental > Terrestrial >... | reverse complement strand
CTCGACTATTGGGCCAACTCCTACGCTGAAGCAGTACAAGGTCTAGAGAATTATTTGTATGCTGCCTATGGCCCAGATTTTGAGGACCGTGAGTTTACGGTCGCAGTGTGCGGGCCGCCGATTTCAGCAGACTACTATTTTCCGGAGAATTTCCGCTTCACCCGCCAACGCTTTCAGGCCGATTTCTTCATCGCATTTACTAAAGACAATTGCGATCGCTCGCTGCCGGGTCGGCCCATTTACCGGGTCGAGCGCATGGGGGCTCTTCTCTCAGTTGTACTTGATCGCCGCAATACATTTGCCGAGCAGCGGACAGCCAAGCGACCGCTGGGGGGCGGTTTGCTTCGGCCCGCCTGGGGGTGGGCCAACCCGTGATCCTATTGTCATGCGCCCGATAGGTGTTGCGGAATAAGCTCGCCTGCGCTGGCGTTTTGCGTTTGGGGCCACGATCGACCTAACACGACTGAGTCCCAAGGGACGGCGGATGGAACGTTCCGAATACTATAAGCTCGACCGTCTTGAGGACCGAATGTGGTGGTTTGCCGCCAGTCACCGAAACTTGCTGACACTCTCATGGCGGCAGGTGGCACTCGAATCCGGAGGGCAACCGATCCTGGATGCAGGTTGTGGGACCGGCGGGTTCCTCGCACAATTGGCGGCCCGCTATCCCAATCGCGCTCTGTTCGGGCTCGACGCCGACCCGTTAGCCTGTCGGCGCGCAGCCGCCAAGAGCGCCCGGCCGGTGTGTGTCGGATCGATCAACGCGCTTCCCTTCCCGGAAGGCGTATTTGCAGCGGTCTTTAGTGTTGACGTGTTGTGCCATAGCGCTGTCGATGAGCGCTCCGCCGTGCTGCAATTCCGCCGCTGCCTCGCCGACAACGGCTGGCTGGTCGTTAACTTGCCGGCTTACAGCTGGATGTTGTCTCGACACGACGCCGCAGTCCATAATGTCCGGCGTTACACTACGAAGCGCCTGCGCCGACTCTTAGAAGCTGCCGGTTTCCGCATGGTGTACGCCACATACTGGAATACCGTTTTATTTCCATTGATGATGATCGCGCGCAAGTTTCTTCCCAAGCGCGGCGGCGCGACCAGCGATGTTACGGAATACCCTCGCTTGATCGACTCGCTGTGCCGCGCCGCGACAACTTTCGAAACCAGTTTATTGAGAAGGGGATTGAGGCTTCCATTCGGCGGCTCGGTTATCGCGATCGCTACCAAGGGGGGCTGCGCTAGTGTTTAAGAACCCTGATACTGTGCCGCCTCGCCTGGCACTGTCGATCGTGATTCCGGTCTACAATGGGGCGAGCAGTATCGCCGATTTGGTTCGTGCGCTTGAGAATCTCCCGATCGCGGGTGGGCACGAGATCGTGCTCGTCAATGACGGTAGCGCCGATGATAGTCTTGCGGTCTGTCACGCCCTTTTCGACAAGGCGCGCGTGCCGATGACGATTGTCAGTTTGGCGCGTAACTATGGCGAGCATAATGCAGTAATGGCGGGATTGCGTTACGCGGGCGGGGCACACGTCATCACGATGGACGATGACTTGCAGAACCCGCCGGAGGAGGTGCAACGCCTTCTGGCCTTCGCCCAGCGCAACGGCAAGCAAGTCGTTTACACCTATTACCAGTGCAAACAGCACGCGGTGTGGCGCAACCTGGCCAGTAGCTTTACGAACCGCGTCGCGGATTTCGTCCTCGATAAGCCACGAGGGTTGTATCTGTCGAGCTTCCGCTGCATGACCGCATTCGTCGCGCGGGAGATCATCCGCTACGAGGGGCCCTTTCCCTATGTCGATGGATTAATCCTTCAGGTGACGCACGACATCGATCGATTACTCGTGGGCCACCTTCCGCGTGCCACGGGACGCAGCAACTATACGGTGCGCCGGCTCTTGCGGTTATGGATGAACATGTTCGTGAACTTTTCGGTGATGCCCCTGCGCCTCAGCACGGTAACTGGCTTTGTCTTAAGCGCGCTCGGGGCGCTCGGAGTGGCGATGGCGGTAGGCGAAGCGTTGCTGTCTTCTCCGCCGCCGGGCTGGGCCTCCCTAATGGCGGCTGTGTTGCTGCTCTCGGGCATGCAGCTGCTGATCCTTGGTATCATAGGGGAATACCTCGGCCGACTCTATCTGACCGCTAACCAGAGGCCTCAATCTGTGGTGAAAGAAGTGCGGCATACCGAGCCCCGAGATCCAGTCGCGAACGGGTCACTAAGTTGGCTCTGCGAGCGTGCCTAAACGCGTGCTCGGGTCGGGGGCAGCTCTGATTAAAATTGGCGGCCTATGGTGTAGCGACGGTGGCCGGCCAATTTCGCGGCCCGCCAACGATGATCGGCTTTGTAGCGCTAAAGTGAAGATCCTATCTCTATTGCCCTCCCTGCGGTCTTACCGAGCTTCGCGATTGTCGCAGTGCTCGCTCATCTTCTATGGAACGAGCCCCTCGGCGTGCCTCGGATCGCCGGTCTCTTGCTGATCAGCAGCGGCGCGCTGGTCGTTTCACCCAGCATTGCGAGAGCCAGCATTCACCAGACTTGGCTAGGTGGGCTAAAAAAGCCCTGGATTCGGGCGATAATGCAGTCAATCATCCCTTCGGAGAGTTGCGGATAGATCGGCAAGCTCAGGATCTGTCGTGCTGCCCGCTCAGTTACGTCGAGGCCCGACGGGCCGATAGCGAGACGGCCGCGATATGCAGGTTGCAAATGGACCGGAACCGGATAGTGGATGCCGGTACCGATCCCTGCAGCGTGCAACCAATCGCGCAACGAATCGCGCTCGGCGAGGCGGATCACGTATTGGTGAAAGACATGGGTCGAGCCCGTACGGCGCTTAGGAAGCATCAGCGGCAGTTTCGCCAGGCCAGAATCGTAGCGGTCGGCGATGGTACGGCGCCGCGCATTGTCGGCTGCAAGGCTCCCGAGCTTGACCCCAAGAATCGCCGCTTGGAGCGAATCGAGACGCGAATTCATGCCAATGCAGGCGCTGACATAACGCTCGCGCCAGCCATATTCCCGAATTTCACGCAGCGTCGTTGCGAGAGCGGAATTCCTGGTAACGACCATACCCCCGTCGCCGAGGGCACCAAGATTCTTCGTCGGGTAAAAGCTGAAGCACCCGACGTCGCCGAATGATCCGGTTGGTCGACCGCGGTAAAGTGCGCCGTGGCTCTGCGCGCAATCCTCGATCAAATACAGGCCATTGGCGCGGGCAAGGTCGCAGAGCGCGGAGAGTTCGGCCGGCTGGCCATAGAGGTGCACAGGCAGTACCGCAGCAGGCCGTCCCGTGTGCGGCACCTGCAACGCTCGTGAGAGCTCGTGCGGTGCCATCGTATAAGTCCCCGGCTCGACATCGATCAGCACAGGTATCGCACCGACCCGTTCGATCGCGGCGACGGTCGCAACTGCAGTATGTGACACCGTAAACACACGATCACCGGCACCGATGTTGCAGGCACGCAAAGCAAGCTCAATCGCGTCCGTCCCGCTTGCACAGCCGACGGCGTGAGCAACACCGACGAAATTGGCAAAGGCGACCTCGAAGGATTCGACCTCTCGACCGAGGATATAGCTCCCGCCCTCCAAAACGCGAGATATGGCGCAGTCAATCGCGGACTGTTGCGCGATATAACCAGCGCGGGGGTCGGTCTGGGGAATCGGACCAAGGAGCGCTTTCTCGGCCACGCGACCTCACAGATAGCACGCTAGATGGCGACGATAATAGTCAAGCGACCGACGAAGCCCATCCGCGAGACGGATGCGCGGGCGCCAGCTGGAGATTGTGCGAAATCGGCGGTCGTCGGTTACAAAGTCACCGATATCGATGCGTTTGCGCTCCGCCGGAAACTCCCGGATCTCGTATTTCCCTCCGCCATAAGTCGCGATGATCGCCTCTGCTAGATTCGCCAAATTGCAGGGTTCGTCGCCGCCGACATTAAGTGCCAATCCCTCGGCTTCCTGAGTAACCGCGGCATAGAGGAACGCTTCGGCCGCATCATCGACGTAAAGTAGATCCCGACGCTGCTCGCCGCCCCAGACCTCGAAAGGCTCCCCCTCGACCACCCGGCGCAGCCAGATGCCGAGAAAGGACTGTCGAGCATCCTTGATACGCATTCCCGGCCCGTAAACGTTGGTCAAACGCAAAGAGCGGCTCTTGGTCCCATAGACGTCGTGAAACAGCAGATGGTAGGCTTCCCCTGCCATCTTATTGACACCGTTCACGTCGACTGGTCGCAGTGGATGGCGTTCGTCGACCGGGAGATAGTCCGGTCGGCCATAGATCTGGCGGGTCCCGGCATGGACGATGGTGATACCCGGATTGACCACGCGGCATGCTTCCAGCAGTTGGAGTTGGGCCGCGCAGTTTATCGCGAGATCGTCTCCAGGCGCCGTCATTGAGTCTAGATGGCTCGTCTGTGCGGCAAGGTTGAAGAGGAAATCTTGGCCGGCGAGTAAATATCGCAACACATAGCCACCGCGGATATCCCCAATGTTGACTGCCACCCGATCGCGGATATCGGCGATATTGGCCAAATTGCCACCATATTCTGGGATCATACTGTCAACCAGGAGAACCTTGGCACCGAGCGCCACAAGGCGTCGGGCCAGCGCTGAGCCGATCAAGCCCAGACCACCAGTGATTACCACCCGAGCGCCTTTAAAAGCTTCGAGATGCAAATCGGAACTCGAACTCACCTTTTCTCGCCGTTCAATAACTACGCGGCATACACATCACGGCACGGAGCGATCTACACGCGGCTCTCCCGTATTCCGCTCGGCGATAACGCTGCCGGTTGAAGAAATATTCCAGAAATGACAGGCGCTGGCTTATTCATGGGAAGGGTTGTTGCGCAAATTGGGAGGTTCACTTATTCCCTGCTGCCGAAAGTCGGAAAATCCGCCGGCTAAAGCTGCGTCAAACTGTTACGGCAAACGAGGAGGGCGAGCCTTTTTCAGACTGGAGACCCACGCGCTGGAATGATCACGGGGTCAGGTCGGATGACGAACACGCCGCCGCACTGATCCGGCACTATTTGGCTCTGCATTCATCCGGACCAGCAAGTTTGCTCGCGGGCTCGTTGTCCGCCAGCAACGGCTTCCATGGTGGATCAAGTTCCAACACCCCCGTCGGGGCGGCGGCTTCTTCGTACAGTGACTGCGCTTCGATGGAGGGGCCGCGACGCGAGCCAAGTGCCTTTACCCGGATTGTGCGGGAAACGACACCTTGGGGGACGACCATGATGTCGCCGACCCGAATGAGGTGTCTAGCCTTCCTGACGACGACCCCGTTGAGGATGATCGCTCCAGCCGTGCAAAGGCGGGAGGCTAGCGAGCGGCTTCTGACGAAGCGAGCGAACCACAGCCACTGATCGAGGCGCCTACTCGTCGACCCTGGCGAACCGCTTCTGCTCAAGTAAGGTTCAGCTCCCGCAACTTGGCGAACGGATGCCCATCCGTCGTCGACGGCCGATAGCACCTTTTGACGACGTCGCGTTGGCCGCGCCGCGGTCCGCTAAATTTCTCCTCGCCAGCGCGAATTATTGTACGGTAGCCGAGCCCCGCGAGCAGTCGCCGTAGGGCGGGCCGTCCGACTCCTTGGGTTGCCGCTAATTTGTCGTCCGCCGAGAAAGCACCCAAGCGAGCGAGACGTCGCGCCGCGGCAGCGAGTCGCTCCAACCGATCCGGACGCAGCGCGAGCCCGCTGAGCACGCGCAAGCCCATCGCTGCGTAGAACGAGGCCGGTAAGGCCGGATCGATTTCGATCACTTTGGTGAGATTGTGTTTGGAAGGCAGCAGCGGTGGCCCTGGCCGCCCATGCTGCACCGCCCACAGCAGAGCGCGAAAACGCACAGTATCTATGCGCTGCATCGGCTCGAAATAGACGCTTTCAGTACCGAATCGGAGGCCGAGTCGGCTTAACGCGATCCGGTCTGGCGATGCAAGAGCCCTGAGCTGATGCCAGACATCGCCTCTCGGTACACATCCGAGTTCGCCTACGAGCTGAAAGACGAGCCCCCGCCCGACACTGCCGAGCGGCAAGGCTTGTGCCAAGAACAGCGGTGCCAGCCGACGCTCGATCTCAGCGCGCAGAAAAGCCTGCAGACGCTGTCTTATCCTTTCGCGTGCCTCACGCTCAACAAAATCGCCGGTTAGTGGATCTACCCGCGGTGTGAGGATCTGGTTCCCTGCCGCCAATCTGCCGACGGCGTCACCGCGCCAGCGCAACACTCCGCTGGGGTCGATCGCGAAAACCTCATCCGCATCCGTCGCGAGGCGCCGTATGCGGGCGGCAACTTCCTGCCGCAGCACACGGCTTGCGGCGGCGATCAGCATCCGCGCCTCAGCACCGTCGACCGCGTCGGGCACGAAATGCAATCCGTCGAGTCGGCCGACATAGGTCCCCTCGACATGGACCTCACCCGCGTCCGACACCGAAGCCAGCAGTTCGCTTTCGGATGCAAGCTGGCGGATCAGCAAGGCCGACCGCCGATCGACGAAGCGCTGCGTAATGCGGTCATGCAGTGCATCCGAGAGCCGATCCTCGATGCCGCGGGCCCGCTCCTGCCACGCTGTCGCGTTATCGACCCAGTCACTGCGATGGGTGATGTACGTCCAGGTACGAATGTGCGCGATGCGTGCCATCAGCGTGTCGATGTCGCCGTCGACCCGATCGAGATTTGCCATCTGTCCGGCGATCCAACCAGTAGGAAGGCGTTGCTCGAGGCCAGCCAAATGGTGAAAGCAATGACCAAGTAGCCGAGTATGGCTGTCGGTCATAGCCTTGCGAAAATCCGGGATCTGACACACCTCCCAAAGCACGCGAACCGCGCCGGGATGTACCGCCAACTCAACGACTTCCTGACTGCCGGCGAGCGCCTGCAGGGCGCGGTGGTCGTCGGCCTCGCGGGCCTGGACCAGACCAGGGATCGACGGGCGCTCTTCGAGGCTCTTCAGCAGTGCCGCGACCGACTCGAAACGCAGCCGCGTGTTGCGCCAATTCAAGCGTGTGAGCGGATCGAACCGGTGGGCCTCGACCGCCTCAACGATCTCCGGATTTAGCGGGCCTTGCTCAGCGGTGGTGCCAAAGGTGCCGTCGCTCATGTGGCGCCCCGCACGGCCCGCAATTTGAGCGATCTCGGCAGCATTGAGCCGGCGTGGACCGCGGCCGTCGAATTTGGCGATCCTGGCGAAGGCAACGTGGTCTAGATCCATGTTAAGCCCCATCCCGATCGCATCGGTGGCGACGAGATAATCGACCTCGCCGGCTTGGAACATGCCGACCTGTGCGTTGCGCGCCCGGGGGCTAAGCGCACCGAGAACGACTGCTGCTCCGCCTCGCTGACGGCGGATAAGCTCGGCGAGAGAGAATACGTCGGCTACCGTGAATGCAACGACGGCGCTCCGGGGCGGTAACCGCGTCACCTTTTTGTGGCCGGTATAGGAGAGCGTCGATAAGCGCGGCCGACTTACATATTCTAAATTGTGGATGAGCCGCCGCATCAAGGGCTTGATCGTGTCGGCACCGAGGAACATCGTCTCCGCGAGACCGCGGGCGTGGAGAAGGCGCGCGGTGAAGACATGACCGCGCTCGGGATCGGCGCACAGCTGGATTTCATCGACGGCTAGGAAATCGACTTGGCGATCGAGCGGCATCGATTCGGCGGTGCAGACGAAATATGACGGGCTCGGCGGCAGGATTTTCTCCTCGCCGGTAATCAGGGCAACCGAGCGGGATCCTCTCAGCTTGGCGATCCGATCGTAATTCTCTCGGGCGAGCAGCCGCAGCGGGAACCCGATCATTCCGTTGCGGTGGCCGAGCATGCGATCGATGGCGAGGTGAGTCTTGCCGGTATTGGTCGGCCCGAGAACCGCGACTAGCCGCGGAGCGGAGCTGAGCTTGGCCATGGGACAAAGATATCAGGCCGAGATGGCGAGAGAGGCAAGTGCAAACCGATGGTGAGATCAGCGGAGCGACCCAAAGACGGAGGTTTGCTCCGACTCCGGCGGCGCCTGTTAACCGGTTGTTTTCCGCTTCGGCCAAAGATGCCATGCCGCGACACAGGACGAGCGGGATGGTCAACGCCCATCGAGGGAAGCCGGAAGCGTTTCTCGAGAACTACTGCTCTCGGCTCGGAACCTTGCTCGAAGCCAGGTATACCGGGCTCGCGCTGCTTGCCGCGAAGCAGGAGGCGGACGCGGCCGCCAAGCACGCAAATGAAGCGATGCTGGAGGCAAAGGCCGCGGATCTCGCGAAAACCCGATTCCTAGCCAACATGGCGCATGAGCTCCGCACGCCGCTCAATGCGATCATCGGCTTTTCGGAGATTATCAAGCTAGACGCCATTCAGGCGAAAGAGCGTTATCCACAATACGCGGAATATATTCATGATGCCGGCATACTCCTTCTCAATATCATCAATGGTCTTCTCGATCTCGCGCGGATACAGGCGGGACGGGTAGATCTCGATGAAGAGATCGTCGCCGTTGGGGAGTTGATACAGTCGACGGTTCGCACTATAGCGCCGATTGCCGAAAGGAAATCTATCTACGTCGATTGTGAGCTGGCTCAGGCATCGACGCTCATCTGCGTCGATCAAACTAAATTCAGGCAGATTATTCTTAACATATTGTCCAATAGCGTTAAGTTTACTGAACCGGAGGGACGTATCTTGATCGGCTCGGGTTTGGACGACCGGGGAGATTTGGTGATTTCGATTAAAGACACAGGCATTGGTATTCCACCGGAGCACTTGGAAAGGGTGCTAAGCCCTTTCGAACAGGTCGCAGATCACTTGACCAAAGAGAACGAAGGAACCGGACTAGGGCTGCCGATCGCCCGGGCGCTAATCGAGTTGCACGGCGGCAATTTGACCTTGAGCAGCGATCTCGGGATGGGAACGACAGTTGCCCTGCGGTTGCCTCATCAGCGAATCCAGGGTGTCGCACCCCCGCAACGTCGTGACACAGCCCTTCCGACCGCCTTGACGATGAGCGGTTCGGCGAGCCCATCCTCGCATCCTACTGGAGGGATGAAACTATGAGCGGCGATGCTTCCGAGTCTATCGATCTGCGGGTTGGGCGAGTCATTGCCATAACGCCCTCTCAAGCGGTCGTATTACTTGAAAGGCGGGATGCGACTGGCACAAGGGACCTCGCTATGCCGCTCGAAATGGGGACCTTGGTCAAGTTACACAGCCGCGTCTCTACCGTTTATGGCTTGATCACCGGTCTTAGGGTCCCGTTGCCTAGCCTCGAGCCTTCTGAGAAGGATTTGCGGCTCGTCGAGCTCGAGCTGGTCGGTGAGATCCGGGGTGCCAACGGCACAGGCTTTTTTCGGCGCGGGGTATCAGCCTATCCGGCGTTGGATGAGCCCGTCTACCTTGCCTCCGCCGCTGATCTTGCGAAGGTTTATGCGCGCCCCAATTCGGCGACAGCTCAGGTCGGGACGATCCATCAAGACACTATCGTGCCTGCCTACATTCTGACCGATGAGTTGTTGGGCAAGCATTTCAGCATCGTCGGTACTACGGGATCCGGTAAATCCTGCGTTGTTGCGACGATCTTAAATGCCGTCATCGAGCAGAACCCAAGCGCCCATGTGATGTTGCTCGATCCGCATAACGAATATGCGAGTGCGTTTAAAGAACTTGCGGCAGTTCTTAACCCTGGTGACGGATTATATTTGCCGTATTGGCTGTTCAACTTCGAGGAACTAGTCGAGATTGTGATTGGACCGAACCGTGATCCCGAGCAGGTGAAAATCCTCGGCGAAGCGGTGTTAGCCGGAAAACAATCGTATTTTATCAAAGTCGGCATCGATAAGTTCGGGACAGTAGACACGCCGACTCCATATCGGATGTCCGACGTTCTTCGCTTTCTCGATGCCGCAATGGGCAGTCTAAACCGTCCCGACAGCGTCGCCGCCTATCAAGCCCTGAAGGGAAGGATCCTCGCTCTCCAGAGCGACGCTCGATATGGATTTGTATTCGGGGGCCGCCTGAGTCTGCGCGACGAGTTATCGGATATCCTTGCCCAGCTCTTTCGGATCCCGGTCAACGGTAAGCCGATCACTATCCTCGATCTTTCCGGTATCCCGTCGGAAGTGTTGAACGTGGTGGTTTCCGTCTTGTGCCGGCTCGCTTTTGACTTTGCCATGTGGAGCGAAACGCCGGTCCCGATCACGATAATCTGCGAAGAGGCACACCGTTACGCACCACGCGACAAGGAACTCGGCTTCGAAGCGGCAAAGCGCGCGCTGTTTCGTATTGCCAAGGAGGGCCGTAAGTATGGCGTTTCGCTGTGCGTCGTCAGTCAGCGTCCGTCGGACCTAGCGGCGGGTCTGTTGTCGGAATGTAATACGATGTTCGCATTCCGTATGACCAGCCACGAGGATCAGGACATTGTGCGCAGCGCCGTTCCTGAAGCCTCGCATGGACTGATGAACTTCTTGCCGGCATTGCGCAACGGCGAGGCTATTGCGGTCGGTGAAGGGGTGGCGATGCCGATGCGGATATGCTTCAGTCCGTTGCCGGAGAACCGCCGGCCCAAAAGCGCCACCGCATCTTTTACGAGTGCCTGGTCGAAAGATAGCGACGGCTCGCAGATCGAGCAGACCGTCGAGCGGTGGCGGCGAGGCATGCGACACGGTCCGGGATAGTCTGTTCAACCCGCTGCCGCAGGGGAGGTAGCGGTCGATCTGCGACGGTTGGTCTTGCACGCCCAGGCTTTCCGCCACATATCCTCGGCGCATTTCGGCCAACCCGCGATGGCAGGCTATGACCCAGGAAACCAGAAGCTTCCAGGCGGAAGTCAGCCGCCTACTCGACATTGTTGCGCACTCGCTCTACAGCCAAAAGGAGATCTTTCTCCGCGAGCTCATTTCGAACGCCTCGGATGCGTGCGACCGGTTGCGCTACGCCGCCCTTACCCAGCCGGCGCTCGCCGAAGGCGATACCAGCTACCGTGTCGTATTGACCCCTGACGGATCGGCTCGAACCCTGACCGTGGCCGATAACGGCATCGGCATGAACCGAGCGGAACTCATCGAAAATCTCGGCACCATCGCCCGCTCAGGCACGGCCGCGTTTGTTAACCAGCTGTCGGGCGACACGCGCAAGGATATGAGCCTGATCGGCCAATTTGGCGTCGGTTTCTACTCGGCATTCATGGTGGCCGAAAAGGTCGAAGTGAGGAGCCGGAAGGCCGGTGAGGCCGAAGGTTGGCGTTGGGTTTCGGACGGTAAGGGCGAGTTTACGATCGAACCCCTGCCCGAGGCAGCACGGGGCGCCACGATCGTCGTGCACCTGCGCGACAGTGAGCATGAATATCTCGAACCGGCACGACTGCGTAGGATCGTCAATACCTATTCCGACCATATCGGATTGCCGATCGTACTTGAAGACGCCGGCAAGGAAGAGACGATCAACACCGCCTCGGCCCTATGGACCCGTCCGAAATCCGAAGTCACCCAAGAGCAATACAATGAATTCTACCACCACGTCGGTCACAGCTTTGATGATCCGTGGCTGACCCTGCATGCCAAAGCGGAGGGAGTTCTCGAATACACGAGCCTTCTCTTCGTTCCATCGGCTAAACCGTTCGATCTTTTTGATCCGGAGCGGAAGAGCCGAGTCAAGCTCTATGTACGTCGGGTATTCATCACCGACGAGGGGACCAATCTCTTACCCGCGTATCTGCGCTTTCTGCGCGGCATTGTCGACAGCGAGGATCTGCCGCTCAACATCAGCCGCGAAATGCTCCAATCGAACCCGATGGTGGCGCGCATCCGCCAGCAGTTGACCAAGCGAATATTGACAGAACTCGATAAAAAGGCGAGCGAGTCGCCCGAGGAATACATTAAATTCTGGGATAATTTTGGCGCGGTCCTGAAGGAGGGCCTCTACGAGGACCGTGAGCATCGAGGGGAATTGGCCGCACTAGTCCGCTTCCGCTCGACCGCGCGCGACGGGCTCGCTTCACTCGACGAGTACGTCGCGGCGATGAGGCCGGGGCAGGAGGCGATCTACACGATCACCGGCGACAGCCTCGATGTCATCAAGCAGAGCCCGCAGCTCGAAGGATTCCGCGCTCGCGGCGTCGAGGTGCTGTTGATGACCGACCCGATCGACGAGTTCTGGGTGCCGGCGATCGGCTCCTATAAGGACAAGCCGTTCAAATCGGCGACCCGTGGTGGTGTGGACCTCGACAAAATCACACCGCCAGAGGATCGCAAGGACGAGAAATCCGAGCCGCCGGCTAGGCTCGCGAGCCTGATCGCGATTTTCAAGCTCGCGCTCGGCGACGCGGTTAAGGACGTCCGCAGTTCCGACCGTCTGACTGACAGCGCCGTCTGTCTCGTCGCCGATGAAGGCGACATGGACATGCATTTCGAACGGCTCTTAAAACAGCACCATCAGCTCGACACGATGTCCAAACGCATCCTCGAACTAAACCCACGCCATAAACTAATCGAGCGCCTCGCTTCGACCGTCGGCGAGGCTGGCGCCTCAGACCAGCTTTCGGAATTTGCTTGGCTTCTTCTCGATCAGGCGCGAATCATCGAAGGTGAACAGCTCCCCGACGCCGCGGCGTTCGCGCGCCGTCTCTCGACCGTGCTCGAGCGCGGGTTGTCGGCAGCCGCTTAACGCGCGGCAATAGACCCCTGCGGGTACGGCGGTAAATGGAGCCCTAGGGACGCGGACGCACACTCGGGATCGAGATCCCACCGCCGCCCTCGATCGCGCAGCGTCGGACACGCGCCTCGTCCCATTGTACGAAAGGCGACGCCTCGCAGCGCGGGATCGTTTCGGTTGCAGCAGACAAGCCGCTGGCCCTCTCAGCCAACCGACCGGCGCGTGACGCTCATATGGCGCGGCCAGAACGCACCCCGGCGATAGTCGAGAGCTACGGGCGATCCGGAGGCGATGCGGCTCACGCTCGCCGGGGTCGACTTCGCGATCCCCGGGTGGTGCATGCCTCGGGTGTATACCACGCAACCCGCGACGACGTTAGCATCATCCGAAGGCCGCATAATGAGCTCCTGAGGAGCTCGCCCTGGTTCAGCGCTGAAGCGGAGCAAGCCGTCGCCACACAAGTTGCGGCGACAGGAGCAGGCCGAGGCAGCGCTACGGCTGTTACATCGGTAGCAGCGCGATCGGGGTTGATGTGTCGAGGACGAATTCGCGCGGTAAGGGGGGGTTACAGAGAATTAATGCGGGTGAAAGCCACCTGTCACCTTGCTGGACCATTTGTTTGTCGATCCACTCTCGCTCGACGTTCCAACAACGCTGAGCGAGCCCCGTTTCACAGGAGGACCAATTGGTAGAACTAAAAAACAACTGTACCCCCCACCCGTGGCTAAACCGAAAGCGCGTTGCAGCGATCGGTCTCGCTCTTGGAGCGACATTAGCGCTTTCGCCGTTCGTGTGGGCTGAAAACCCAACGATCGCGGACAGCCCGTCAAAAGTTTCGAGTGCGGTGCCGCCGACGTCGACCTCTCCGGTCGCGCTGATGCAACAGCAGAGCTTTGCACCGCTCGTAAAAAAGGTATCGCCGGCCGTGGTGAACATATCGGTTTCGCAGAAGGCCGATGTGGAGGCGATGGCTGAAGATCCGGAATCAGTCCCGTCTCCAGGGTTTCCAAACTCTCCGTTTGACGAATTTCTGCGCCGCTTCTTCGAACAGCAGAATCCCGAAGGCCATCGACATCTCTTTCCACAGATCCCGGGGGGGCAGGCCAGGCGCATTGCGCTCGGTTCCGGTTTCATCATCGATCCGTCCGGTTACGTTGTAACAAATAGCCACGTGGTCGGTGATGCCGGTAAGGTCGAAGTAACTCTACAGGATAATAGCAAATATACGGCGAGAATTGTCGGACGGGATCCCAAGACGGACATTGCCGTTCTCAAAATCACCGCTGAGAAGCCGCTACCTTATGTAAGGTTCGGCGACAGTAGTGCCGCTCAGGTTGGCGACTGGGTGATGGCTGTCGGCAACCCGTTTGGGCTTGGTGGGACGG
>Ga0306924_10004205_pt1 | contig 14017 bp, 13 predicted proteins | sample sta12Can44000111_FD_203756 | JGI IMG/M metagenome (GOLD analysis project Ga0306924, IMG submission 203756) | Lab enrichment of tropical soil microbial communities from Luquillo Experimental Forest, Puerto Rico - statanox.12C.anox.44.000.111 (v2)... | ecosystem: Environmental > Terrestrial >... | reverse complement strand
GGCGTAGCTACGACCCGCCGGCCCTCGCCCTCAGAGCCTTCGCCGCGCTCGCTCCAGCTCAGCGCGCCGACGCGCGCAATCGCTTGGGCCATGTCGAGCCGCAGCGCGTAAGGCACGCCCGTCTCGATCAGCCGCGTGCGCGCGCTGACAGAAAGCTGTCTCGCGTGCCCCGGATAGAGCGGTGCGCCATCCGGGTCGCGCGGCCAGTCGCCCTCCGCCTCCCGTTCTGCCACAAGCTTGGCGATCTCGGCGCGGCTCTCAAAGCTCGGATAGATCAGACCCTCGGCCGACAGCTGCGCAATTGCGCGCCGATAGGCATCGGGATGCTCGGACTGTCGCCTCACCATTGGGTCCCAGGCAATGCCGAGCCAGGCGAGGTCGGCGTAGATCGCCTCCTCATACTCGCCCCTGCAGCGCGTCGGATCGATATCCTCGATGCGGAGCAGCAGCCGCCCGCCGCTGTCACGCGCGAGGTCGAAGTTGAGCAGCGCCGAATAGGCGTGGCCGAGATGGAGATAGCCGTTCGGGCTCGGAGCAAATCGGAAAACGGGTGGCATTGATCTCTTGGGTCAGGCGTGGTCGTTTTAGGTGCAATGACCCTCCACCTCAACAGCCAGGACGACCTCGAAGAGGCGATCGCGGCGCTCCTCAAGCGCGACCCGCGGCTTAGGCCGATCTTCGAGGTCGCGGGCATGCCAAGCTTGCGGCGGCGCGAGCCCGGTTTTGTCGGGCTTGCCCATATCGTTTGCGGCCAGCAGCTTTCGACCGCAAGCGCCGCGGCGATCTGGAGTCGGCTGAGCACGGCCTTCAATCCCTTCGATCATCACGCCTGTCGCCAGGCCCGCGCCGATCGGCTCGGCCGGCTTGGCCTTTCGGCGGCCAAGATCAAGACGCTAAAGTCGCTTGCTCGCGCCATTGCCGACGAGCGCGTGAACCTCGATGTGCTGGCGGAGGAGGATGCGGATGCCGCCCACCACACGCTGATGGCGCTGCACGGTATCGGCCCGTGGACCGCCGACGTCTATCTGTTGTTCTGCCTCGGACATGGCGATGCCTGGCCCGCCGGCGACCTCGCCATGCAGGAGGCCATCAAAATCGGGCTTGGGCTGAAGCAACGACCCAACGCCAAGCAGATGGCGCCGATCGCCGAACCTTGGCGGCCAATGCGCGGCGCGGCGGCGCATCTGTGGTGGAGTTTCTACCGCGCCATCAAGCAGCGCGACGGCGTGATCGCAACTGAGACAAAAGCCAACGAAGTTTCAAACAATGTTGCTGTTGCAAAACTGCGCGCAGGCGTAAAAATCGCAGCGCGAAAACCCTGGGGATCGAAACATGCAAGCAACCGACTTCGTCGTCAGCAAAAATGATCTCAAGCAATGCCGTGTGATCGAGACGCGTCTTCCCGGTACCGATGCGCTGCCCGCCGAGGCGCTGCTGGTGAAGGTCGATCGCTTTGCCTTCACTGCCAACAACATCACCTATGCGATGCTGGGCGACCAGATGAAATATTGGCAGCTGTTTCCGGCGCCGAAGGACTTTGGCAATATCCCGGTATGGGGCTTTGGCGAGGTGATCGCCTCAAAGCATCCCGCCGTGCCCGAAGGCGAGCAGCTGTTCGGCTATCTGCCGATGGCGACGCATCTTGTGGTCGAGGCCTGCGATGTCAGCAAGCGCGGGCTGCGCGACGCCGCCGCGCATCGTCAAGGCGTCGCCCCAGTCTATAACGCCTATGCGCGCGTCACAGACGATCCCGCCTATGCCGGACGGCAAGGCGACTATCAGGCCCTGCTGCGTCCAATCTTTATGCTGTCGTTTTTGGTCGACGATTTTCTCGCCGAGCAGGAATTTTTCGGCGCGCGGAGCGTGATGGTGTCGTCTGCATCCAGCAAGGCTGCCGTTGGGCTCGCCTATCTCCTGCACAGCCTGCGCAAGGATATCCGCGTCATCGGGCTCACTTCGGTGGGCAATTTGGATTTCGTCCGCTCGCTCGGTTGCTACCACGATGTCATCGCCTACGACCGCATCCTCTCGCTGCCCACGACTGCGCCGGCGGCTTTTGTCGACATCGCCGGCGATGCCGATTTGCGCGCGCGGCTGCACCGGCATTTTGGCGACCAACTGAAATATTCAGCCCGCATCGGGCTCACGCATCAAAACGCCGCGCCCGACGAGCCGCTCCCAGGCGCAAAGCCCACCTGGTTCTTTGCCCCCGACCAAATCCGCAAGCGCGCCAAGCACTGGGGCCCTGGCGGCATCGACGCGCGTTTCTCGGTGGCGTGGACGGCCTTTGCGCCAACACTCAAGCAGTGGCTCAAGGTGGTCGAAGGCCGAGGGCCGGAGGCGGTCAAACAAGTTTATCTGAACACGCTTAACGGACGTATTCCGGCTGATCAGGGCCACATGCTGTCGCTGGCGACCTAGCCGCGCGCTGCCGATCGGTATAACCTCGTCGTCAGCGCGGAGCCGGCGACAAGACGACCGGCAAAAGAGGTCGCGCATGCTTGATAGAAGCGACAATATAGCTGTGTCTGCCGAAGCCTGGCTCGCGCAATTCGAGAGCGCGCTCGCCGACGGCGAGGCGCTAGCGGCGCTGTTTCACCCGGATGGTTTTTGGCGCGACGTGCTGGCGCTGAGCTGGAAGCTAAAGACGCTGAACGGGGCAGACGCCATCCTGCGGGAACTGCCTTCCCTTGCGCTGCGCGCCGCGCCAAAAACGTTCGGCATCGATTCAGATCGCGCCGCGCCGCGCCGCGTTGCACGCGCCGGAACCAATACGATCGAGGCGATCTTCAAATTCGAGACCGCGGTTGGCCGCGGCCACGGCATCGTTCGCTTGATCCCGGATCAAGCCGACGGTCATCGCCTGAAGGCATGGACACTTCTGACCGCGCTCGAAGAGCTCAAGGGTTTTGAGGAGCGGCTCGACCGTTCGCGCCCGCGCGGGCAGGCCTATTCGCGTGATTTCCGCGGGCCGAACTGGCTCGACCAGCGGAAGGCGTCCAACGCCTATGCCAATCGCGATCCGACCGTGCTGGTGGTCGGCGGCGGACAGGCGGGGCTGTCGATTGCGGCAAGGCTGAAGCAACTCGAACTCGACACGCTGATTGTCGACCGATGGCCCCGGGTCGGCGACAATTGGCGCAGGCGTTACCATGCGCTCACGCTGCACAACCAGGTGCATGTCAACCACCTCCCCTATATGCCGTTCCCGCCGAACTGGCCGGTCTATATCCCCAAAGACAAGCTCGCCAACTGGTTCGAAGCCTATGTCGATGCCATGGAGCTAAACTATTGGACCGGCACCGAGTTCGTCAGCGCTGCCTATGACGATGCGCAGGCGCGCTGGAATGTGGCGCTGCGTCGCGACGGCGTGACACGCAATTTGCGTCCGCGCCACATCATGATGGCGACCGGCGTGAGCGGCATCCCCAATCTGCCCGACATTCCCTCACTGAAGAATTTCGGCGGCCAGGTCGTGCATTCCAGCCGCTATGACGACGGCGACAATTTCAGCGGCAAGCGCGCGCTCGTGATCGGCACCGGCAACAGCGGCCACGACATCGCCCAGGACCTCTATTCGAGCGGCGCGGAGGTCACATTGGTGCAGCGTTCGTCCACGCTGGTCACCAATATCGAGCCGTCGGCACAGCTTGCCTATTCCACCTACAACGAAGGCACGCTCGAGGACAACGACCTGATCGCGACCTCGATGCCGCTTGCGCTCGCAAGACGCAGCCATGTGCTGCTGACCGAACAGTCCAGACAGCTCGACAAGGACGTGCTTGACGGCTTGGCGCGCGTCGGCTTCAAGCTCGATTTCGGCGACGACGGCACCGGCTGGCAGTTCAAATATCTCAGCCGCGGCGGCGGCTACTATTTCAACGTCGGCTGCTCCAACCTCGTGGCCGAAGGCGCGATCAAGCTTGTGCAATTCTCCGACATTGACGGCTTTGTCGCCGACGGCGCAAGGCTAGAGAGCGGTAGCACGATCAAGGCCGATCTGATCGTACTCGCAACCGGCTACCGGCCGCAGGAAGAGCTGGTGAAGACGCTGTTCGGTGTTGCGGTCGCAACGCGCATCGGCCCGATCTGGGGGTTTGGCGCCGAGCAGGAGCTGCGCAACATGTACGTGCGCACCAACCAGCCAGGCCTTTACTTCATCGCCGGCAGCCTCGCACAATGCCGCATCAACTCGAAATATCTCGCCTTGCAGATCAAGGCGATCGAGGAAGGCTTGTTGCCGCTGGCGACGCCGACCAAAGAGGAGACCGCAGCATGAATCTCGCTCAACAGTTGCCAGTCGTTCTCGGCGCCGGCGAGCATCGCTACCGCGTGCTTGCGAATTTTGCAAAACTGCCGTCAGGCTGGGCCCTGTTTGATGTGGCTTCCGTCGCGGTCGACAGCAAGGACTGCGTCTATGTCTTCAACCGCGGCGAACACCCGCTGATCGTGCTGGATCGCGAGGGAAATTTCCTGCGAAGCTTTGGCGAAGGCCTGTTCTCCCGCGCGCACGGGCTCCACATCGACGCCGACGACCATCTCTATTGCACCGACGACGGCGATCATACAGTGCGCAAGTGCTCAACCGACGGCAAGGTGCTGCTCACCATCGGCATCCCAAACAAGCCCGCGCCATTCATGAGCGGCGAGCCGTTTCACCGCTGCACCCACACCGCACTGTCGCCCAAGGGCGAGATCTACGTCTCCGACGGTTACGGCAATGCCCGCGTTCACAAATACACGCCCGACGGCAAATTGATCAAGAGCTGGGGCGAACCGGGCAGCGATCCCGGCCAATTCAACATCGTGCACAACATCGCAGCCGACGCCGACGGCTGGGTCTATGTCGCCGATCGCGAAAACCATCGCGTCCAGGTGTTCGACGGCAACGGCAAATACGAGACGCAGTGGAACAATCTGCATCGGCCCTGTGCACTGTGTTGCTGCGGCGGCAAGTTCCCCAATTTCATCATCGGTGAGCTCGGCCCGGGCATGCCGGTCAATCTGAACGTGCCCAATCTCGGCCCGCGCCTGACCATCGTTGATACAAGCGGCAAGCGCATGGCGCGGCTCGGTGGCGAGCACGGTCCGGGCGTCGAAACCGGAAAGTTTTTGGCCCCTCACGGGCTCGCGCTTGATTCCCAAGGCAACATCTATGTCGGCGAAGTCGGCGTCACCAACTGGAAGACCAGTTTTCCCGATGCCGAAATGCCGGATGAGGTTCGCAGGAGCCGCTGCCTGACGAAGCTGGAGCGCATCCGCGCATAGAACGAGACCGTGAGCAGCGCGGGGAGCATAGGCCGCGACCAGGAGTCCGGCGGCGTTGTCGCTTGCGCTCTCGCATTCAGGGGGCTCGCTCACTCCGCCGCCCTGATGCTTGCGGCCTTGATGATCGGCCACCAGCGCTCTGCGTCGGCCTTCTGCCACGCGCGCAGGGCCTCCGGCGACTGTTGATCAATCGGTGAAGTTTGAATGCCGAGTTGGTCGAAGCGCTGCCGCACTTGCGGATCGAACAACACCTGCGTCATTGTGGCATTGAGCTTGGCAACGATGTCCTTTGGGGTGCCCTTCGGCGCCCACAGTGCGTACCATAGCGACGCGTGGAAGCCGGGCAGCCCCGCCTCATCCGTGGTCGGAATTTTTGGCACGGATGAAAGCCGCGCCGTGCCCGTCACCGCAAAGGGCTTGACGCTGCCGCTGCCGAGCAGCGCCAGGAAATTCGACGCCGGCTCGATCATGAAATCGATCTGCTCGGCCAGCAGATCCTGCATCGCGGGAGCGTTGCCGCGATAGGGCACGAACTGGAATTTGGTCGCGGTCGCCTTCTGGAGCGCAATGCCGGTGAGATGACCCATCGCGCCGGCGCCGGCGATGCCGACCGAAGCTCTCTCCGGATTGGCTTTCAACCACGCGATCAGTCCCTTGAGATCGTCGGGTGGAAGACTGTTCCTGCTGATGATCAACAGCGGCTCGCTGCCGATCAGGATGATCGGCTCAAAATCCTTCAACAGATCGAACGGCAACGCATAGAGGCCGCCGATCAGGACATGCGTAGTCGAGGTGCCGATCGAGAGCGTATAGCCGTCAGGCGGTGAACGGACCGCGCGGGTGACGCCGAGTGAACCGGCCGCGCCGGTGATATTCTCGATGATGAGGGGTTGGCGCAAAATTGTCCGCATCCGCTCGCTGAGGAACCGCGCCAGCGTGTCGGTGGCGCCGCCCGCTGGGAACGGCACGATCATCGTGATGGGCCGTGCCGGATAGTCCTCCGCGCCGGCTGCGCCGCTTGATCCGATGCAAACGCAGGCCGCAATCAGCACCCCAAGCAAGCCGCGCATTGAACCTCCTCCCACCGATTCGCGCCCGGCAATGCGGTCCAAATGCGCGCGCGGCGCGGGCCGCGCGCGCGGGATAAGCTCTTCTAAGCTCTTCACAATCCCGTCACGCTGCATGTAGTATGTCAATATATGCTGCTTCGCAGCCGATCTCCGGGGGTCAGGAGCGTTATTTGAACGCACATGTCTCGCAAGGCGGTTGGCCGGTACTTGTATTGAATGCGGATTTCCGGCCGCTGAGCTATTACCCGCTGTCGCTGTGGTCGTGGCAGGACGCGATCAAGGCGGTGTTTCTCGACCGTGTTAACATCGTCGAACATTACGACCGCGCGGTGCGCAGCCCCTCGTTCGAAATCCAGCTTCCGAGCGTGGTGTCGCTAAAGTCGTTCGTCAAGCCGACCACCCACCCCGCCTTCACCCGTTTCAACGTCTTCCTCCGCGATCGCTTCATCTGCCAATATTGCTCGGCCAGCGACGACCTCACTTTCGATCACATCATCCCGCGCTCCAAAGGTGGTCAGACCACCTGGGAAAATGTCGTGGCGGCCTGCTCGCCCTGCAATCTGAGAAAGGGCAATCTGACACCGCAGCAGTCCAAGATGTTCCCCAAGCAGGCGCCCTATGCGCCGACCGTGCACCAGCTGCATCGAAACGGCCGGCTGTTTCCGCCAAACTACCTTCACGACAGCTGGCTCGACTATCTCTATTGGGATACCGAGCTCGATCCTTAAGTGCCAGCCGACAACATATTTGTCGTGGCACTCATAGGAGTGTCAAAGGACACAAAGGAGTGTGGCGTTTTCCGCTGCTGTTTGACAAGATCGTGCGAGGCTTCCGAACCAGTTGTGGGGCCTCAACAATATCCGCTTGTCGGGAAGGCGGCCAGATGCCAACGAGAAGACAATTTCTTGACCTCGCAGCCGCGGCGACCACCATTTTGTTCGCGCGCATCACGCGCTCACGCGCCGCCCAACGCACCATCCTCAACGACGCCAGCCGGCTCAACCCGACGCCGATCGCAAAGCATGTCTCGATCACAAAACCGCAAGCATTTGACGATGTCCTCGCGCGTGTCCGCGCCGAACTCAAGGAGGCGGCCGCGGAGAAGCGGCCCGTCGCAGCCTCGGTCGCGCGACACTCGATGGGCGGGCAGAGCCTGCCGAGGGACGGCACCGCCATCTCGCTCGACGGCGGCCCACTGGAGATTGACAACGCCGCAAAGACTTATCGCACATCGGCGGGCAATCGCTGGTGGGATGTCATTCGCATCCTCGACCCAAAAGGATTTTCGCCGGCGGTGATGCAGTCGAACAGCGATTTCGGGATCGGCAGCACCTTCTGCGTCAATGCCCATGGCTGGCCGGTGCCTTACGGCCCGTTCGGCTCGACAGTGAAGGCGGTCCGGATGGTATTGGCCGACGGCACGCTGATGCAGTGCTCGCGCGAGGAGAACGCCGACCTGTTCGCGCTTGCGATGGGCGGCTATGGCTTGTTCGGGATCATCGTCGAGCTCGACGTCGAGATGGTGCCCAACCTCTTGCTCGAGCCGAAATTCGAGCGGATGGCGCCGGAGAAGTTTGCAGATGCGTTCATCCGCACCATCGATGCCGATAGGTCGGCGGTCATGGCCTATGGCCGCATGTCGGTGTCGCGCAAGAATTTCTTCGACGACGCGCTGATGATCAGCTATCGGGCGGCGGCGCAGCAGCCCGCGCCGCTGCCCGTGGTCGCAAGCTCGGGCAAGCTCACCGAATTGACGAATGAGATCTACCGTGCACAGACGGGCTGGGAAGTCGCAAAAGGCCTGCGCTGGTTCATGGAGGCTCGGATCGGACCCGCAATCACCGGCGCCCGCGCCACGCGCAATTCATTGATGGCCGAGCCGGTCTCTAACCTCGCCCAAAAGGACATGCGACGGACCGACATCCTGCATGAATATTTCGTGGCTCCGGAACGCTTCGGCGATTTCCTCGCCGCCTGCCGCGACATCATTCCAAAGTCGCGCGCCGAATTTTTGAACGTCACCTTGCGCTACGTCGCAGAGGACAAAACCCCGGCGCTGACGATTGCACCGGTGCGCCGGATCGCAGCGGTCATGTCGTTTTCGCAGGAGGTCACGCCGGAAGGCGAGATCGACATGATGCAGACCACGGAAGCGCTGATCGACCGCGTGACGGCGATCGGCGGGGCGTTCTATCTACCCTACCGCCTGCATGCCCGCCGCGACCAGGTTGAAAAGGCCTATCCCAACGTCGCCTCCTTTGTTGCGGCCAAGCGCCGCTACGATCCGAACCTGCTGTTTCGCAACGCAATGTGGGATGCCTATTTCGCTTGAGCCGAGGCGTTTGATGCACCGCTACCAGATCGCCGCCCTCGTGCTCGCCGCTGGGCTGCTGTTTGCCGCCGCAACCGATTACATTCCGCTGTTCATCGACACCGAGGGGCGGGTGTTCGGCCTGTTTCACCTCGACATCTACAAGGATGCACTTCATGTCGCGTCCGGGATTTGGGCACTGCTTGCCGCAACCTCACGCCGCGCCGCCGTGTTCTTTCTACGCGTGTTCGGCACGCTCTATTTCCTCGACGGCGTGATGGGCACCTTCACCGGCTCGGGCTTTCTGGACCTCTCGATCTTCATCGATGGCATCCGCAACGTGCCCGCGATCATCAAGTTCCTCTCCAGCGCACCGCATCTTTTCCTCGGCGCCATCGGCATCGCCGTCGGCTTTTCGCCATGGCGACGTGATCGCGTCGCCACATGAAACTTCTCCGCAAGATGCTCTATACGGCGGTTGCGCTCACCATCCTCGCTGCGATCGGCATCCTCGCAACGGTTGCGCGGGTCGAAAAATATTGTGTCGCGGCCGGACCTCCAGCCGTTGTCACGTCGGACTTCGGCATCGCCGATGACGGTTATGCCCGCGCGCAAGGCGACAGTTTTCTGACATTTCCGGAGTGGTACATCGTCCACGCCTATTCCGACCTGGCAGGCATGGCCGAAGGGGCATCGGAATCGGACTTCGACTATCTCGCCAGCATTCGAGGTTTTTGGAGCAGCCTGTGCGACGCAACCCGACAGGCCTCGCATTCGGGTCCGGCCAGCATCGACCAGAAAGTGACAAATTACATTATCGGCTTCAGCTTCACCGTCGAGATGGGATTGATGGGCGTCTATGAAAAAACTATCGGCGCGCTGACCGAGTTGACAACCGGCGGCAAGAAGACGGCGGAAGACGCTTTCAACGCCGCACTGTTGAAGGAGTATGCCGCCTTCCTCCATCAGACGCCCTGGTTTCGCTTTCCGTTCGGACCAAAGCTCAGGCAGTTCTGGCGCGAGACACCGTTCATAGCCTCAACCCGATCGATCGAGCGGCGCGGATCGCTCAGCCTGCAATATGCGTCAAGATACGCTTATGCTGCGTTGATGCGCTTCATCGCGGGCTATGATCCGGCGGACCTTACCATCCGCAGTGTGGTCGGCGGAATGACGCGGTCCGAGTTGGAGGCAATGCGCGGTGTCAAGGTGATTGGCGAGGTAGCCGACATGAGCGGCGCGCGTGGCGTGTTGGTCAAGACCGCACGCTATGCGCAGTTCGACGCATTTGTAAGGGAACTCGGACTGCATCCGGGCGCGTCGTTGCTCGAGGTAGCCGGCAATCATCGCATTCTCGTCTCGATGGTGGTGCCTGAGAGGGTTGATCCCAAGTTGGCGGCAGCCGACGGCGTGGTTATATTCCAGTTGCCGATCCAGTCCCTGCCCGGCTTGCGCCGGATCGGCATCGACATGCCAATCCGCTCGCTGGTGCAGGACGTGAAAGGCTTTGACGCCGCCGGATATCAGTTCGAGCATGCCTATGATTACTGACGCGCACGCCAAAAACCGCAAGCTCCCCATTGCGGGACTGTTTGGGGTCGCAGCGATCTGGTTCGCCGGCATGGGGCTTGCCGCCGCCATCGTGCGGCCCGACGCCGTTGTCGGCTTCGGACCGCCTGCCAATATGATCGCTTCAATTGCCGAGTCCGACGGCTATCTGCTCGATGCGGGTCGCTTTTATGTCGCAGCAACGACCGGACCGTCGACTGTGCGCCACCTTTACGCGGCCGGCGCCTGGTTCGTCTGGCCCGCCATCGGCAAGGGCTGTGGCCGCCCGCTGAGCCATTGACGTGCGGGTTTGTGCGCCGGGCGCGCTGGTTTTTGAGCGGCTTTCCAAGATACGACAGCACTGGTGCGTATCGCGGCAGGAATGCTAAGCTATACGGCGATTGCCGGCTTCGGACTCGAGCCGAGGATCCGGCGCCGATTGCATAGGAGAGCCCGCGATGGCCACTTTGACCGAGTGGAAAGTGCCGCCGGCCTTTCAGCCGCGTTCCAGCGATTATAATTTCGATCTCGACCGCGCGCTTTGCGCCGTCGTCGGCCTGCACTCCATCATTCCGCCTGACGCATTCACCGCCGAGACACTCGGCACCGAGCGCGCCGGCAACGGCGTCGCCATCGACGACGGGCTGGTGCTCACCATCGGCTATCTCATCACTGAGGCCGAGACGGTCTGGTTACACCTCGGCGACGGTCGTGTCATGGAAGGCCACGCGCTTGGTTTCGATGCCGTCTCCGGCTTCGGACTGGTGCAGGCGCTCGGCCGCATGAACATCGGTCCGCTGCCGATTGGCGACTCTGCCGCGACACAGATCGGCGACCGCGTCGTGGTCGGCGGTGCCGGCGGACGCACCCGCTCGGTCGCAAGCCAGATCGCGGCCAAGCAGGAATTTGCCGGCTACTGGGAGTATCTGCTCGACGAAGCGATCTTCACCCATCCCGCGCATCCGAACTGGGGCGGCACCGCCATGATCTCGAGCAACGGCGAATTGCTCGGCATCGGCTCGTTGCAGCTCGAGCGCGAGCGCGGCGGCAGGGCCGAGCATGTCAACATGATCGTGCCGATCGATTTGTTGAAGCCAATCCTCGACGACTTGCGAAAGTACGGCAGGGTGAACCGGCCGGCGCGGCCCTGGCTCGGCATGTATTCGACCGAGATCGACAACCGCGTCGTGGTGATCGGGATTGCCGGTGACGGGCCGGCGGCACGCGCTGAATTGAAGGCGGGCGACGTCATCCTGGCGGTGAAAGGCGAGAAGATTACGAGCCAGAGCGGGTTTTATCGCAAGCTGTGGTCGCTCGGCGCCGCCGGCGTCGATGTGCCGCTGACCGTGCATCACGAGGGTGTCACCTTCGACGTGGTGTTGGCCTCGACCGACCGCGCCAAACTCTTGAAGGGGCCGCGGCTGCATTAACAGCGAGATTGGGACGGCGCAATGAGCGAGGCCGTGGTGGACGACATCGTGGCCGTGTTGCCGCCGCTGCTGCAATCATTGGAAGCGCTGTCATTCGTCGCGCGGCACCTCAACCCGGCCGATTTCGACCGCGTCATGCAGGCGATCGGTGCGCCTGAGCAATCCTTGCAGACCGCGCGCGGGCGTCTTGCCGAGTGGCCAGAAGAATTCGCCGAGGTACGCCACGCGCTTGACGTCGCAAGCGACGCCACCCTTGCCGCGTTCGCAGGCCTCCGCGCAGTCGAGAACGGCGAAGGCGATCTCGTTGCGGTGTTTCGCGCACTGCGCTATGCGCCGCGTGCCCAGGAGGCGCTCTATCCACTTGCGGCCAAATTTCCGCCGGTCTCTAGCTTCTTCCTTCATCCCGAGCTGCGTGAAGACAAGGATTTGCTTGCGCGTCTTGCGATCCCCGCGTGTCAGGGCACCGGCGTCATGCACGACGGTCACGAGCCCGGCAGCCGCGGCAGCTTTTCGCTTTACGTGCCGGAATACTACACACCGGATCGGGCCTGGCCACTGGTGATGGCGCTGCATGGCGGCAGCGGCAACGGCCGCAATTTTTTGTGGAGCTGGCTGCGCGAGGCGCGCGGCTTTGGCGCCATCCTGATCGCACCAACCGCAACCGGCAGCACCTGGGCGCTGATGGGCCAGGACGTCGATACGCCGAATCTCGCGCGCATCCTTAAGACGGTGCAAAGCCGCTGGACCATCGATGCCGGCCGGCTGTTGCTGACCGGCATGAGCGACGGGGGTACGTTCTGCTATGTCAGCGGGCTTGAAAGCTCTTCACCCTTCACCCATCTCGCCCCTGTCGCCGCGACCTTTCATCCGCTGATGGCGGAGATGGCCGATGCAGACCGAATGCGCGGCTTGCCAATCTTTCAAGTGCACGGCCGGCTCGACTGGATGTTTCCGGTACAGGTGGCGCGCCAAACCCACAGCCTGCTATCGGCCGCCGGCGCCGAGGTCACCTATCGCGAGATCGACGACCTCAGCCACACCTATCCGCGCGAGATCAATGCTGAGATGCTGCGGTGGCTGAACGGCCAGCAATGACGATCTTCGGAATGCGAAGATCCGATGGCCCCCTCCCCACCACGGATCTTGCCGGCCGAGTTCAGCAACGACATCCGTGGAACCAAGCGCGTGTCGACGCTCGTTTCCACGACGGCTGATCGGCGCATTGCGAAAATAAATCCTAGCCATCCGCACGATCTGGCGTCATCGAAGGGTTTTGCATGCAGGCTTTTGTCGGGATGATGTTGGGAGCCGTGCTTGTGATCGGCGGCATCCATACCTCGATTCGATCCGGACATCGACGGTGGTGAATGGTCCCCGGCGCAACAATCGAACGATCGTCAACTGGGAGGTTGTCGCCACCGACTGGCAGGCGCTCAGGCGCTCAACACGCGCGCTCATGACGGCTGGGTCAAGATTTCCTCGAACTTGTCCCGCTTCCTTGCGATCGCGGGCGACCCCTCGTCTCGATGGACGCTTCTTGTCAGCTATCTAAGCTAGTTGTTTGCCTTCGCCTTCCGCGCATCGGCAATCACTTGCGCGAACTGCTCCATCGTCAGTACGCCCGGCACGCGGAATTTGCCGATGATGAAGGACGGTGTTCCCCTGAAATTCAAGGCTTCGGCCTGCGCGTTGATCCGTGCGAGGATCGCGTCGATCGCCTTGCCGTTGGTCTCAAGGTCGTGCTTGGTGCGGTCGAGATCAATGCCCGCATCCTTGAGCAGCTCGCCGATGCGCGGCTCGGTCAACCGCGAACTGACTGCGAACAGCGCGTCATGGGCCTCAGCATATTTGTCCTGATATTTGCACGCCAGCGCCATGCGCGCGGCGACCACCGAGACCGGTCCCAGGATCGGCCAATCCTTCAAGACGAGGCGAACCTTGCCGTCATCCTGCACCACCTGGCGCAGCTCCGGCTCGAGCTTGCGGCAATAGGGGCAATTGTAGTCGAACCATTCGACGATCGCGATATCGCCATCGGGATTGCCGAGCACCGGATTGTCCGGATCGTGCAGCACGGCCGCTTCGCTCGGCTCGCCGCCGCGCGCCGCTGCCTTGTGCGGCATCGCTGCGAGCACTGCAGCGCCGGCCCCGAGCAGCCCCAGCACGTCGCGGCGGCTTGCCATGAACACGGCGTTGTCGATCAATTTTTTCATGTTCTTCTGTTGCCCCATGCCATCCTGATTGGTTCTTCGTTCAGGACGGGGTTAAGTTACGCATCAGCATATAAAGCGCCACGGCGATAATCACAGCTGCAAAGACGCTGTTGAGCGCGCCGCGCCGCGCCGACAACAACCGCGCCGCCTGCGTGCCGCCCAACCCCCCGACGATCC
>Ga0306924_10004202_pt1 | contig 14025 bp, 12 predicted proteins | sample sta12Can44000111_FD_203756 | JGI IMG/M metagenome (GOLD analysis project Ga0306924, IMG submission 203756) | Lab enrichment of tropical soil microbial communities from Luquillo Experimental Forest, Puerto Rico - statanox.12C.anox.44.000.111 (v2)... | ecosystem: Environmental > Terrestrial >... | reverse complement strand
TTGCTTTCGCCCGCCGACCTGCCGCTCTGCATCCTCGTCGAGGACGCGCAGTGGATCGACCCGACGACGCTGGAGCTGCTCAACCTCCTCGTCGATCTCCTTGTCGACCGCCGCGTTCTGCTGCTGATCACCCACCGCCCTGAATTCATTCCGGCATGGGGCACGCGCGCGCATCTCACGCAGCTTGCGATGAACCGACTGAGCGTCCGCGCCTGCGCTGGGCTCATCGGCGACCTCGCGCGAGGCAAGGCGCTGCCCGAGGAAGTGTTGCGCCAGATTATCGCTAAAGCCGATGGGGTTCCGCTGTTCGTCGAGGAACTCACCAAGGCCGTGCTCGAATCCGGGCTGCTGACCGAGGATACCGACGCCTGGCGCCTCGCCGGCCCGCTGCCGCCTCTGGCGATCCCGTCGAGCCTGCACGACTCGTTCATCGCCCGTCTCGACCGCATGGCCTCGGTGAAGGAGGTCGCGCAGGTCGGCGCTGCGATCGGCCGTGAGTTTTCGTCGCGGCTGCTGGCGCCTGTTCTCGACATCAACGAGGCCACGCTCGGCGCCTCCCTGATCCAGCTCGTCGAGGCGGGCCTGCTGGTAAGCCGCGGCGACGACGTGTATGCGTTCAAGCATGCCCTGACCCGCGACGCAGCCTATGCAAGCCTGCTCAAGAGCCGTCGTCAGATCTGTCACCAGCGCATCGCCGGCGCATTGGAGGAATTTGACGACGGCTTTGTCCGCGCGACGGAGCCGGAGCTGCTGGCCTATCATTATGAGGAAGCCGGAGATTTCAGTGCAGCCCTCGCCCATTGGATCGCGGCCGGCGACGTTGCCGAGCGGCGCGGCGCCAGCGAGGAAGCGGTGGCGCATTACCGCTCCGCACGGAGATTGACGGAGGACGCGCAGCTGCCGGCAGCCGACCGGGCCCGCGCTGCAGAAGTCCTGCTGAAGCTGGGCAATGCTCAGGTGCAAATGGTCGGCTACCACTCCGAAGAGGTGCTGCAGTTGTTCCACCAGTCACGCGATGCCGCGTTGGCGCTGGACCAGCAGGACGAGGCTGCGGAGGCCGGCATCCGCGCGTCGGTATTCCTCTTCGGCCAGTGCCGCCATGGCGAAGTCCTGGAAATTGGCAGGAACATCTTGCAGGGGCGGACGGACCGACTGCGCCCCGAGACGCTTGTGCACCTGTGGATGGCGATGGGCTCGGCCTACTGCCATATGGGCGATTTTCAACAGTCGCTACCTTTCTCGGAAAGGGCGATCGAGTTGGATGATCAGGTCAATTGTACATACAAGGCTCCCTGGGCGGGCGCGGACCCGGCGATCGTCGCCCGCGATCTGGTCGAAATGGCGTCGCGACCGATGGGGCATCTCGAGCGGTCACTCGCGGTCTCCGGGCAGTGCATGGCGATCGCGCTCGACCGTGGGCACCTGTTTTCGATCGTATGGGCAAGCGTGTCGCGTGTTCTTGCATTGACTAGTTTCGGTCGCTGGGCCGAAGCGGTCGCGTGCGCCGACGATGCCCTCGCGATTTGCGAGAAACACGGCTTTTCGCGCATTGGCAATATTCTCCAGCATCGTGGACCCGCGTTATTCGAACTTGGCGACGAAGAACGAGGTCTCGCCGATATTCAGCGTGGGGTAGCCCTTTGGCGCGAGCGGAGCGGTAGCTTTTTTCTGGCGCGTAATTTGGCGAAGCTCGCCGAGTATCAACTGCGCGCAAACCATCTCGAAGAGGCCTGCGCGAACCTCGATGAAGCCGAACAGCTGGCTGAAACAACCGACGAGAAAATGCACCTTGCGGAAATCATCCGGTTGCGCGGCCGCCTCCGGCAGGCGGAGGGTGATTATGGCCAGGCCCGGCTCTGCTTTGAGCGGGCCATCGCGCAGTCGAGCGAACAAAAAGCGCACTTGTTCGAACTGAATGCCGCTCGCGATCTCGCCAAGCTAGATGCCGAAGCCGGCGTCGCCACCCAGACGCTCAAACGGCTGCGCGCCGTCGTGGATTGGTTTCCAGCCGCCCTTGACGTCCCGGCACTCGCCGAATGCCGCGCGCTGCTGCAATAGGCCAGACTGGCTAGACCATCTCCCTTTCGAACGGCAGACTCTCTTCAAGCAGGAACGGTCAGCCCCGCCCCGTCGAACTTGTACACGCGGGCCGTGTTGCCGGCGGCGATCTTGGCCTGTTCGTCGTCCGCCACGCCCTCGAGGATCTCCGCCAGGATCTTGCGCGACTGGGGAAACGTCGACTCGCTGTGTGGATAGTCCGAGCCCCACATCATGTTGTCGACGCCGATGATGTCGCGCAGGCGAATGCCGATGGCGTCCTCCTGAAAGCTCAAGACGACGTTGCGGTGGAAGAAGTCGCTGGGCCTCATGCCGTCCTTGAACCGGTAGATCGCCTCGCCGTGGCGCTCGCGGTAGGTGTAGTCCATTGAGGTGAGCACGTTCGGCGCCCAGGCCAGCTCGAACTCGACGATGGCCAATGTCAGGCGCGGATGGCGCTCGAAGACGCCGGAAAAGATCATGTCGCACATCGACAGCGCCGGATAGAACGCCTTGGTCGCGCGGCTGCTGGCGTCGCGCAATGTTCCGGGACCGGCGCCGCGGATCTTGCCCTGCCGTCGCGTCGCGGTGTGCAGACTCAACGGCATGTCGAGCGCCGCGGCGGCGGCCCAGAACGGCTCGTACTCGGGTTGGTCGTAGCGGCGGTCCTCGGCCGGATATTCGGTGATCATCGCGCCGGAGAGGCCCAAGCGGGCGGCGCGCTCCAGCTCTCGGGTCCCGTCCTCGACATCGTCGAGGTTGATCATCGCGATGCCCTTCAATCGGGCGGGATCGGTGCGGCAGAACTCGGCAAGCCAGTCGTTGTAGGCGCGAAAGATGGCGGACATCAGCAGCGTGTCCGCGACCTTGAAATAAAACAGCCCTTGCGAGGGATAGAGGACTTCGCCGGCCACCCCATCGAGCGCCATGTCCTCGAGGTGCTGCTCGGGGTCGTACCCGCCGCGAAGAACGTCTTCGAAGCGCCCCTGAGGGGAGATCGTCTCGGGCGCCGCGAACCGCGCGCCGGCGTTCGAGATGAGGCCGATCCCGGAGAGGATTTGATCCGCCTCGACGACGACATGGTCGCCGCCGTCGATCCGCTCGATCCGCGGCGCCCGATCGCGGAACGCCCGATCGATGCGGGTCTGCCACAGATCGGGCGGCTCGAATACGTGGGAGTCGGACGAGAGAACGAGCGGCAGCATCGGCATCTCCTTTCTAACCCGATCGCGGGCAGCACCTTTGGCATCCGGCCCACCGTCGTCAAGCTGAGCGCGGCGAGTGGTCCGTGCCCGGCTGCCGTCAAGGTCGGCTTAAGGTCTACCTGGGCCGAACCGGTTGTCATGCGAACGGTCGGAATCGGCGCAGCGCGGACGATTGCGAATTTCCGCTCTCGACCCTAAGGCAGTTGACGGCTGTCGAGTAGGCTCAGATGACACCGTCTCGTTCGAGCGCGGCGATCTCGGCGGCCGATAATCCGAGCCAGTCGCTGTAGATCTCGCGGTTGTGCTGGCCGAGCTTGGGGCTCGGGACGGTCTCGACCTTGTCGACGCCGTGGATGCGCAACGGCGTCGTCGGCACGACGATACGGCCGATCTCGTCATGCTCGATCCACTCGAGCATACCCCGCTCGTGCATGTGCCGGTCCCGCATGACCTCATCGACGTCGCGCACCGGCGCCAGCGGGATGCGGTGCCGTTTGGCGATCGCGAACGCCTCCATCTTGCCGAGCGTGCGCGTCCACGCCGTGACCAGCGCGTCGGTCGCCTCGCGATTGGCGACGCGCGCCGCGTTATCGGCGAAGCGCGGGTCATCGCGCAGATCCTCACGCCCCATCGCTCTCAGCAGATTGTGCCAGTGCTCTTCGACGGCGATGTTCATTGCGACGTAGCCGTCATTGGTCGGGTAGACGTTCAATGGCACGCGCCCGTGGCTGGCGTTGCCGGTCCGCGGCGGCGCCGTGCCGGTCTCAAAATAGGCGTGCAGCTGCGAAGTCAGTGTAGCGTAAGCGGCCTCCTGCATCGCCACCTCGACGAGGCGGCCGCTGCCGGTGCGCTCGCGCTCGAACAGCGCGGTCAGGGTGGCGGCATAGAGATGGATCCCGGAAATGAAATCGACGACCGCCGGGCCGGCTTTGACCGGCGGCCCTTCCGGAAAGCCGGTCGCCGCGATCAGTCCCGAGACCGCCTGGATCGTCAGATCCATCGCCAGATTGTCGCGGTCCGGCCCCGTCAGGCCGTAACCCGAGCCCGAGGCGTAGACGAGACGCGGGTTGATCCGGTGCAATACCTCCCAGCCGACGCCGAGACGGTCCATGACCCCGGGTGCGAAATTCTCCAGCAATACGTCGCCGCGCTCGACCATCCGGAACAACAGCGCGCGGCCGCGCTCGTGCTTCAGGTTCAGTGTGATCGCGCGCTTGTTGGAGTTCAGCATCGCGATCGGAAAGGTCGTGCTCTTACCCGGCGGCGCCCGCCGACGCAGCGGCTCGCCCTGCGGCGGCTCGATCTTGATCACGTCGGCTCCGGCCTTGGCCATCAGCAGGGTCGCGTATGGCCCCTGATAGACCTGGCCGAAATCGAGCACGGTGATGCCGGCGAGCGGCCGGTTGGCGCCGGCCGGCATCAGCGGGCGTTCTGCGCTTGTGGCATGCGGGCAGCTTGCGGGCGCCGCGGCTTGAGTGTCAACGCCGCTCGATTTTGACCTTGCCGGCGGCACGGCATATCGTCGCTGCACAGCTGCGGCTCGGCGCCGCCGCGGTGGCGGCGCTGGGCGTTGAGCGCTTTGACCTGATGGGCGAGGGGGCCGGGGGCTGCGGCCGCCGTGGGGCTGACGCTCGCGCGTCAGAACATCGGTTCCGGCGCGCTTGCAGCGCCCGATGGGCTGCCTGATGGAGCCTTCCACGAGATCAAGCGGCCGGTGCTCGTGCTCTCTGGGACTAAGGACCAATCCGATGCCGGCGATCGCTATCGTACGCTGCTCCCCGATTGCTACTTCATGTTCGTCTATGATGCAGGTCGCGCCATCGGTGCCGAGCGGCTGGAGGCGCTCGCCTACATCGCGCTCGAATTCTTTGAGCGGCGCGATCTCTTCCTCGTCAGCCGGGAGAGCGGCATGGCTTTTCCCTAGCCATATCCCAGTTTTCGTATCCCGCAGCTACGACGACCTGGTTTCGTCCCGGTAGAGGCTCAAGGCCTTCATCACCGGTGCGTCGCTGAAGCTGAACAGGAAGGCCGGGCGGTCGCCGCTATTGACGTGCTCGCAGAACGTCCAGGTCGGCACCGTGAACACGTCCTTGTCTTCCCAGTCGAGCCGCTGGTCGCCCACCACCGAATAGCCGGCACCCTCCACCACATGATAGTTCGTGCAGCAGACGCGGCGACGCGCGCGCGTCTTCTCACCGGGGCGCAGCAGCTGCATGTGGCAGGCGATGGTCGGCATCACCGGTCCGCCGGTGACCCGGTTGGTGTATTCGAGGATGATCTCCTCGCCGGCGTTGCCGGTATCGGCGGCAGCCTGCCGCTGCAGGGCGGCCCGCATCTCCGACATCGGGTAGTGCCACTGCGAGGCGTTGACGGCCGCGCCAAAGTCTTGCCTCTCCTGGTGGTACTCCTCATAGAACCCGGCCTCGAGCATCCGCACCAACGGAGTATCAAGACCGTCCAGCCAGATCATCGGTGCATCGATGTCGTTCGCGTGGTCGTGCCATGACCAGTTGGGGGTGAGGACGAGATCGCCCGGAAACATTGGAACGCGCTCGCCATTAACGACCGTGTAGCCGCCGCGGCCTTCGATGATCAGGCGAAGGGCGGCCGCGGAATGGCGATGGGCCCGGGCAATCTCGCCCGGCATCACGATCTGGATGTTGGCGACGAGCGTGTTGCTGGCCACCCCGGAAAGGTTGGGGTTGGTCAGGCGCAGAACCCGGCGCTCGGCCTGCTGGGTGCCGACCAGCTCGGCCGCCCGCATCGCCTGTGGTCGCAGATCGCGCCAATGCCACAGGTATGGCACTGCCTCGCTGCGCGGCTCGATGCTGATGCCGCCGCCGATCCAGGCCGGCGTCACGTGCTGTGCGCGCAATTGCGCGTAGTAGTCCTCCAGCTCTTCCTGCGAAGATTGGATGTCCGAAAGCTCCAGCATTGGAGATCCTCCCTTTCACTCCGCGCCAGCCGGACTGAGTGTCCTCACTGGTTCAGACGCTCCTTCTTCACCCCTTTGAGGAAAGAGCAGATTTCGCCAGGTGATTTCAAGTGGTGAACCCTCTTCGATGCGGCTCCCTCCGCCACGAGCTGCCGGTATTTGGGTGTAAGGTGCCGGTGGCAGAGCCAGAGCACGCGATAGCTTTGCACGGAGCTGCTCCATAGCGGACTGTTTTCTGGCCAGCCTGGCGGGTCTGCGAACAGCCCTTTGATTAGACGCTTGGTTATCCATCGGAAATGAATGAAGAGGGGTAGATCGATATGGATCAGCGTATCGGCGGCGGCGAACCGCTCCCAGGCAATCGCCATATTTCCAAAACCGTCGATGATCCATTCGTCACCGCGGAGGATATCGGCGTGCGTCTGTAAGAATTCGTCATGCGGGACTTTCGCGCCGCCCGGCCCGAACTGCATCATGTCCACGACATAAAGCTGCAGCCCCGTCAGCTCCGCCAGGCGCCTGGCAAGCGCAGACTTGCCGCCTCCGGCATTGCCGAACACCGCCACCTTTTTCATTAAGCTACCGCCGCGCGCACCGCCGCCAGTCGCTCCAGAGAACCCAGGACCTTCGATTGATCATTCGACAGATGGCGCACGAGGATCTCGGTGTAGCCGATTTTACCGAAGGCCCGAAACTGTTCCGCGACGTCATCGGCCGATCCGGCGATCAGGGCTTCTGATGGAATGCCGCGATAGCCTCGGTCGAGCACATGCTGCAATTCCGCCTGTGCCTCCGACGACGACTCGCCGACATAGACGTCGCGCCGCAAGACGATTGCGCCCGGCTGCCTGCCGTAAGCGGCGCAGCGCTCACGATAGATATCCGCCTGCGCGCGCGCCTCCTCGAAGGTGAGGCCGGGGCTCGCGATCCAGCGCTCCGCCAGTCGTGCCGCGCGGTCGATGGCCGGCGGTGCGCTGGCCCCGACCCATACCTCGACGGGCTCGGCTGGACGTAGCGCAAGGCTCGCCTCGGTGATCCGGAACCGCCGGGAAGAACTCACCGTCTCGCCGGCTAATAGGCGCCGGACAATGTCGAGAGCTTCCTCGAACGCCGACGGCCGCGTCCTCGGGTTGGCGCCCATCGCGGCGAACCGGGCCTCGCCCCAGCCGAGCCCGCATTGCATGATGAAGGGGCCCTGCGCGATAGCGGCCAATGTCCCGATCTGCTCAGCCACGAGCACCGGGTGCCACAACGGGAGCAGGAATAGACAGCCGGCCGGGGCCTTTCCCCACTCCGCGAGCAGCCGCCCGAGCATCGGCGTATTCTGATAATAGGGCGTGGGAGACACGTGCTGATCGCCAATGAACAGGGAATCGAGGCCGGCACCGCGTGCCGCCGCGGTTCGCTCGATCATCCATCGCGCTCCGTGGCGCGGATCTTTCACGTCCGGATGATTGCTCGTCAGCGAGATCCCGACTCTCATTGCGTCATCCCTTGTCGCCTATGTGAACGCTACTTGAGCTGGTCCTTGATTTTGTCCAGGCCGGCGTGAGCGCAGGCATCGTCGAGATCGCCGCCCGGCGCCCCGGCGGCGCCGATTGCGCCTACTACCTCGTCGCCCACCTTGATGACGATGCCCCCGCCGAGCAACAGCAGGTTCGGCAATTTGAATAGGTTCACCAGTACCGGCACCGTCTTCGACCGTTCAACGAGCGCGGTCGTGTCGGTCTTGAACGATGCCGACGTGTAGGCCTTCGAAAAGGCGCTGTCGAGCGTGTGGGCGCCGGCGCGATCGCCGCGCAGCGCGGCTTGCTGCACCCCGTCGGCATCAACCAGCACGGCCGTCTCGGCATAACCCTGGCTGGTGCATTTCGCGACAGCCGCCGCGACGGCCTGGTTCGCGAGATCCGCGGAGATGCGGGACGTCTGCAGCAGGCCCTGGGCATAGGCTTGACTCGCGAGGAAAGCGGCGCAGAGCGTCGACAGGAGCGACAGCTTCACGCAGCAGGCGACCTTTCTAACTCCACACATCTACTAGATTCCTGGTGGTTCTGGGGCGCAGCATCGACCGTTTCACCGGCCCGGACAACGCTAAATCGTCCCGGTGCGAGGGACGACCGTTGCGCTGTGTTGTTCGAGGCCTCACCATGGGTGCGGTGCGATGAGCGCGATCGAAGATCCCGGAGCCGAACTGACGTCCGCGGAATTGGCGGATCTGCGCCGGCTCGCCGCCGTCATGGTGCCGGCCAGCGCCGAATACGGCGTACCGGGTGCAAATGACGAGGTAATCTTCGCGGACATCGTCCGCTCGCTCGGCCGCGACCGGAATGCCGTCCGCAAGGCGCTCGCCATATTGCGGGAAATCGCGGGCGGCGACTTCACCGGCCTCGATGAGGCGAAAGCCGAGGCAGCGGCGATGACGCTACTCAGCCGCGAAGACCCGGTGGTGACGGCACTCGGGCGCGCCGTGCTGCAATGCTATTACCGCGACGACCGCGTGATGCGCGCCCTCGGTCTTGAACCGCGGCCGCCCTATCCGAAGGGCCACGTGCTGGAACAGGGCGATTGGTCCCTGCTGGACGCGGTGCGCGGCCGGCCGAGGATGTGGCGCGACATTGACGGCACGGGAAAGTGACGTGACCGCAGGAGCAAGTTCCAATACCGACCGACCGACCGACGAGATCGTCGATGTTCTGATCGTCGGCGCCGGCGCCTCCGGCGCCGCAGTGGCTTGGAGCCTCGCTGAAACGCGCATGAAGATCCTGTGCCTCGAGCAGGGCGACTGGATCAAATCCACCGAATTCCCGAGCAACGGGCGCGACTGGGAAGCGCGCCGCTACACCGATTTCGACATCAGCCCTAACCGCCGGGCACGGGATACGGACTACCCGATCAACGACGACAACTCCCCGATGAAGATCGCCAACTTCAACGGAGTTGGCGGCGGCACGATCCTCTTCACGGCGCACTACCCGCGCCTGCATCCGTCCGACTTCCGCGTCAGGACGCTGGACGGGGTGGCGGATGACTGGCCGATCGACTACTGGACGCTCGAACCGTATTTTGCCGAGAACGACCGTATGACCGGCGTGGCCGGCCTGGCGGGCGATCCAGCCTATCCGCCGCATCAGCCCAACATGCCACCCGTGCCGCTAGGGAAGACCGGTACGCGGTACGCGCGCGCGATGAACGAGCTCGGTTGGCACTGGTGGCCGTCCGACATCGCCGTGGCCACGACCGAATATGACGGGCGCGGCAAGTGCATCAACCTTGGGCATTGCACGCCGGGCTGCGCGCAGGGTGCCAAGGCGAGCGTCGACATCACTTACTGGCCGCAGGCGCTGCGCGCTCGGGTGGAATTACGCACGCGCTGCCGGGTGCGGGAAATCACCCTCAAAGAACACGGCATGGCGTCTGGCGTCATCTATTACGACCCGAACGGGGTGGAGCGGTTTCAGCCCGCGGAGGTGGTGATCCTGGCCGCGAACGGCATCGGCACGCCGCGGCTGCTGCTGAATTCGGCCTCGGCCCGCTTTCCAAGCGGCTTGGCCAATTCCTCTGGCCTGGTGGGCAAGAACCTGATGCTGCACCCCTGGCCGCTGGTTTTTGGCTATGTGGAGGACGAGCTGGACGGCGACCGCGGGCCGCAGACCGTGATGTGGAGCAAGGAGTTTTACGAGACGGACTGCTCGCGCGGCTTTGTGCGCGGGTATACTCTGCAGTTCACCCGCGGCACCGGCCCGGCGAACGAAGCGATCACCAGCATGGCCGCCGGCCGCTTGCCGTGGGGCAAGGACCATCACCGCATCTATCGCACGCTGCTCTATCATCGCATGCTGATCGGCGTTGCCTGTGAAGACCTGCCGGAGGAGCATAACCGCGTCACACTGGACCCGGTTCTGAAGGACAGTCACGGGATCCCGGCGCCAAAAATCGACTACACGATCGGCGAGAACACACGATGCATGATGGAACATGGCATCGCCCGCGCGTCGGAGATCCTCGCCACGGCTGGGGCGACAAACATCTCGTGCTCCCGCACCGTGCTGAACTATCCGGGCCACCTGCTGGGCACCGCACGCATGGGGTCGGACCCCGAGCGATCCGTCGTGAACGAGTGGGGGCGCTGCCACGATGTGAAGAACCTTTTCATCGTCGATGGCAGCATCTGGGTCACCTCCGGCGGCGTGAACCCGACATCGACCATCCAGGCTCTGGCGCTTTACATCGCCGACAGCATCAAGAAGCGCCTGGCGATACTGTTCGACTGAATCCCGGGCTGCGGCCGCTCTGGTATCCCGATTGGAACGGGCTGAACGAGGCTGGTAGGCTTAATTCGAGGTGCTCAGGGAGGGTGCGTCATGGATCTCGAACTGCGTGGCAAGGTTGCGCTCGTTACCGGTTCGAGCCGCGGCATCGGATTGGCGACCGCAAAAGCGTTCGCCGCCGAGGGGTGCCGGATCATGTTGTCGGCGCGCTCGACCGAGCAACTGCGGGAGACGGAAACGGCTTTGCGCGCGACCGGCGCCGAAATTGCGGCTCACGCTGCCGATGTCGCCAGTCCCGACGGCGCCGCCCGCCTGATCGAGGCCACCGTCGCGGCCTGTGGCGGCATAGACGTCATAATCAACAATGTCGGCGGTGGCGGCGGGGGCGCGCGCGTTGCCGACAGCAGCGATGACGACTGGCGCGGCGCGCTGGAACGGAACCTCGTCCAGACCGTGCGAATGATGCGGCTGGCGTTGCCGCATATGAAGGAGCGCCCGGGAGCTGCGGTGATCAACGTCGCATCGATCTCCGGCTGGTCGCCGCAGCTCGCGATGTCTGGACAATACGGCGCAGCCAAGGCGGCGCTGATCTTCGGCACCGAGCGGTGGGCGCTGGAATTCGTGCCTTATGGCATCCGGGTGAACACGGTCTCACCGGGCTCGATCCTGGTCGAAGGAAACGGGTGGGACCGCTACCGCCTTGCCAACCCCGGGTATTTCGAGGATTACGTCCGACACGGCTTTCCGATGGGCCGCCTCGGCACCGCCGAGGAGGTGGCGGATGTGATCGTGTTCCTCGCTTCGCCGCGCGCCCACTGGATCAACGGCCGCAACATTCCGGTGGATGGTCTGGAGCAGCCGCACGCGCCGCTCGACCGCCGGCCGTATTAGGCTCAGCCGCCTCTGGGGTTGGGGATCACGGGAGATGACGATGCCGGGCGATCTGCTCTCCGGTACGCTGATCGAGATCACGCGCGATTTGCGCGAGAAGCGGGTGACCGCCCGGGAATTGATTGAAGCGGCAATTGCCGCGCACGAACGCTTTGGCGAGCGCCTGCACGCCTATTCGCTCTGGGCGCCGGAGCAGGCCCGCGCCGCCGCGGCGGCCGCCGATGCCGCCTTTGCCGCCGGGGTGACGGTCGGTCCCCTCCAGGGATTGCCGGTTTCGATCAAGGACCTGTTCGCGGCAACCGGGTATCCCTGCTTTGCCGGATCGAGCCGCCGACTGCCGGCAGATCCCTGGGAGCGGGACGGGCCGCTGGTGGCGACATTGCGGCGTCAGCTCGGCGTCATCACCGGCAAAACCCACATGGTCGAGTTCGCGTTCGGCGGCACCGGCCATAACAGCCACTGGGGCGCACCCTACAACCCTTGGGATACGGTGGCGCACCGCGCGCCGGGCGGTTCGTCGAGCGGCGCCGGCGTCAGTCTCCTGGAAGGCTCCGCGCTGCTCGCCTTCGGCAGTGATACGGCGGGCTCGGTGCGGATACCGGCGTGCATGACCGGTACGGTCGGCCTGAAGGTCACGCTCGGGCGCTGGTCGGCCGATGGGGTCGTGCCGCTGTCCCCGACCTTCGACACGCCGGGCCTTCTGGCGCGCAGCGTCTGCGACGTCGCATACGGCTTCGCCGCGCTGGATCCCGCCGGCATCGATCCGGTCGGCTTCATCGAGCGAGCTGGCACGCGCGACCTCACCGGGGTTCGCATCGGCGTCGGCGACCCATTCCTGTGGCGCGACTGCGATCCGGGGATCGCCGAGACCGTCGATGAGGCGGTGAATGCGCTCGCGCGCGCCGGCGCCGTCGTGCGCGAATTCACGCTGCCGGAGGCGGAAGCCGCCTATGCCGTCTTTCTCCAAGGCAGCCTCAGCGCCATCGAGCTGCGCAGTTTCCTCGACTGGAAACTGCCGGACTGGCTGGCGCAGCTCGATCCGGTCATCGCGCCGGCGGTGCGCAATGCCGAGAGCGTCAGTGCGACAGATTACCTCGCGCGCATTGCGCGGCTGCGCGCGTTGACGCGGAGCGCCGCGCCGAGGCTCGACGCCGTCGACGTGATCGCCTCGCCGACGCTGTGCCTGACCCCGCCGCTGATGTCGGACGTCGCGGACGCCGACAACCATCTCCGGGTCAATCGCCGCATTGTCCGCAATACCCTTGCGGTCAACTATCTCGGGCTCTGCGCGATCACGATGCCGGTCGGTCGCGACCGCGCCGGCATGCCGGTCGGGCTCCAGTTGACCGCGCCCGCCCTCGCAGAAGAGCAGCTGCTTGCCATCGCGCTCGCGGCAGAGCAGGTGCTCGGCACCGGCGCCGACCGGCTCGGGACACCGCCGCTGCTCGCGGCGTGAGATTACTGCCCGCGCCGCTGGTACCAGGGATGCGAGTTGCCGGGCACCTTGACGCGCAATGTATAGACTGAGGTGTGCGCGCAACAGAACAGCGTCCGCAGGTCCGGCCCGCCAAACGCGAAGTTGACGGCCTGCTCTGGCCACCGGATGACGCCGATGCGCCCGCCGTCCGGCGCCATGACCCAGATGCCGCCCGGCCCAGTGCAATAAACCCGGCCGATGCTGTCGACCTTGAGGCCGTCGGGGATGCCCGGCTCGCTGCCCTCGTTGAGGTCGGCGAAGATGCTGCGCGCAACCATGTTGCCGGTCGCGTCGAGCCGGATTGCGTGGATGTATTGCGAAGAGCGGGTGTTCGCGACGTACATCGTGCGCTCGTCTGGCGATAGAGCGAGCCCGTTCGGGTATTCGCAATTTGCCAACACGCCCAAACCGCCGTCCGGCGCCAGGCGATAGACGCGGGCGCCATCCCAAAGGTTGTCCTCCCCGGCCGGGCCTGGTATCTCGCGCTCGTGATAGGGACGGCGCTTGTCCGGGTCGGTGAAATAGAGACACCCGTTCGAGTGACAGATCACGTCGTTGGGCCTATTGAAGCGCCCGCCTTTGTAGTTGTCGACCAGAGACTCGACCTTACCGTCCGGGCCCATGCGCGTCAGGCGCCGGTCGTCTCCTTCGCAGACGATTAGGCGGCCCTCTAGGTCGAAGGTCGTGCCGTTGCCGCCGATCGTGGTCCTGACGAGCTCCGGCTCCTTGCCGGGTGTCAGGCGCAACAGCTGATTGCGGCGAAGATCGACAAAATACCAGCAGCCGTCCGGGTGCCACAGTGGGCCTTCGGTAAAGATGAAGCCGGTGGCAAGGCGCTCGGGTTCAGTGGTTTCGAGCACTTCGGGCAAGTCATTGGCGATCGGCATCGCTGATCTCCTGAGATGAGGGTCTGCGGCGTGACATCGCTATGCCCAGGCAGCGATTGCGGTTGCAATGACCTGGTTCAACGCGAGCAGATCCATCGAATGGTCCGTTTCGTTGCTGACCGCTACGGTCAACCGGTGGCGGCGCAAGATGAAGATGCGCTGGTCGGAGGCGCCCGATGCCCAAGCGGTATCGGACGGGAGATCGGGGAACAGGCGGTCGATATTGGTGCGGAAGCACGCCGCATAGCTGGTTCCGGTATGCGTCGCGATCAGCGCGTAGTCGCCCCAGCCCTGCGGCAGGAGCCCCTCGCCGTCCCACATGCCG
>Ga0306924_10004201_pt1 | contig 14028 bp, 12 predicted proteins | sample sta12Can44000111_FD_203756 | JGI IMG/M metagenome (GOLD analysis project Ga0306924, IMG submission 203756) | Lab enrichment of tropical soil microbial communities from Luquillo Experimental Forest, Puerto Rico - statanox.12C.anox.44.000.111 (v2)... | ecosystem: Environmental > Terrestrial >... | reverse complement strand
TCCGGCACGCGTTCGGCGAGTTCCGCGAGCCGTCACCGTGGTAGGGCTGCCGCTGGCAGGGTTGCGTGTGCTCGATCTGACCCGGTTCGTCGCCGGCTCCCAGGCCACCCTGCTGCTGGCCGCCCTGGGAGCCGAGGTCGTGAAGGTCGAGGTGCCGCCGGGAGATCCTTACCGGTGGCAGGGCACGGAACGGGTCGACGGGCAGCCGGCGCTGTTCCTCGCGCTGAATTCGGGCAAGCGCAGCCTGGCCCTTGATTTCCGCAAGCCTGCCGGCCGGGCGGCGCTGGAGGGGGTGCTCGCCTCCGCCGACATGCTGGTGGAGAACTCCAGGCCGGGCAGCTTGTCACCGCATGGGCTTGACTGGGAGTCCGTGCACGCCCGCTACCCCGCGCTCATCTACGGCTCGATCTCCGGCTACGGGGATGTCGGGCCGGACGCCGCCAAGGGCGGCTTTGACCTCATCCTGCAGGCCGAAAGCGGGATGATGAGCGTCACCGGGGCGCCCTCGTCGGGACCGGTGAAGGTGGGTGCGCCGGTGCTGGACGTGGGGGCGGGGATCACCTGCGCGCTGGGGCTGCTTGCCGCCTGCGTGGAGCGGCAGCGGACCGGTGTGGGCCGGCTTGTCTCATCGTCGCTGCTGGAGTTCGCGCTCACCAGCCTGGGCGCGATGGCCGCGGGCGTGCTTGCCGCGGGTACGCCGCCGGGCCTGCTGGGGACGCACTCACCCATGTTCGCGCCCTACGGCGGGTTCCGCACCGCCGACGGCTGGCTGGTGCTGGCCGGTGCGGGCTCGGAAGACATGTGGCGCCGCGCGTGCAGCGTACTGGGCCGGGACGACCTGGTGGCCGACCGCCGTTTCGCCGACAACGCCAGCCGCGTCGCGCACCGCGACGAGCTCACCGAAGCGTTCGAGTCGGTGCTCAGCACCCAGCCAACCCGGCACTGGCTGGCCCGGTGCCAGCAGGCCGGCGTGCCCGCCGCCGAGGTGGAGAGCCTTTCCCAGGTGCTGGACCGCCCCCAGCTAGCAGCGCTCGGATCGGTCCAGGAACTGGGCGGCCATGGGGCAGGCTCCTACCGGCTGATCAGCCCGCCGCTCCGGCTGGACCGGGCCCCGCTCGCCTACCCGGCACCGGCACCCGCCCTCGGCGCGGACACCCGGGCGCTGCTCACCGCTGCCGGCCTGACCGCCACCGAGATCGACGGCCTGGTCGCCGCGGGGGTCGCGGTGGCGCCATGACGGCTGACGCCGGCCCAGTCAAAACAAGGGACGCTCTGGCCGCCCGGGTGCTGGAGCGCACCGTGGAACTGGCCCGCATTCCAGCACCCACGGGGGCGGAGCACACCCGCGCGGAGGTGGTGCGCCGCTGGTGGGACGGCGACGGCTGGCTGCCTGCCATCGACCAGGCCGGCAACGTGTGGGGGCAGCTGCCCGGCGGCCCGGGGCCCGGCCTGCTCATGTGTGCCCACCTCGACACGGTGTTCCCGGCGGATCTGCCGCACGAGGTCGCCGTCACGCCCGGCCGGCTGACCGGGCCAAGCGTCGGGGATGACGCCATCGGCGTCGCGGCGCTGTCGGCCGTGGCTGCCATGGCCGGACCGGGGCCGGGCCCGCTGTGGCTGGTCGCTACCGTGGGTGAGGAGGGCACTGGCAACCTGGCGGGCATCCGGCATGCGCTGGCGAACGCACCGCGCCCGGTGCTGGCCGTCATCGCCATCGAGGGCAATTACCTCGGCCGGGTCGTCACCACCGGCGTCGGGTCGATCCGCTGGCGGGTTCACTTCACCGGGCCAGGCGGCCACGCCTGGGAGCGGGCCGGCGCCCCCAGCGCCGTGCACGCCGCTGCGACCGCCGCCGCGGGCATCGCCGGCCTCACCGTTACCGGGGCCAGATACAGCGTGAACATCGGCAGCATCGGCGGCGGCGAGGCCATCAACGCCAGAGCCAGGGATGCCTGGTTCGAGGCGGATCTGCGGGCAGCCACCGCCGCGGCGCTGCAGGATCTGGCGGACCGGGCGCAGCGGATCATCACCGCGGCGGCCGGTGCGGGCCTGGCTGTCAAGGTGACCGAACTCGGGCGCCGCCCGGCGGGGAGCGTGGCGCATTCCAGCCCGCTCGCCAGGGCCGCCGCGGACGCGCTCGCCCGGGCGGGCATCGGCTGCGAGTTCGGCGCCGCCAGTACCGATGCCAACGCGGCATACGAGGCGGGCATCCCGGCGGTGGCCCTGGGTGTCACCCGGGGAGAAGGCGAGCACACCCCCGCGGAGTGGATCGAGACCACTCCGGTCGCCGCGGGCCTGGCCGTTCTTGCCGACACCGTTCGCCAGTTCAGGGAGGAGCAAGGATGACCGAGCCACGGTCTGGCGTCGTCCTGCAGGGAGTTGACCCGCCCGCGGAATTCTGCGGCATGGTCCAGGAGATCGAGGCACTCGGGTTCAGCCACCTGTGGCTTACCAACTCCTCGCTGCACGCCCGGAACTGTTACGCCTACCTGACCCTGGCCGCAGGCAGCAGCTCACGGCTGCTGCTCGGCACCGCCGTGACCAACCCGGCCACCCGCCATCCGGCGATCACCGCGGCAGCGGCAGCCACCGTGGACGAGATCTCCGGTGGCCGGCTGATCCTCGGCATCGGCGCCGGCGACCGCCCATTGCTGGCCCTGGGGCTGCGCCCCAGTTCGCTCGCCACCCTGGAAGCCGCCATCGACGGCATACGGCGGCTGTGGCGCGGCGAAGAAGTCGGCCTGCGCGCCAGCACTTTCGAGCTGAATTCCGCGCATCTGCGCTTCCAGGCGCGGCCCGACATCCCGGTATTCCTGTCCGCCAGTGGGCCGAAAACGCTGGAGCTGGCCGGCCGGATCGCGGACGGCGTGATCCTGCTCGTCGGCTTGTTCCCCGAGGCGCTGGAGTGGGCTATCGCCCAGGTGGTCAAAGGCGCCCAGGCCGCTGACCGGCCGCGCCCCCAGATAGCGGTCTTCGCCTACGGCAGCATCGACGAGGACGAGGAGGCAGCCCTGGCGGGTGCCCGCTCGATCGCTGCCTGGTTCCCGCAGACGGCCCCGCACATCTGCGACCTCGCTGGCCTGCCGCCAGCGGCCGCGGCCCGGGTGCGCGACGCTTATGCGGGCGGTGAATTCCAGGAGGCGGCCGCGGCCGCCCAGCAGCTTCCCGACAGTTTCGTGCGCCAGGTCGCATTGGCGGGGAACCGCAAACGGGCGGCCGACCAGATCCGGGCCGTGCTGGCCGCGGGCGCCGATTCGGTGCACGTGTTCCCGATAGGCGGCGGGCGCATGAACACAGTGCGGGCTTTTGCCAGTGCCTGGCGCTCGGCGACAGCAGCGCCTGATGCGCCCAAAACGCCGGCTGGCAGTTAAGATCTCACAGCTAGAAGAGGGATATCGCATAAGTTGAGTGCCGCGTTCACCAGTACTTGCGAGGAGATCCGGGTGGGGAAAACGGGCAGCACCTGGCGGGTGACCCGGCTGCACCATGTTGCCTTCGCGCACGAGGGTGACCGGGCTCCTCAGCTCATCGGCGGCCTGCTCGGACTCGCGTGCACACATGAGGAGCACGGCCCGGGTTTCGTTGAGCGCATGCTGCCAGCGGGTGATTCCTTCCTCCAGCTGCTCGAGCCGACCGGACCGGGGACTGTCGCCCGGTTTGTTGACCAGCGGGGACCGGCGCTGCACCACGTCGCCGTTGAGGTCTCCGACATCGACGAGGCGGTATCGGACCTGCACGAGCGCGGGGTGCGGATGGTGGACGACGCGCCCCGGCCCGGGGGCATGGGAACCCGGATCGCCTTCATCCATCCAGCATCGTGCGACGGGCTGCTGGTGGAACTGGTCGAGCGGCCACCTGCCGGAGCGGGCGGCGCGGTTGTTTCAGTTACATGGAGGTCCTAGTGGCCACGCAGGCGCGCAGAGTGGGCAGAGTTCAGCCGGGTTCGGTCTTCACCGGCCAGCATGACCGGCGCAAGGTGACCGACTGGGTATATGAGGAGCTCAAGTCGGCAATCGTGGACCTGCGGCTGGCTCCCGGGCACGCGCTGCGGGAGGCCACGCTGGCGGAGCAGCTCGGGGTGAGCAAGACACCCATCAGGGAGGCGATCACCCGGCTGGAGCAGGAAGGCCTGGTCGAGACGACATCGTTCAAGGGCGCGGTGGTTACCGGGTACTCCCGGCAGGACCTGATTGAGATCTATGAGCTGCGCGAATTGCTGGAGACGGCAGCGGTCCGGATAGCAGCCGAATCCATGGACGATGAGGGCCGTGCCCGCCTGGAGCGCATTTCCGACGAGAGCCAGAAGCTGAAGAATGGCAGCACTGCCCGCCTCGCCACACTCATCTCGCAGTTCGACGACGTCCTGTTCGAGCAGGTTGAAAACAGCCGCATCCGCGCGCTGATCGAGAATCTGCGAGCCCACCTGACCCGGATCGGGCACCTTACCGAGGGAATCCCGGGCCGAATTGAGGCCTCGGTGGATGAGCACGAAAGGATCGTCGAGGCGATCGCCGCCCACGATCCGGTGGCGGCCGAAAAGCAGCTGAGAGACCACATCCGCAGCGTGCGCGACAGCCAGCTCCGGGCGCTGAGCGAGGCTGCCGATCAGGAGTGATCCGGGCGGGCCGGCGCGGCGCCCCGCCCGCCCGCGGGCCGTGCCGTTGCGGGGGACTGACCCTGCCAGCGCCCCCGGGGTAAGGGCGCTTGACGAAGCGGAATGGTATCTGATGTGCTGCACATCATGTCCGACTTGCGCGGCGGGGGGGTGTCCCAGGTACTGCGCGAGCGCGGCAAGTCGACTTGGCTGGCCGCGGTCAGCCACCCGATGGTGCGGCAGATCGGCGACGGCACTTTGCCCCACCCGACGTTCCGCCGCTACTTCGAGCAGAACGTCCCCTACCTGATGGACTACGCCCGCGCCATTGGCCTGATCATTGGCAAGGCGCCGGATATGGTGGCGATCGGCGTGCTTACCCGTTTCCTGGGGCAAATCGTCGGCACCGAAATCCCGGCGAACCTGGCATTCCTGCAGCGGCTCGGCGGGACGGCGGAGGCCGACGGTGACCCGGCCCCGATGCTGCCCACCACCTACGCCTACACGCGGCACCTGCTCTGCGTCGCGGCCCAGGGAAGCTGTGCCGACGGGCTGGCCGCGGTCCTGCCCTGCCAGTGGAGCTACGGCGAGTTCGCCGGGCCGCTGATGGCCTCGCTGCCGTCCGACCCGGTGTATGCCGACTGGATCTCCATGTTCGGCGCGGACGGCTACGGTTCGCTGGTCGGCGAGACGACCGGCCTGCTCGACCGGCTGGCCTGCGCCGCCGATGACGCCGCGCTGAACCGGCTGACCTCGATCTTCGACATCTCCACCGGTTACGAATCGCAGTTCTGGGACATGGTCTACGGCACGCCTCCCCGCGGGGATAGGTGATCTGGGAAGGAGCCCGGCCTTCATGCGCGCAGCCCGAATCTTCGAGGACCTGAGCCTTCGCGTGGACGAGGTCCCGGACCCCGCACCGGGGCCGGGTGAGGTTCTGGTGCGGGTCCATGCCGCCGGTGTCTGCGGGACCGACCTGCACATCCTCGACGGCATGATCAAGCCAGACCCGTACCCGATGACCATCGGGCACGAGGCCGCGGGCGTCGTTGCGGCCGTGGGGGAGGGCGCCGGATGCTCACCGGGCGACCGGGTGGCCGTCTACAACAAGCTCTACTGCGGGTCATGCGAGCAGTGCCTGACCGGCCGCCACAACATCTGTGACAACGAGCCGGGACAGCTGGGCTTCAACATGGATGGCGGGGACGCCGAGTACCTGGTGGTCCCTGCCCGCAACCTGGTGCCGGTCCCGGCGGCCGTGGATTTCGCCACCGCGGCCGTGCTCAGCTGCGCCGGGATGACGGCGGTGCACGCCGTCCGGCTGTCCTCGCTCCGGCTGGGCCAGACCGCCGTCGTGGACGGCATCGGCGGGGTCGGGATCCTGGTGGCCCAGGCGGCCCGGCAGGCCGGGGCCAGGGTCATCGCCGTCGCTGACTCCGAGGAGAAGCGGCAGTTCGCGCTGGCCCACGGCGCGGCCGAGGCCCTGGTGGTCGGCCAGGCCGACGATTACGCGGGCCTGCCCGCGGCAGTAAGGGAACTCACCGGCGGCCGGGGCGCGGATGTCTTTTTCGAGCTCGTCGGCACCTCAGAGTCAATGCCCGCAGGCATCCGCTGCCTGGCCAAAGGTGGCTGTTTCGTCTCCACCGGGTACACCGACCAGGAACTGGCCATCCACCCCATCGAGTTCATTCTTTCCGAGACGTCGCTGATCTCCACAGTGGCGGCGACACGGCAGGACCTGCAGGACGCGATCCAGCTCGCGGCCAGCGGCCAGCTGACGGTGCCGATCGCCGGCCGCTACCCGCTCGACGGTGTCCAGGGCGCGCTTGAAGCGCTCCGCAAGCGCCGGGTCCTCGGCCGGCAGACCCTCGATCTGCACTAAGCGGGAGGATCCAGATGACTGGTACGGTGACCGAGCCCAGGCCAGGCTTTCTCGATGGCCCGCTGCGCCTGTACATCGACGGGGAGTTCGTCGGCACCGGGGAAGGCCTGACCGTCCTGAACCCGGCGACCGGAGAGCCGCTAGCAGAAGCTCCCCTCGCGGGTGAGCGTGAGGTAGACCAGGCCGTCCGTGCGGCCGCTGCTGCCTTCCCCGTCTGGCGATTCACTCCACCGAGTCAGCGAGCGCGCCTCATGTGGGCACTTGCCGACCGGATAGAGGAGCACGCCGAAGAGTTCGCCACGATCGAGGTGCTGGACAACGGCAAGCCGCTGGGCGAGGCAAGAGCGGTGGATATCGCCCTGACCATCGAACTGCTCCGCTACTACGCGGGCTGGGCGACCAAAATTGCCGGTTCGGTCCCGCCGAATTCGATCCCCGGCATGCTCAGCATGATCAGGCGTGAGCCGGTGGGGGTTGTCGCCGCCATCACCCCGTGGAACTTCCCGCTGCTGGAGGTGGCGTACAAGCTGGGCCCCGCCCTGGCAGCGGGATGCACCGTGGTCGTGAAACCGTCTGAGCTGGCGCCCCTGACCACACTTCGGCTGATGGAGCTGGTGCACGATGTCGGGTTCCCGCGCGGGGTGGTCAATGTTGTCATTGGCGGCCCGGAGGTCGGGACCTCGCTGGTGCGGCACCCGCTGGTCGACAAGATCGCCTTCACCGGCCAGACCGCCACCGGTAAGGCGATCCTGCGCGCGTCGGCCGACGACCTCAAGCGAGTGACGCTTGAGCTTGGCGGCAAGAGTCCCAATATCGTCTTCGCGGACGCGGACCTCGATGCCGCGGTGGGCGGTGCATTCGGTGGGATCTTCTTCAACCAGGGCGAGGCCTGCGTGGCTGGTTCCCGGCTGTTCGCCGAGGCGGGTATCGCGGACGAGCTGGTGGAACGGGTCGCGGCCAAGGCCAGGTCGCTGCGCCTGGGTCATGGTCTTGACCCAGAGACCGAGATGGGCCCGCTCATCTCCAGCCCCCATCGGGAGCGGGTAGTCGGATTCGTCGGTGATGCCAGGCGGGAGGGAGCCGAGGTGATCGCGGGCGGTGCGGCCGCTGACGTCGAGGGCCTCAACGGTTTCTTCATGCAGCCCACGGTGATCGCTGGCGTTCGCAACGACATGCGGGTGGCCCAGGAGGAGATCTTCGGCCCAGTCCTGTCGGTCATTGCCTGGCACGACACCGACGAGCTGAAGGCTCTCGCCAACGACGTCCGGTACGGGCTGGCGGCCGGCATCTGGACCCGCGACACCAGCCGCGCCCTCCGGGTGGCCGACCAGCTTGAAGCGGGCACGGTCTGGATCAACACCTACGGCATGTTCGACGCTGCGGTGCCGTTCGGCGGCCGTAAGCACTCCGGGTTCGGCCGTGAGCTTGGCGAAGAGGCGCTCGAACCCTATCTGCAATCCAAGTCCATCTGGCTGGACCTGGAAGCGGCCGTGCCGCAATCCGGGCAGGGCATCAGCCGGTAATCACGGAGGACCGTCATGAGCGAGCGCGTCATCATCAGGAATGGCTGCGTCGTGACGATGAACGACGCGGGCGATGTCTTGTTCGACGGTGCCGTCGTCATCGACGGCGACCGGATCACCGACGTCGGGGACACCGCCGCGGTGCTGGCGCGGCACAGCACCGACGGTGCGCGGGTGATCGACGCCGGTGGCAAGGCGGTCCTGCCCGGCCTGGTGGATCTGCATTACCACACCGCGCTCGGCAAGGGCTGGAGCGATCACCTGCCGCTCTGGGAGTACCTGGACGCGTGCTGGTACCCCATCATCAGGGCGCTGGATTACGACGCCGCCTACTGGGCTGCGCTGGCCAGCTACAGCGAGTCCATCAAGTGCGGGGTCACCACGGTCAACGACATGTACCGCCAGCTCAGCGCCCTGGCTGACGCCGCCGAGGAGATCGGCATCAGGGCGGTGCTGTCCAACGACGTGGCCGACGCCGAGCACAACCTGGACACGCTGGACGACAACCGGGCGGCCTTCCAGGCCAAGCACGGGGCGGCCAACGGGCGGATCGAGGTCTACGTCGGGATCGAATGGCTGCCACTCGCGTCGGAGGAACTGCTCCGGGACGCCCGCCTGCTCGCCGACGAGCTCGGCACCGGCATCCACATCCACCTCAACGAGTCGCTGACCGAGGTCGAGAACTCCAAGCAGCGATTCGGCCGCCGTCCCACCGAGGTCGCCTACGACACGGGCATCCTGGGGCGCAACTGCATCGCGGCGCACTGCGTCTGGCTGTCCGACGTGGAGATCGCCCTCATGCGCGAGACGGGCACCCAGATCTCGCACAACCCGTCGTCGAACGCCAAGCTCGGCAACGGCATCGCCCGCCTGCCCGAGATACTGAACGCCGGGCTCAACGTGGGCCTCGGCCACGACGCGGCCGAATGCAACAACTCCCTGGACATGTTCGAGGTCATGAAGTTCGCGTCGCTGATGCACCGGGCCAGCCGGGTCGATGCCTCTCTCCAGCAGGCGCCGGACGTGCTGCGGATGGCCACCCGGAACGGGGCGGACGCACTCGGGCACCCGACCGGCCGGCTGGAGCCGGGCCGCAAGGCCGATGTGATCGTGGTGAACCTGATGAGCCAGATGTTCACCCCGCTGATGCCCGGCAACCCCGAGCAGCTGTACTCCCATCTGGTCTTCGCCGCCAACGGGAGCTGCGTCGACACCACGATCGTCGACGGGAAGATCGTCATGGAAGACCGCCGGCTCACCACGGTGGACGAGCAGAAGGTTCTCCGGGAGGCCAATGCCGCCTTCCTCCGGGTGGTCGACCGGATCGGTGCCGGCGCTGGCGGCGCCCCCTGATCCAGGAAGGTGGAATCGTCATGAGCAGGTACCTGGTCATCGGGGATCCGGTGGTGACACTGGGGGCGGGCACCCTGGTGCCGGACGGTGCCCTGATCGTGGAAGACGACTCCGTGGTCCGGGTGGGGCCCCGGGCCGAACTGGAAAACGACGGCCCGTTCGACAAGGTGCTCGGCTCGGCCGGCCACTTCGTCATGCCGGGGTTCGTGAACTGCCACTACCACTCGGAACTGGCGATCGGCCCCGGGCTCTACCAGTACATCTACGAACGGGCGCACGTCTACGTCGGGTCGGCCCTCGGGCCGATCGCGGAGCAGGACCTCTACAACGCCATCCTGTGGGGTCTGGTCACTGCCATCAAAGGCGGGCAGACCGGCACGGTCGACATGTTCTACGGCCGCCCTTCGCTCACCGACTTCGGCGCCCCGGTGGCGCTGCAGGCCTATGCGGACGCCGGGATGCGGACCATGTTCGGCCTGGTCTGCCGGGACCAGAACACGATCGTCCACGAGGAGGACGAGGCTTTCCTCCGCCGGCTGCCGCCCGAGCTGGCCGAGGAGGTGCGGCGGTCCCCGATGAGCCTGGCCTGGCCGCTGGACCGGATCTTCGGCACCTACGGCACCCTGCTGAAGGAATGGCATGGCCGGCAAGGGCGCATCCAGATCGCGGCCGCGCCGGACTGGACCCCGGCCTGCTCGGACGAGCTCTACCTGCGCTGCCATCGCCTCGCCACCGAGCACGACACCGGCATGCTGACCCACGCGGTCGAGACCCGCTCGGAAGCCATGTTCAGCATGGAGCGTTACGGCAAGCCGGCCGTGCAGCGGCTGGCCGAGCTGGGAGTCCTCAGCCCGCACGCGGTACTGGAGCACTTCGTCTGGGTGACCGACGACGAGATCGGCATGTTCGCCGATTCGGGCGCCGTGGCATCCAACAACGCGGGCTCGAACCTGCGCCTGTCGTCGGGCATCTGCCGGCTCCGGGACATCCTGGCCGCCGGTGGCCGGATGGCCTTTGGCACCGACGGCATCTCCTTCTCCGACCGGGAGGACTTCTTCCAGGAACTGCGGCTGGCGTGCTACCTGCAGCGGATCCCGCGCAAGTTCGAGGAGGCCCGGCTGCCGAGCGAGGACGTGATGCGCGCGGCGGCCCAGAACGGCGCCCGCGCGATCGGCCGCGAAGGCAAGCTCGGCAGCCTCGAGCCGGGCCGGCTTGCCGACCTGCTGGTGGTAAAGAAGGACCGGATCTGCTATCCGCCCGGCCGGTATGACGCCGAGCCCTTCCTGGATGTGATCTTCGACCGGGCGGAGTCGGGTGACATCGACGCGGTCCTGGTCAACGGCAAGGTCCTGATGGAGGGCGGGCGCGTCACCGTGGTCGACGAGGACGCCGTGCGGGCCAATTTCGCGGAGTCGGTCGAGCGGATCTACGCGCCGTCGGCGGAGCGGCAGCGGTGGGTGGAACTCGGCGCCGCGGTCGAGCCCGTCGTGATCGACTTCTACCGGCGCTGGTACGAAACGCCGGTGAATCCCGCGTATGTGTACAACTGCAGGTCGCTGCCGCGCAGCTAGCTGAGGAGGAACCCCGTGACCGCAAGCAATCAGATGACTGACAGCGCTCCCGCCGAGTCCGGGCCTGGCTTCTGCGGCGTGCTGCGGGCCGCAAGCGAGGACATCTGGCAGGCGACCGTGCAGCATCCCTTCCTCGCCGAGGTGGAGCAGGGCACGCTGCCCGACGACAAGCTGCTGTTCTACTTCATCCAGAACGTGCACTACATCGACGCGGCCATCGCTTTCAACGCCGAGGCCGCGGCCAAGGCGCCCGACGCGCAGAGCCGGGAGTTCGCGCTCCGGCTGCTGGACTTCGGGCGCAACGAAGTGCCACGGCAGCGCGAGTACGTGCGGCGGCTCAGGGAGACGGTGACGGCATCGTTCGACACCGGCCTGGCGCCGACGGCGCGGGCGTACACGAACCACCTGCGGGCGCTGGCGTCCTACGGCAGCTCGCTTGACCTGTTCGTCGGGCTGCTGCCCTGCGAGTGGACCTACAGCGAGTTCGGCTCACGGCTCGCCCCGATTGTCCGCCATCCGGTGCACGTTGCCTGGCTGTCCACCTTCGGCGGGGCGGACCACAACGACATGAACACCGAGTACCAGGGCATCATCGACCACCTGGTGCAGGACGCGGGGCCGCAGCGACGAGAGGAACTGTCGCAGATCTTCAAGACGAGCATCCGTTATGAATGGATGTTCTGGCAGATGGCTTACACCCTGGAGCGCTGGCCGGTCTGACCGGATCCAGCTCCCGGGTGGCAGCCGGGGCCGCGGGTACCCGGTCAGGGCACGCAGGCCGCGATCTGCGCACAGGTGCCGATGAACGTCTCCGGCCGGCCCTGCAGGCCCGCGATCGTTTCCTCCAGCAGCCGGAGCCGCCCCGGGCGGCCGATGACCTGGGGGTGCATGGTGAGAATGGCGCTCCCCCCGAGCTCATGCAGCCCCGCCAGCTCGTCCGCCCAGATCGAGCGCACCTCATCGACGGTGGCGATCTTCTTGGTCCAGCTTGACCCGCTGAAGGAGAAGTGCGGCGCGTCGTCAAGCGTCCAGTGCACGGGCAGCTCGACGATCCCGGAGGAGCCATGGCGGTACGGGCGGATGTCGTCCATGAGATTGGAGGAGTACCGGAACCCGTGCCGGGCCAGCAGCGTCAGCGTCTGGTCGCTGAACTCCCAGGCCGGGGACCGGTAGCCGGTGACCGGCACGCCGAACGAGGACAGAATCTCCAGCCCGCGGGTGAGTTCGTCCTCCTCGGCCGCCGGCGACAGGGCGGTGGGCGAGGTGTGCGTGTACCCATGGTGGGCAAGCTCATGGCCGGCATCGACAATGGCGCGCACGGCATTCGGATGGCGCTCCGCAACACGCCCGGGAACGAAAAAAGTGGCGTGAATGTCCCGCCGTTCCAGGATTTGCAGAATCATCGGGACGCCGATTCTGGCCCCGTACGTTCCCTGGGAGAGCACACCGGGGCGCGCGGCGTTCGCCGGGTTCTCCGCGATCCACACCTCTTCGGCGTCGAAGTCAAAGGTGATGGCAGCCGCTGAGCGCGCCCCCGCAGGCCAGCGGTCCGGGCCGGAAATCTTTGACTCGTCCATGGAATCCAGCAGCGTGTCAACCGAGGGCCAAAACGGTCCCTACCAGGGCCTTGACGCTTGGCATATAAGATATCATACTTATCATCTCAGGTACCTGTAGTGACGGGTACTGGGGAGTCGGCCAGGCTTGTCACCCGGCGATGGTCCCGGCCTGGGCGGCGCTCCTTGACCGCAGGCGGGCCTGCATGGCGCGAGAGGGTCGGGCAGATGGCTGAGACCGCAGTCGATATGGAACTTATCAACGAAGAGTTCCAAATTGAGACTCACGGAATCGAGATCATTCCGGAAAAGCAGCGCGGCGGGTCCCCGCGCCGGCTTTTCTGGATCTGGGCCGGTGGCACGTTTTATGTCAACGGGCTTGTCGTCGGCGGCCTCCTGCCATTGCTGGGCCTCAATCTCTGGCAAAGCCTCACGTGCATCCTGCTGGCCGCGATCTGCACGATCGGGCTCGGCATCTTCACCGTGTACGGAGCCCGGTACGGCACGTCCACCATGGTTGTCGGCAGGGCCACCATGGGCCGCCGCGGCCAGCTACTCCCAACACTCCTGACCTGGCTGGGGGCGGTCGGCTGGGAAACTGTAGTCAGCGTCGTGGCGGCCCTGCTGATCTCGGCGGCCGTCACGCATCAGTGGCCGCATGCCAATACGACCGTGGTGGAAGCCATCTCCTTCGCAGTCGTGCTGGCCGGCCTGCTGCTCTGGTCACTGTTCGGCCACGCCACGATTCTCAAGCTGCAGAAGCCGCTGTCGATCCTGTCGGCCGTCCTGCTGCTGGGCCTGGTGCCGGCCCTGCTCATCCACGGGCATCTCGCGCACATCACCTGGACCGGCTATGTGTCCCCGCCGGCGGGGACGACCGTGTGGGCGAGCTGGCTGTTCGCTTTCATGATCCTGATGTCGTCCGGCTGCTGGGGCTGGACCGCGTACGCCTCTGAGTACGCCCGGTATCTGCCGCAGCGGACCCCTGCACGGCCGATCGTCTGGAACGTCTTCTGGGGCAGCAATATTGGCTACACGGCGGTCCTGCTCATCGGGCTGTGGATCACACTCGGGCTCAAGGCAGCCAACCCCATCACGGCGGTGCCGACCTTCCTGCCGCTCTGGTATCTCATCCTGTTCGTGCTGGTGATCGTGGTCAGCACGTGGACGACCGGGGTGCTGGACGCCTACACCTCCGGCCTGGCCCTGCTGGCCCTGGGGCTCAAGGTGCGGCGGCCGGTGACGATCATCGCGGACGCCGTGCTGGTTGCGTTCGGCGGCATCTACGCCCTGTTCATCTACAACTTCATCGGCTCGTTCACAGAATTCCTCGGCCTGAGCATCGCCTGGCTCGCCGCCTGGAATGCCGTCATCCTCACCGATCACTTCATGAACCGCCGGACGCGGGGCTACGAACAGCCAGAGGATCTCTTGCGCAGCCATGGCGGCAGGTACTGGTATCAGGGTGGGGTGAGCCTGAAAGCGTTCACGGCATTCATCCTGGGCACGATCGGTGCCCTGCTCTTCCTCAACGACTCGCCGCTGTTCG
>Ga0306924_10004197_pt1 | contig 14033 bp, 7 predicted proteins | sample sta12Can44000111_FD_203756 | JGI IMG/M metagenome (GOLD analysis project Ga0306924, IMG submission 203756) | Lab enrichment of tropical soil microbial communities from Luquillo Experimental Forest, Puerto Rico - statanox.12C.anox.44.000.111 (v2)... | ecosystem: Environmental > Terrestrial > Soil... | reverse complement strand
CGGCGGCGAGCGGCGTGGAAACCGATCAGGATCAGACCCTTGCCTTCGAGGTTCGCGGGCCCTTCACGGCGAGCTTCGAGTGCCTGCGCGAGAATCCGCGGGCGCAGTGCGTGCCCGTCGCCCCCATGCGGCTCCGCTTCGGCACCCAGGTCCCGTGGAGCCAGGCGCAGCGCATCGTGCTCGTGGGGCCGGAAGGCCGGCGCTGGCCGGCCGAGCGTGAAGGAGAATCGGGGCCTCTCGTCCCCGGCGTGGTCTTCAAGGGACCGTTCCCGGAAAAGTCGAGCTTTTCCCTCGAGATCCCCGAAGGCCTCGAGGACGATGCGGGGCGCACGCCGGTCAACGCGGCAAGCTTCCCTTTGACCGTCAAGACGGAAGCCTTCCCGCCTCTCGCCAAGTTTGCCGCGCGCTTCGGCATCCTCGAGCGCCACGCCGACCCCGCGCTCCCCGTGACCCTCCGGAATCTGGAGCCGACGGTGCAGGTGAAGATGCTCGGCATTCCCTCAGGGCCGGCAGGCCTGCGTGAATGGATGCGTGGCAAGGTCCTGCGCGTCCCTCCCGATCGAGCGGCAGAGATGCTGCCGTGGCTCCGCCGGCTCGCGACGGCAAGCCGGGAGAGGTCGATGTTCGCCTCCGTGCCCGCGGGCACGCCGCTCAAGGCTTTCGGCCTGCCCAAGCCGGGCGGAGCGGAGGCCATGGAAGTGGTCGGCATCCCGCTCAAGGATCCGGGCTTCTACCTCGTGGAGATCGAAAGCGCGCGCCTCGGCGCCGCGCTCCTCGGCAAGCCCGCGCCCATGTTCGTGCCCGCGGGCGCCCTCGTGACGAATCTCTCCGCGCATTTCAAATGGGGGCGGGCCAGCTCGCTCGTATGGGTCACCACCCTCGACCGCGCGCAGCCGGTGCGGGCGGCCCAGGTCACGGTGTTCGACTGCCACGGGCAAGCGCTTTGGAAGGGCACCACGGATGCGCTCGGCGTCGCGCGGCCTGCTGGGCTGCCCACCCGCGACACGGCGCCGCAGTGTCCCATCACCTATGCGGAGGGCAATGAGACCATCGGGTATCTGGGCGGCGGCCTCTTCGTCACCGTGCAGACCACGGATGACCTCTCCTTCGTGCACTCGAGCTGGGCGCAGGGCATCGAGCCGTGGCGCTTCAACTTGCCCACGTACGACTGGCCCGGCCCGACCAACGTGCGGACGGTGCTGGACCGGCCGCTGTTCCGCGCGGGCGAGACGGTGTCCATGAAGCACGTGATCCGTCGACAGGAGCTCCGAGGCTTTGCCATTCCCCCCGCCGCAGAGCGACCGGCGAAGCTCAAGATCCGCCACGAGGGGAGCAACGACGAGTACGAGCTACCCGTGACGTGGGACGGCGGCGGCATCGCCGAGAGCACGTGGTCCATCCCGAAGAATGCCAAGCTCGGCCGCTACGACGTCGAGATGGAGGTGGCGGGAGACGGCGGGCGGCCGCGCGGGCAGACGCAGACGGTGGTCTCGGGCGGGTTCCGCGTCGAGGAGTTCCGCGTGCCGCTGATGCGCGCCATCCTCAAGCCGCCCGCAGATCCGCTCGTTGCCGTTTCGGAGTTTCCCCTCGACGTGAGCGTCCAATACCTGGCCGGCGGCGGGGCCTCGAAGCAGCCGGTGACGGTGCGGGCGCAGCTCTCGCCACGGGCGCAGCCGGCCTTCGAGCTCTTCGACGACTTCAGCTTCGCCAATGGCTCGCTTGCCCCGGGCACCACGCGGCGCACAGGCAGTGAGTACGAGGACGAGGACGAGGGCAGCGATGAAGACGCGGAGACGCGCGCGCCAGGGCGTCCACCTCAGAGCGTGCATCAACGCGAAGAGGTGATCCTGGACGCCGCGGGCACCGTGCGTGTCATCATCAGCAAGCTGCCGCACTCGGCCGTGCCCCAGGACGTGCTCACCGAGGTCGAGTTCCGCGATCCGAACGGCGAGATGCTGACCGCGGCCACCCGCGTGCCGCTGTGGCCGGCGCGCTGGCTCGTGGGGATCAAGCCCGAGGCATGGGCGGCCTCCAAGAACGATTTGCGCGTGACGGCGGCGGTGGTGGATCTCTCCGGCAAACCGCTAGCGCAGGTGCCGGTGCGCATCGAGGTGCTCCAGCGCACGAGCTACGCCAATCGCAAGCGCCTGGTCGGCGGCTTCTACGCCTACGAGTACGTGCAGCAGGTGAAGCGCCTCGGCGAGCTCTGCCGCGGGACGACGGATGCGCGCGGGCGCATGCCGTGCGCGGGTAAGACGAGCGCTTCCGGCCAGCTCGTGCTCCAGGCCCGCATCCAGGACGACGCCGGTCACGCGGTGGCCGCCCACCAGGACGTGTGGGTGGCGGGCTCGGAGGAGTGGTGGTTCGACGTGCGCGACAGCGACCGCATCGACGTGCTGCCCGAGCAGAAGCGCTACGAGCCGGGGCAGACGGCGCGGCTCCAGGTGCGCATGCCCTTCCGCGAGGCGACCGCCCTCGTGACCGTGGAACGCGAGGGCGTGCTCGATGCGATGGTCGTCCCGCTCTCCGGCCGCGAGCCCCTGGTGACGCTGGCCCTCAAGGACGACTACGCGCCCAACGTCTTCGTCTCTGTCTTCGTGGTACGAGGGCGCGTGGGCGACGTGCAGCCCACGGCCATGGTCGATCTCGGCCGCCCCGCCCACAAGCTCGGCATCACCGAGCTCCGCGTGGGCTGGCGCGCCCACGAGCTCGCGGTCACCGTCACGCCCGATCGGCAGGTGTACCAGGTGCGGGAGAAAGCGCGGGTGAAAGTGCGGGTGCGCACCGCCGATGGGAAAACGCCGCCCGTGGGGAGCGAGATCGCCTTCGCCGCCGTGGACGAAGGCCTGCTCGAGCTGGCGCGCAATCCTTCGTGGGACCTCCTGGAGGCGATGATGCGGCGCCGGTCCTATCTCGTGGAAACGGCCACCGCGCAGGGGCAGGTCGTGGGGCGGCGCCACTTCGGGCTCAAGGCCGTGCCCCAGGGCGGGGGCGGCGGGCGCCAGGGCACGCGTGAGCTCTTCGACACGCTCCTGCTCTGGAATGCGCGGGTGCCGCTCGACCCCAGCGGCGAGGCGACGGTGGAGGTGCCGCTCAACGACTCGCTCACCTCGTTCCGCCTCGCCGCCATCGCCACGGGCGGCGTTGCCCTCTTCGGCACGGGACGCGCTTCCATTCGATCCACGCGCGACCTCATGGTGCTGTCGGGCATCGCACCGCTCGCCCGCGAAGGCGACCGGATGCGCCCCGAGGTGACCGTGCGCAATACCACGGACAAGGCGATGGACGTCACGGTGACCGCGCGCGCCGAGGGGCTCAAGCAGCCGCTCCCTTCGCAGTCGTTTCCCTTGCCGGGCGGCGAGGCGCGCATAGTTGGCTGGGAGGTGACGGTGCCGGCGGGCATCCGTGCCGTGGCGTGGGAGGTGGAAGCCGCCGCGCGCTCCGGTCCGAGCGATCGCGTGCGGGTAAGTCAGCAGGTGATCAGCGCGGTGCCCGTCCGCGTCTACCAAGCGACCCTCGCCCAGTGGGAGCGGACCATCCGCGAGCGCGTCGAGCGTCCCGCCGACGCGCGCCCAGGCGAGGGCGGCATCCGTGTCCAGCTCCGCCCCTCGTTGATCGACGGCATGGGCGCTGTCCGCGACTACATGCGCGACTATCCGTACACCTGCCTCGAACAGCTGGTCTCGCGGGCCATCGCCCTCCGCGACGTCGCGGCCTGGCGGCGCATCGCGGCCGTGCTGCCCGCCTACCAGGACCACGACGGGCTCCTCAAGTACTTTCCGAACATGCAGGACGGCAGCGAGACGCTGACCTCGTACGTCATGGCCATCGCGAGCGAGGCGGGCTGGAAGATTCCCGATGGTCCGCGCGGCCGTATGGAGCAGGGGCTCAAGAAGTTCATCACGGGCGCCCTCGTCCGCCGCCGGGAGCTCGAGACTGCCGATCTCTCCATCCGCAAGCTCGCCGCCGTGGAGGCCCTCTCGCGAGAGGGCACGGCGGAAGTCGGGCTCCTCGCGAGCATCACCATCGAGCCGAATCTTTGGCCGACCTCGGCCGTCCTCGACTGGTGGAGCCTGCTCTCGCGCGTGCCGGCCATCCCTGATCGCGACCGGCGGCTCGCCGAGGCAGAGCAGATCGTGCGGGCGCGACTCACCACGCAGGGGACGGTGCTGAAGTTCTCCACCGAAGGCAACGACGCGCTCTGGTGGCTCATGGTCTCGCCCGACGTCAACGCGGTCCGCCTCATGCTCCACCTCGTGCGCACGGGGCAGTGGACGCAGGACGTGCCGCGTCTCATGACGGGCACGCTCGGCCGCCAGCGCCGTGGCGCGTGGAATCTCACGGTGGCCAATGCCTGGGGAGTGCTGGCGACGGAGCGCTTCTCTGCCACCTACGAGAAGACGCGCGTCACCGGCACGACCACCGCGGCCCTCGGGTCGACGTCGCGCTCTCTGGACTGGGCGAGGACACCAAAGGGTGCGGCGCTGGCCCTGCCATGGCCGCCGAGGCGCGAGGACGTGGTAGTGGATCACGCGGGTACCGGCAAGCCCTGGGTCACCCTCGAGGCGCGCGCCGCCATCCCGCTCACGAAGGCCCTGTCCACGGGCTACGCGATCACGAGGAGCCTCACCGCCGTGGAGCGGAAGCAGCCCGGCGTCTGGAGTCGTGGCGACATCGTGCGCGTGCGGCTCGAGCTCGAGGCCCAGAGTGACATGACCTGGGTCGTCGTCAACGACCCCATCCCCGCGGGCGCCTCACACCTCGGCTCGGGCCTGAGCGGCCAGTCGCGCATCGCGCTAGCCGGCGAGGAGCGATCGGCCTGTCCCTGCCTCGCCTTCGAGGAACGTGCCTTCGACGGCGTGCGTGCGTACTACCCCTATGTCCGCAAGGGCAAGTGGGTGTACGAGTACACGATCAGGCTCAACCAGGCGGGCCGCTTCGAGCTGCCCCCGACACGCGTGGAAGCGCTCTACGCGCCCGAGGCCTTCGGCGAACTGCCCAATCAGCCGATCGAGGTCAGGCCGTGAGGCGTTGGCTCGCCGGCGTGGCTGCTCTCGCGCTGGGCCTCATGGTCACGGCGCTCTGGCTGGGCCTCGACGCTCGCCTGCCGGAGCTGCCGGCCTTCGAGCGAGTGCGCGAGCAGTGGAAGCCGTCGGAGCTCTTCCTGCTCGATCGCGACGGCGTGGTCATCCAGGAACGGCGCGTGGACCCGAGACGGCGGCGGCTCGATTGGGTCGCCCTCGCCGACATCTCCCCCGCGCTCCGAGATGCGGTGCTGGCCTCCGAGGACCGGCGCTTCGTGGCTCATAGCGGCGTTGATGCGCGGGCCGTCGTGGCGGCGGTGCTCCAGCGAGTTTCCGGTCACGGTGCGCGCGGCGCCAGTACCATCACCATGCAGGTCGCCTCGACGCTGGACCCGGCGCTACGCCGCCGCGGCGGTCCGCGCTCGCTGCCGCAGAAGACGAGGCAGATGCGGGTGGCCTGGGCCATCGAGTCCCGCTGGAGCAAGCCCCAGATCCTCGAGGCCTATCTCAACCTCGTCACCTTCGCGGGCGAGCTGCAGGGCGTCGGCGCCGCCTCCCACGTACTCTTCGGCAAGGCGCCGCATGGGCTCTCCACGCCCGAGTCCCTCGTGCTGGCTGCCCTCCTCCGGGCGCCCAACGCCACGCCGGCCAAGGTCGTCGAGCGCGCGGAGAAGCTCGGCTCCGTGGATCGCGCCGAGCTCGAGCTGGCTGCCGCGCGGCTCGCGTCGATTCCCGCCCGGCCAGGGTTAGAGGTAGCGCTGGCGCCTCACGCGGCGGCGCGGATCCTCAAGGCGCGCGATGCGGGCGCCTCCGCGGTCCGCCTCGCCTCCACCCTCGACGGCCGTCTCCAGCGCTTCGTCGTCGACACGCTGACCCGCCAGCTCCTCGCCGTGCGCGATCAGCGGGTACAGGACGGGGCGGTGCTCGTGGTGGACAACGCGACGGGCGAGGTGCTCGCCTACGTGGGGGGCAGCGGTGATCTCTCTGCGGCTCGCCACGTGGACGCCGTGCAGGCTCGGCGACAGGCGGGCTCGGCGCTCAAGCCGTTCCTCTACGCCCTTGCCTTCGACCAGCGCCTCCTCACTCCCGCCTCGCTCCTCGAGGATGCGCCCCTCGAGGTCGCCACGCCCACCGGTCTCTATCGCCCCCACAATTACGACGAGCAGTTCCGCGGACTGGTGAGCGCGCGCACGGCGCTGGCCGGCTCGCTCAACGTGCCCGCGGTGCGCACGCTCGGGCTGGTGGGCGCGGAGGCCATGGTCCAGCAGCTCCGACGTCTGGGCTTCGCGGGGCTCGTGGAGGCGGGCGACTTCTATGGGCCGTCGCTCGCGCTCGGCTCGGCGGACGTGAGCCTCTGGGAGATGGTCGGCGCCTATCGCGCGCTGGCCACGGGCGGCATCTGGAGCCCGCTCCGGCTGACGCCTGGCGAGCCCCTCAAAGGGAGCCGGCGCGTGTACTCGACGCTCGCCGCTTTCCAGGTTTCTGGCATTCTCTCCGACCGCGAGAGTCGGAGCGTCACCTTCGGGCTCGAGAACCCGCTCGCCACGCGCTTCTGGTCCGCCGTCAAGACGGGGACGAGCAAGGAGATGCGCGACAACTGGGCCGTGGGCTACTCGCGCCGTTACACGGTGGGTGTGTGGGTCGGGAACGTCACCGGCGAGCCGATGCGGAACGTGAGCGGCGTGACGGGCGCCGCGCCGGTGTGGCTCGACGTGATGATGCGCCTCCACGAGGGCGTGCCGAGTGAGCCGCCCGCGCCGCCCGCTGGCCTCGTCGGCCACCAGGTCGCCTTCGCCGGTCGCGTGGAGGCGCCCCGACGCGAGTGGTTCCAACGCGGCACCGAGCCCACGGCCGCCGATGGTGCCGCGGGATCAGCGACCGGCGCGCTCGCGCGGATCGTCACGCCGGCGGCGGGGACCATCCTCGCCCTCGATCCAGACATTCCCGCGGGGCGACAGCGCGTGCCCTTCGAAGCGCGGGAGGCGGTGGCGGGGCAGCGCTGGCTCCTCGACGGCGCAGTGATCGGCGAGGCGACGGAGCTGCTGCTCTGGCCGGCCGCGTCCGGTCGCCATCGATTGAGCCTCGTCGCGCAGGACGGGCGGATCGTCGATACGGTGAGCTTCGTGGTCCGTGGAGCCGGTCCGAGCGCCCCCGTGGACGACTAGCCGCCTCTTTCCGTCTAGTCGGGGCTGCCTTCGCTCGGTGGCGGAGCGCTCGCTAGGCAAACTCCCGCACCGCCGCCGACCACAGGCTCCAGACCTCGTCCCCCTCTTCGAGCGCGGTGTGTACCATCACGAGCTTTGATGAGGGGTCGATGCAGATACGCTGGCCACTGTCGCCCAGAAGGGCAAACTGACGACGCTCACCGGGCAGCAGCCACAACAAGTAGCCGTAGCCCAAGTGTGGCGTGGCCCTCCCCGGCGCCAGGTACGCGTCGGCGGGGCGAAGCGTGGTTGCGTCCCGCATCCAGGACGCGGGAACGACCTGCTTGCCTTCCCAGGCGCCGTCATGCGCCAAGAGGCGGCCCAGCCGCGCCCAGTCCCGGAGCACGGCGCTGAAGCCGAAGTGGGGCAGTTCGCAGCCCTCGGCGTCCAGCAGCCACGTCGCGTCCGCTTCCGCGCCAATCGGCCTCCAGACCCTCTCCGCGAGGTACTGGGAAAGCGGCCGGCCGAGCACACGACGGAGCACCTGTCCCAGCACGTCGGGCTCGATGCTTGCGTAGTGAAACCGCGTGCCGGGTGGCACGAGGCGGTGGTTGAACTGGATCATGCTGGCGATTGACCCTTTGTTGACCACTCCATTGCCAAGCACCAGGTCGTTCCACAACCGGTTCAGGTCGCGCCCGCCATCGCGCGCCTCGCCAAAATCGACACCGGAGGCCATGTGCAGCAGGTCGCGGAGCGGCGTCCTCCCATACTCGCTCCCCTTGAAGCCCGGCACATACGCCTCCACCGTGTCGTCCACCGATCGTATCGAGCCGTCCGCGATGGCGAGTCCCACCAGCACGCCAGTGATGGACTTCACCATCGACTGGGACAGGAGCCGGTCGCGGTCTGTCCTAGCGTACTGATAACGCTCGACCAGGATCACGTTGTCCCGCGCAATCAGTAGCCCGCTGACCGGATTGCGCGCGAGATAGTCGTCCAGCGATGATGACTGTCCACGCCACTGATACGGCAAGGCAGCGTTGGCGTACTTGAATGCCCAGGGCACGGCGGCGCGGGCCACCGTGCGTGTCGGGTAGAGCTGATCGAGGTGGCTGAACGCGCCCACGCGATAGCGGGGCTCCCAGGGGTTACCTTGAGCTCGTGCGGTGATGGCGCCCGGCACTGGATAGGCCTCGCCCTGGCCATACCGGATCGCGTCCGGCCCACCGGGATCGAAGTGCGGACTCGTCACGCCACGACTCGAGCCGCCGTTGGGTTTGTCTTGCCCGATTGCGCCGCTGCGCCCCGCCGCAACAGAGACGGCGGCCGCAGCCACAGCCGTCAGGAGGCGACGCCGCGAAACCAACCTGCAGGCTCGCACGATCGCATCACTCCGTTCCTGGCTCCCTCCACGCCCACCCTTCCGGTATTTTGGCACCTTCACCTTTCGCCACATGCTCTTCGCCAGCTCGCTCAGCCGGCGCGGAAATTTTCGCTACCGGTCGGGATCCTGGCTACTACGACGGCGGGACGGGGGCGGGCAGAGGCCAGACCTTGGACATGAGCCAGCTGACGGCCAAGCCCACCACGCAGCCCAGCATGACCTCGGCGACTCTGCGCAGGCCCACCTCGATGGCGCCGAGCTCGGAGTGATGGGTCAGGACGGCGGCGATGACCAGGGCGGCCGTGATCGGCGCCTGGCGCCACATGACCTGCACCCGCACCACGTAGGTGGACAGGAGGACCGTCACGGACAGGCCCAGCGGAAGGGCCCATTCGTGGCCACGGCCGATGATCAGGAAGAAAAGCCCCGTGACGCACCCGAGGCCGGCGTTGATGATGCGGCCCCGGAAGGTCCGGGCCGCTTCGTGCACATTCGGGTCGCTGGCGGCGATCATCGAGCTGATGGCCCAGATCGGATTGAGGCTTGCCGCCACGCGGAGGAGGACCCACAGCAGGGTGGTGGCGATGAAGATGTTCACCGCGAAGTGAACCCCGAGCCAGTTGCCTTTGAGCGCGCTCGGCAGGATGTTCATGCCCAACCCGACCCAGAAGGTTCCGTGGACGCGCCCAGGAGTGTTACCGGCTCACTCGTGCGCCTGCGGCGGGTTGCCCTTGAGGCGATAGACGGCACCGGTCTTCGTCGTCCCGAGAGCGAGCCAGTCCTTCGCGGCGTCCTGGAGGGCGAGGAAGAACCGCTCGCACCGCTTCATAGCCACAGCATGCCGCTCGTCATCGCGCTGAACTTGCACTGGAAGGCGAATTCGCCCACCAGGGGCTTCTCGTCACCCCGCGTGCGCCAGACCGCCACGTTGGCCTTGGCCTTGATTCCCTTGCCAAAGTTCAGCCGGCCGATGTCCAGGAGGACCTCCTCGACGGCGGTGTGGTTCACGAGCTCGACGGTCTGTCGCCGGGAGCCACGCAGGGACATGAGCGGCGGGAAAATGCGCATCAGGTTCGCCATGGACGTGCTCTCGGTATTGCGATCTCGGCTCAGAGCGAACTCCACATTGTGGGAGTAGAGGAGCCGCATCCCTCCGAGCTGATCCTTCAGGGGGAGCGCCTCCGCCTTGAACTTGATCTCGTAGTCGCCTCGAACCTTTGGCCGCACGTCGATCTCTGCGCACTTCTGCAGATCCGGATGGCGGAACTTGAAGACGAATTCCGGCGCCCCCGCGGCAAAGCCGTGCTCGTAGGAGAGCCGTCGGCGCAGGATGAAGGCGTTGTTGTAGAGCCGGAAGTCCGCGGTGTCCAAGAAGAGGACCTCACGGATCTTGGGGAGGGCGTCCTTGAAACCCTTGCGCGAGAAGCCGATGTCCACGTCGTCCGCGGCGCGCCGCACGACTTTGGCGAAATCGGTGAAGCTGTCGACGGAGGTGAAGCGGTCGCCCTTGAGGTGATCTTGGACTCGAGGTAGTGAACCTCGTCCAGGGGATGCCCGTCGCTGTATCTCGCGGCTGGCTGTTTCGGCGTGGGTTTCATGACACGCTCCTCCTCGTCTCGACTTCCGGGCGAGTATAGTCCGCGCGTCAGGCGCGAGTCCAGGCTTGGGCGGGAGTGACGCGCGCCGCGGTAGAGGGCCGCCGGTTGGGTCTCGCGATCCCGGTTGACCGGGGAAGGCGTGCCGCCTATACTCGCGCGACCGAACCGGAGAGGCCGACGGGGGGCGTCGACAATGATCGCCCGCCCTGACGACGAGGTACCGTGATCGCGATGGAGCAACCGCGTACCGGCCGTCGCAGTTGAGTCGACGGAGTGTTCCGCTCCTGCTCCGCCCCGGGTCTGTTCACGAGACAGTAAGCACACCTTTGCTCGAACATCGGCGTCGCGCGGGGACCTCGAGCCTCGCCCTGGTGAAATCGGAGGACGGTTGAGCCTCGGCCGCCGACGGTTCATCACCCAGGCGGCCACGGTGGCGGCGGCCACCGCGACTACCATCGGCGCCGCGCGTCCTACACGAAGTTCCAGACGCTGGTCGGCCCCTGAGACCACGTGGCCGAGGGCGTCTATCACCAGCTCATGGCGGGGTGAATAGACGGCATGACTGAACCCGGCAGGTTCATCGCAATCACGGGGCGGCGGCTTCCGCAACACCGAGCGTCGACGCTCCCAACGTCTCAATGAGGAGGCCCATGTGACGACCGAGCGGCGCAGGTTCCTGGTCACAGCGAGTGGCACGCTGGCGGCGATGACGGCGGCCGCAGTGGTCGACGCTCCGAACGTCATCGCGCAGCCGAGGTTCCAGTGGCGCATGTCCACCACCTGGCCCACGAGCCTCGACGTGATGCAGGGGTCGGCCCAGCGGCTGGCGAAGCTGGTCGAAGAGGCGACCAGCGGTCGGTTCAAGATCGAGACCTTCGGCGACGGACAGATCATGCCGGCCTTCGACTGCTTTCCCGCCACCTCGCAGGGCACGATCGAGGCCTTCATGGCGGCGCCGTCCTACTGGGCGTCGAAGGAGCCGGCCATCGAATGGTTCCAGACAGTCCCGTTCGGCATGAATCCCGAGGGGATGATGGCCTGGTATCACGAGGGCGATGGCCTCAAGCTCTGGGAAGAGACCTACGCGCCCTTCAACCTCGTGCCGCGCCAGGGCCCAGCCTTCTCACCCCAGATGGCCGGATGGTTCCGGAAGAAGATCAACGCCATCTCCGACTACAAGGGCCTCAAGATGCGCATCGGCGCGGGCCTCGGCAACAAGGTCATCGGCAAGGCGGGCGGTGCGCCGGTTCTCATTCCCGCCTCCGGGATCTTCTCCAACCTCGAGCGGGGCGTGATCGATGCGGCCGAGTGAGTCGGGCCGCACGACGACATGCAGCTGGGCCTTCACAATAGTGCGCGTTACTACTACTACCCCGGGTGGCACGAGCCGGGCACCATGAGCGAGTTCACCTTCAACAAGAAGGCCTACGAAGCGCTGCCCGTCGACTTCCGTCGGATCCTCGACCAAGCTGCCGGCTCCGCTCAGCTTTCCGGGTTTGCCGCCTATCAAGCCAAGAACGGCGCCGCGTTGGAGCGTCTCAAGACGGACTTCAAGGGCAAGGTCGAGGTGGTCCAGCTTCCCGTGCCCGTGCTCCGCGAGCTCAAGAAGCTCTCGGTAGAAGTCATCCGCGAGCAATCCGAGAAGACGCCCATGGCCAAGAAGGTGCACGCGTCCTTCACGCGGTTCCAGGGGGTCGTCGGCTCCTGGGATAACGTGGCCGAGGGTGCCTATCGGCAGCTCGTGGTGGGGTGAGGGAAGCCCATGGCGAGCGAGCGCCGCAGGTTCATCGTCAAGACGGGCGGAATGGTGGCGGCGGCCGCGGCGGCCACGATCGTCGATGCCCCCAACATCATTGCGCAGCCAAAGTTCCAGTGGCGGCTGTCCACCGCCTATCCGCCGTCGCTCGACCAGCTCCACGGTGCCGCCCAGCGGCTGGCTCAGGTGGTCGAGGAGTCGAGCAGCGGGCGCTTCCGGATCGAGGTCTTTGCGAGTGGCCAGATCGTGCAAGCCTTCGATGTGTTCGATGCGGCTTCGAAAGGCACCATCGAAGCGTTCATGGCCGCTCCGGTCTACTGGTTCGCGAAGGAGCCTGCGATCGAGTGGTTTGGAACGATTCCCTTTGGCATGAACCCGGAGGGCATGACAGCTTGGTACTACCAGGGCGACGGGCTCAAGCTTTGGGAAGAGACGTACGCTGCCTACAACCTCGTGCCGCGGCAGGGACCGGCATTTGCCCCTCAGATGGCCGGCTGGTTCAAGAAGAAGTTGACCACGGTCGGCGACTACAAGGGTCTCAAGGTGCGCATGGGGTCCAACCTCGGCCGCAAGGTCGTGGCGAAGGCGGGGGCTACCACCGTCCTCACTCCTGCCGCCGACATCTATTCCGCTCTCGAGCGGGGCGTGATCGATGCGGCCGAGTGGGTCGGACCGTACGATGACATGAAGCTCGGCCTTCATCAGACGGCACGCCACTATTACTACCCGGGCTGGCAGGATACCGGCGCCATGAACGAGTTCACCTTCAACCGCAAGGCGTACGAAGCGCTCCCCGTCGACCTGCGGAGGACGCTCGATCACGCGGCGGCCGCGGTTCACGTTTACGGGCTGTCGGATTATCACGCGAAGAACGCGATCGCGCTGGAGCGGCTGAAGGCAGAGTTCAAAGGCAAGGTCGAGATCCTCCAGCTCCCGGCGCCGGTGTTGCGCGACCTCAAGAAGCTGTCAGCCGAAGTCATCAAGGAAGAGTCGGAGAAGACGCCTATGGCCCGCAAAGTGCACGCGTCGTTCGCGAAGTTCCAGGCGCTGGTGGGTCCCTGGGACCACGTGGCCGAGGGTGCCTACCACCAGCTCGTGGCGGGGTAAGGAAGGCACGATGACAACCGAGCGGCGGCGGTTCCTGGTGACGGCAAGCGGCGCGCTGACGACGATCGCTGCTGCCGCGATCGTCGATGCACCCAATGTGATCGCGCAGCCGAAGGTCCAGTGGCGCATGTCCACCGCCTATCCTCCAGTGCTCGACCAGCTGCTGGGCTCGGCCCAGGGACTGGCAAAGGCGGTCGAGGAGATGAGCGGTGGGCGGTTCCGAATCGAGGTCTTCCCGGGCGGCCAGATCATGAAGCCGTTCGAATGTTTCGAGGCAACCGCTCAGGGCAAGATCCAGGCCTACATGGGCCCTGCGCAGTGGTGGAAGGACAAGGAGCCCGCGATCGAGTGGTTCGCGACCATTCCCTTCGGCATGAACCCCCAAGGCATGGCGGCCTGGTACTACCAGGGCGACGGTCTCAAGCTCCAGGAGGAAGCGTATGCCCCACTCAACCTCGTCGCGCGCGCTGCATATTCAAACGCCCCCCAGATGGGCGGGTGGTTCCGGAAGAAGGTCGGCGCGGTCGGCGACTTCAAGGGGCTCCGGATGCGCATTCCGAATCTCGGCGGCAAAGTCTACACGCGGGTCGGTGCCACGACGGTGCTGACCCCGGGCGAGGAAATCTACGCTTCGCTCGAGCGCGGCGTGATCGACGCCGCCGAATGGGTCGGGCCGCACGACGACATGCAGCTGGGCCTGCACAAGACGGCGCGCTACTACTACTACCCGGGCTGGCACGAGCCAGGCACCGTGCAGGAGTTCGGCTTCAACAAGAAGGCCTACGAGGGATTGCCGGTCGACCTGCGGCGCACACTCGACCACGCTGTGGCGGCCGTGCACACCTATGCCTCTGCCGACTTCCACCTGAAGAATGCAGTCGCTCTCCAGCGTCTCAAGACGGACTTCAAGGGTACCGTCGAGATCATCCAGTTCCCGGCGCCGGTGCTGCGCGAGCTTAGGAAGATTGCCGTCGAGGTCGTCAAGGAGGAATCGGAGAAGACCCCAATGGCGAGGAA
>Ga0306924_10004193_pt1 | contig 14046 bp, 15 predicted proteins | sample sta12Can44000111_FD_203756 | JGI IMG/M metagenome (GOLD analysis project Ga0306924, IMG submission 203756) | Lab enrichment of tropical soil microbial communities from Luquillo Experimental Forest, Puerto Rico - statanox.12C.anox.44.000.111 (v2)... | ecosystem: Environmental > Terrestrial >... | reverse complement strand
GCGCGCCCGGCGCAGGTCCTCGGGCGTCGTGATCTTCACGTTCTCGGCGAGCCCGCGCACGACGCGAACCCGATGGCCGAGCCGCTCCACCAGCATCGCGTCGTCCGTGCCGATGACGCCGTCCCGCCGCGCCTTTTCGTGCGCTTCGCGGAGCAAGGCCGCGCGGAACGCCTGGGGCGTTTGCACCGCCCAGAGCTCCGAGCGGTCGAGCGTCGCCTCGACGACCTCCTGGCGTACGCGCTTGACGGTCTCGGTGATCGGCAGGGCGCAGATGGCGGCGCCGGACTCGGCGACCGCCGCGACGACCGCGTCGATGAGTCCGCGCGTGATCCGCGGTCGGACCGCGTCGTGCACGATGACGATGTCGGCCGCGGCCGGAACGGCCTGCAGCGCGAGCCACACGGAGTCTTGACGCATTCCCCCGCCCTGCACCACCGTCACCGGTGCGCGGCGAGCCACGCCGGCCAGCGCGCGTCGGGCGCGCTCGACGTGGATCTCGGGCGCGGCGACGATGATGGCGACGATCGCGGGGTGGCGCGTGAAGTGAGCGACCGTCTGCGTCAGGATCGGCGCGCGGCCGAGCCTGATGAACTGCTTGGGCAGGCGACCGCCGAAGCGTGTTCCCACACCGCCGGCCGGGATGACGACGGCCAGCTTCTGCGCCTTCGGCTTCTCCGTCATGGGCCTTCTGGCTCTAGCCGAGCAGCAAGTTCAGTGCATCGCCGACTGTGGCTACGCCACGGACGTCGAGCGGCACCTTCGCCGGCTCGACCACGTTGCTCTGGGGGACGACGGCCCGACGGAACCCGAGGGCCGCCGCCTCGCGCAGACGCAGCTCGAGCTCCGCGACCGCCCGCACCTCGCCCGTGAGCCCGACTTCTCCGACGACCAGCACGTCCGGCGGCACGACACGATCCATGTAACTGGACGCCGCCGCGACGACGATGCCGAGATCGGCGGCGGGCTCGGTGACGCGGCCTCCGCCGGCGACGTTCACATAGACGTCCTGACTCCCGAGCGGCACCCCCGCGCGCTTCTCGAGTACCGCCAGGAGCAGGCAGACGCGGTTGTAGTCCGCGCCGAGCACCGTGCGCCGCGGCGTTCCGATGGAGGCCTGCGAGACGAGTGCCTGCAGCTCGAGCAGCACGGGACGCGTGCCCTCGAGGCTCGAGACCACGACCGAGCCGGGCGCCTCGCGGGGACGCTCCGCCAGAAAGAATCCGGAGGGATTCTTCACCTCGACCAGCCCGCCCTCCGCCATCTCGAAGACGCCGATCTCGTTGGTCGAGCCGAATCGATTCTTCACCGCCCGCAGCACGCGGTACGCGTGATGCCGCTCGCCCTCGAAATAGAGGACGGTGTCGACCAGGTGCTCCAGCACGCGCGGTCCGGCGAGCGCGCCTTCCTTCGTGACGTGACCGACCAGAAACGTCGCGATGCCCAGCCCCTTTGCCAAGGTCATCAAGCGGGCCCCGCACTCGCGAACCTGGGCGACGCTGCCGGGGGCCGATTCGAGCTCGGGCAAGAACACCGTCTGGATCGAGTCGATGATCAGTGCGCGCGGCTTGACGTCGTCGAGATGGGCCTGAACGACCGACAGATCGTTCTCGGGCCAGAGCAGGAGCCCGTCGGTCGCGATACCGAGCCGGTCAGCGCGCATCTTCACCTGGGCTGCCGACTCCTCGGCTGTCACGTACAGGACCGGCGGGGCCGCCTGCGACAGCGCGCGCGCCGCCTGAAGCAGGAGCGTGCTCTTGCCGACTCCCGGATCGCCGCCGATCAGGACCAGCGAGCCGCGGACGACGCCGCCGCCGAGGACGCGATCGAGCTCGCCGATCCCGGTGCGGACGCGGTCGTCGCGCTCCATCGAGATTTCTTTCAGCGCGCGCGGGCGGCCCGACGCGACGCTCGCCCGCCGCGACGGCTTCGATACGACCGGACGCTCCTCGACCAGCTGCACCCAGTTGTTGCCTGTCCGGCGGCAGTCGGGACAGGTGCCGGGCTTGGGGCTCGCGAACCCGCACTCCTGGCAGCGGTAGAGGCTAGCGCCGCGTGTCGTCATCTTTCGACTTGGTGCCCTTGTCACCGAGGCTCTTGATCATCGATCGCAGCAGAAAGCTGCGCTGGGCGCCGTCGAGAATCGTGACCAGCCGCTCGTAGACCGTGGGGTCGGCGATGAGCAGCCCGACCGTGCCCTCGCCCTCGTTGATCTTCTCGCTGATCGATTTGAGATTGGCAACGGCCGCACGGAGATCCTGCATCGTGAGCGACAGCGTGCCCTCGTCTTCCGAATCGGCCACCAGGCTGCCGAGCGTCCCCTTGCCGCCGGCCACGCGATCCGAGATCACGCGCAGGTTGTGCGAGACGACCCGCAGGTCGTCGAGGACCGCCTTGTACTTGGGATCGAACAGGAGGCCCGGCAGGAGCCCCGGCTCACGCTCGGGCTGCTCGACCATCGCGCTGATCCGATCCATCGCCGCCACGAAGCGCCTGGCCGAGGCGGTCGACTCGGGCGACACCAGCACCCCGGCCGCGCCCTGCCCCTTTTCGATGCGCGCGATCAGGGTCTGCGTCGATGCGATCAGGTCGTTGACCCGCCGCAGCGCGACCGGCTCCTCGTAGAGGAGGGTATGCGCCCATCCGCGCCCGTGCTCCACCTGATCGACCACACGTCCGAGCTTGTTCACCGTGCTCGCGGCGTCCTCGATCATCTTCGACTTGTTGATCTGATCCGCCGTCTCTCGAAGAGCGTCGGCCAGCGCGGCGACGTTCTTGGCCGTGTCGGCACCGGAGGACAGGATCTTTCCGAAGTCGGCCGGATCGCGCGACGCGATCACCTCGCCCGGCGCCACCGGCGCCGCACTCGCGTCGCCCACGGTGATCTCGACGATGCGGTCGCCGAGCAGCCCCTGCGTCTCGATGCGCGCGACGGAGTTCTTCCGGATGCGATCGGCGAAGCGCCGCCCGATCGTGAGGTCGACGCGCACCTTGCCCCCGGGGTGCGGCGGCAGGTTCACCGCGGTCACGCGGCCGATCTGCACGCCGGCCAGACGCACCGTGGCGCCCTCCACGAGGCCGCCCACCTCGGTGAAGTCCGCGTGGATCGTGTAACGCGCCTCGAAGAGCCGCGCGCGCGCCCCGAGCGCATAGACACCAGCAAGGAACGTCGCGAGCGCGATCAGGACGAAGACGCCGACTCGAAACTTCAGAGCGGTCTCGCGCTTCTCGGTCATGGGCTCTGGCTCACCGGCCGCCCCCGGCGGCGGCTCGTGCCGACGGGCCGCCGGCCAGGAAGGCCTGAACGGCCGGATTGTGCCCGCTGAGGACTTCGTCGGCCGGGCCCAGGGCAGCGAAGCGCCCCTGGATCAGCACGGCCACTCGATCGGCGACGGTACGGGCCAGCTCGACGTCGTGCGTGACCACCATGGCCGTGTCGCACACGCCGCCGCGCAGCTGCAGCATCAGATCCGCGACGAGCTTCGAGTTCGTCGGGTCCAGGCCGGCCGTCGGCTCGTCGAATAGCAGCATCTCCGGCTCGACCGACAGCGCCCGCGCGATGCCGACGCGCTTGCGCATGCCGCCCGACAGCTCGGACGGCAGAAGCGGCAGAATGTCGCTCGAGAGGCCCACGACCGACAGGTTCCGCACGACACGCTCGTCGATCTCCGCCTCCCCGAGGCTGGTGTGCTCGCGAAGAGGATACGCGACGTTGTCATGAACGGACAGTGAATCGAAGAGCGCCGCGCTCTGGAACACGTAGCCCATCCGGCGCCGCAGCGGGAGCAGCGCTTCCTCCGAGAGGTTCTCGATGTTGCGGCCGAAGACGCGGAGCCAGCCGCTGTCAGGACGGATCAGGCCGGCGACCAGGCGCAGCAGAACCGTCTTGCCGGCGCCGCTGCCGCCCATGACGACGAGGGTCTCGCCCTTGGCGAGCGTGAACGACACGCCGCGCAGCACCTCTTTCGCGTCGAAGTTCTTTCGCAGGTCTTCCGCCTCGACGATTGCTTCCGTCATGGCCGTCAATAGAAGAGGGTCAGGAAGAGCTTCGTGATGAAGAAGTCGGACACGATGACCCCCATGGTCACGTGGACGACCGTCGCCGTCGTGGCCCGACCGAGCCCTTCGGTCCCGCCTTCCGTGCTGAGCCCGTTGTAGCACCCGATGAGCGTCACGATCACCCCGAAGAAAACGGATTTACCGACGCCGGTCAGGAAATCCTTCGGCACGACCCAATAGGTCATGATGTTCCAGTAGGCGTACATGTCAGCGCCGCGCTCCAGGAACATGATCAGCATACCGCCGAGCACACCGACCGCGTCGGCCAGCACCGTCAGGAGCGGGAACACGACGAGCGCCGCCAGCACGCGCGGCACCACGAGCCGCTTGATGTAGTTGACGCCGAGCGTGCGCAGCGCGTCGATCTGCTCGGTGACCTTCATCGAGCCGAGCTCCGCCGTGATACCGGACGCCACCTTGCCACCGACCAGGATCGCCGTCAGGACCGGGCCGAGCTCTCTCAGGATCGCCAGCGCGGCGACCGGTCCGACGTAGCTCTCGGCGCCGAAGCGGCTCATGTTGACCGCGCTCTGGATCGTGAACACCATCCCGGTGAAGATCGCGGCGATCATGGCGACGCCGAGCGAGCGCACGCCCATGACCTCGATCTCCTGGATGATCAGGCGGAAATACTTCGGCGGCAGCGCGAGGCTTCGGAAGACCTGCTTGGTCAGGAGGCCGACCCCGCCGTACCACTCCACGGTCCGCCTCAGATAGCCTTCCATCGGTCAGTTCTCGCGCTCTCTGGCGAAGCTCTGGACGAACCGTTGGAAGTCCGGGCGCCACGTCTCGAACGACGCCGGCGGCGCCGCGTAGGCGAAATCGTAGATGCAGCCCTGGTCCTTGAGCACGTATGCCTCGATTCGCGTCGGCGCCCCGTCCGCGGACGCCCGGGCGTCGAGCACCCGATGTAGAGCCTGCTGCCCGTCCACCGAGACCTCGTTCTGCTCGATCGTCGCGCGGTCCTGCAGGCCGATCAATAGCTGACCGAGCAAGAGGCCGGCGCTCCGGGACGTGGCGCGCTCGTCGCACTCGGCGTTGGCCAGCATCGCGGCCAGCCCGTCCTGGTGCCTGAGCTCGAGGTCAGCCTTGCTGTCCGTGGCAACCGTCCACTCGGCGCCGGGCAAGGTCAGGCGATAACCCTTCTCGGAATGGTAGACGCCGTTCTCGATTCGCCGGCCGGCACACGCGGTGAACGCGATGGCGGCTGCGAGCGCGAGCGCCAGCGGCGCCCGGCACACGCGCCGGCTACCGATCCGGCGTGGGCCGTGCCGCGTGGCGTCGCGCCAGCTCTTTCAGGACCTCGCGGAGCGGTATCCCACGCGCGCCGAGCAGCACGAGGGTGTGGAACCACAGGTCGGCGACTTCCTCGATGACACGCCGGTCGCCCTCACCACCGAGCGCCGCGGTGATCACCTCGGTCGCCTCTTCACCGATCTTCCGACACACCTGCGCCTCGCCTGCCGCCAGGAGACCGGCGACGTACGATCCGGCGGGCCGCTTCGTCTTCCTCTCCTCGATGATGCGCTCGATCCGCTCGAGCATCGTCGCCGGCGCCGGGCGCGGACCCTCTCCGGTGCCGCCCTTGAGCGACGTGAAAAAGCACGTGCGCTGCCCGGTATGGCAGGCGACGCCATCCTGGTGCACCTGCACCAGGAGCGTGTCGCCGTCGCAGTCGGCGTAGACCGACTGCACGTGCTGGACGTGCCCGGAAGTCTCCCCCTTTTGCCAGGGCTTGCCGCGAGAGCGCGACCAGAAATGGGTGACGCCGCTCGACAGGGTCGCTTCCACCGCGGCGCGGTCCATCCAGGCGACCATCAGGAGCTCACCGGTGTCTGCCTCTTGCACGACCGCCGGCAGCAGGCCCTGCGTGTCGAAGCGAAGCTCGTCGAGCGTCACGGTGCCATCCGTACTTCGACACCGCGGTCGCGCAAATAGGCCTTCGCTTCGGCGATCGTGTGCGTGCCGAAGTGAAAGATCGAGGCGGCGAGCGCCGCGTCGGCGCAGCCGTCGACCAGACCCTCGTAAAGATGCTCGAGCGAGCCGGCGCCTCCGGACGCGATCACGGGCACGGACACGCCCTGGGACACGGCTCGGGTGAGCTCGAGATCGTAGCCGTCCTTGGTGCCATCACGATCCATGCTCGTCAGGAGGATCTCACCGGCGCCGAGCGCCACCGCCTCGCGTGCCCACTCGATCGCGTCGCGCCCTGCCGGGCGCCGACCGCCGTGGGTGTAGACACCCCAGCGCGGCGGCTGGTCGGCGCGGCCGATCTCGCGCCTGGCGTCGATCGCCACGACGATGCACTGGCTGCCGAATCGCTCGACCGCCTCGCGGATCACCGTGGGCCGCTCGAGCGCGGCGGTATTCAGCGAGATCTTGTCGGCGCCGGCGCGGAGCAGGCGCCGGACGTCGTCGACTGAGCGGATGCCGCCGCCGACCGTGAGCGGCATGTAGATGCCCTCCGCGGTGCGGCGCACGACGTCGAGCATGGTGTCGCGCGCCTCGTGCGAGGCGGTAATGTCCAGGAACACGAGCTCGTCCGCCCCCTGGGCGTCGTACGCGAGCGCGGCCTCGACCGGATCGCCGGCGTCGCGCAGATTCACGAACTGCACGCCCTTGACCACGCGTCCGTCCTTCACGTCGAGACAGGGAACGACGCGCTTGGCGAGCACGCTCAGCCCCGCGACGCCGCGGACGGTCGCGCGGCGGAAGCGACTTCGCTGGCTCGGCGCAGATCGATCGCGCCGGTGTACAGCGCGCGTCCGACGACCGTGCCGATCACGCCGGGAATCGCAGCCAGACGCGCAAGGTCTTCGACGCGTCCGACCCCGCCCGACGCGAGGACGTCCATCACGATCTCGCGTGCGACCGTCGCCGTGTACTCGACGTTCGGTCCGGTCTCGGTGCCGTCGCGACTCACGTCCGTGTAGAGCAGCGCCGCCGCGCCCGCTTCGCGCGCGCGCGTGCCGACCTGGATGACCGTCTCGTCCGCGATCTCCGTCCAGCCCTTCACGGCCACACGCTCGCCCTTGGCGTCGACGGCGATGATGATCCGGCCCGGGTATCGTCGGCAGACATCGCGCAGGAATGCGTGATCGAGCGCCGCGCGCGTGCCGATGACGGCCCAGCGGGCGCCGGTTTCCAGCACGGTCTCTACGGCTCGAAGATCGCGGAGGCCGCCGCCGATCTCCACCGGCACCGGCGTCATCGCCCAGACGATCTTCGTGATGAGGGCACTCTGCCGCGGCTCACCGGCAAAGGCGCCGTCGAGATCCACCACGTGGAGCCGCTCGGCGCCGAGCTCCTTCCACCGGAGGGCGACCGTGACCGGATCGTCGGAGAACACCGTCTCGCGGTCACTCCGGCCCTGATGCAGGCGGACGCATCGGCCGCCGCGCAGGTCGACCGCCGGGATGACGATCACCGCCCGCTCTTCACGATCGCGGCGAAGTTCTCGAGCATGCGGAGCCCCCACCGCTGACTCTTCTCGGGATGGAACTGGGTCGCGTGGATCCGCCGGACCTCGATCGCCGCGGCAAATCGCACGCCGTACTCGCACCAGGCCACCTTCAGCGGCATAGATCCGCTCTGCGGCACCGGATAAAAAGAATGGACGAAGTAGAAGTGCGCGCCGGACGGAATGCCGTCGAAGAGTCTGAGATCGCCGCCGTGCTCCACGCGATTCCATCCCATGTGCGGGATCTTCTGGCCACGTGGCAGCCGGCGCACGGCTCCCGGAACGACGTCGAGGCCGCGGCCCTCGCCGAATTCCTCGCTGGTCGAGAACAGAAGCTGATAGCCGAGACAGATGCCCAGAAACGGCCGACTGCCGTCGAGCGATCGGCGCACGGCGGGCAAGAGGCCGAGCTGATCGAGATTCGACATCGCATCGTGGAATGCGCCGTCACCCGGCAGGACCACTGCCTCCGCCTCGTCGACGCTCCGCGGGTCCTGCGTGATCACCGCGGGGATCCCGACGCGCCGGAACGCCTTCTCGACCGAGCCGAGATTCCCCCGCCCATAATCGATTACGGCGATCATAGACTCGCCTCGCCTGCGGCTGCGGCTCGCACTGCGGCGATCACAACATCCCTTTCGTCGAGGGCAGGATGCCCGTGATGCGCGGATTGAGCCGCGTCGCTTCGGCCAGGGCCCGTCCGACGGCCTTGAACACCGCTTCGGTGACGTGGTGGAGGTTGTGCCCATAGTGCATCGTCACGTGCAGGGTGATCTCGGCGTTGAACGCGAAGGCGCGGAAGAATTCCTGCAGCAGGTCGAGATCGAAGTTCGACACGCGCGAGCGCGCGACCGGCACGCTGAACACCAGGAATGGCCGGCCCGACAGATCGACGGAGGACGAGACCAGTGCCTCGTCCATCGGCACGTACGCCGTGCCGTACCGCACGATGCCGCGCTTGTCGCCGAGCGCCTGCCGGAGCGCCTGGCCCAGGACGATGCCAACGTCCTCGACCGTGTGGTGCTGGTCGACCTCGACGTCACCCTGCGCCTCGACGGCCAGGTCCATCAGCCCGTGCTTCGACCATGCCTCGAGCATGTGGCTGAAGAACGGAATCGGCGTCTGCACTTTCGACGAGCCGGTGCCGTCGATGTTCAGCTGGAGCGCGATCTCCGTTTCCTTCGTCTTGCGCTCGACACGCGCCTGCCGGCCCGTGGTGTCCAGGCTCATGTGCCCTTTCCTCCGTCGGAGCCCAGTCGCAAGGCCGCGGCGTTGCCGTGCCCGGCCAGGCCCTCGATGCGCGTGAGTGTCGTCAGGTGCGGCGCGGCGGCGCGCAGCCCGCCGCGCGAGTATTCGATCACGCTCGAGCGTTTCACGAAATCTTCCGTCGACAGCGGCGATGCGAAGCGGGCCGTGCCCGCCGTCGGCAGCACGTGATTCGGCCCGGCGACGTAGTCGCCCACCACTTCGGGCGTATGGCCCCCGAGGAAGACCGCGCCGGCGTGCTTCACGCGGGGCAGCAGCGAGGTCGGCGCCGCCACCAGCAGCTCCAGGTGTTCGGGAGCGAGCAGATTGGCGAGCGTGACGGCGTCGTCGAGGCTGGCGACCCGGATCAGCGCGCCGTTCGCCTGGAGCGCCTGCTCGGCGATCGTCCGCCGCGGCAGGCTCTCGAGCTGGCGCTGCAGCGCTGCCTCGACGCGAGGCATCAGCTCGCTCGTGTCGGTGATCAGGAGCGCCCGGGCCATCGGATCGTGCTCGGCCTGGGCGAGCATGTCACCGGCGATCCACTCCGCGTCGGCCGTCGCGTCGGCGATGACGACGACCTCGCTGGGCCCCGCGACCATGTCGATCCCGACTTCGCCGAAGACCCGCGACTTCGCGAGGGCGACGTAAATGTTGCCCGGCCCGACGATCTTGTCGACGCGCCGGATCGAAGCGGTGCCATAGGCCAGGGCGGCCACCGCCTGGGCGCCGCCGATTCGATAGCCCTCGGTGACGCCGGCGATCCGCGCGGCCGCCAGTACCACCGGATCGATCCGGCCGCCGGCGCCGGCTGGGGTCACCAGCACGATCTCCTTCACGCCCGCCACGCGAGCCGGGACGACCGTCATCAGCACCGTGGAAGGATACGCGGCGCGCCCGCCCGGAACGTACACGCCGACACGGTCCAGAGCGCGCACCTCCTGCCCCAGGATCGAGCCGTGCTCGTCGGTCATTCGCCACGACTTCGGCATCGCCGCCGCGTGATAGCGCTCGATGCGCTCCGCGGCGTAGGCGAGCGCCGCGCGGACATCCGCGGCGACGGCGCGCCCGGCGTTCTCGAAGTCGCCCGGCGCCACGGCAAGGTCAGCCGGACGAGCGGGGTTCCACCCGTCGAGCCGCGTCGTGTATTCACAGAGCGCCGCGTCGCCGCGCGCGCGAACCGCCGCGAGGATGGTATCGACCGTGCGGTGGATCTCGGGTGCGACCGTCTCCGGCGAGCGTTCGAGCGCGGCCACCACCGCGTCGATACCGGCGCGGGCGTCGAGCGTCCGGATCATCACCGGTCACCTCGGGGCGCGGCGTGGAGCGCCTTCTTCATCTCGTCGACGAGCTCGTTGACCGCGGCGTGCTCGGTCTTCATCGACGCGCGGTTCACGATGAGCCGCGCGGTCGATCGAGTGATCTCGGCAACCTCGACCAGCCCGTTCGCCCGCAGCGTCTCGCCCGACTGGACCAGGTCGACGATGCGCTCCGCTAATCCCACGAGCGGCGCCAGCTCGACCGAGCCGTCGAGCCGCACGAGCTCCACCTGGACGCCCCGGTCGGTGAAGTACTGCTCCGCCAGCCGCGGATACTTCGTCGCGACCCGGACCCACGACCACTTCGCCGGATCGTCACGCTCCCGGAGCTCGCGAGGCTCCGCCACGACCAGGCGGCAGAAGCCGAAGCCGAGATCGAGGGGCTCGTAGACGTCGGGCTCCTGCTCCAGCAGGATGTCCTTGCCGACGATCCCGACGTCGGCCGCGCCGTAGAGCACGTACGCGGGGATGTCGACGGGCTTCAAGAACAGCATGCGCAGGCCGCTGCCCGGATCGGTGAAGATCAGCCGGCGCGAGTCCTGGTCGACACCGTCGACGCCGAGCGCCCGGAGCAGATCCAGCGCCCCGTCGAGCAATCGGCCCTTCGGCAGCGCGAGCGTGAGCCGTGCCTTCATGCGCGCCCGCACCCGCGGATCGACGCCCCGCGGTCCGTTTCGAGACGGCCCGGCATCAGGCTCTCCCGGCCACGAACCGGTCGATGCCGGCGAGATCGGCACGGACCGCCGTGTGATCCCAGCCCGCGTCGCGCAGCAGCGCCGCGGCTGCGGCGGCCTGATCGCCGCCCGCCGTCTCGATGACCAGCGCGCCGGCCGGCCGGAGATAGCCGCGCGCCGCGCTCACGATCCTCCGGATCACCGCGAGGCCGTCGCGGCCTCCGTCCAGCGCCAGCCCGGGCTCGTGTGTCCGCACTTCCGGCGAGAGCGAAGGCAGGAGCCCGGTCGGAAGATACGGCGGATTGCTGACGATCAGATCCGCCGGGACGTCACCCAATCCGGCGAAGAGATCGGCGACGACGACTCGCACGCGCGCCTCGAGACCGAGAGCTCGCACGTTGGCGCGCGCGACGGCTGCCGCCGCGATCGACACATCGGTGGCGACGACGTCGAGCTCGAGCCGTTCGGCCGCCAGGGCAGCCGCGATGCATCCCGATCCGGTGCCGATGTCGATCGCGAGCCGCCGCCGGCCGTCGGGCGGCGGCAGGAGAGCCAGCGCCCACTCGACGAGCGCTTCCGTCTCGGGCCGTGGCACGAGCACGGAATCGGTGAGGCTCACGCGGACGCCGCGAAATTGCTCCCAGCCGAGGATCCGCTGGAGCGGCTCGCGCTGCGCCCGCCGGCTCACCGCGCGCGCATAGCGCTCGGCGAAGGGCGCCGGGGCCGTCAGCGAGAGCTCCAGCCGGGCCGCCGCCCGGCCGACCCCGAGTAGCCCGGCGAGCAGCCACTCGGCATCGACCCGCGCGCTCGGCAGGCCGGCGGCCTCCAGCGTGGTCGCCGCAGCGTCGAGCTGGTCGGCGTAGGTCCCGGTCATCAGTTCTCCACCCGCTGCAGCCGCTCGGTCTCTTCGGCCGACACGAGCGCCTCGATCAGCTCGTCGAGGTCGCCTTCCAGCACGGTCGGCAGCCGATGGAGCGTGAGCCCGATTCGATGATCGGTGACCCGCGTCTGCGGGAAGTTGTAGGTCCGGATCCGCTCGCTCCGCTCACCGGTTCCGACCTGGCTCTTGCGGTCCGCGGCGATGGCCGCCTGCTGTTCTTCCTGCGCCCGCTCCAGCAGACGCGCCTTGAGGACCCGCATGGCTTTCGCGCGGTTCTTGATCTGCGACCGCTCGTCCTGACACGTCACGACGAGACCCGTCGGCAGGTGCGTGATGCGCACGGCCGAGTCGGTGGTGTTGACGCCCTGTCCGCCGGGTCCAGAGGAGCGATAGACGTCGACTCGCAGATCCTTTTCCTCGATCTTGACGTCGACGTCTTCGGCCTCCGGCAGCACCGCCACGGTCACCGTCGACGTATGGATCCGGCCGCTCGATTCGGTGACCGGGACGCGCTGCACGCGATGCACGCCGCGCTCGAACTTGAGCCGGCTCCAGGCGCCCTTGCCGTGGATGAACAGGATCACGTCTTTGAATCCGCCGACGCCGGTGGGGCTCGCGTCCATGACCTCCACCCGCCATTTCTGGCGCTCGGCGTACTTCGTGTACATCCGCGTGAGATCGGCGGCGAACAGGGCTGCCTCGTCGCCCCCGGCCCCGGCGCGAATCTCGACGAAGACGTTCTTCTCGTCGTTGGGGTCTCGCGGCAAGAGCAGGCGCTTGAGCTCGTCCTCGAGCGCCGTCTGCTTGACGGTGAGCTCGTCGATTTCCACCTGGGCGAGCTCCGTCAGCTCGCGATCGCCGCCCTCGGCCAGGATGTGCCGCGCTTCGCCGATGCGGCGCAAGACGTCGCGATACGTGGTGAAGCGCTCGACGATCTCGACAGTCTCGGCGTGCTCCTTGCGGAGCCGGGCATACTCGTTCGGCTGGCTGAAGATGGCCGGATCGGACAGCGCTCGCTCGATCTCGCGAGACCGTTCTTCGATGTGGCGGAGCTTGTCAAACAGCATCGCGGCTCAACGCTCCCGTCGTCGGGCGCGGCGTGACAGGCGTGGCCGTGCGCGCTGCAGGCCGTTGTGGGGCACGAGACAAAGAAAAGGCCGGCAGGAAATCGACCCTGCCGGCCTCGGAGAGCGCGTTAGGAAGCCGCCGGCTGGTTGCGGCGGTACTTCTTCTGGAACCGCTCGACGCGACCCGCGGTGTCCATGAGCTTGTGCTTTCCGGTGTAGAACGGATGGCACTTCGAGCACACTTCGACGCGGATGTCGGGCCGGGTAGAGCGGGTGTGAACCACCTCTCCACACGCGCAGGTGATCGTCGTATCCACATAGTCCGGATGAATGCCCACCTTCACTGTCGCCACCCCCTCAAGACCACCAAGGATACCACCCCGGCCGGAACACGCCAACCGAGGCGCCCGGCGCTCGCCTACCCCATCGAGTGCATCGAGCCGAGAAACTCCTTGTTCGTCTTGGTGAGCTTGAGCTTGTCCAGCAACAGCTCCATCCCCTCGACTGGGTTGAGCTGGGAGAGCGCCTTGCGGAGGAGCCAGACCTTCTGCAGCTCGTCCTTCTCGAGGAGTAGCTCTTCCTTGCGGGTCCCGGACTGCTCGATGTTGATGGTCGGGAAGATCCGCTTGTCCATCAGGCGGCGGTCCAGGTGGACCTCCATGTTGCCGGTGCCCTTGAACTCTTCGAAGATGACGTCGTCCATCCGGCTGCCGGTGTCGACGATGGCCGTCGCCATGATCGTGAGCGAGCCGCCCTCCTCGATGTTCCGGGCCGTCGCGAAGAACCGCCGCGGCCGCTGCAGGGCGTTGGCGTCGAGACCGCCCGACAGCACCTTGCCCGACGAGGGGATGACCGCGTTGTGGGCGCGCGCGAAGCGGGTGAGCGAGTCGAGCAGGATCACGACGTCGCGCTTGTGCTCGACCAGGCGCTTGGCCTTTTCGATCACCATGTCGGCGACCTGGATGTGGCGCTGCGGCGGCTCGTCGAACGTCGACGAGATCACCTCGCCCTTCACCGACCGCTGCATGTCGGTGACTTCCTCCGGGCGCTCGTCGATCAGGAGCACGATCAGGTAGACCTCGGGGTGATTCGTCGCGATCGCGTGGGCGATCGACTGCAGCATCATCGTCTTACCGGTGCGGGGGGCGGCGACGATCATGCCGCGCTGGCCCTTGCCGATCGGGCAGAGCAGGTCCATCACCCGCGTCGTCAGGTTCTCGGAGTCGTGCTCGAGGCGCAGCCGTTCCATCGGATAGAGCGGCGTGAGGTTGTCGAAGAAGATCTTCTCGCGCGCCTGCTCGGGCGTCTCGAAGTTGATCGCCTCGACCTTCAGGAGCGCGAAGTACCG
>Ga0306924_10004191_pt1 | contig 14046 bp, 12 predicted proteins | sample sta12Can44000111_FD_203756 | JGI IMG/M metagenome (GOLD analysis project Ga0306924, IMG submission 203756) | Lab enrichment of tropical soil microbial communities from Luquillo Experimental Forest, Puerto Rico - statanox.12C.anox.44.000.111 (v2)... | ecosystem: Environmental > Terrestrial >... | reverse complement strand
TGGTCCTGGCCAAGCGCCGCGCTCGATCCACCGAGTTGCGAAACCGTCGAAATGCTGACAATGCTTAGCCAGGCAAGAGTATCCCGGAAACTCGACATTTTCCGACTCTCTTTCAGGGAAGTTGACACAGATCAACGGAAAGACTTGTTTGCTCGTTAGTTGAACCCATAGCTGGCGCACAGAAGCGGCCGCGGACTTCTTCAACCGACCTGCTTTGAACGCTAATACTTGTGACTTGTCGATGTCGTTGCTCTGGGGCAATCAAAGGCTAGCAACGCAAAGCACGTCCCCAGCCTGACCTGCCGCTCGCGCTTGGTCTGCAGTCATGCCAAAGTAGTAGTTTCGCCGCGGGCTGGGGCCCGATCGCGTGGCGAGCCGACTTGAGCACGCCCTACCGTTGATGCTTGAATGAATTACTCATAGCGCAGAGCTACCATGGGATCGACGCGCATTGCACGCCGCGCCGGGATGTAAGTGGCAAGAAGCGACACACCGGCCAGCAGAAGCGAAACCGTAATAAACGTTAGGGGATCGGCTGCGCTCAATCCGTACAATTGGCTGGAGATGAGCCGCGATACGCCGGCCGCCAGTGGGACTCCCAGGCCGATTCCGGCAAACGCGAGGCGCATTCCCCCGCGGAGCACCATGTTCATCACTTTTTGCCGCTCCGCGCCCAAAGCCATGCGGATGCCGATCTCCCTCGTTCGTCGACCCACCGAGTGCGACATCGTTCCGTATAGCCCGATGGACGCCAGCAGCAATGCGAGCAGGCCCAACACGCCGGTGAGCTGGGTGAGTGATCGCTGTTCTCTTAAGGAGTAGGTTACGACCTCGCCCTGTGTCTCGACTGTGCCGATGGGTAGCCCTTGGTCTAAGGCTTGCGCCGCCTCGCGTATCGGGGCCGCAACCGTCGCCGGGCGTTCAGCTGTGCGGACCTCAACCACGGCCTGGCCGGTCATCGTTGGCGGCGCCTGCGTAAAGGGAATGTAGGCGGCCCGCGCGGAGCGCCGGCTGTCTTCCTCTTGACGGAACTCTGTGAGGATGTCCTTGACCACTCCGACGATTTCAACGTCGGTTGGATTGTCGTCGGTGAACCGAACATGCCTGCCGATGGAATTTTCGCCTGGAAAATACTGCCGAGCTGCGCTCTCGCTTAGGATCGCTATTTTCGGAGAAGTCGCAGTGTCCGCCGGCCTAAAGTCCCGTCCGGACAATAACGGAATCCCCATGGTCGCAAAGAATTTTGGCGCAACCGTATTGCATGAGACTCGGTTGTCCTCCGTGTTGCCGGTAGCGTGCTCAGGAATCGCAACAGAGCGGCCCCAATATCCGCTGAAAAGCTGCAAGCGAGAAAGGCTCGCCGACTGAACAGCCGGGAGCGCGTTCAGCCTGTCGAGCAATTGCCAATAGAGACTGTTTTCCTGCGGAATGTCGTATCCAACCATGGTCGGTAAAACCCACATTAGGAGCACTTTTTCGCGCTCGAACCCGACATCAGCGTTGCTGAGCTTCTCAAGACTCTGCAGGAGCAGCGCGGCGCCAATAAGCAAGGTCAGACAGAGCCCGATTTGGGAGATCACCAGAGTACTGCCCCCGCCCAATCGCGACCCGTTTGCCCGCACCGCAGAGCTTAAAAAGCCGGACCCGCTAGCTTTCAGCCCGGGCGTTAGGTTGGTGGCCGTGGTGCGCAGAGCAGGGAAAAGGCCGAAACCGACTCCGGTGAGTAGTGATACGGCAGCGGTGAAGCCGAGAACCCGCAAGTCCGGCGTGATGGAAGCTACGTCCTCGGAAATCAATGCCGACAGGAGCTGTCCGCCCCATAACGCCACCAGCAAGCCTAGGCAACCCCCCATGCACGCAAGAAGAACACTCTCGGTCAGCAATTGGCGGATAACTCGCAAACGGCCCGCCCCGATCGCAAGCCGGGTGGCGATTTCTCGCTGCCGTGTCGCGCCCCGCGCCAGCAGAAGATTCCCGACATTGATGCAGGCGATCAACAAGACGATTCCGACTACCGCGGCGGCGATGCGCAGTTGCGTAGAAAACCGATGCAGCCCGCCGTGTCCGGCTGGTATCAGTCGGATAGTCTTTTCCAAAACGCCTCGCTGCTCCGCTGGAGTCAGCCTGCTCCCAGCCACCTGCAATAATATCTGTTGGTAAACGGACGTCAGTTCCGCGCTTGCCTGCTTTTCGCTAAGCTCAGGTTTCAGGCGGCCGATGATGCTTACGGTGTCGTTGTCTTTCATCGACAAATGATGATGTGTCGCCATGGGCACCAAGACGTCAGCAACTCGTCCTCTATCAAATTCGGGCGCCACGCCGACAATCACGAACGCAATTCGCTTCAGCGTAATCGTCTTCCCCAAAACTTCTGGCGATTTTCCGAATCTCCTCCTCCAGAAGTTCTCACTGAGAACACAGACCAAAGAGTTCGCAGGCTGATCGTCATGAGGAGTTAAGACTCGGCCGCGAAGCGCGTGGATTCCCGTCACTGAGTAATACCTTCCGGAAACGAATTTCCCCAGGACGTTTTCCGACGCGCCGTCGATCGACGCGATCATAGGCCCTTTATCCGTGGCAAATGCCTCCGAGAAGGAACTTGTGCCGGCAGTCAGTTTTTCGTAATCGGGAATGAGCACGTCCGGCTTGAGTTCGAACAGCCGCCCGGGGTCCTTGATTGGCAGCCAGCGCAGTACAGCCTGGTCAATCAAGCCGAATATGGCTGCATTTGCCCCGATGCCGATCGCCAGAGTGAGAATAGCCACAGTCGCGAAGCCGGGACTTTTGCCCAACACGCGCAGCGCATAGCGCAAATCCTGAAGGAGGCTTTCGACAAAACTGATCCCACGCGCTTCGCGGCATTCTTCCTTGGCGCGCTCGATGCCGCCAAACTCAATCCGCGCCTGCCGCAACGCCGTTTCGCGAGGTGCTCCGTTGCGAAGCAAGTCCTCGACGCGTGCTTCGACGTGGAAACGCAGCTCCGCATCCATCTCGTGTTCCATCCGAGAACGCCGCAAGACGGCAAGCAACCAAAGACGAAACCGACTCCACTGCGTCATAGTTCCTCAGGCGTAGCTTTTGGAGGGCTTGCAATTACAGTGCTGCGTGTTTGGCAGAACTTCCATTTGTCTGTCCATGATAGCGGCTTTCCTAGACAGCCTAGGAATCTAGCGTATTCTCTCCTAGACTGTCAAGGACAGGCGTTCCGTGTCATGTTGCGCCACCGGTTTAAAGGATGCGGAAGCAAGTCCAATCCCATAGCCACGAGCTCGAGCACGCGCTGTTAGGCCGTGCTCGTCGCGACCGCCAGAGATCACCTCAAAGGGCTTAACCGGACGCGCGGAACGACCTGCCCACGTTTACTCCGCTGCGTGAATGAATTATCCCTACACGGGACCGCCTTTTGCCACACACTTAGAAACCTTTGCAGCTCCCTTTGCGGGATAAAGCGCACGAGCGCGCGAGAGTAAACCCGCTATCTTTCTGGACTTTACTGTCCACTTAAAGTTGGCTTGCAGTTCACCTGCAGGGCATTGTCATCCGTCCAGAAATGCGCGAGAGTGCGCGGCATTACAGCGCGGCTTCAGATGAAAGGGGCTCAAGCTGGGTGATCTGGAACGGCGCTGAAACGAGCGAATAGGAGGATGTCATGAAAAAGGCGTTTTTCAGAATCACAGGCATTTTGGCGCTGGCCTTCCTGGCAGCGGGTTCGGTCGTGCGAGCGCAGGAGCCCCTGCTCGTGAATATTCCCTTCGCATTCACGGCGGGGAAGATGACGCTCCCGGCAGGCGAGTATCGGGTCCAGAGTACGGCAGAGGCTTCTTCGGCTCTGTTGATTCAACGCATTGACGGCAGCGCCGCCACGTATGTAATGCCGCATGCGGTGCAGGCGAACAGGCCGCAAACTCAGTCCAAATTGGTCTTCCGGCGCAACGGCGAGCGCTACTTCCTTTCGCAAGTCTGGATAGAAGGCCATTCGCGTGGAAAAGAACTCTCGCCATCAGCCAAGGAGAAGGAACAAACACTGCTGGCGCGCAACGAGGCGCCTGACCAGGTCACGATTCTCGCCCGCCTCATTCCATCCAACCACTAGTGCCTCCAGAACGGGCGGCTAACTCGCGGGAATCCGCAGCAACCCCTCGGATTCCCGCGGTCCCTTTGTTGAATGAATTGCTTCCCAAGTCGTTGAGTTTCCGTGCGGCCAGAATCGTTGCGGCAAAAAGGATTGCGTCTTTCCCCTGCTCACCAATTTGCGTCACCAAGCGGAAAAGAGGCCGGAGAACAACGTTTCCTCAAGCCGGAGAGCGAGAGCTGTGACGACAAGCGCTAAGCGAGACAGGTCGCCATGTACAGGAGAATAGCCCTAATCATAGAGCCAGGGGTTTTCGGAATCGTCAGTGCTTTCAACCTTGCTGGATGCGGCCATCGACACCACGACCGGGACCTTAACATCTGCAGGGCTGGTAGCCGTCGGAACAGGTCCTACCTCCTTGGCGTTGGATCCCCGAAGCAAGTTCGCCTATGTAGTGAATTCCGGGTCGAACGACGTCTCGACGTCTATGTGACGAACGCCGGCTCCAACAGCGTGTGGGTGTACAACATCGATGCCTCAACCGGAACCTTGACGCTCATAGGAACGATAGGCACATGGAGGGGTGCCGGCAGCTCTGGCCGTGCACTCTTCGACGTATTCCATTTTGGAGGGCCGCATAACCTAATACCCACACAGAAGGCCGTATCGAGAAGAAAACCTGTTGGAAAGCGGCTATGAAAAATCCTTCTGATCCGCTCTAGGCATCGGCCTGGTCACCGCGACATTAGGATTTTTGACCACCATGGTGGTACCGGCGCCGGTGACGATAACGAGCACCGTCGGGAGCAGGAGTTCGAACCACAACGTGCGAGTGACACCGTGACTCTTATGGCCAGCCAACTCAACACCACCTGTGGTAACAATACCTTCGAAATGTTCGGCTTCGATGATTTCCTTTCATGCTTCCGGCGGGGAAGCTGCTGCTCGGGCGCGCTTCGACGTCTTCTTGAGCGGCGTCGAGTGCTCGGCTGTGCAGATCGGGCAGGACCAGGTTACCGTCAAGGTTGCATTCGCGCTGACGGGTTCTGGTCGCAGCACGAGGCCGTGGTCGGTGCATTTGGCTGTTGGCAAGCCTTTCAAGCCTAAGCGGTGCTCGAGTTCAATCATGAAGCATCCCCCTGGGGAACCTATCTCGCGGAGCGGCCCGATGTGAGAAGCGAAAGCAGTCTCGGCCATCGTGGTGCTCTTCGTGCCGCACAGTGCGTGGGACTCCATCTCGGCCAGAACAACCTTCAGTTCGTAGCAGACCTGGTCTCGCGGTCAATCTGGAGGCAACCTCGGTCTGCTTCTCTGCGGAAGCGCAATCGCCATGTCATTTCTTTGTCAAGTTTCGTGTAAACAGTTGGCACCAGCCACTTTGTTCCTTTTTTTGGCCTCGCCTCTCCATTTTAGTGCGCCTCGACTGGGGAACCCATCATGAGCACTTATTCGTGCGAGCTCCCAAACAGGGTGCACCGATGGAGTAGGGAATTGGTGGCTAGTTCTATTGACCCACTCTTGATTTTGTGTTTGTTTACTCCAGCTGGACGCACCGGTATGGTCGCTGCCGATGCATCCTATGCTTCAGGTCGTCCCTGCCCCACCTGACCCTGACGGCTTTCAGCCATCCGGACTTGCAAGGTTCGTTTTATGGTTAATCCTGGTCACGATCTCCTTTTTCCAGCCACTCTTGCCGCCACGATGGAGCAAAGCTCTCTTGAAGGCCGCCTTTCCGTTCTTCCACGAGAAACTGAAGTGAGGGGGAGGAGTCATGATCGGTAAGGAATATCCAGACCGTCCTTCGAAAGAGGGGTTGAGCCGTTATAAACACTTCAAGGGTTTCTACTTCGACGGAATCTCCCGGTATCCCTGCACCTGCAAAGCTGAGTGTCCTGATCCCTGCAATGGCGAGTGTGGTTGCGAGGCGTGCCGGAATGTCTATCTGGACTTCCGGAAACTTATCGAACTCAAGCGGTGAACGGCCCACAGGCGAACACGCTGTGCGATTAGGCGTCCGGCCCTCGTCCCCGGTGTCGTCCGAACTGGATTAATGGGCCGCCGGCCCCCGGACAATCTGCACAAACCCATCCGGACGAATCCACTTTGCGAATGCCGCCCGCACTTGGCTGGCGGTCATCCCGAAGTACAGTTTCGCCGCGCGCCGCGGCTCGTCGAGCGGCAGGCCGATTTGCGCACGCCCAAGAACACCGTTCGCAATGGTTTCCTGGCTCGATTCAGCCAACGGAATCTGGCGCAGCAGCAGAGCCTTGGCCTGCTCGAGCTCGCCCGGAGTGACGTTGTCCTTCTGCATGGCGATGAGATCTCGCTCGATCAGCCCGTGTGCCTTCGCCGTATTTTTTGGATCACAGGCGTAGGTCACAGTGTAAACGGCGCGAGTCTTCCTGGCGTCCAGTTCAACATCCACATTGTAGACATACCCGGTGGTCTGCCTCAGATCATGATACAGTCGCGTCGCATAAAAACCTCCGCCGAGGACGTGATTGCCAAGCTCGAGAGCGTAGTAGTCGGGATCGAACCGGTTGATGGGAACCATTTGAGAAAGGCTTACGGAATCTTGCAGCTGGGTTGGGTCGACCACCGTTGCTGCCGTTGGTTTGTTGGGGGGCACCGCAGGCAACTCTATGTCCGGCCGTGCACCGATGGCTTTCCAAGACCCGAACCATTTCTCGACGACCGCTCGAGCTTCGCCCGGCGTGGTGTCTCCAATCACGACAATTGTCGTCAGGTCCGGACGCACGGTTTTGGCGTAATAGTTCTTAACATCATCGAGCTTCAGCGAAGTGACCGTTTGTGGCGTCTCCTCGCGGAGGCCCGGATCGTTTTGTGGCAGAAGGGCATTGGCGAGCGCGCGTTCGGTTCGATAGCCCGGGCTCTTGCTGCGACCGGCGATGAATTGCGCCAATTGCCGCTGCGTGATGTCGAAGGCCTCAGCTGGCAGCGCTGGGTTCATTTCGTTGTCGGCCAGCAGTTCCATACCGCGCGAGAAGTCCTCCTTCCGTACCTCGAGCGAGAAATCGTATCCGGCAGACAGCTCGGCAGCGATTTCGTCTAGCGCTTTTTGGAAGGCAACACGGTCCAGTGTCTTTGTGCCGTATGAGAAGAGCTCGTTGAGCACTTCCGAGACACCTTCTTTGCCCCGCGGTGCCTCGGTCACGCCGTGGTGCCGCACCTTGCCGCGCACCGTAATGGTCGGAGTTATCGTCACTTGCCGCACGATCAGACGAATGCCGTTGGCCAGTACCGTTTCCACTGGCAGGGGCGCTGTTGGCGGCAGTTCGAGTGCCGTAAGCCGTGATGAAGCCCATTCGGGCAGCTCGACTGGCTTGGTTGGCGGAGAAGACATCTGCTCCGTTTCTCCGAATCCCTTTTGAGCAACGGCCTCGCCCCCTGGCATGGGTTTTAGCGCCGCACTAATCGAGTTTGTGTCGGTGAGGTACTCCTTTGCGATGCGGTTCACGTCTCGCGGTTCGACGAGTTTCGCCAGATCGACGTCCTCATCCGGCGAGTACTGCCCCCTGCCGGCGAGAGCATCGGACCACGCGTCAGCCAGCCCGGGAATCGAATTGCGGCGAAACTCGGCTCTGGCGATGACCCGTCGCTTAGCAGCTTCGACAAGGTCCGTGGGCAGCCCGTTGGTTGCATAGTCGTTCAGAATCTTCCGCATTTCTACTACTGCCGAGGCCGTGTCACGACCGGCGGGCAGCACCGCGACACTGACCGCCACGCTTGCCTTCCGATACGTCTCTTCGAGATCGAAATCGGTCTGCAGGGCCTTTCCCTGCGCCACCATTTCGTACAGTTTCCCGCGCTCATTCGCGAGTACGTCGGCAAGGATCCTGGTCGCCGCGAAATCTGGGCTGTCAGTGCCAGGCACGCGATAGGCGATGAAGGCCAGCGAATAGGGGAGATTGCTTTCCAGCGTGAAACTCTCGGACTTCACCGGAGCCAATTTGATTTCGGTGCGCGGCGGCAGCTGCTTCCGGGGAATGCCGCCGTAAAGCTCCTTGACCTTGCTGAGTGCTTGCTCCGGTTGCACATTGCCGGCTATCACCAGGATCGCGTTGTTCGGTGCGTACCAGCGGCGGTAGAACTGCCTCAGCATTTCTCCCGTGGTCGCATCGAAGGATTCCTTCGTCCCCAGCGCGTCGTGCGTGTAAAACGTGTCGGCAAACATATCCGCGTTCAATCGCGTGAGGAATTTATAAGCCGGATTGGAAAGGTCGCGCGCAACCTCCTGCTCGATCGCGCCCTTCTCCTTCTCCCACTCCTGTTCTGAGTCGTCAATGCCCCGCATACACGCAGAGTCGACGCGAAGAGCAATGTCCAGGTCCGCCGCCGGAACCGTCGAGAAGTATTGCGTGATGTTCTGCTGGGTGTCAGCGTTTTCGAATCCGCCCAACTGGGCAAAAATCGCCGCGATCTGATCCGCCGTCAGCCCAGCACAGCCTCGAAACAGCATGTGTTCCTGAGCGTGGGCCATTCCGGGAAATCCTTCTGGTGATTCGTTGCCTCCCACAAGGTAGTTCTGCTCCACGGTTACAACCGGGGCCAGGAGGTCTCGGATGACCACCACTTTCATTCCGTTCTCGAGCGTTTCCCGGGTGACATCGCTAGGTGTTACCGAAGACACGGGAGAGGCTGGTTGAACTCCAGCGCGGTGGATCCCAGCGGCCGACTCCTGCAGGTTGAGCAGGTTGAGGGCGGCCGCTCCGAAAACTGCTAAAAGCGACGCCACCATCGGTAGGTAACGAAAGAGGCGCTCCACTTGTACCTTCCTGGCCAGCCACAAGCGTCGCACGCCGAGCATCTTCAGGCAGCGGCTGCCAGGGGGCAGCAAAAGGGTCTCTCGATTGTTTCTGCCCTCAGTTCATCTATACCGGATCTTGGCCTCTGAAACGACGCGGCACATCGTCTAGATGTACCGAGTGTCTTGTGGACAGCAATACTGGCAAAAATGCCAGCTGGGCTGCTCGCTGCGGCGGCTCTCGCTCTGGGTCGGCACGCGGAACAACGCGGAATGCGCCCCAACCTTGTGCACTTTCGCGCGTATTGTAACCAGGGTTTCGAACCTAGTTGTTGTGGAAGCGCAAGTGAGTTGTAATGAACCCGTAAATTCTCGGGTGAACCGCCGCGTTTTCAGGGAGCCTCGACACCAACACCGGCGTGGCCCATGCCGGGATGAGCAACGGCATGGGCGAAGATATGCTCGAGCGAGTCAAAGCTGGTGACACCGGCTTACGAGGTTTGTCATTCGCAACCTGAAATAGAGGGATGCGCAGTCGAACGATGGCTTCCACATGTGGAAGAACCAACAGGAAGCCTTCGAAGGCGACGGCCACAAGTTTTCTTGCGACGGCACGAAATTGGCTAATCACCATTCATTTCTCAGGGAATGCCAAGGCCAGGTCTGCCGATTAAGCTTCAACGCTTCGGTTGGGCTTGAGGCTCGCTGACCGTCTCCGTTAGCAGCAACCTTTCGAGCCGCCACGGCTCGCCATACGTCGGGTTCTCTATTTGCTGCTCCGGATCGAGGACAAAATCCAGTTTCGCTAATTGGATTGCTGACAGCCTCCGTGTTGTTCTTTTGCGTTCCACGTCGTTTCGCTGGCTGGGCGCCTGTCTGTGTAAAACGCCTCCAATTCCGATGGTTTGGCGTCCTGATTTAGCGTGGCGCTTGCAACCTTCCGATCGTAGCGAAGTGAAACGGAGTATCTGCCCGGAAGCAAACTCTTGCGGTTGCACTCAACGGCGTAAGCCAGCCGAAACTTGCCGTCATAGCTAATTTTCCCCACATCGCTACTAGCATGGGTCTTCACCTTATCGAACGGCTCCACATTGGGCGACTCGAAGTGATCGGCATCAATCTCGAATTGGGCACGTGCGGGAGGCGCGCAAAGCGGAAGCAACCCCGATAAAGCTGCGAGGGTCACTAGAACGGATCTTTTTATCGAAGCCTCTTCTTTTTCTCTTATGCGGTTCCGCCCGCCTGGTGCTGTTTGCTGCCTTGCGTGCGTCTACTCTCATGCGGTTCTCTTAGAAGGACAATGCCGTCGAGGCGAACTCTTTCTGAACTGCGGTAGAACAGCCAAGTCGAACGATTCAAAAAGGACTTAGCCACGGGGCAACGCCGCTTCCGAGCCGGGAAACTGGCGCCGACACGGCCCGGTGAGTAAGGAGTGAGAACCGCGCGCCCGGTATGCTGGCCTGGCACCATGCGTCAAAGAATTCTCAAAACGAGGGTCTCCCGTGATGGAACGGTTTCGTGACGATTGACGTCTAGTACTAGCCGTGACAAACCAAAGTCCTATTGGCTTGTTTCATTCCCGAGCGCTCTGATGCCTTTTTCATGGCCAAGATTTTCTACTGCGGCGGGTCCTCGGGGCCGCTCCGCATGTTGCGGGCCGTCATTCCGGTCGCTGACTTGTCCAGCATTCTGTCCGAAGAGAGTTTGAAGTACGTTGGCAAATCGTTCCCCAAAATGAAACAGGCTGATTCCTTATATACCGTCATTGAGGTCGTGCCAGAGGAGGAGCAGGAACACTGGAAAGCAGGTTTCTATCGGACAGCAAATGCGCCGCTTGAGTTTGAGGGGCATCTGCAATCCCTTCAGATCCCTGGAGGCCGGTCGATGCGATTCCCTTTTTGCATCCTTACTGTGCTCGGCGACTTGCTCGACGACGGAGAATTGCGGTTCGTAGAAACAGCACAAACCCTGGAAGCCGCAAGACAGCGCATCCGAGCACTGGCAAGGTCGAAGCCGGGTCATTACGTCATTTACGACGAGGAAACAGGCGAACGCTTCCATTGGAGGCGTGGACGGCTGATTCGTTCGAGATTGGTCTGATTGCGGATCTATGTAAGCCGAGTCCTTTGCAAAGCGGTTTCCCGCCCTATCGCAGGGCGGACGTTTCTCTCTAGGATGGTCGGGATTACTCAAAGAACTGTTTTCCTAATGCGACCCAGCCCGCAGAATTAGGCGGCCATTGATCCGGGAAGAAGACCGTAGTTGCGAAAAGCTTCGAGTACTGCTCGGCAATACTGCGCACCCTTTGGCCATTGAGTCTGCCTGGACGGAAAACGTCAGTTCTCACGGCCTGCGAGTCCGAACGCAACGGCCCTGGAATCGGGACACGGTCCTGATGCTCTTATCTTCCGAAAGAGACCTCTGGGCGCGCGCGAGTCGTGTACCGCCAAGCCCCTTCAGACAAGGCATTTGCTATTGGATGGGAGCTTTTGGTCCGGACGGTCGCATCGATCACGCCTAACTCAGCGCTGTGAGTGCGGGGACCTAAGAGGACCCGCGAGGCTGCGGTGGTGTGCACGACGATCGGGGGCCTTAGGGTTCTTTGGCCCAAACCAGGCTGCAAGAATAATTGGGATGTCTGCGTCATTTTGTCGGTCACCGTCCATCAATTTTTCCCAGGACGCGGTTGGCATTTTCGACTGCACTCGCGATGGCGCATTCCCGTGCCGGGCTTGGCTTGTCGCCCATTTACTGAAGTCTGCGTGCGGCTAGAATCGTTCCGGCAAAAGGATCGCGTACTTTCGCAGCTCATCCATTGAGTCCTCCAGCGGAAACGGCCGACAGGACAGCACGGAGCCTCGGGTGTTCGACAGGACGGTCTAGAACGTCAGCTCGTTACGGAGGATGCACGCGGGATAGGGCATAGAAGAGAACTGCGCAGAAGGCGAGAACGAACACGGTTATGCCGAGCCACATGAAGACGAAGGGACGCTGGTCCTCCTCGGGAGGAGGTGCGCTAATGCCGATGATGAAAGACAAGCCGCGAAAGATATTGGCCAGAAACCTGATCATTTGAATCTGCCGGCGGAAACAGGGAGAACCGTCCCGGAGGGGTGAGAAGCGTGGCCCAGCCTGACACCGTTCGGCCGAACCCGGGAGAGAAACGGCAAAAAACCTCAGCCGCTTTCACCGCGAGACCAGTGTAAACTTTAGACCCAGTCATTGCTTGGGTTCAAGACCCCGCACAAGGCCAACAAGGCCACAAAGGCCCGCTCCAGTCTAGAATCGACGATTTCTCGAACCCAGACTGGCCGGAGTCTGGTGGGACGGGACAAAGAACAATGTCAGTGCATGAAGCAAGCCCGCGAAGGCGCCCGTAGCGCCCCGGTGACGGTCAACGGCCGTGCGAAGGCCTTGGTTGCGAATGAGAGCTTCAACGACTGACAGCCTTGGACGAAATTGCTGATTGAGTATGCCTTTCAGGCTCTTCCTCGTAAGAGGCAGACTCAACGTAGGTATCCCCAGTTGTGCAACCGGTCGCTGTCCTCTTCCCAGCGATCGCCGATGTCGGTGCGATAGTACATGTTGGGAATAAGGACGTTCTTAATACGGGAGTAGACCTGAGCCTGAGCCTGCTTCATGGTCTGACCAGTGCCAATGACAATCAGGATCACGCCCGATGTGCCGGCAATGAGCCACTGGCCGTTGATCTGCTTTACGTCTTCAATGTGAATTTCGTCCGCAGGCGGTTTCTTGAAGACGATCGCCGAATTCTTCGAGAAGGATTCGAATGTTTCGTCGTCATCGAAGGGAAAAGGAGGCACGACGATGCGCACGCCGATCTGAAAACCGCTCCGCGCCTTTAGTTTGGGATCCGCGCCACCCGCCAGGTCCCAGAAGAACTGCCCGATCGGCGTGATCATTCCCGCCTGCTGAATGCTGATCGTGGGATAGCCGAATCGCGCCGTGAATTCGAGCGGATAAATCCCATTGTTGTTGACGATGCAGTTTAGGTCTATATAGCCGACGTAGCCTTCTTCCGCGAGCTTTGGTTCCATCTTGAGCAGCGTCTGATTGAACAGATGATTCGGCCCACTCCAGAACATGGAAGTGCCCATTTCGCCGGTCGGCGGGCCAATATCGCCGGGGAAGAGCTTCTTGTGCTCGAAATTGATGTTGATGGGATAAATGAAGTTTTTGCCATTAAAAAAGGCGCCTACCGCCACCTCCACTCCGATCATTCGCCGCTGCAGTTGGAAGACTTTGATTTCATCCGCAAAAGCTTTTTTGTAGGCCTCCAGCATGCGAATCACGTCTTGTCCGTCATCCTCTTCCCCGACGAAAAGGCGGCGTTTCACGTTCTGCGCCTCCCCGCTGGGCTTGATCACGTAGCGGCCGGGATTCTGCGTGACGTGTTCGATCGCGTCATCGAAGGATTCGAATTCACGGTAGGGGATGATGTTCACGCCCGCTTTTTTCAATTCTTCCTGGCCAAAGGATCGGTCGTCTTCAAGCTTGTCGCTGTAGGCCGTGCCGCCGATGACCAGTTTCCCCTCCGCACGAAGCGCTTGCGCTTTTTCGCCCTGGCCCAAGGTGTCATCGAAAATGATAATGTCCGCCCAATCCTTGTCCTTTTCCCAGTCCCTCGACTTCGCGACGAAGCCGTCGGCGATGTCGCGCTCCTTTTTGTCGCCAATGAAATAACGGACTTCGTGACCTTCCTTCGATACTTGCCAGGCGATGTCGCTGATCAAGCCCGCTAGGGATACGAAAAGGAAATTCTTCTTGTCCATTCGTCCTCGTGGCGCGGCCCTTCGAACCGGGGACGACGATTCTACATGAAGCCTCGGCAAGGAAATTGTTGCGATTCGATTAAACGTGCCGCTCTGAGCGAGGCGCCGCAAGACTGGGAAAGCCCTAAAGAAGCCGAAACATGCTGCGTCGTCTTGTCCCTCTTGCAGTCGGCGGCAAGGACTAGTACCAGACCGTCGCCCATTCGATACACGTCGCCACAATTCCTGCTGACAATCGGTCAGGCCTGTTAGACCTTACGTGCGGGTAACCGGGCTCAGTGGCATGAGCTTTCAATTCACGAAGTGCGGCTGGCTTCGTGGGAAGGGAATCAAATGGGAATCACTCCAGGTATGCGACTCGGGCCTTTTGAGGTGCTCGGTCCGATTCCACGGGCGGTGTCGAGGCCACAGAAGCG
>Ga0306924_10004190_pt1 | contig 14050 bp, 10 predicted proteins | sample sta12Can44000111_FD_203756 | JGI IMG/M metagenome (GOLD analysis project Ga0306924, IMG submission 203756) | Lab enrichment of tropical soil microbial communities from Luquillo Experimental Forest, Puerto Rico - statanox.12C.anox.44.000.111 (v2)... | ecosystem: Environmental > Terrestrial >... | reverse complement strand
GCTGCTGATCCCGTCGCGACTGCGCGAAGCCGCGTACGAACCCTTCATCGCTACGCTGCGCCGGAACATGCGCGCTTCCGGCGCGTTGCGCATCGATCACGTGATGGGTTTGCTGCGCCTCTACTGGGTGCCCGCGGGCGCATCCGCCGATGCGGGCGCGTACGTGCGCTATCCGTTTGACGATCTCCTGGGCATTCTCGCACTCGAGAGCCAGCGCAATGGCTGTGTGGTGATCGGCGAGGACCTCGGCACGGTGCCCGACGAAGCGCGCGCGGGTCTCGCGCGCATCGGCTCGCTCTCGTCGCGGCCGTTGTACTTCGAGCACGATGCGAACGGTGAATTCAGGCCGCCGAGCGCATATCCGCGCGATGCGGTGGTGTCGGTGGGCACGCACGACCTCGCTACGCTCAAGGGCTTCTGGGTCGGCGCGGACATCGACGCGCGCGAATCGCTGTACGCAGTCCCGCAGCCCGAGCATCGCTACGCGCAGAACGTCGAGCGCACCGGGCAACGCCGGAAGCTATTGCAGGTGCTGCAGCACGAAGGCTTGCTGCCGCAGGGCATCGATCCGTATCACGCCGCGCACGGCGAATGGTCGCCGGAGCTGGGGCTCGCGATCATGCGCTTCCTCGCGCGCACGCCCTCGAAGATCCTGCTGGTGGCTATGGAAGACGTTTTCGGGCAGCGCGAGCAGGTGAATCTACCGGGAACGGTGGACGAGCTGCCGAACTGGCGGCGCAAGCTCGACCGCGATCTCGAGGACTGGCCCGAGGACGCGGCAGTGCGCTGGGTCGCCGAAGCGATACGCGCCGAGCGTCCCGGGCCAAGCGCAGCTCCGTCCGAAATGAAAACACCCTGATCGCGCCGTGAGCGCCGACGTGCCGCGGGCGACCTATCGCCTGCAGCTCCATCGCGGCTTCACCTTTGCGCAAGCGACCGAGCTGGTGCCGTATCTCGCCGCGCTCGGCGTGAGCCATGTTTATCTCTCGCCGTACTTCAAGGCGCGCCCCGGCAGCTCGCACGGCTACGACATCATCGATCACAACGCGCTCAATCCCGAGATCGGCGATCGCGCTGACTTCGATCGCCTTTGCGCCGCGCTGCGACAGCACGGCATGGGACAGGTGGTCGACATCGTGCCCAACCACATGGGGGTGCTCGGCACCGACAACGAGCGCTGGCTCGACGTGCTCGAGAACGGGCGCGCGTCCGGGTACGCGCACTTCTTCGACATCGACTGGGACCGCACGCCCGACGAGCTCGGCGGCAAGCTTCTCCTGCCGGTGCTCGGCGATCCGTATGGGAGCGTCCTCGCCCGCGGCGAGATCGCGCTCGCTTTCGAGGCCGGGCACGGCAGCTTCGCGCTGCGGTACTTCGAACAGCATTTCCCTCTCAATCCGCAGACCTATGCGCAGATCCTCGCGCCGGTCGCCGAGCGCCTGCGCGGAAGCGATGCGGCGGTCGCAGATGAGATCGACAGCTTGAGCGTCTCTTTCGGCGCCCCACCGGTGGCGACGAATCACGCGCCCGAGCTGCGACGCAGCGACCACACCGAGACCAAGCGCCGGCTCGCCGAGCTTTGCGCGCGCTCGGCGACGGCACGAAACGGGCTCGACGAGGAAGTGCGGCAATTGAACGGCCGCGCCGGCGATGCCGCGAGCTTCGACGCGCTGCACGCCTTGATCGCCGCGCAGGCGTACCGCATCGCCTCGTGGCGCATGGCCGCCGACGACATCAACTACCGGCGTTTCGTCGACGTCAACGAGCTCGCCGCAGTACGGATGGAGGATCCGGCGGTGTTCGACGAAACGCACAGTCTGCTCTTCGAGCTGATCGGCTCGGGCCAGGTAACCGGGGTGCGCGTCGATCATGCCGATGGCTTGTACGATCCGGGGCAGTATTTCGCGCGGCTGCAGCAAGGAGCTGAGCGGCGGCTCTACCTCGTCATCGAAAAGATCCTCGCGCCGGGCGAGTGCCTCCCAGAATCCTGGCCGATCGCCGGCACGACCGGCTACGAGTTCGCCGATCTCGTCAACGGTCTCTTCGTCGATCCACGCGCGGAGGCCAAGCTCACGCACACGTACTTCGCATTCCTGCGCGAGCACCTCGATTACGACGAGGTCGTCTACCGCTCGAAGCGCCTGATCATGGGTGTGGCCGTCGCGAGCGAGCTCTCCGCGCTGGCGACTCGCATCTCGCGCATCGCGCAGGCGGACCGCACCACCTGCGATTTCACCTACGCGAGCCAGCGAGCCGCGTTGGCGGAGATCGTCGCTTCGTTCCCAACGTATCGCACGTACGTCACCGGCGAAGGCGTCTCTGATCAGGATCGGCGCATCATCGATCGCGCGGTGCGGGCGGCCAAGCGGCGCTCGGTTGCGTCGGAGCGGACCGTGTTCGATTTCGTGCGCGATGTACTGACCACCGATCTCGCGCAAAGCCGGCCGCCCGAGCAACGGGCCGAGATCGTCGAGCTCGCGCAGCGCTTCCAGCAGTTCTCGGCTCCGGTGATGGCCAAAGGCCTCGAAGACACGACGTTCTACCGCTACAACCGGCTCTGCTCGCTCAACGAAGTCGGAGGCGATCCACGGCGCTTTGGCATCTCGGTTGCGGAATTCCATCGCGCGAATGCAGAGCGCGCGAAGTCGCGGCCGAACGCGATGCTCGACACCTCGACGCACGACAGCAAGCGCAGCGAGGACGTCCGCGCGCGCATCGACGTGCTCTCCGAGCTGCCTGCGGAATGGCGCCTGCACATCTCGCGCTGGCGGCGGATCAATCGGCCGCTGCGACGCAAGCTCGAAGCGATTGAGGCGCCGTCGCGAAACGATGAATACCTGCTCTATCAGACGATTGTCGGCGCATGGCCCGGCGGAGAGCCGGAGGCGGGCGAACTCACAGACTTCCGCGAACGCATCGAACGCTACCTGCTGAAGGTCGTGCGCGAAGCGAAGTCGGCCAGCTCCTGGCTAAGTCCACACGAAGACTACGAAGCGGCGCTCACCGCGTTCGTTCGCAAGCTCCTCACGCCGCCTGGCAACCATCGCTTCATGGAGGATTTCGTGCCGTTCCAGCGGCGCGTGGCGTGGTTCGGTGTGCTGAACAGCCTGTCGCAGACCCTGCTCAAGCTGGCGTCACCGGGCGTGCCCGATATCTACCAGGGCTGCGAGCGTTGGAACCTGAGCCTCGTCGACCCGGACAATCGCCGTGCAGTCGATCATGCAGCGAATCAGGAATCGCTGCGCTCGATGCAATCCGCAGCAGCATCAGAGGGCGCGCTCACTGCATTCGCGCGCAACCTTCTCGCCCACATGGGAGACGGGCGCATCAAGCAGTTCGTCATCTGGCGCGCGCTTGCGCTGCGTCGCGAGCGCGAAGCGCTCTTTCGCGACGGTGCCTACGTTCCGCTCGCCGTTTCAGGCGAGCGCGCGGATCACCTGTGCGCGTTCGCGCGGGTGCTCGGTGGCGATTGCGTGATCGCGATCGCGCCTCGCCTCGCTTGTACGCTGATGCGCGGCGAAACGCTCGTGCCGATTGGCGAAGACGTTTGGGGTGATACGCGCGTCGGGCTGGCGGATCTGCCAGGGAAACGTGAATGGCGGGACGCGCTCGGCGGCAGACGAATCAGCTCTCTCGAAACCGACGCGCTCGGTGCCTCGCTGACCCTTTCGACGCTGCCTCTCGCGCTCCTCGCGCCCGCAACCGACTAAGTGCCGCGACGCTGCGATCGTTTCCGGCGATCGTCGCGCTACGGCAAATGGCGGCTGCTAAGCTCTCGGCGGGTAAATGTCTGCCCGCACGTCGAGCAGCGATATTTCAATACAGAAAAGTCCAAGAACGCAATGGCAGCAAGCACTACTACAAGGAGAGCCACAACAGCGACTGTAGTGGACGGGCCGAAGTTAAGAAGCGACGCCGCGAAATAAATCGCAACCAGGAAAGCGATCAGCAGAGCCTCGACGATCAGGCGAGAGCCAATGGTGTAACCGCGAAGCTTGCCGTGTCCCATTGGGCAGACGGGTGATGTCAAGAGGCCGAGCATGCGAAGCCTAACGAACCAAGCTACGTCCGCTTGCGCGAGAGGCTAGGCCTCATCAAGTCAATCACACGAATGACGATTGATCGGCCAATGCGCTGAGCGCATGGTTAGATTGGTGCCGCAAGGGCCTTCATTGTGGCAGCAGCAAGTGCCGTTGGATCCACATCGCCAGCACTCGGTGATCTTTCGCATTCGCTCAACCGACGCGAATTTTCTACGACCATTCGGCAACGTTCGTAGCGCCGCGTCATGAACCTCTCGAAAACGTCGGCGAGCGGCAGGTTGGCCTCGATGAGCTCGGCGAGGACGATGGAGTCCTCAATCGCGATGGTAGCGCCGCTCGCAAGTTGTGGTGTCGGTGTATGCGCAGCATCTCCGAGGAGGATCACGTGCCCCCGATGCCACGGCGCCGGCAGAAGCAGCGAAACTATCGGGCGATAAACAATCCGCGCGGGATCGACGATTTGTTCGCGTACTTCGCCGATGTGGCCGCCGAAATTCGCGAGGAGTTCCCGCATTACCGCAGGCCAGCGTTCCGGTTCCAGTCGCGGATCACCAACAACGGTCTGGACCAGATAGATGTACATCTCCTCGGTGGAGACGGGATTGAACCCGGCGTGGCGAGGCCCGTCATAGTACGAGTGGCGCGCACTAACATGTGCCGGGCGAGGCACCATCGCCCGCCACACCGCTTGCTCAGTGTAGATCGGCTTGACCTCCACCCCGAAGATCGCTTCGCGCACCTTCGACCTAGCGCCGTCTGCTCCGACAACCAGATCGTAAACGCCGCTCGTGCCATCGGTGAAGTTGACTTCGACGTTGGTTGGCGTTTGCTTCAATGTTCTTACTGTGACGCCAAACCGGACGCGGCCGCCTGCCGCAGACATGGCGTCTGCCAGTATCTGTTGGAGAACGGGCCGCATCATGCCCACACACGCGGGATACTGGGGCCCGCTGAGGCGTGGAAGGTCGATGATACCTTCGATGTTGCCGTCTCGATCGCAGTTGAAGACCTGGGAATAACCAAAGCCGCTTTCGACGCAGCGATCAAGCAAACCGATCGATTTCAGGGCTCTTAAGGCAGGGGCCTGAAGTGAAATTCCGACACCAAGTACGTCCCACCGGGAATGAATCTCGACGATGTCAACATGAAGCCCAGCGTTTGTCAGCGCGGTCGCGAGTACAACCCCTGAGACACCTGCGCCGACTATCAGGACCTGGTGAACTCCTGATGCGTAACGCGGTTTAGACATGAAGTTGAACAGCTGGAAGTCGCCGGAAAATGTTCAATCACTGAATCACCTCGTCCGCGCGCAGCAATAGCGTCTGCGGGACTGTAATTCCGAGTGCCCTCGCGGTCTTCAGATTGATCCCAAGCTCGAACTTTGTCGGCTGCTCGATCGGAAGATCGGCGGGCTTTGCACCGCGGAGAACTCTGTCGACAAATGCGGCGTAGCGTCGGTCGATCTCCGCATCGCTGGCAGCATAAGTGACTAAGGCACCAGCCTCGAGCCACTCTTTTGCCATGGAGAGGGTCGGTAGCGCGTACTTCAACGCCGCGCTCATAATCGGAACCCGATTGTAGTAGAACAGGTCATCGGGGTGCACAAATAGCGCCTGCGCTCGGCGGCGAGCCAGCTCCGCGATCGCATTTTCCAGGTCTACCGCTGCGGCGACTTCGATAATGATCGGCTGCAGGCCAAGCGACCGGCACGTCTGCTCGAACTCTTTGCGCGCGTCGCGATAATACGGATTGGTCGAGAGTTCCAGCACGCCGACGCGTTGCATGCCCGGCAACAATTCGTGCAACAGGGACAGACGCTTGCCGTCGAGTTCTGGGGCAACAATGGAAATCCCGGTGATATTGCCGCCCGGTCGGGCCAGGCTTGCAACGAGACCGCTGCGGACCGGGTCGCCTACGGCATGCATGATGATGGGTATGGTGGTCGTCGCGTTCTTGGCCGCCAGCGTGGCGGTCGTGCCGTCCGTCACGATGATCTCCACCTTGAGCCGAACGAGCTCCTCGGCTAGGGGCCGCAGACGCTCGACTCTGCGGTAGGCGTAGCGTCGTTCGACGAGCAGATTTTGGCCCACCACCCAGCCCAATGCGCGCAAAGGCGCGTATTCCTGCTGGAGCTCGGCCTGACTCAGCGGCACGTCAGATGATAAAACGCCGATGCGTCGGATGGTTGTCGTGGTTTGCGCGCTTGCGGCCAGCGGCGCAGCAATCATCCCTGTCGCCACAGCGCCGATGAACTCGCGTCGATCCATCTCTAAGCATTTCGTCGTGAATACAGCTCAACCGTACCACATTCGCTGGCTGGGCTAGTCCTCGCAAGTAGATGACCGCTGCTGGCCGGTTCCGGACCTCGTTGCGATGCGCAAAATGCCGTCTAACGAACCAAGCTAAGCGGCCGCGAGCGGACGGCGCGTCAGCGCCGCCTGCGAGCGGTCCGCTTGAGCGAGAGGTTAGGGCGCGCTGGAGTCATGCCTTCTATAGAGCCACTCATTGAAGCACCACGTGACAGCACCCCAAGCGACGCCACCTAGCACACAAATGAAAGCCATCCGGAGCAGCGCGCTCGGGAAGAGATCACGTTGAAAAATTCCAAGCAGAGTCATGAGCACCGTGAATATGAACATGAATCCGCCCCACCGGAGCGCACCGCGTACAACGAGAAAGTAGGTGAGGCCACGACGGCGGAGGATCTCCCAGACGTGATGCACGTCTTCGCGCCAGTACCACGGGAATCTCGCGGCAGCCATGAACGCGCCCTAACGAACCAAGCTAAGCGGCCGCGAGCGGACGGCGCGCCAGCGCGCGGTCCGCTTGAGCGAGTGGTTAGGCACCACCTGCTGCCTTAGGATTCATCGGAAGGATAACCTTTCCTGCTGCGTCCTTCAGCACGAGATTGTCGCCAACGGCGTCGAGCAGCCAACCCTTCATGAGTTGCTGCCATTTGGGCGAGAACGAGAACCAGATGCCGTGTATTTCTACGCGGGATTCGATCGGAAAATCTTCGCGCGAATATACGCCGGGAATCAGATTCCACCGCTGCGACGCGGAGTCTGCGCCATCACGCTCCAACGCGAGATCGTGGAGATTGCTATCGCTCGCGCCAGGATCGATAGCGCGCAGCATCTTGCGAGGGGGTAACGTCGCCCCCGCCGAGTGCACGAGGCTAATGATTGGAGATTCGATCGACGAACCGGCAAGCTCGCGCTGAATCCTGGAGTAGGCGGCGTCGCTGATCGTTAGCGAACACATGGTGGTGCCTAACTCAAACTAGGCATCCTAAACGACGCAAAGTAACGCGTCAGTCGTGGATTTTGTTGATGTGCGAGGCCAGGAAATCCCGTCGAATCAACCCTTGAGTTCAAATTAGTGTGACCTAATGCCATGGCTGTGGATATCTTCAAGGAGAGCCATTCTCGCGCTCCCTCACGCGCTCCGCAAATGCCACGCCTTCGGTCGAGTAAAGGTTTGGATTCCGTAAGTGGACAGCGTGAGGCCGATGCCGGAATGCCCAACGCCAGACCAGGGCAAGCGCGGACTCACGCGATCGCAGCAGTTCCAGTATGCCGACCCGGCGTGCACCTGCGCGAGGAGCTTGCGCGCGCGTTTCTCGTCGGGCGTGTAAACGCCGGCCGTCAGTCCGAATTCAGTATCGTTCATCAAACGCACGGCTTCCGCATCGTCGTTCACTTTCTGTATACCGATAATCGGTCCGAAGCTCTCGTCGCGCATCAATGCCATCCGGTGATCGACGTTGGCGAACACGGTCGGCTCGAACCAGTTGCCTCTGCGCTTGATCGCGCGGCCTCCGGTCAGGAGCTTCGCGCCCTTCTTCTTCGCGTCCGCGACCTGGCGCGCCAGCACAGTTAGCTGCGGCCGGCGCGTGATCGCGCCGATATAGGTCGACTCTTCCATCGGATCGCCGATCTTGTAACCCTTGACCTTGCCCACGAACGCTGCGACGAACGCATCGTGGATCTTCTCGTGCACATAGATGCGCTCGACCGAGCAGCATGATTGCCCCGTATTGTAGAAAGCGCCGTCGGCGACCGCTTCGGCGGCCGCGTTGACGTCGACGTCGTCGCAGACGTAGACCGGGTCCTTGCCGCCCAGCTCGAGCTGCACCTTGATCATCTTGCGGCCGGCAGCTGCTCCGATCCTTGCGCCGGTGGCATAGGAACCGGTGAAGAACACGCCGTCGATCGGCAGACGCAGCAGCGCGGATCCCGTGGCTCCGCCACCGACCACCGCGATGAAGACGTCCTTCGGCACGCCTGCCTCGTGCAGCATCTCTTCGATGTGCAGTCCGGTGAGCGTAGCGAACTCGGAGGGCTTGTAGAGCACCGCGTTGCCGGCGAGCAGCGCCGGCACGAACACGTTGCTGCCGACGAAGTACGGATAATTCCAGGCCGAGACGTTCGCGATCACGCCGAGCGGCTCGTGCGAGATGCGCTCCTCGAGCTTCTGCTTCTCGTCGGCGAAGACTTTTTCCTCACGCAGCGCGCGCTCCCCCTCGGCGACAAAGAAGTCGAGCCGTGTGAGCAGTCCCTTCAACTCGTTGCGCGACTGGCGGATCGGTTTGCCGACTTCCCGGGTCAGCGTGCGGGCGAGCGTTTCCTGCATCGCGACGATGCGCTCGCGGAGCGCGGAGATCGTCTGGAGTCGCCTCGCGATCGGAGTAGCCGCCCACCTTGGCTGCGCGGCACGCGCCCGTTCGTATTTCCTTCGAACGGTGGCCGGCCCATCCTGAGGGACGTCGGCGATCAAAGTGTTGGTGGCGGGGTTGAGTATCTTCACGCGCGTCGCGACCTGGCTTGCTCGAGAAAGTCGTCCAGGATAGGCGTGTCGTCGACGAGTGAAGCGTCCCCTCGATCGTGGAATTCCGGATGCCATTGCACGGCGAACACGTACGAAGGGCCGCTCCAGCGAAGCGCTTCCGCGAGGTGATCGGGCTCCGACCACGCTTCGACGGCGAGATTGCGGCCGAGATCCTTCACCGCCTGGTGATGCACCGAGTTGGTCTTGATGAGCGTCGCACCGGGGTAGAGGCGCGCAAGCCCGGAACCCGGCACGATCGATGTCGCGTGCGTGTTCTCGTGATAGATGTCCCAGTTCCGATGAGTGAGCGCGCCGTCGAGCTGTGTGCTGATATCCTGGTAGAGCGTCCCGCCTGAGGCGACGTTGATAAGCTGCGCTCCACGGCACACGCCGAGCACCGGTTTCTTTGCCACCATAAACGCGCGCAGGAGTGCGATCTCGTACTCGTCGCGAATGCGATCGCCGTTCCACTCGGGCTTGAGAGCCTTCTCGCCGTAGCTTTCGGGGCACACATCCGATCCGCCCATCAGCAGCAAGCCGTCCAACTCGCGGGCGTAATCGGCCGCGCCGATGCGGCTTGCCACGCGCCTGGTATCTCCATCGGGCGACGGAATCATCAGCGCCATTGCGTCGCGCTGCATCACCCAGTGCGCCATGTTCTGTTCGATGTACTGCAGCGTCATGCCCTTGAAGTTCGGCCGCTGCGGGTCGGCGTGGAAGAAGCAGGCCGAGATCCCGATCTTCAACATCACATCGCTTCGGCGAAGATCCGCTCGAAGTCCGCCCGCGTGCATGGACGCGGATTGGTCTGGTGACAGGTGTCGTCGATCGCCACGTCGACCAGCGCGGGAATGTCGGCGAGGGTAACCGGGCGATTCGCCGCGTACGCGCCTAGCGTCGCAGGAATCGCCAGCTCACGCTTGAGCGACGTCAGCCAGTCGATGAACGCACGAGCGCTCGGCTCTTCGGTAGCCTTCGCGACGCCGACCACGTGCGCCAACTCGGCCATCTTCGCGGTGGCCGCCAGCAGATTGAAGCGCATCACGTGGTCGATCATGATGCCGTTGGCGAGCCCGTGATGCAGATCGGCGACGGTGGAGAGCGCGTGCGCGCAGGAGTGCACCGCGCCGAGGTCCTTCTGGAACGCGATCGCACCCATCATTGAGGCCATCAGCATGTCCGAGCGCGCTTCGAGATCGTGCGGCTCGCTTACGGCCGTGCGCAGCGACTTCGCGGCGATGCGCGTGCCTTCCAGCGCGATGCCGTCGCACAAGGGGTGATAAGCGGATGACAGATACGATTCGACGTTGTGCGTCAGCGCATCCATGCCCGTTGCGGCAGTGATGTGTGGCGGCAGATCGAGCGTAAGCTCCGGATCGGCGAACACGGCCTTCGCGAGTAGCGCCTGCGAGAAGATCACCTTCTTGATATGGGTCCTGTCATCGGAGATCACGCTCGAGCGGCCGACCTCGGAGCCGGTGCCTGCGGTCGTCGGCAGCGCGACCAAGTAAGGCAGCTCGTGCTCGATCGGCCGCACGCGCGGATGATCCCAGGCATACTCGAGCACGTTGCCCGGATGATTGGTCATCAGCGCGATCGCTTTCGCGACATCGACCGCCGCGCCACCACCCAATCCAACGATCGCGTCGGCGCCATGGGACTTGAATGCGGCGACGCCGTTTTCGACCTGGCTCTTCACCGGATTGCCCCAGATGTCGGAATACACCGCGACGTCGAACCGCGAGAGATCGGCAACGAACGCTTTCAGCAAAGGCAGCGATGCAATGCCACGATCGGTGACGATGAGCGGTCGCTTTACGCCTCGCCCTGCGAGATGCTGGCCGACGAGCTTGCGGGCGCCGGGACCAAAGTGGATCGTTGTCGGAAAGGCGAAGCGGTGAATCGTCATCTTGATGATTGCTTCTGCCGCCCGCGCGGCAAGGTCGAGCTACAGCCGCCCATTTCCCATCTGCACGTACCGCAGCTCCAGAATGTCGTTCGGCCATTGCGCCACTTCGATATCCGGGCGCATCACCCAGGTCAGTGTCCGCCGGTAGAGCGGAATCAGCGGCAGATCGGCCTGCATCAGGCGCAACGCGTCACCGACGAGCTGACGGCGATGCTTGATGTCGGGGTCGACGCGAATAGCGTCGATGATCTCGTCGAGCTTCGGATTCGAATAGCGGCCGCCATTGAAGGTGCCCGCGCCTTCGGTGCCATAGGTGTGCACGATGCCATACAGCGAGGGCCACGCGTCGGTGAGCGGGGACCAGCCGAATTCGAAGAAGCTCGTCGTGGCCTGCGTGAGCTTGGGGAAAAAAGTCGCGGTTGGCCACGGCTGAAATGTCGTCTTGATGCCGACCTGCGCAAGCATGCCCGTCAACGCCTGGCAGACCGCAGCGCGATAAGCCGCGTTGACGCAGTCGATCGTGACCGAGAAGCCGTCGGGGTAGCCCGCTTCCTTCAGGAGCTTCCGCGCTTCCGCCGGATCGTAGGGCAGGCGATGATCGAGCTCGTTCGGCGAGCCGTCGACGAGCGTCGAAAGAAAAGTGCCGGTCGGCGTCGCCTGTCCACGCAGCACCTTGGAGACGATCGCGTTGATGTCGATCGCCTGATAGACCGCACGCCGGACACGCAGGTCCTTGAATGGATTGCGGCCCTTGGCGTCGCCGAACTCCAGTTCGTTGCGGCTCTGATCGAAACCGAGATATTGCATGCCGATGTCGGAGATCTGCGCTAGCTTGAACTTGCCTTCCGACTTGAGCCTCGGCACATCCTGGAACGGCGGATCGATCACGAAATCGACGTCGCCGGAGACCAGTGCGGCAAGCCGCGTGGCGTCGGACTGAATCACGACGTATACCGCCTGGTCGACGTTGCCGCGCTTGCCCCACCAGCTCGGATTCGCGAGCAGCACGGTTTTCGTGTCGGACTCGTAGCTCTTGAGCATGTAGGGACCGGTGCCGTTGGTGTTACGCACGGCGTAGGTCTCCTGCTTCGCGTTGTAATTCTGCGGCTCGACGACGCCGTGGGCAGTTGCCCATGCCTTGCTCATCATGCCCACGTAGATGAGCTTCTCCGGAAGCACCGCATCGGGCGCCGCGAGCAGGAAGTCGACGGTGAGGTCGTCGACCTTGCGCAATTCACTGATGCCGCGGAGCTGGAACGAGCGCTGCGAGAGCTTGTTCAGCGCACGCTGGATCGAGAACACGACGTCGTCGGCGGTGAACGGCGTCCCATCGTGGAACTTCACGTTCGGACGCAGCTTGAAGCGCCAGCGCGTGGGATCGAGCTGCTGCCAGGAAACGGCGAGCGCCGGCTCGATCTGGAACTTGCGGTCGCGGAAGACGAGCGACTCGTAGATCTGGCTGACGACGCGAGTCTGATAAAGCAGGGCGAGCGCGTGCGGGTCGAGCGATTGCGGGTCAAAGCCGCTTGCGAAGCGCAGCGTGGCCGCAAGCGCGCAAGACCCGCTCACGCAGGCGGCGAAGAGGATGATGGCGATCGACGACAGGCAGTTAGAGATTTTGGGGGTGCGATTCATCCTGCGGCCAACACGCAACTCAACGCTGCCGGTACATCCAATGCCAGGGTTCGTAGCGATAGCCATGTTTGTTTCCCCGCGGATACGACATGAAGTAGCCGAAGCGCGATGCGTTTTTTCGTAGCCAGGCGAAGGCGGCCGATGCCTCGAAGATCTCCTCCAGCTCGTCGCAGCCCTCGGTGCCGATGTCGACCGCGCAGCCGGTGTGGTGCTCGCTGTATCCGGGCGGAGCGCTGAAGGCGAGTATCTGCCGGACGCTCTGGCCTTCTGCGATCTTACGCTGAATGATCCCGACCTGACGCTCGAAGCTGCGGAAGGCTGAGACGATCGCGAGGCGGATTCCGTCCTCGCGGGCGGCCGCTTTCATCCTCTTCCAGGCGCGGGCGGCCGCGGGTGTCAGTCGATGCTTTCGGCCGCGCTCGCCGATCTCGACGACGACGAGCTTATCCGCATCGGGGCAGAGCGGCAGTTTTCGTCTCCGCACGACCGAAGCGCGGATTCCGAGCTTCGCGTTCACCGCATCGGCGCGCGCTTGCAGGACCGAATTCATTCGGCCATGTGCGGATGAAGCCGCGCCTTCCCGCGCCGCACTCATTGGCACAACATCAGATGATCTCGAAGTAGCGCTTCAGCTCCCAATCGGTCACGCCGTCGAGCCACTGGCGCCATTCCCACTCGCGCGTGGCCGCGAAGTGATCGACGAAGTCGTCGCCGAACCAGTCGCGGGCGATCTTCGAGCTCCTGAAGATGCGCGTCGTCTCGATCAGCGTGCGCGGCGCGCGCGGCACGTTTTCGGCGCCGACGTTGGTCCCTTCGATCGGCTTGGTCATCAGCTTCAGATTCTTTTCCACGCCGTGCAGCCCGGCAGCGATGCACGCCGCGGCAGCGAGATAGGGATTCATGTCGGCCCCTGGGCTGCGTGTTTCCAGCCGCGTCGACTTCGGCGAGGCCGCTATCACCCTGTAGCTCGCGGTGCGATTGTCGACGCCCCACGTCGGCTTCACCGGCGCCCAGAAGCCGTCGACCAGCCGCTTGTAGCTGTTGATCGTCGGCCAGTACATCGGCGCGAACTCCAGAAGGCAAGCGAGCTGGCCGGCGAGATAGCTCTCGAAGAGCTTGCTCATGCCGCGCTTGTTCTTGGCGTCGGCGAAGAGATTGGTCTTGCCGTCGGAGAGCGACTGGTGCACGTGCCCGGAGCATCCGGGATATTGCGGATTCCACTTGGCCATGAAGCTCGGCATGATCCCGAAGCGCGCGCCGATTTCCTTCGAGCCCGTCTTGAACAGAATGGCGCGGTCGGCCGCTTCGAGCGCTTCCGAGAAGAGGATCGCCGCCTCGTACACGCCGGGACCGGTCTCGGTGTGCAGTCCCTCGATCGGCACACCGAAATCGGCCATCTCGACCATCAGCGCTTTGAAGAATTCGCGGTTCTGATTCGCGCGCAACAGCGAATAGCCGAACATCCCCGGCGTGATCGTCTCCGGCCGCACATAACCCTTCGCCGCCCAGGATTGCGGCGTCTCGGCGAAGTTGAACCACTCGAACTCCATCCCGCACATCGGCATCACGCCCAACTTCTCCGCGCGCTTGAGCACTCGTTTGAGCGTCTGCCTCGGACAGATCGGGAGCGGAA